>Ga0207933_1000628_pt1 | contig 33061 bp, 44 predicted proteins | sample NGESurdeep092012_4_FD_184488 | JGI IMG/M metagenome (GOLD analysis project Ga0207933, IMG submission 184488) | Arctic peat soil microbial communities from Barrow, Alaska - NGEE Surface sample F53-3 deep-092012 (SPAdes) | ecosystem: Environmental > Terrestrial > Soil > Wetlands > Peat ... | reverse complement strand
AACTGGTACTGAAATTCAAAAGTACTAAGAGTAGAAAACATAACTAAACATTTTAGGTTAAAATTACTAATATATTTAGACATTTCAAAGAACTGTTTTTGCTTTGCGGTTAATCTTTATCAACCTATTAATTTAATTCCAGGCCATAAAAAAATTGAATTTTCTCAAAAGAAAATTAGAAAATAAAAATCACGGTTATTTGTTGGTTTACTGCGAAATGATTAGAAAAATTAGTATCCGATTCTAAATTATTTTGTAATTACCCTCTTACATAAAAGCATACTGTTCATGAAGTATTTTTTTATTTCATTTGTTTCTTTTTTCTATTGTACTGTATTATCTGCGCAATTAAATATTAAAACTTCAGAAGCTTTAATAAAGCGTATGGTTCCAAAACAATCAAACCAGTTTATTATTAAGCCACTTACTTCTGAAAGTAAAAAGGATGTCTTTGAAATTGAATCAGTAAATAATAAAATTATTTTAAGAGGAAATAATGGCGTGGCCATTGCATCTGCATTATACTATTACCTCAATAACTATTGCCATGTTCAAATAACCTGGAATGGAACCGATCTTAATTTGCCCACAACTCTACCTCAGCCAAAGAATAAAATACGAAAAGAAACTCCATACGAATACCGCTATTACCTGAATTATTGCACTTTTAATTATAGCATGAGCTGGTGGGATTGGCCGCGATGGGAAAAAGAAATTGACTGGATGTCATTGCATGGAATCAACATGCCTCTTGCTATTACCGGTGAAGCTTATACGTGGTACCTTGTTTACAAAGACATGGGTTTTAACGATGACGATTTAAAAGATTTTTTCTGTGGCCCTTCTTATTTTTCCTGGTTTTGGATGGGCAACCTTGATGGCTGGGGAGGCCCGTTACCATTGAGTTGGATGAAATCTCATTTTGAGTTGGAAAAGAAAATACTTACCCGTGAAAGAGCCTTAGGCATGACACCTGTTTTGCCTGCCTTTACAGGCCATGTACCTTCGGCTTTTAAAAAGAGATTTCCTTTTGCAAAACTGAAAACAACCAATTGGAATAATAATTTTGGCGATACTTACATCCTTGATCCAAATGATTCCCTCTTTGCAGAAATCGGCAAACGATTTTTGAAAAAACAAACCGAAATGCTGGGAACAAATCATTTATACAGCGCCGATACTTTTAATGAAAATGAGCCGCCATCTGATGATCCATCGTATTTAGGCAATTTGAGTGCTAAAGTATATGATGGTATGAAAGCTGCCGACAGCGCTGCTATTTGGGTTATGCAAGGTTGGCTTTTTTACAGTGATAGAAAATTCTGGAAGCAGCCGCAAACAGAAGCATTATTAAAAGCCGTACCCAACGATAAGATGATTGTATTAGACCTTGCAGCCGAAATTTATCCTGTTTGGAAACAAACTGATGCGTTTTATGGCAAACCATGGATTTGGAATATGGTAAATAATTTTGGAGGCAATACCAATTTGTTTGGCCGGATAGAAACAGTTGCTGCCGATCCGGCTAAAGCTTTGAACGATCCTAAAAGTGGAAACATGAAAGGCATTGGGCTTACCATGGAAGCCATCGAACAAAACCCGGTGATGTATGAATTGATGGCGGATAATACCTGGAGAAATAAAAGTATCGACGTAAATGAATGGTTGCCGGAATATCTTCTTAACAGGTATGGCGTAAAAGATATTCATGCACTAAAAGCATGGGATGTTTTATGTAAAACAGTTTATGCTGTTCCAGCAGATAAATACAAAAGAGATGGCGCCGAATCTATCGTACAAGCCAGGCCTACATTTGATTCATCCACGCGTTGGGCTAACACCAAATTAAATTATGACGCTAAGGATTTGTTGCCTGCGTGGGATGAAATGATAAAAGCAATCCCGGCTTGTAAAAACAGTGATGGTTTCCGCTTTGATTTGGTAGATGTTACAAGGCAGGTTTTGGCAAATTATGCCAGCCCGTTGCAGCAAAAATTTGTTAGTGCTTATAAAAATAAAGATTTTGTTTCCTTCAAAAAATACAGCGAACAATTTATCACTTTGATTGAGGATATGGATAAGTTGCTCGCTTCGCGAAAAGATTTTTTATTAGGGCCGTGGGTAGCAGATGCAAGAAAATGGGGAAATAATGAAAAAGAAAAAGCATTGTATGAATTCAATGCAAAAGATTTGATTACTCTTTGGGGTGATAAAAATTGCCCTTTGAATGAATATTCCTGCAGGCAATGGAGCGGGTTGCTGAATGGTTTTTACAAACCGCGTTGGGAGAAATTTTTTGCACAAGTTTCTTCTTCTCTGCAAGAAGGAAAAGAAATAGATATGAACGCATTTACCCAACAAATAAAAGATTGGGAATGGAACTGGGTCAATGAAAGAAAAGATTATAAAACTTCCACAACCGGGAACCCTATTGCATTAGCAAAAGAGATGTATAATAAATACCGCCTACCTATAGAAAAGGAATACCAACCAAAATAAAAGAATAAAAATTGAAAAGTATTTTATGATTACATCTAATAAGAATTTTCGAAAAGTTTTTTTCTTCTTACTTTTTTGTTTTTTTCTTTCTGTAAATTCATTTGCGCAACAAAAGAATTATACAGTTGCCAATGCTCATGCACACAATGATTATTTGCACCCTATTCCTTTTTACACTGCTTATAATTCGGGTTTCAAATCTATCGAAGCGGATGTGTATCCGGTAAATGGAATTTTGCTGGTAGCTCATAATAAGAGCGCAATTCAATCCCAACGAACCTTAGAGAATTTATATACTGGCCCGCTTTTAAATGAGTTGATAAAAAATCCTAAAAGAAAAGTGAGCTTGCTTATTGACATAAAAGAAAATTATCAAGAAAGTATGAAACTCCTGATACAGGAATTGAAGCCTTTAAAAAAATATTTGTTTACTGATAAAAATAAAAACAACCCCTTAACAATTCTCATAAGTGGCGAGCGGCCACCGCCTACTGAATATAAAAATTACCCAAAATATATTTTTTTCGATGATGATCTTACACTATTTCATTCTCCCAAAGAATGGAAAAGAGTAGGATTGGTAAGCCTTTCTTTTCAAAGGTATTCTTACTGGAATGGAGAAGGAGCCATTTCAAATAAAGATAAAAACCTTCTTGTCCAGGTTATTGACAGTGTGCATCAAGCCGGAAAACCAATACGGTTTTGGGCTGCGCCGGATAATGAAAATTCATGGAGCCTCCAGATGAAACTTGGAGTTGATTTAATCGGAACGGATAAGATTGAAAAGTTTGCTGATTATTTGAAAGCAAAAGATAACGGATTACAGTAAACCAACAAATAACGCTTTTTTTATTTCCAATATTAGCCTCCAAAAAAAATATTACTAATTAAAAAACCTTCACAAAAAATATTGCAAAGGTTTCTTTTTAAAAAAATAAATATTTTTTGTGAAATTCAGAATTTTAATTTTATACCAATGCCAGGTCCAACACCTGTTGCATCGTTTTTACATAATTTATTTTTAATCCTTTAATGTAATTAGGGTTGATATCCTTAATGTCTCTTTCGTTTTGAGCGCTCATGATTATTTCACGAATACCGGATCTTTTTGCAGCCAATACTTTTTCTTTAATTCCACCAACGGGAAGCACCTGTCCACGCAAAGTAATTTCACCTGTCATTGCCAGGTAAGGTTTTACCCTTTTACCGGTAAATGAAGAAGCCAAAGCAGTCATCATTGTAATTCCCGCGCTCGGGCCGTCTTTTGGCACCGCACCTTCCGGCACATGAATATGCACGTTTTTTTTGTAAAAAATTTCAGGGTCAATCCCGTATTTTTTGGCATTCGATTGCAAATAACTCAAAGCAGTTGATGCGCTTTCTTTCATCACATTTCCCAAATTTCCCGTGAGTTTTAAATCGCCTTTTCCATTATCGCTTGTTGCGGATTCAATAAATAAAATATCGCCGCCGACATAAGTCCAGGCAAGCCCTACAGCTACGCCAGCCATATTTGCAGTCCTGTAAACTTCATTGCTGTATCTTGATTTTCCTAAAATTTTTTCAACATCATTCAAACTAACAGTGGGCTTTACTTTACCTTTCTCGGCATATTCACGGGCAAGTTTTCTCATCACGCTTGCCAATTGCCTGTCCAATTCACGCACGCCACTTTCTCTTGTAAAATCTGCAATGATCTTCTCTAAAACCGCATCGCTTATTTTAAAACGGGCATCTTTTAATCCATGCGCCTCTTTTTGTTTGGGCAACAAATGCCTTTTTGCGATTTCAATTTTTTCTTCAATGGCATAACCACTCAGGTCGATAATTTCCAAACGGTCGCGCAATGCTGGTTGTATATTTTGCAGGCTATTGGCGGTTGCTATAAATAACACCTTGCTCAGATCGTATTCCATCTCCAGGTAATTATCATAAAAATTACTATTCTGTTCAGGGTCCAAAACCTCCAATAAAGCCGACGATGGATCGCCACGAAAATCAGTGCCTACTTTATCAATTTCATCCAAAATCATAACCGGGTTAGAAGATTTTATTTTCCTGATTGATTGCAAAATCCTCCCAGGCATTGCGCCAATATAGGTTTTGCGGTGCCCGCGAATTTCGCTTTCATCATGAAGGCCACCAAGGCTTACCCTCACGTATTTTCTGTTGATGGCATTGGCAATACTTTTTCCCAAAGAAGTTTTTCCAATTCCAGGAGGGCCCACAAAACAAAGTATCGGGCTTTTCATATCACCTTTTAATTTGAGAACAGCGAGGTATTCCAGAATTCTTTGTTTGATTTTTTCCATTCCATAATGGTCATGATCCAGGATTTTTTTTGCTTTTTTAAAATCGTATTGGTCTTTTGTATAATCTTCCCATGGCAAATCCAGCATCAGGTCCAGGTGATTATACACAACAGAATAATCGGGCGTTGACGGATGCATTCGTTCTAATTTTTCTACGCCTTTATTGAACATATCTTTTGCAGCAGCTGGCCATTTTTTCGTTTCAGCTTTTTTCTGCATTTCTTTAACCTCTGCTACATTATCGCCGCCCAACTCTTCTTTAATGGCTTTTAATTGTTGCTGCAAAAAATAATCTTTTTGCTGTTTGTCAAGTTCAGAACGGGTTTTATTAGTAACCTTATTTTTTAGTTCTGCATATTGTAATTCAGTTTGTAATAAACTTAACAAAACCTCTGCTCGGGCTTTTATGTTCTGGATTTCCAGAAGTTTTTGTTTTTCAAGAATATTACTGTTGAGGTTGCTGCTTACGAAATGAATTAAAAAAGCAGGGTTTTCAATATTCTTTAAAATGATAGAAGCCTCAGAAGGCATGTTGGGCGAGAGCTGTATAATTTGACCCGAGAGTTCTTTTATAGAAGATACCATCGCCTCAAAATCAGTATCGTTTTTAAGTTCCTCATCTGCAAGCACCGTTACTTTAGCTTTAAAATAAGGGTCTTCCATGGTGATCTCATCAACTTTAAATCTTTTTTTACCCTGGATGATTACCGTAGTTCCTCCATCAGGCATTTTGATAAGTTTAAGAATCTTGGCAACCGTTCCAATATTTACCAAATCGCTCACAGTTGGCTCTTCTACCTGGCTGTCTTTTTGCGACACTACCCCTACCAGTTTGTCAGCCTTATAAGCCTCATTTACAGCCTTAATACTCTTGTCTCGGCCCACGGTAATAGGAATAACCACCCCGGGAAAAAGTACAGTATTTCTTAAAGGCAGCAGCGGCAACTCAGCAGGAACAGGTTGTTCATCATTTCCATCACCGTCTTCATTCATTGGAATCATGGGCATAAACTCCATCTCATCTTCCGGCCCATTTAAAAAAAAGTTTTTACTCATATATATTTATCACTTGTCAATCTGTCAAAAATAGTATTAAAAAAACGAAGAATTTAACGTGATAGTATAATGTTCAAGATTAATGCCATTTAAAAAGAAAATATAAAATGGTTTCTATTATGCGAAGCAATAAAAATGAACTCATTGATTCAAATACAAAACAGGAATACCATTAAATTATTTGTTTACTGTAAACTCAAACCCGGGTTGTATGATTTAAAAAAAATTAGATAGCACGGCACGAAGTAAACAAACAAATAAGTTGATTTTTTATTTCACCCAAAAAACCTAAATAAAAAAGGTTACAAAATGATGTAACCTTTTTTATTTTCTAAAGAAATTAATTATTTTTTATCGTCCAGCTTTTTCTAACTGGTATAAAGCCGATATTTCATCAGGCGATAATGCTTTGTTGTAAACTCTCACCTGGTCGATACCTCCCACAAAAGCGTGTGGCCATGTATCAGATGTATGAGGTTCGCCTGGAACATTATTTAACCATCCACCGATAATAACACTGGAAGGTGTCATTGGAGTATAAACGTTGGTTCCCCTTTCATTGTACGCTCCAATATCTACACCATTTGCATACATATGAAAATTTACAGGATTACTGTTATCTACTGTCATTACTATATTAATCCAATGCCCAGTAGTATCAAGCACGACTCCCACAGGAGTTGTCCCATATGGATCATTTCTATTATCTTGTAATCCATTTGCAGGATCAGTATACCATCCATGGACAGTAAGTGTATCGTTTGAGGGCAGATAATTTTGTGTATCTAAGCCAAGATTAATATTGCCAAAAGTGCTATTTGGTTTAGATAATTGAAAAACCATAGAATTGTAATTATTTCCAGTTGTATCAGAATTATTCCGAGCCTGAACCCATGCACTAACAGAAAAAGTAGTCATTCCATCTAATGCAGGTAAAGTTTTATAAAATACATACCCGCTGTCACACATTAATGCCTGTCCTTTTACGCCATTAGCAATGTATGAAGTACGAGCTGATGAAGTTGCAGGAGTATTTGATTTAATTTCCGTCTGATTGCCATCAAAATTCCAGTAAGCTACTAAATTAGCTGATGCTACGGAATCCGAAGCTGCATAACCACCAATTGGAGGAAGCTGTATATCTGGTGTTTTAGTACTATTCTTTGAGCAGGAAGTTAATACTGCAGAAAAAAGAAAAGTACCGGCAAGAATAAGCGAAATGTTTTTAATTGATATTCTTTTCATTTGTTTAAAGTTTTTTGTTAAAAAGGGTTAAGAATTTATCATGTAAATATGTGTCAAATTTTATTCCCAAATTATAAAATTTTGCCAAATCACCAATATCATATAAAGATTTAGCATTTTATTCAGAGCCATAAGTAGATAAATCTAGTATCCGGGGTTTTGGCTAAGTTTTCCATTGCTTAAATTAATTTCAGTTTGAGGAATTGGAAACACAGCATTTACCCCATCTTTATAAGGTTTCCCCAAAGCCCTTAAAACTTCCCCAGCCCTTCCGGTTCTCTGAAGGTCAAACATGCGGTCATGTTCAAAAGCCATTTCTACCCTTCGTTCCTTATAAATAGCTTCCCTTAAATCGGTTTGATTATCGGCTGTGGTAGAAAGCAATCCAGCACGGTGGCGAATGCTGTCCAGCGCTTGTTGAGCGGGTGCAATATTGCCTAATTCATTTTCCACCTCTGCTTTTATTAATAATATTTCACCAAAACGAAAAAGCCTTAGGTTTTTATTGGTTTGTACATCATCACCATCGTAGGTTTCCTGGGTTTTACTTACATAAGATTTATAATTGTACCGGGGGTTGGTTGCCTGTGGGCTAACCACAAAACCATCCCAGAGAGTTTCGCCACTAAACATAATCGTTCCGGCTTCCCTAACATCTCCGGGTTCATAAGCGTTTACCAGGTCTTGAGAAGGCGTATTAAATCCCCATCCCAATCCATTGGCGCCACGTGGTGCCTGAACAAGAAAATACTCCCAAATACCGAGGTTAGGTTGAGTTCCGATAGCATTTACTTCCCAAATAGATTCCTGGGAAAATTCTCCCACTTCTCTCCATATTTTTGAATAATCAGGATCTAAAGCATATTGGTGTGAATTGATAATATCATCACACATGGCTTTTGAACCAGCCCAATTTTTTTCATATAAATATACTTTTGCCAAAAGGGCTTCTGCAGCGTATTTAGATACCCTTCCATTTTCAGCAGCAGGAATTGTAGCCGAAAGTTTGGTGATTGCATCCATCAAATCTTTTTCAATATATGCATACACTTCCTCTTTGGTAGCTCTCACAGTTGCACTTTCTATTTCAACTTCGGAAGTCAAAACATGGTCAATAATGGGAACTCCCCCAAAAATGCGGACAAGGTTCCAATAAAAATTAGCACGAAGCATTTCGGCTTCCCCCATCAATCTTTCCTTGTCAGGTTCATTCATATCGGGCAAATATTTTAATGCATATGTAGCCCTTCCGATTCCCTCATAATTATTTAACCACAATTCAGAAAAAGAAAGTGAAGATGGCGTAAAAGTCCAATTATCCAATTGGTCTTTATCAGTGCCGGTATCACCAATATCGCTTCCCTTATCTGCATCATCAGAAGTGATACTTGACACGCCAATCCAGGAAAATGAGTATTCCCCGAAATCATATAATTTATTATAAATAGCAGCCACCATTCTTAAACCTCCATCAGGGCTGTTCATCAGGTCAACCAAAGAAACGGTACGCGGTTTTTCTTCTAAAAACTTTTTACCACAGGAAATGAATAATGCACTTCCTGAAATAATGAGCAAGAAGATAAACAGCAATTTTTTGATTTTATTTTTCAGAATTTTCATGCTAATATTTTTTTGAAATTCACAGGTTCCTTTTATTAATTTTAATTGAATAGCCATTAATTTTACCAATTACTCAAATCTTCTCAAACCTTCTAAACTCTCAAAATAGAAATCCTCACTATTTGTTTGTTTACTATATTTTTTTAAAAAATTTCGAGGTTGCCCCATCATCTAAACTCTTTTAAACTATCTAAATCATTCTAAAACCTTTTATTTAAACTGAATATTCAAGCCTACCATATAAGTTGCCGAAATAGGATAGGCATTTAATTCTATTCCCGCTTCGTTTTGATTTCCCGGTAATTCAGGAGTAAACCCTGAATATTTTGTAAACAAAAAAGGATTTTGGGAACTGGCATATACGCGTATCCGGTCAATATGTGCTATGCTCACTTTTGGATGAAAAGTATAACCAAGCGTAAGGTTATTTATCCTTACAAAAGTTCCAGATTCTACAAAATAATCCATCGGCGGAACTACGCCATTAAATGCACGCGGGTAAGTATTTTCATTGCTTCCTGGCTCCCACCTGTTTATAGCAACTTTATATTCCACGTTATAATTTCCACCTGTTCTTATCCCTTTTTCTGCATTGTAAACTTTATTACCAAAATTTCCATAAACCTCAAAACTAAAATCAAGATTTTTCCAGGTTACAGAACCATTAAATCCTCCGTATAATTTGGGTTGGTAAGAGCCATCATAAACCCTGTCATTATTATCAATTACTCCATCTTTATTTACATCTACAATTTTGAAATCGCCAGGCACTGTATTATTAAGATGTGGAGAACTGGCAATATCATTTGCATTTTGATAAATTCCATCGGTTTTATAAACCCAAAAAGAACCAATGGGCTGGCCAACTACGGTTGCGGTAGCCTGGTAACCATTATTTAAGCTGCCGAAGTAAAGGGCTTTCCCCAGGCCAATATTTTGTACTTCGTTTTTATTAACGGTAGCATTTGCGCCTAATGTAAAGCTGGTATGGTCATTTATTTTTTGTTTCCATGAGAGTGAAAATTCCATTCCTGTATTTAAAATACTGGCGGCGTTAGTTAAAAAAGAACTACCAAACCCAAGGTCAGTCAGAGGAATAGTAAACAAAGCATTGGTAGAATTTTTATTATAATAATCTACCTCGCCACTTAGCTTTCCGTCTAGCAAAGTAAATTCCAGGCCAAAGTCGAGTTCTTTATTGATTTCCCATTTCAGGTTCGGATCAATAATTCCCGTTGGTATTGCCCCGTTTATTCTTGTATTACCAAAATAAGCGTACAAATATTCAGTTGGCGTAAGTAAAAAAGCTCCGGGGCCAATCACATCGTTGCCAACCCAACCATAACTGGCACGCAGTTTTAGGTTATCGAATATTTTTTGATGGCTCATGAAATTTTCTTTGGTGATGATCCATCCTAAGCCGAGCGCAGGAAAATTACCCCAACGGTTTTGTGGCGAGAAATTACTATTGGCATCGCGGCGAAAAGTAGCATTTACCAAATATTTATCTTCAAAAGCGTAATTGGCCCTGATAAAATAAGATTCACGTTTATAATAGTTGCCTATCGGGGTCCTTAAGTTTTGTTGAGCACCGGTAGTATCTGTAAAATTTAGTTTCCATTGAGCAGAATTATCTGCCACATTATCTTTTGACGAATTTTGATTCCAACCATTTCTTCTTTCCGAAGTATGGCCTGCCGTTACTACTAAATGATGCTTGTCGCCAAAGTTTTTTGTATAAGTAAAATAATTATCCCAGGTCCATTGATAAATACTATCAGCGCTGTAATTTAAATGGCTTGTTTCATTTTTTTGAGTGGAATTTACCTGGTAAACCGGCGTAAAAACCTGTCCGTTATCCTGCTGCAGGTCAATCCCAAAAGAGGAACGGAAAGAAAGGTTTTTAGTAATTTTATACTCTCCCCACAGGCTTCCTTCTCCCCTGTTTCCATAACTTTTGTCATGATTATAATCTAAAGTTGCGAGCGGGTTTCCGACATCGCTTTTTTCTGTATAACCATAAGTTCCGTCCGGGTTTTTAGCATTATAAATCGGCGCGGCTAGATAAGCTTGTGTAAAAGCGCTGTAAGGCTCATTTTGAGAAACGTAATGAGAAAACGCAAGGTTATTGCCAAATTTCAATTTAGAATTTACCTCAAGCTCGTGATTATACCGCAATGAAAACCTTTTATAATCATTTCCTTTTAATACACCTTGTTCATCGAGGTAGCCACCGGAAAAATAAAATTTATATTTATTTTTCCCTCCGCTCACAGATATATTGTGATTTTGCATAATGGCCGGGCGGGTAATTTCCGGGAGCCAGTTGGTACTTCCCGTAATATCTGCGGAAGTAATATTAGGAGCACCTGCGGCGTCATTTGAATAAACTGCAAAAAGGTTCGGGCCAGCCATTTGTACGGTATGAACCAACTGCTTTACTCCCACATACCCGTTATAACTCACCTGAAATTTTCCTTTTACGCCTGCTTTTGTCGTAATTAAAATAACTCCATTTGCCGCCCTGGCACCATAAATCGCTGTTGAAGAAGCATCTTTTAAAATATCTACAGAAACTATGTCATTACTATTAATGTTACGGATATCATCTGTGATAATTCCATCAACCACATAGAGTGGCGCAGCGCCCCCAAGTATAGAACCTACGCCTCTTATTCTTACATCAGGTGCACTTCCCGGCGCGCCGGAACTGGTTATTTGCACTCCGGCTACTTTTCCCTGGATCGCTTGAGTGGCAGTGAGCGCCGGTACATTTACGATGTCGGAACCTTTCACACTTGCTGATGCGCCCGTCAAATCTTTTTTGCGTTGTGTACCATAACCAATAATCACAACCTGTTCCAGTTGAGTTACAGAACTAACCAGGGTTACGGTAATATTTGTGCGGCCATTTAAAGAAACGGATTGAGATGCATAACCTAAGGAAGAAACCAATAATATAGAATTGGCGTTATTTACATTCAAAGTAAAAACACCGGAAGAATTCGTTGTAGTTCCATTGGTTGTATTTTGTTCCTGGACAGAAACGGCTGAAAGCGGCAAGCCATCAGTGCCTGTAACGTGCCCTTCAACAACGATTGGCTGAGCCAAAAGTGGCCCACATATAAAAAATAGAAAAATTGTTATTATTAAAGGAAGTACAGATTTCAGCCTAAATAGAGTAACAGACATAAGTTTTCTTTTAGAGATTACAGCAAAAAAGCCGAAGAATTTAGGGCTAAATTAACAAAAGAACAACACAAACGGCAGATAATATTTTTGGGGTAGTCTGAAGTTTCTTTATTATAAATTTTATGGTAAGAACCTGTACTTGCTTTCACTAAATTTATTATTATTCGGGAACTATTTATTCCTGTTTTTCATCAATTCACAAACCCGTTTTGATAGTTCTTTCATCCTTGGCCGCACGTCTTCTTCAGTTATGGGCACCAACAAGGCAATTACGTATTTTATTTGACCGTCGTCCACAATCCCCACATCATTTGTAAAATAACTCCACCAGCCTGATTTGTGGTAAAACATAACATTTGGCGGCAGCCCTGTTGAAAGTTTTGTCGTATCCAATTGCCTGCCCAGTAAAGCTTTCATCTGCTGGCTCACCCACGGATTGATCAATTTATTTTTATAAACTTTATACATAAAATCTGCTGCATGCAAAGCGCAGGTAACGGTTCCTCTTATTGTATCATAACCCGGACCTTCGAATTTTCGCGGCAAATATTTTCGGGTTATTTCACTTCCATTCCAACCATTTTCATGCATTGTTTTATCAATATTTTTTCTTCCGGCAATATCTATCAGGCAATTCGCCGCAGAGTTATCGCTTCGCGTAATCATCAAGTCTAATAAATAATTCACCGTTACTGTATCTCCATTGTGCAAAAGCGGGCGCGGGTCCCAACTAATTTCCGAAGTTTTATCTACGTCGTTTGGAGATTTTACTACATAAGGTTTGTACAAAGAATATTCCCCTTCACTAACTTGTTTCAAAATTTCCATGGCTACATACATTTTATAAAGTGAAGCAGGATAAATAAAATTTTTCATGTTAACTCCACCCAATAGCGGTTTACGGCCGTTCAAATCAATAACGGCGAAAGAAATTTTTTCCCTCCCGTCTTCTCCGGCATCATAAATTCCATCAAGGTTAACATCGTGCACAATTTGCTGGAGCGAATCAGTAAAGTTTTTTTTCTGAATATAATAATCGGGGATTGTTGGCTGGGCCATTATAAAAAGAGAAATGATACAAAAATTGAAAAATAGTAGTAACCGTTTCAAAGATTTATTTTTTAAAAAACAAACATAAAAAATCAGCATGGAACAGAAAGAGCAAAATAAGATTCTGTATTATTTCTTCGTTTACTGGCTACTATCTTACCTTACATCTTCCCGTTGCTCTACGATAGTTATATAAGTATTTTGTAGATTAGAATTGATCATAACCTGGCAGGATAAACGAAGGTTTGCATGCTGAAAAGAGCATTTTTGGAGAGTACTTTTTTCATTTCTTTCCATAACAGAACCACCTTCGCCAATACCTTCTGCTATAACAAGGCAAGTGCCGCACCTTCCAATTCCTTTGCATTCGCCAAAATCTTCAACAAAAATTTTTTCATTGATAAGCACCATTAGGTTTCTAAATTCACCCTCATAAGTTTCTAGTTTTATTTCTTCTTCGCCATACCTGAGGGTAAATGTTATATCTCTTTTCCTTCCTATCATTCAGCCATTTTATAATGAGGGGGATTTCACCCAAAACTGGTCTTCATAAGTATCTACAAACGGCGGATTGACAATTTGTTCACCTATTTTTTTAATTTGTTCATCTGATAATCCTTCCTGTAAATGAGGAAACAAAACCCTTTCCTCAAACCGGATATGATCATCAACAGCATTGGCCAGTTCCAACAAAACATCTTCTTCTTTTTCCATTCCTGAAACGGAAATTTTATCAATAAATATTTTTATTTTTTTATGATCGTCTATTGCCCTTTGTACTTCATCGTTTTTTATTGGAGAAAAAAGAAATTCTTCTTCTTCCCGGAAATGAGTAGAAAAATGATTGTCCCAAAAATATTTTATGTACCTCGCCATCCGGCTTTTTTCAACATGGAATTTTACGCCTTGCCTGATTTTCCAACAAAATAAAAGCCCGGCATGGTGATCTTTCGAAAGCTTAACAATATTCTCATTTCGCTTTAAAGGTTTGATTTCCATTTATATTGATTTTATGCAAATCTATTTACTATTTCCCAAGTGAAAGGCAATTGAAACAAAACGGCATTAATCTTGTTATTTATAATTGAGTTTAAAAATTTTAAAATGGACGATTTAACTACGCCGGTTGGAGCCGGCGACCATATTGAAGGAAAAACCAGTGCCACCATCACTTTAGTGGAATACGGCGATTTTCAATGTTCCCATTGCGGTGAAGCGTACCCGCTTATTAAAAAATTAATAAAAGAATTTCACGATGAGTTGCTTTTCGTTTTTAGAAATTTCCCTGATGAAGCTCATCCGGAATCTATGATAGCCGCCCAGGCGGCGGAGGCGGCGGGTTTACAAAATAAATTCTGGGAAATGCACGATCTTATTTTTGAACAACAGGAACAGTTAACTGAGGATAACCTTATCTATTTTGCTGAATCTTTAAACCTTGATTCGGCACAATTTGAAAATGACCGTAGCGGCCAGAATGTTTTATCAAAAATAGAAAGCGACATCGAAAGCGGCATCCGAAGCGAAGTGGAAGGAACTCCTATTTTTTTTATTGATGATAAAAGGCTTGAAAATTATGATGAAACTTATGAATCTTTAGCTAATGCAATAAGAAAAGCAGAATGATCTATTCTCATAAATTTTTTTGAAAATTTTCATCTAACCATGACCGCTATACAAATATTTTTTGTAGTAACCCAACAAATTAACAGCTTTCTTATTCTGTAAATCCTTTTAAATAATTAATAATTATTATTTGCGGAGGCTGTACTTTGATTTCCAAATACTTTTTTCAAAATATCAGTAACACGCGCAGCCGGATTTTGACGAATAGACTGCTCTTCAAGGCCTATTTTATAAAATAATCCATCCAGTGCCTTTTGGGTTACATAAGCTGTAAGGTCAGTATTCACGGGCTTATTGCTAAAACGGTTGTAAGTGGTAAACACGTCGTTCCAATATTTTGTAGCATTGGTATTATCCAGCGATTTAGAAATTATAGGTTTGAAAGCAGTAGTCAATTGAACGGTAGTTTTTTCTTTTAAATAATCCGTAGCGGCGGTATTTCCTCCTCTCAAAATTCCAAACGCATCCTGGATAGTCATCTGTTTAATTGCATTGATAAATGTATTGCCCACATATTTTGAAGCATCTTCCGCAGCGCGGTTCATGGATAAAACAGCTTTATCAACAACGCTCCCTAGCCCAACATCCCTTAAAGTTTTCTCTACTTTTTGTGCTTCCGGCGGCATCACAATTTTTACCAAAGCATCTTTATAAAATCCATCCAATGCTGATAATTTCGTTGTGGCAGAATCTGTTCCCAACTGAAGCGCAGTTTTCAATCCCTGAATTACTTCTGCGTTTGTTAGGCTTCCATTGCCAGTTCCCACAGAATTCAAAATACTTTTTGCAGTATCACAGCCAGAAAAGGAAAATAAAATAATTAATCCCAAAATAAAAAACTTCTTCATAATTTTTTTTTAAAATAAAGGTTCAAGTACAATGCCAAAAAGGATTTAGCTTTTAGCTTTTGGCTTTCAAAGTTCAATACCAATTTTTCTCATAAGGATAGAAGCATTCAAACTATTACAAACACCGGGTTTCAGGCGATAATCAAAAAATAATTCATCGTTGCTAACCTGCACATCAAAATGATAATTAAGAATATTGTTAGAAAAATCTTCTTTTAAATTCGCGAGCTCAAGGTCGTGGGTGGCGATAATAGCTGCGGCCTTCTTTTTAATCAATTGCTTTATCAAAGCTTTGGAACCAGTATGCCTGTCAAGGGAATTTGTGCCTCTCAATATTTCATCTAAAAGGATAAATATTTTTTCTCCTGCATTTACTTTTTCGATAATGGTTTTTAATTTTTTTAATTCAGCGTAAAAAGTAGAAGTGCTTTCTTCGAGGTTATCTGTGACGCGCATGCTGCTGATTAATTGCACGTGCGAAACAGAAAATGACTTCGCACAAACCGGTGCTCCAGCCATTGCCAAAACCACATTTATTCCAATACTTCTGAGATAAGTGCTTTTTCCCGCCATGTTAGAACCCGTTACCAGCATAAGTTCTGTGTTCCCGGGAATATCTATAAAATTATTAATTCTTTTTTCTGCAGGAATTAATGGATGCCCGATTTCTTTTCCTTCAATAGAAAAATATTCTTCACTAATTTTTGGAAAAATCCATTCGGGATGGTTAAAATATACAATCCCAAAACTATTCAACGCTTCAAAATTCGCCAACATTTGAAACCAGGAATTGAAATTATTTTGAGCTGTCGCTTTCCATTTTTCAAGATCGAGAACTTGTTGCAAATTCCATAACAATAAAAGATTTAAAGGTGCTGATAGCACAAGGTTGTAGCGGATATCCAACTTATCCAAAATCTTTTTTATTTTTAAAATATCTGCTGAAGCTTTTTTATTTTGTTTCACAAAAACTGATTGCCATTTTTGTAACAAACTACTTTCAAACTTTTCACTTTCTATTAATAAAATCGTCGAATAAAGTGTATTTAATTCTTCTGCGGCTTTTGATAATTGTTCATGAACAGGTGCGATATATTTATTAACCTGGTAAGCGATGATTGCAAAAATGAATAACGAACTATAAAAAATGGTATCGCCAACTTCCTTAAAAATATATAAAATAACGATTGTCAAAATAATAGCAGGCAAAACATAACGCAGCCATTTCCAGGGTTTAAATCCTGAAAAAATATCTGGTTCTTTCATCCATTCTTCAAGGCGGTTTTTGGTAGAAAAAGTAATTTTATTTTTGCTGCCATCAGCTTGCAAATCCTGAATCCAATTCGTTTTAGTTGAAAGTTCCTTTATAGCTTTATGGCGTTCTGATATCTCAGAAATGTTTGCCGGGGATTTTAAATATTCCGCTAACTGTTTATTTCCCGGTTCGGAAGTAGTTCGATTAAGATATTGGAACAATGAAGCTCTTCCAAAAATGTCAAGGTCATTTGCATAAGCATGTTCTTTGGGAATATGTTCTGCCCCATCTTCAAAAACAAAATAATTTCCTGAAAGAAATTGCAATTCATTTTCGTTGATATTTATTAGTTTACTGGTGTGCTCAATCTTGGATTGGTTTTTTAAATCTGCTTTTACCAATTGAATAAAAATAAGCAACAACAGAATAATGGCGCCAATTACATATCCAATTCCCAACGACCAAAGAAAATAAAATACGAGAACGATGGCGATAATAGCACCAAGCCTGAGCCATGCAAAAGAAGATTTTTTTTGCTTTAATTTCTGTAAATCTTCTTTTAATTCATCCAATCTTTTATTATAAAATTGTGTGGGTTCCATTTATATTATTTTCTTAAAAAAGTTTGTAAAAGTAATTGAATAAATGCGAGTACATACAGTTAAGATTTACATGCAGAATTGAATGAAATATAATCCAAATTTAAAAGTAAAAATCACGATTATTTGTTGGTTTACTGTACTTAACCTTATCTGAATCACCAGTTGTAATTCTCAAAACGGAACAGAGGTAGTGTGCTTTATTTCTCCCATCACGAAAATACTTTTTACGCTCCCGATACTTTTTAGCGTGCCCAATACACCCAATACAAATTTTTGATAAGCCGGCATATCTTTTACCAATATTTTCAACAAAAAATCATAATCGCCGGCGATGTTGTAACATTCTACGACTTCTGGTATTGATTGGATTTCGTGTACCAGTTTTTTGCCATTTTCATTGGTATGTTGCTTTAACGATACGTTACAGAAAACAGTTAAACCCTTTTCCAATTTTTCTTTATCAAGAATGGCTACATATTTTTTGATGTACCCGTCTTTTTCCAAACGCTTAATCCGCTCATGTACGGGCGTAGTGGTAAGATGAAGCTTTAGTGAAATTTCGCGATTGGTAATGTGCGCATCTTCCTGTAACATTTTAAGTATGTCCTTATCAATGGAATCTATCATTTTTTTAAAGAGTTTATTTTGCTGCCAAAGATAAATCGCAATCGTTCAAATAGAATTATTTTCTAAAAAATATTTATTTTTAGAGTAAAATTCCAAATACTATATTATATTGAAGGATATTAGTCTTAAGTATAGTTTTGCCTACAAATCTTTTAAAAATCTTTTTTATGCTCACCCACAACTTAGGATATCCAAGAATAGGCAATCATCGCGAATTGAAAAAAGCCAATGAACAATATTGGGGCGGAAAAATTTCAGCGAATGAATTGGAACAAACAGCGAAAAACATTCGCCGGCAAAACTGGCAATTACAGAAGGATGCTGGCATTGATATTATTCCATGCAACGATTTTTCTTTTTATGATCATGTGTTGGATACAAGCCTAATGGTTGGCGCCGTACCCGAAAGATTTCATTCCTTAATGGATCAAAAACAATTGCCTGATATTGATTTGCTTTTCGCGATGGCGAGGGGTTATCAAAAAGGAGATTATGATATTACTGCGATGGAAATGACAAAATGGTTTGATACCAATTATCATTTTATTGTTCCCGAATTTAAACCCAACCAAAAGTTTTGTTTCTTCTCCAAAAAAATAATTCACGAATTCCATGAAGCTAAGAGAGAAGGCTTTAACGCAAAGCCGGTTTTGCTGGGACCTGTTTCCTATTTGTTATTGGGAAAAGAAAAAGAAGAAGGCTTCCATCGTTTGGAATTGATTAAAAATCTGTTACCGGTTTATTTGGAAGTGTTGAAAGAATTAGATGATGCCAACGCGCATTACATCCAGTTTGATGAACCTTGTTTGTCATTAAACCTTACAGATGCCGAAAGAAAAGTTTTTGTAAAAGTGTATAATGATATCAAAAAAGCTTTTCCAAATTTGCATATTATTTTGGCTACTTATTTTGAATGCTATGGAGATAATTTGCAGACAGTTTTACATCTTCCTGTACAAACATTACATCTGGACCTGGTTCGCTGTCCATTGCAGTTAGATGATATTTTGGAAACAGATATTCGGAAATCAAAACTCAATCTTTCCCTGGGCGTGGTAGAAGGAAGAAATATCTGGAAGAATGATTTTACTAACTCACTTCAGTTAATTAATAAAGTAAAAGAAGCAATAGGCGAAGATAGAATCATGATAGCCCCTTCTTGCTCATTATTACATGTGCCTTGTGATTTAGATTCAGAAACTGATGAAAAAAATCTTCCTGCAGAAGTTAAAAACTGGATGGCTTTTGCCAAACAGAAAATTGATGAGGTCGTGGTGCTGGCAGCACTTTCAGTGGAAAATCCATCAGCAGAGAATTTGAAGAAATTAGCGGAAAATAAAATAGCCATCGAGGGTAAAAAAGAATCCTCACTCATTCACAAGCAAAAAATAAAAGATAGAATAAAATCGGTTTCTGAAAAAGATACTAAAAGGAATAGTGGTTTTAACAGGAGAAAATTAATTCAGCAAGAAAAATTAAATCTTCCTTTATTTCCAACCACAACCATCGGCTCTTTCCCGCAAACAAAAGAAGTGAGAAGTTGGCGCGCTAAATTGAAAAAAGGAGAGATAACCAATGAAGAATATGATGCGTTAATAAAAAAAGAAATTGAAGAATCCATTCGTTGGCAGGAAGAATTGGGTATTGATGTATTGGTGCATGGTGAGTTTGAGCGCAATGATATGGTGGAATATTTTGGAGAACAATTAGATGGATTTGTATTCACCAAAAACGGTTGGGTGCAAAGTTACGGGAGCCGTTGTGTAAAGCCTCCTATCATTGTGGGCGATGTAGAAAGAAAAAATCCAATGACGGTTTATTACACAAAATACGCGCAATCGCTCACTAATAAATTAGTAAAAGGAATGCTGACAGGTCCGGTTACTATTTTACAATGGAGTTTTGTTCGTAATGACCAGCCGCGCTCTGAAACCTGCATGCAGATTGCGTTTGCGATACGCGATGAAGTAGTTGATTTGGAAAAGGCGAATATTAAAGTAATACAAATTGATGAGCCGGCTATTCGTGAAGGATTGCCGCTTCGCAAAGAAAACTGGCGAGAATATTTAGACTGGGCAGTGAAAGCATTTAGAATTTCTTCATCAGGCGTCAGAGATGAAACACAGATTCACACGCACATGTGCTACTCCGAATTCAATGATATTATTGAAGACATCGCCGCCATGGATGCTGATGCCATCACCATTGAAACCTCGCGCTCTCAAATGGAATTGCTGGATGTTTTCGCGGCTTTCAAATATCCAAATGATATAGGACCGGGTGTGTATGATATTCATTCGCCGCGCGTTCCTTCCAAAGAAGAAATGATAGATTTAATTCACAAAGCGATGAAAGTAATTCCTGCGAAACAACTCTGGGTTAATCCGGATTGCGGATTAAAAACCAGGGCATGGCCGGAAACAAAAGCCGCGTTGAAAGCGATGGTGGAGGCGGCGAGGGAATTGCGGGAGACGGTTGAGAAACCTGTTGAAGTCTAGTTTTTAGGTATTGATTGGGAGGTAAAATAAAAATGGAGTAAAATAAAAATCCAGAAGATTTGTTTGTTTACTGTATCCATAATTATTTTATTCAACAAGGAAGAAGTTTTAATCTTTTTTTTTGAAACATACTCCCCTACGGCCTTTTAAAGCTTTTACAATACTCAGTTAACTCTTTTAAATATTTCCTACAAAAAAACCTCCTGAACTTTAAAGCCAGGAGGTTAATAAAAAAGTGGAGCCCAGGGGACTATAATCGAACCCCTTACCAATCTCCTTTCCTTCCTTCATTCTACACGAGTGGCATAGAACAGCTATGTACGAAGCATTTCCATTGCAATGGCCTGCGGGCTATAAGAGGGTTCCGGAAGCGGACAGGTTTTCCTCTCAGTTTAAGCAAACTATGTCCGGGGCACAATCATTTCTGAAAAAAGAAACTGAGCGCCTGAAGGCTACCAATCTTATTATTTCTACCAACATACCGGTACGCAAAAGTGACGGCGGATTTTATTCCGACTGGATGAACCGGCGCATGGAGGATCCCGGAGTGGCCATCTATTTTAAAGTGGATGGGAAAGACCGGTCTATGTGTTGTGATCAATACCTGAAAGTTTGGGAAAATATGTATGCCCTGGGTAAAGGGCTGGAAGCTTTGCGCGGTATAGAACGATGGGGAATAAGTGAGTTTTTGGAAAGAGCCTTCACCGGTTTTCCGGCGCTGCCTGAATCATCATCATTGGTTAATGAAAGAGTTTGGGATATCCTGGGATTAAGCAAAAAAGCTTCGTCAGCTACAGAGGTAAGGGAGGCGTATAAAAGGCAGGCAAGAAAATGCCATCCGGATGCCGGAGGTACCGCTGATCAGTTTGACTTGCTGCAGAAAGCCTATAAACAAGCCTTATTTCAATTTAATGAACGACCATGATGCATGAAATAAAAATATTGGTAACAGAGGATACAATTGATTTGATAATTGATGAAATAAAAGAAATGAATCGCCTGGCAGAATCTATTCGAATACATTTTCCGGGAGGATCAGAAAACAGGCAAGTTGATTATAAAAAAAATTTTATTCAAAATACTTATGTACTCATAGTTAGAGCGCATGTTCCTGAACTTTTTTATGAATTAGGATTAAGGTGCTCTAACATTTTTCGCAGGTCATTAGAAAATCATTTTGCTAAAATAAAATCCGGCTAAAACGCCCCAGCCAGGCAAACTATACAGTTTTATTTATTGCTGTAAATAAAACTAAAGCGCCGCTCAAAATTGAGCGGACAGACAGGCTCTTCGGAGGCGTGCCACTGGCTATGCCTTTATCCTTTTTTAAACAGGGCCGGAGACGGGCTGTAGCAGCGGCTTTGCGCTTACAACGCAAAGTTAGTGACAATATTATCTATAAAACAAATTTATTAAAGCATGGCAAATAAGCTTATGGAAATAAAAACATCATCTACTCCCGAAGTAGATAAGATCTTAAAAGATGAATACCTGAAAACAAATGTAAATACATTGTCTAAAAAAATAGGAAGGAGTGAAGTGTTTATAAAGACAAGGTTGCGCCAATTGTGCCTGGTAATTCCTAAAGAAATCATCGAGCAGAGGAAACTAGCTTCTCGAATACAGCCAGGCAATGTTCCTCCTAATAAAGGTAAAAAGCAAACGGCATACATGAGCGCTGAATCCATTAAAAAAACAATGGCTACGCGGTTTCAAAAAGGGCACCAGCCTTCAAATACATTTAAAAAGAACGGAATAATAACTGTACGCCATAATTATAAAAGAAAAGGTTCAAATCCATATAAATACATCCGCCTCGGGTTAGGGAACTGGTACCCTTACCACCAGCATATTTATGAAAAAAAACACGGCAAGCTTCCCAAGGGAATGGTACTCCGCTTTAAGGATGGTGATTCAATGAATTGCAAACTCACTAACCTCGAAGTCATCAGCAGGAAAAAAAACATGCAATTGAATTCCATTCACCGGTACACACCGGAAATAAAAAAATCGATCAGGTTAATTTCTAAACTCAATAAAAAAATAAAATATGCCCAGGAATAAATTATTAGACCTCAATGACCATCTGTTTGCACAGATAGAAAAATTAGGCGAAGCGGATCTTTCAGGTGAAAATTTAAAAGCGGAAATCGAAAGAGCAAAAGCCATGTCAACATTGGCAGCCGGCGTAATTGAAATAGCAAAAGTTTCTGTTGATGCCATGCGCCTTATCAGCAACGGAAAAATAGGAAAAGAGGATTTGCCTCTGATGCTTAATACAGTAAAATAGAACGGCAATTAAAATGAAAAATCAACTTATAAGTTGATTTACTATAAAAAATAAAACCATGATCACAAAAGAGACTGCAGTCAAAATTTGGAACTGTTATAACGAAATCGAAAGTGCTGAAACGCTCATCAAAGACATGCTAAAATCGCTGAAGGAAAAGCCTGATGAAGCGCCGTCACTAAGAAATGCATTCGGCGAAAGATGCGGCCTTGAGTTGGGTGTTCCAAGTGGACAGAATACGCATCGGTTATTTGGTGTAAATACTGAATTAGGAGTTAAAATAATCCAGAAACATATCGAAGAAAAAACGCAAAGATTAGAAGAATTAAAAGCTATTGCCAGCCTCGAAATGGCAAGTTAAAAATAAAAGAATAATGGAGCGAAACACAGTTACAACAATGCGTGAATTAGAAAACGGCGACCGGTTTTATAAAAGCAGTGACAAGAAAAAAACTGTATTCGAAAAAGTGAATCATGAAACAAAAAAAACAAAATATCAAACCTACCAATATTGGGCAGTGGAAGTAAAATACTTAGGTAGGGTAAATGCGGTTGAAGCTTTCTCAAAAGCAATTACAGGCAGTACTGAAGTAGTTTTTTTAAGAAATAATAATTAAAAATAAAAAATAAAACCATGTGCAATTGCATAAAAAAAGTTACTAAAATCACCAGCAAGCATGTCGTTGCTGAAATTGAAAAAGACTATAATGTTTCTGAATGGCTTGATAAAGGCACTTTTGACAATGTTGGCTATTCTACCACTGGAGGCAGCAAAATCGCGATGCCATTTATTGTTAGCTACCGAAGGCAACGAACGAACGGCGATCCTGAAAAGAAAGTAACTACAAAACACACATTTATTTACCCAACCTCCTGCCCGTTTTGCGGTGAAAAATGTTAGAAGCTGCTACCATACCATTCGTAGAAGTCTCCGTGCCGCAAGAGCTGGTGAATTATGCATTGACTGAAACGAAAGTGTGTGGGCAATACCTCACCACAAGAAAAAAAGGAAACCGGACGCATCCTTATATGAAGGTGCTCGGCTTGTATTTATTGCTGAAGGCCGAGAGCCCTGGCTCCGGATTGATTCAAAACTATGTAAAACAAATTCCGGCGTTGTGCGCCAACTTCTCTCTTTCGCGAAGATCTTTCTACTACCATCTTGGAGAGCTTGAAAGATTAAACTTAATCTCGAAAGAGGATGGCAATCTCCGGATTGCCAGTTGGCAGCAACTCGGAAAAACACTCAACATTTCAACAAACAAAAAAACCAAAATACAATTCAATTATGATGGTAAACAAAAAATTCATTGGTGGTTTGCCGCCTTAGACATTAAAGGCAACCAGGAAACCCAGCAGTATATGATCTGGAAAAAAGTGAACAAACATTCGGAAGCAAAAAATGAACTACTAACGGCAATGCGTAAACGCGGATTTGATGATAGCAAAATCAACAACCCGGAATATTTTTCCGGCCGCCTTTTCGAGCTGTATTTAGAAGATTTCCGCACCGGCACAGAAGTCCACGATATCCTCATTCATATACGGTCGGATACCAACAGGAGCGTTAAAAAATTAGCCTACGATTGGTGCATCAGCTCGCAGCTAACGAGCTATTGGAAAAAGAAAATGCGCCAGCAACAGATCATAGACGTGGTAAAAATGCAGGTAGTGAGCGAGTGGACTCGTGGTACCAACGAGTGCCATAAGAACCGGTTTTGCCATGTCATTTGGAACGACAAGCTAAAAGAAAGAGTATGGTTTTTATGCGATCAGATAAGCGTATTAATGCCCTGGAAGTGGCAGGAATTTTTGGAAAAATTGAAAGCCGCGTAGCGCGCCAAACCGCTCAGTGCAAAAAATTTTATGAACAGTAAGTGGATAATCTATTGTTAAGAAACTTGTACATCATGCACATCATTATTCAAATACCTGTACATGTTGTACATCTTGTTCACGTCCGGCTTAAAAAAGTTTTTCACATGTTAATTATTCTCTTTAAAAAAAATGGCTAAATGTGGATAAAGGCCCTTAAAATCAAAAAAATATGAAAGATAAATGCAGGTTTATGATGTTATGCCGCGTTAAAGAAAGTTCATCATTCAGGTTTAAACGTTTTGATGATCCGCTTTTTGGCTGGATACGTGGAGACACTTACGAAAAAAATAGTGTAGCGAAAATGCTCCAATACCTGATTGGTTATATTAAAAATCACAATCGCCAATATGTTCACATGACGATTGTTGACACTTCTAAAAAAAAGGGTGATGAGGATTATGTTGTTTTGAAAATATTGAATGGAATTCCAAAAATAAACTTATTGCCTGACTATGGAGATTTGATTAAAGATTATCACCTGCCAGAATATTTGAGTTATGAAATAAAACCAGACTAAAAATGGACAAAATTAATTTTCAAAAGACATTTGTTTATAAAAATTCCGCTCTTCCTCCATGGGATGCGATAAAAGAAATTTGCGATTTTGGTGAATTATTTTTAATGACCGTTTCAGATGGTTTTAAAACCTGGTATATCGTCCAATCGCCATTTGGTGCTCACGAACTAATAGAAGTTATTATAAAAATAATTTCAAAATTCCCTTTCAAAGAATATCCTTTTGAAGAAGATATATCTGATTTTGAAGCTGAATATGGAGTGCCTGTTGAAGGGCCTGAAGATTTAAATTAACCGATTAAAAAAAAATTATGCCTGACAATCCAACCACTTCAAAACGTGAAATTCTCCGAAAACTGGAGGAGGTAAAAAATATGGTAACCGACACCGGACATATGTATATTTCCTTGCTAAAGCTACCGATCCGCTTAGATAAGATGGTAGAAGTGTTAGATCCATTTGTAAAACTGGAAACACAAATTCAGGATTTAATAGAATCAATACAAAAAAAAGACTAGAAATGAAACTACTCCTCTCTCGTCAATATCTTGAAGACATGTGCAGGTATTTTATGCCTTACATGATCAACGTTCTTGAAGCCAGGATACGGATGAGAAAGAATACAGAATTGGAAATGGGCGCAAGGGTTTGCCTTAGCGTATTAGAAGATTTGGATATCATGTTCCAAAGAAAAACTTTAACCAGGCAGCAAAAATTCACCATCAGGTTAAAAGACGCGGAAGCAATAATCCTGGTTGAACTGATGGGAACTTTTCCTATTCAGCCAGAAGATTTCTGGCGAATGAATTTAAGAAACCAAATTATAGAACAATTACACAAACAACTCGTATGATGCCCACATTTTTAGGAGAGCCATTTTACCATGGCGGTTTCCCGGTACCGGCGCAAAATATCATCATGAATATTAATGATGTGCAGGAATCAATTGAAGAAATTAAATTAAAATATTGGGAGCGAAAAGCTTCAGAGAAAGAAGAAGCTGCGCTGAAAGAATATGTATTGTATTACATCGGCGCACCAGTTTTTAGATTAGAGTTTGACAACAAAGCCCAGGAAGAATTTTTTAAAACAAAAATGCCTTTGGATGATATGCTGGATTTATTATTAGATGCCGGCCTGGATCCTCTTTAATAATTTTTAAAAATAAAAAACGATGACTTCACTTCAAAAAGCAATTGTAAGAAACCTTCTCGAAGGCGCTACCATAGCCAACTGCAGAAGCAGTGGATTTAGGCTACGTACACCGGATGGTTCTGTCATAGCCAAATTTTATTCGCCAACATTTTATTCGCTCAAAAAATATTTGCGAAAAGAAAAGAGCAGCTTGTATGTGATCAATAAAAATGCAGTGCGGCAGCTTCACGGAAAGTCCTGGATAAAGCAGGAGTATAAAAAATTACAAACAGCGTGAGATTGGAATTACATATCAACGGATCTTTTTTTTATGCTGCAGAAATAGAGGAAAAGAAAATGGCACCATTTGCATTTCAATTTAAATCAAGAGTGAGCATGAACCAGGAAACAGTAAATATGTTGGTAATGGTACTAAAGGCACATTTCTACAAGCAGCTTTCAAATGTCAGTGAATACGAAATATATTTTGTGGCAGAGAGCAGAGGGGATTCAATTATTATTTAAAAATTAAAAAATTAAAAATCATGTTTCCTAGAACTTTAGACGAAGCCGTAGATTATTTACTGCCAAAATTTGACGGCATGGAAAAATATTTCCTGATGACTGAAGAAGAATTTACTTCTTTTTGCCACAGCCAACGAAGTGGCGGAATCGGAATGTCAATTAGAAATGAAATGGGTTTCTGGACCAAAAACACACTTATTTATAAACACATGGTTGAAGTGCAGAAATTAGATCATCCGGATTCTATGAGTAATTTAATTCTAACCATGATTTACAGGAAAAAAGTATCTCAAATTAATCAACTTAAAAAATAAAAAATGCAGTACAGCCCAATATTAAAAATAGCGATGGTAGAAATACAAGCCATCCTGCAGAAACATGATATAGCCGGCTTTGTGGTAATTCACACACCAGGCTTTTCTGAATATTTAAACCAGGTTTCGCCCTCTTATTCATGTGCAAAAATTGAGAATCGTGATATCAGGTTTAAAGTAAAAGCCAGCGAGGTTGGCGGCCCGGAGAAAGCTCATGCAATTGCTAACGATACATTTAATATGGTCACTCATTTTGCTGACATGCTCGGATCGCATGCTATACTGTATATGGATGCACAAGAAATGTTGAAAGAAAAATTGGGAGGCGAAGAATTTCCGGGGGAAAGAACATCGCATGATCAGCAAAATAATTAAAAATTAAATAAGTTTTTCAAAATCTAAAATCATGAAAGTAATCTCACTTCTTCAGCCGTGGGCTACGCTCGTAGTAATCGGCGCTAAAAAAATCGAAACCCGTTCCTGGAATACAAAATACAGGGGAGAAATTTTAATTCATGCGAGCAAAAAAATGACTCGCGAACAAAAAGAATTGGCGGACTCAAAGCCTTTTTTAGATGCTTTTGAAAAGAATAATATTGAAGAATTGCCACTCGGCAAAATTATCGGAAAAGTGAAAATAATTGACACAGCGTCGACAAGTTTTTTTGCCTCTGCATTAAATATTAGCGACGAAAAAACATTCGGTAATTTTTCTGCCGGCCGTTATGGCTGGCTTCTTAGAGATCCTGTTTCATTTCAACATCATTTTCCGGTAAACGGGAATAGAAGCTTGTGGGATTTCAATGAAAAAATTTGTTTGCAGTGCGGCTGCTCAGAAAAAGATGCATGCATACATCCTGATTTTGGTCCGTGCTGGTGGGTAGAAGAATATTTATGCAGCCATTGCACAGAAATAGCATAAAAATTACTGACGTTAAATTAACCATTCACAATTAACAATTAACCATTGGAATTAAAAAACATCGAAGCCGCCAACAAATTATTTGAGCAATTAAAAAGCGTGGATGCGGCAATCACCGCCATCAATAAGCTGGCAAAGAAAGTAGTGAATTCGGAAACCACTTCTTTGCTGAGGCTAACGGTCATAGATGAACGTAAAAAAAATGATGAAGCTTCAAAAGTTTCTTTTGAGGAAGACGGCTCGTTGATCAACCCGATTGAAGAAATACTGAGGCGCCAGCTGAGCCAGTCCTTTCGTTTGAATTTTGGAGGTTTTATGGGCGGTTTTGATATGGCTTCAAAAGGCAGCCAGGATAAAAACGTTGAAGAGCTTTCTCATAATCTCACAGAAGGGGAAACCATGGCGCTTTTGCAAATGCTATTGCATATAAAAAATAAAACGCGCAACGCAATTATTGAACAATTAAAGAGCCTGGGTTTCCGGGAATAAAAATTTAAAGCAGTGAGAACTACTACAAAATTAAAGAGAGTTTTAGAAAAAAATAATATTGAAATCAGGCTGGCTGATGCCGGAAGAATTGAAATGTATCTCTTTAATAAAAAAGATAAAATTACCTGCTTTGTTGAAGGGAAAAATTGGGGAACTGTAATTTCTAAATCTTTAACCATAACTAAGAAATATGAGTAAAATATTTTTCATTGATGAAGTAAAAGCATTGGTTGATAGTTATGTGGCAAAAAAAATCACTATCAGCAAGCTCACAGAAAGGCTGAATGAAATAGCCAGCGTACCGGATGAAATGCCGGAAACCTACGAGCCTTATTTCGGCTGGTGCAATGTAGAAGAATGTGAAAACGAAGGCGCAAATGGTGGCTGTTGCTGGAGCGAAACCGGCTATTGGACTGTATGTTCCAAACATGCTTCTGATTACCGCGAAGGCTTACCACAACCGCAAATGAAGCAATCTGCCATTGACCGGGAAAAAAAGAGGGGAGCTGATGGGGTTTTGGTTTTATAAAATTTAAAAATTCCAAGAGTTATGAAAAATATAAAAGTATTATACCACTTTAAAAAATTCTGGCAGGTTTATACACGTCAAAATAGAGCAGTAAGTAAATGGGATGAAACGCGTACTGATATGGATGTGTTCATTAATAGAACAATCGGAAAATGGTTTGCCGGAAAATTTTTTCAGGTTGAAATTGAACGGCATGAAATCGATTCGCTTCAATTATTTTATAAACCAAATAATGAATTCAAGGTTTTCACTAAATATGTTTATATAATCAATATAGAATTTGCTTTCTCTGCATACCAAGAGAGAATCAGAATTTATTATATAGAACCACATTCTGAAAAAATTGAAGAGGTTAGCTGGGGGTTAAATGAATTTTTTCGTTTAAATCTAATGGAAAATGAGGGTGATTTTAGGCTATTAAGAAAGTTCTACCCTTTCAGGGTTGAAGCAATCGAATTACCAAAGTTGATGTTAAACGAAATACCGGTTAAAGAACGAAAAGTGCGGGTGGCAAAAAAATAGCATAGAAGATATTATCATTATAAAGTTCTGGGCGGACTTATAAAACCCACTTACATATATGGAAGATCTATTAGAAAAAACAGAAACCCAAAGCCAGGAAATGCAATTGTCTTTCGGGGAAAAATTGGTTGGATTAAATTTCAATCCAAGCAAAAATTTAAGAGTTCAAAGAGCAAAAGAAATTTGTGCTGAATTAGCGAACATCGTAAACGATGATTCTATTAGAGGTAATGATTGGGAACTTCACCAAACATTAAGTAACCATACTCTTGGCGAAATTCTAAACGCGCAAATGAATGTTGTTAAGTTAATAACTCTTGAAAAATAAAATTGTTGGCAACGCCGGAACTTAAAATGTTTCGGCGCGCTGCCTTCAACCAAATCAAAAACAATATTCTCATAAAAAATTCTCATGAAAATTTTTGGAACACATAATACGCAATCAAGGCAGGCAAACCTGAAGCACCAGGTGGCAAAATTATTTTTAGACCGGTCAACCGGAGCGATTTGTATTAATAACTGGGTATTAAAAGAAACGAATACGCTTTTATTCTCTTTGTGGAAGATGATGATGGCAAATTTGGAGTTTGCAAAACAGATGATAAAGAGATCGGAATTCAGTTGCATTGGTACAAGCATGATAAAAGAGCAAGAGTATTCAACAATACGATGCTGGTATACATCATGATGAAATACAAATTAAAAGACACCGCAAGCAGCTACCACATTGTTTTTTATCAACTGCCCGCCACTGTCAAATCTTACACGGTATTCCAGGTGAATAAAGTTTTTCCTTATAGGAGAGGCATGAGTAAACAAACAAATAATTCAAAAACTATATCATGAAAAAAACAGATTACATTTTAATTTCAATCCTTGCCGCGCTGGCTATTGCCGGCATATTTATCAAAGGGTATTTTGGCGGCTTCATCACCGGCAGCTGCGCGGCTACTTTGCTTTTTGTAACTGTTGGTAAATTAGTTTACCTGAAGGCAAAGAAAAGAATGGATGATTTAAATGAAGCTGTTTTTAGAGCCAGTAAAAACCTCACCCCGTCCCTCTCCGAAGGAGAGGGGGAAGGCAGTAAACCAACAAATAAGTAACATTTTAATTTTAAACTGATGGAAACTTTATTACTGTTCGATGATGTTGACAAAGGGGCTTATTTTTCTCTCTGCAAAAAACACCGGTATGCGCTTTGGAGAATATGGGATAGAAGCAAACCATTAGTGATGTTCATCGGGTTAAATCCTTCTACCGCAAATGCAGATACCAATGACCCCACGATTGAAAGCGTGATCAGGCTTTCAAAAAATAATGGTTATGGCGGATGCTACATGATGAATTGCTGGTCCTACATTTCTACTGACCCTGATCAGTTGAACGATTTAACAGGAGCGGATTTTAATTTTGAATGGCTGGAAAAGATTGCTGAAAAGTGCCAGGATATTGTGTTTGCGTGGGGGAATTTTAAAATAGTAAAAGATCATAAACGAGATCTTAAATTAACCGAAATGTTTCCGGATGCAAAATGTATCATCAAAAATAAAAATGGTTCACCCGGGCATCCTTTGTTTAAGAAAGGGAATATCCAATTTATAAATTGGAATAACAGTAAACCAACAAATAAGTAACATTTTAATTTTATAAAAATGATCACAGCCAACGGATATAGTAAAGATCCATCTATGCAACCTGAAGGAATAGTTATCACCTTCGGAAAAGAAATGGTAGCTACCAATGGAGGCCACAAGGAATTTATAAAATATTTTATTGATGCAGTTGAAGGAGATGATAATTATTGGATGCATAAAATGACAAACTGGCCGACAATAGAAGTAGCGGATGTTTACATCGTCTTGATGAATCGATTATGGGGAAAGGTAAAGTTTGGATGGTTTGAAAAAAATGCAGCCTTTGCCTATTCTGTTCATGATAACGGGGTGATCGAGTGGCCGAGATTATGTTTGGTAGGCCCTTTTGAAAGATGCCCGTTTAAGCGCGAATTAAAAGGGTTCCAGGGCTTTCGCTATTGCACAAAATTGTTTTAAAAATAAAAATGAAAAATGGAAAATGTACTATTAATGTCTTTTATAGACGAAAGCGCAAGTTTCGTAAATGGCTTTGAAACCGGACAAATTTGGGAACAAATTAAGGAAGGCGAAGAAATAACTAAAAGAGCCTGCTATACCACCAACAAAGAACAAATAAAAATGATGTGCGAAATGTTCGGGTGTGATTTTTTGTTGGAAGATTCAGAAGTAGAAGGTTGGTTTTGGCTAACTGTAAAAAGGTTAGTTGTATAACTTCCTAAATCGGAATATCAAAATCCCTAACCTACGATTCGGCATCCTGCAATGCATCAAACTCAGCCTGGAGCGCATCTATCTGGCTTTGCACTTCTGCAACTGCCTGCGCCAATAAGAAACTTTCCATATCAGCCAGCGAAGTAGTGAGCGCTGCGGGTGGCGCCGCAGGCTGCGGGCGCTTTTTAAGCACAATTACTTTTTGGGTATCCGGCAGCGCTAATTCAGCTTTGATTACATTTAAATAATCGAGGGTTGTTTTAAGGCCAGTTGCCGTGATGAAGGTGGTGTTTAGCATTTTTTATTTATTTTGTTATTAAAAGATTTTTATCGTTCAGGCCGGTAATCGGCCCGCCCGGTTAGATAACTATCAATTGTATGTCCATCGTTTCTTTCATCGGGATGGTTTTTTCTACCAGGTTCAGCAGGTAGAAACAATTTTTTATTTCTAAAAAATTATTATTCTGAATCCCTGCCATCACGCGGCGGTCTATATCGAGCGATGTTTTTACGGTTTCCTGGTTTTGTTTTATTTGCTGCCAGTCATCGTGAAATATTTTTGCGATACCGGTGTCACCGCTCCAGGCCAGCGAAAAAGAATTGATCAATACATTATTGCTGTCGCGGTTATGGTTCCATGAAAATGGTACCAGCACATTGCTGCTGTTATTTCTGCGTGCAGCAAAAAATATTTTGTTGCCGAAATCTGATTTTACCAATATGCCTTTGTTGTTGATATAAGAGCCTGTCATGCGCGCGCCTACGTAATCCTTTCTTACATACAGCTGCGAGTCAGGGTCCAGCTCGATGTAGGTGCAGAGCGTGCTGATGGTGATATCTACACTGCGGTCCCCGGCGCCGGAAACATAATCATCTAATGCTTCCGCATACGCATCCCACTTAACCGGGCTGGTGGTAGCATCTGCTACTTCATAATAAATATTTTCTGCAGTTACAAAAACGATATCATCTGTAGTAAGCTGCCGCCCGGGGTTTACGTTTGCCAAATCGTCCCAGCGCGAAACTGTGGCTACTAAATTTTTATCTTTTAAATCTTTTACCCAATCGCCCTGGTAATTATCATTTCCCCATTGGTAAGCCAGCGTGTACCCATCACCGTTATTAACTGTTTGTTTGTCGCTGGTGAATAATTCTGCTGCAATTCCGTTCAGCGAAAAAATCTTTTTTTCTGTTTTTAAATTCTTC
>Ga0207933_1000627_pt1 | contig 33130 bp, 44 predicted proteins | sample NGESurdeep092012_4_FD_184488 | JGI IMG/M metagenome (GOLD analysis project Ga0207933, IMG submission 184488) | Arctic peat soil microbial communities from Barrow, Alaska - NGEE Surface sample F53-3 deep-092012 (SPAdes) | ecosystem: Environmental > Terrestrial > Soil > Wetlands > Peat ... | reverse complement strand
CTTGCTCCGCTGTTTGAAGTCTTCAACGCGCACGAACTTATTTTTCACGCGGCTGATTACGATTTGCGGCTCCTGGAAAAACATCATCAGTTCACGCCGTCGGCCATTTTCGACACGATGCTTGCTGCGCGACTCGTCGGCGAACGGCAATTCGGTTTGAGCAATCTCGTTGAAAAATTTCTCGGCGTGAAGCTGGACAAAGGCTCTCAAAAGGCCGACTGGGCGCAGCGCCCGCTGACGGAAAGGATGGAAATTTACGCGCGAAACGACACGCATTACTTGAAGCCGCTTGCGGACAAATTAAAATCCACGCTGGAAGCCAAAGGCCGGCTTGCCTGGCATCAGGAATCCTGCGCGCGGCTCATCGAAGATTGCACTCGCCCGCAAATTGTGGACGCCGATTCCGTCTGGCGCGTGAAAGGCAGTTCCATATTAAGCCGCCCTGCCCTCGCGATTTTGCGTGAACTGTGGCAGTGGCGCGAAACAGAGGCCATCGCATATTGCCGCCCGCCGTTTTTCGTCTTGAGCCACGAACGTATGGTGGACATCGCCGATGCCGCCGCCGCGCGGCAGCCGTTTGAAAACATCCTCCCGCCAAAAATGTCTCCGCGCCGCCGCGAAACATTGCTGCACGCGGTGAAAGCCGGGCTTGCCGTTCCCGCCGGCAAACACCCGGAAATTTTGCGGCACAAGTTTCATCGTCCAAGCGAGGCGGAATTCCGCCGCTTCCGCGAATTGGAAAAAATCCGCGACGCGCACGCGCACAAGCTGGGCATTGACCCGACGCTCATCGCGAGCAAGGCGACGCTCGGCCATTTGTCGCGCGACTGGGACAGGCACGCGCCTGAATTGATGAAATGGCAGCGCGAGCTGCTCAAATGAAACGGCCTCCAAAATTTCTCTACGCCACAAAATGGGAGGCTGCCGCAGTTAAACCGCTGACTGGCGACGCTTCACCGCGCAGATACTTCCGGCTGCGAGAAGGAGACGCGACGGCAATTCTAATGGACGCATCGCGCGTCCTCGAAATTGTCGCGCCGTTCATCCAGGTCAATTTGCATCTGCAAAAGCTCGGTTTCAGCGTGCCGGACATTCTTGCGCACGACGACAAAAACGATTTTTTGCTGCTGGAAGATTTCGGCGACGAAACATTTGCGCATTTGCTGGAGCACAATTTTGAACCAGAAAGACTTTTCACGCTGGCGACAGACGTTTTAATCGCCTTGCACAAAAACCCGGACGCCGTCCCAAAAGATTTGCGACCGTATCATCCGCATAAAATGCTGAAAGATGTGGAATTATTTTTGGAATGGCATCCGGTTTCGGAAAAAGGCAAGGAGGAGTTCCGGACCGTCTGGCTCGACGTGCTGCCGCTCGCGCATCAGGTTCCGGTCACGCTGTTGTTGCGCGATTATCACGTTGCCAACCTGATGCTGCTGCCCGGACGCGAAGGCATCCGCCGGGCGGGACTTCTGGATTTTCAGGACGCCTACCAAGGCCCGGTCACTTACGATTTGATTTCGCTGCTTGAAGATGCGAGACGCGATTTGCCGCCGGGTCTCAAGGAAAAAATGCTCGCGCATTATATTTCTCATTTCCCGAATCTCGGCCGGAAGACATTTGAAACGTCGCTGGCGATCCTGGCGGCGTTGCGGCACACGCGCGTGCTGGCGGTTTTTGAAAAGTTGAGCCGCGAGGGAAAAGCCGATTACAAAAAACTTCATTCGCCGCGCGTGGAACGGCTGTTGCAGGAAGCGCTCCGTCACCCCGCGCTGGCCGGAATGAAACACTGGTTCGACCGATATGCGCGGCAAGATTAAAAAAGCGATGGTGCTGGCCGCCGGCTACGGCACGCGGCTGAAGCCGTTGACGGAACGGATGCCCAAGCCGCTCGTCCCGGTCGCGGACAGGCCGATGATAGAGTATGTGCTCGACCGGCTGCTTGCTTACGGCATCGAGGAAGTCGTCGTCAACGTCTCGCATCACAAGGAGCAGTTGATGGATTATTTGTCCACATTCAAAAGCTTGAGCTTCAAAATTTCCGAGGAGGCCGAACCGCTCGAGACCGGAGGCGGATTGAAACAAGCGCTCCCGTTGCTGGGCAACGAGCCGCTCTTCGCCATCAACAGCGACATCATTTGGTTTGACGAAAAGGAAACCGCGCTGGAACGCCTCGCGCGAAATTGGGACGACGCGAAAATGGATTTCCTGCTGCTCGCGCAATCCAAGGCCAGAGCCGTCGGCCACGACAAGGGCGAGGATCATCTTTTCATCAAGCGCGAGAATACGATTGGCTGGAACGATCTGGACGCGCCTTACATCATCGCCGGGATCGGAATTTTTCATCCGCGCGTTCTGCAAAATGTGCCTAACGGAAAATTCTCGGTCAAAATTCTCTGGCTCGATGCGCTTAAACAAAACCGCCTCTTCTGCCTGCCGAATCACGGCCAATGGTTTCAAACCGGCACGATCGCGGACATCAAAAAGGCCGAGGAACATTTCAATCCGCCTCCACCGTTTCAAAATCGCAACGCAAAAGTTAAGAATGCTTCTTGACGCTGGCCGTTAATTTTTAGAAAAATTGTTCCGCACTCCATGAGCATTCGGGAAATAGTCGGAAGCCTTATTGAAAGCCACCGTGCGAAAGGTTCGCGCCCTGACCGGAGAAATTTTACACGCCAAACCGACCGTCTTCCGCCCACATTGCGATTCTCATTTCCAAATTCCGAAGCCCCGTCCCCCATTGCCACCGATTTGGAATTTCCGGCCACCGACCCGGCCAACGCTCCGCAGCGCGCCGAATTCAAACTGGGCATCTTCCCGCCGGATCACCACGTCGCGCCCGCCGCACCAACGCCGACACCGCCCGCGACACCAAAACCGTAAAATCAAATTTGAAAACGTAAAGTGGCCTTTGGAGACGAAGGCCGCTTTTTTTTGGGATAAATCTTTAATTGATTTGGTCAGGCGATAATGTCACATCATTTTTGGAATTGAAGCCGCCAATTCTCAAAATTTTGACTTTCAGACAAAAGACCATCCAATAATATATCGCCAATGGAAGCCACCATTATCATACCATCTCGAAATTACGACAGTCGGGTGAAGCTTTTCGACGAAGTATTTCAATCAGGAGTTCAACCATACCAACAGAATACCGTGCTTGATGTTTACCGCTTGGTCACAGGCCGAGAGCTTGGTGAGATTAAGCCGCATTTTGCTACTGATAAACCGCAGCGCGGCACATATCCGAGTGCATCTGGATTATTCACGACTGACAAAAAGGACATTACTTCCGCAGAGGTGCTCGGCAATCTGGGTTTTCAAAACGTGCCTTCACAGAGTTTTCTGCTCCATTACGAATTTTCGGGTGAAGTGGCTTTTCTTGACCGCGTTCAACATGGCGAATTCCAACAACAATTCACACAGGCGACAGGACTTTCAAAACATGAGTTTTCACAAGATTGCCGCTACTACTTGGAATCACATGGTATGATTTCTGATGTTCAAGCACTCGCTTGGAATTCTGTTTCTGGCATGCAACTCGGAATTACCGGGCAAACTTATGTCGTGCTCCCGCCGTTCTCTGGAGCGTTACATTATATAGGTTGTTTTCTGCTCGGTGACTAAATGTGATTTAGCTTTCCAATCTCATGCAAAGCATACCGCCACTGCGGATGCCGTGCTCGACATGCTGGGTGAACTGTTCGCTTCGTAAAACTAAATTTGACCGCTTTCAATTTTTGCAATCAAATCTTTCAGTTTTATCCACTCTGAAGCGCTATCGTAGGCCACTAAATCATCTGGCCTTGTTTTAACCCAGTCGAGCATTTGAGCATAGCTATAAGGACCGATGGCTTGAGAGTCGCGGGCTATGTAAATTTGATTAAATTTTTCCGCTATCCCTTTGGTTTCGACATTGCGTGATTTGGCAGGCTTCGATTTCTTTTTGGTGGGGTTTGTGGCAGCGAACTTGATTTGCTGCTCATCTGATTTGGGCAACGGTTCTGAAGGGGCTTTGGACAGCGCTTCCGTTTTAATATTCTGATCTCCACAAGTTGTAGTGTCGGCGTTTTGCTTGGGGCCAACCAATTTTAATCCAGACCCATTGAATTCTTTTAATTTCCAACTTTTCTCATCCACCTGCATGTTCGAGAGTATCAGATCAAAAAGTTCCAGAGCCTTGGGTTTTTGAGGTGCTGAAGCGAGCCTATCATTTTGATCAAGCAAATCATACACCTGTCGCAACATATCATCTTTCGATAAATTAACCGTCTTTACAAGGCTATCTGTTTCTTCAATCAAAGTCTGGATGCTCTTCTCATAAACATACCCCTCACGCTTTGCCCGATCTAATACGGCTCGTATTTCATCCTTTATTCGATTTTTGTTGGAATTCAACCAGTTGCAATATGCAACTAATTTCAGTAGTGGCGTGGTGTTTAGGGTGTTTGTCTCCCGAGTGTATGCCGAAGACAAATCACTATGAAGTTTAACAACTTCATTGCCCACATTCATACATTTGTTAAAGACTTTCTGGACATAAGGTGGGTTACTGGCCGGGGCAAGGCTAGTTGGCTGTAAACCGCCTTGATTTAAAATGATCCCGGCGTGTTTTTTCTTAACTGCATAATAGGCCAGATTCCCAGCCAGACTGCCCACAGTCCAAGCCGCAATGGATGTTAGATTATATGGTCGAAACATATTTTTATATTTTTATTTTCACTATGATACATGATATAGAAATTTTTTATTTACCTGATAATTATTCAGTGTTTTCTTTGTCGGCGTCCTCTTCGGTCTCAACAGGTGAAACTGATTCGGAAAAGTTAAATACCGCTGCGGCTTTGTCGGCGGGCAACTTCGTAACGTCTTTAAGCGCGCGTTCCATGGCGCGGGTTCGCACGCCAGTTTTTTCAAGCGTATTTGCGGCCGTGTTAAGTTGTTTTTTCACCGTGTCCAACACCTCGCCAAATTTGCCAAACTCAGTTTTGACTGCGCCGAGAACAGTCCGGACTTCACCGGCACGCTGCTCAATCGCCAAAGTCTGGAAGCCCACCCGAAGACTGCTCAAAATCGCAGACAATGTAGTCGGCCCAGCAACCATAACTTTATATTCCCGCTGTAGTTCATCATGAAATCCAGGCTGACGCAGCACCTCGGCATACAAACCTTCTGTGGGCAGAAACAAAATTCCAAAATCAGTGGTGTGCGGCACGGCAATATATTTACTCTGAATGTCCTTCGCCATGCTGCGCACCTGTCTAATCAAAGCATTGGTCGCCTGCTTTACACCCTCGGCATCGGCGACAGTCGAAGCAGCCACGAGCCGGTCGTAATCCTCTCTGGGAAATTTAGAATCTATTGGCAGCCAGACAGGTTTGTCTTGATCCACGCCTTTGCCCGGCAGCTTAATGGCAAACTCCACCGTTTCCTTACCCTCCTGCACATGCACGTTGCGACCGTATTGATCAGGTGTAAGAATTTGCTCCAGAATCGCGCCAAGTTGATATTCACCCCAAGTTCCACGCTCTTTTACATTGGTAAGCACCCGCTGCAAGCCATTTACGTCAGTGGCAAGCCGCTGCATATCTCCCAACCCGCGCTGCACCGCCTCCAATCGTTCGCTGACCTGTTTGAACGATTCGCCAAGTCGTTGTTGCAGTGTGTTTCCAAGCTGTTCGTCAACCGTCTTCCGCATCTGTTCCAACTTTTTCTCATTGCTTTCCTGGATGTCCTTAAATTTCTGATCCAACTTTTCGAGTGCTTTTTCCTGCCCTTCCTGATTCGTTTTTTCAAAACCCTTCAGGGCCGTCACCACATCGGTCAGTTGGGTCTTTTGATCGTCCATCATCTGACGTAGTTTCTCATCCAATTTTCTTTGCATTTGATCCACGCGGTCGTCAATGCTATTTTGGATCTGTTTCAGTCCATCATCCGTGCGCTGCACCAGTTTCTCAATTTCCTCATGGGTGGCGGTTGCTCCCTCCTTGGTGGCTGTGGTCAGTCTATCCAGTAACGATTTTTGATTTTCCCCGAGCAGATTTATCGTTTGAACCAACGCCTTATTTGCATTGTCTTGCATAGTGGCGACCTCTTGACGTAAATCGCGCGCCTGTTTGGAAGCTTCTTCACGAGATTGCCGCAGTTCTTCGCGCAATGCCTGATCGAGCGACTCACCTGCCGGCTGTTTTATTTTCTGCCAAACTAAGACGGTTAAGATTAGCCCGCTCAGGGCAACTACCAGCGTGGTTGCAATAAGTAATGTGAACATAATGAATTTTGCTTCGATATTTTTGATCGTGTAAAGTTAGCTTTGGTTTCAGAATTTAATTACCACCAATCATGGTAAAAAACAGCCTTGCCGTCACTGATGGTCTGACGGGCCTTTTTCAAGAATTCCTGGTCATGCTCCAAACAATAATTGTTGTGATGATGATCAGGCGAACCTTTGGGCATTCCATTTCGAGGGCAGTTAAGTTTGTATCCATATAGTTTCCGTTTCTGGATGGCCTTTTCAAAAGCGTCCAAGTCCTGCTCATTTATCCGAAGATCAATACAGCACATTTTCTTCGGCCCTTTTTTCCCGCCCTTTTTATAGTAGAGGTCTACCATCCAAGTCAGAAGTCCCCGATGGTTGCGCCAATAGGCAAGCTCCACCAGTTTCGTCCGCTCGGAAATAATAAAATCAACGTCCTTCTTTCCAAGACTACGTTTTGAAACCGCGTATGCCCATTGGTCAAGTCCCATGAGTTTTTCCTTTCTTAATTTTCACATCACTTTTTCGTTGCGGACAAATATTGTCACTTGAATCAATTTTTCCGGCACAGATCAAAGTCAGCCGGTGCAAATCAACCAGCCGAGCGCGGGACATCTTGCCTCCGGTATAGCCGCCAGCCATTGCGTAGGCAATCGGAATTCCGCGTTCCCTGCACCATTGAAAAACCATTTCCTCGCGCAGTGTGATGATGAATTCATCCATGCCGGCGAGTCCGCCAATTTTGCAGTCTTGGTGGATGTCCATGCCGGCGTTATACAGGCACAAGATAAACAACGGCCATTCGGCTTCGGCTTGTTGCAGACAGCGCCAGACGGTTTTCAGGTATTGCCGGGCGTCATCCACGGTTTCCTTGATGCAGCGTTCGCCGGGTTGGAAATCATCATAAGGCATCACGCTCACGTCCAACTGCCAGAGCCGGGGATGGTTTTGAATCAGTGAATGTGTTCCGCCACCGCAATGAGCGTCCAAATCCAAAACCAAAATGTGGTCACGGTTGCCTTCGGCCAGGGCATGAGCGGTGATGGCCAGTCCGTTGAGCGTGCAAAAGCCGTCGCCCCGGTCGCGCTTGGCATGATGGAAGCCGCTGGACAGACAACCGGCCACGCCATCGCGCCGGGCGGATTTTCCCGCCGCCAACATTCCGCCACACGCGCTCAAGGCCATCGGCAGCACGCCGGAGTCCCAATTTATTTTGGAGAAATTTGCGGTGGCGACGGGCTGGCCGGTTTGCAACGCCTGCAAATAATTTTCCGAGTGAACGCGCCGGGCATCGGCGAGTGTGGCAGATTTTGGAGAACACAAGCGAACGCTGGGAATCGGGTCTTTGTCCAGTGAGGCAGCTATCCACGCGGCCTTGCGGGTGGTGTCGAAGTTGTCCTTCGACAGCACAAACTGGTCGCTGTAATAAAGTGCGTGGTCAGCCACTACCGCGAAGACTACCAAAGTCGAGCCTAAACTGTCAAATTGACCGCCTTTATTTTTTGAAATGCAACACTGTTTCCATAAAAGAATCCCAAATATTGAAAAATTCTTCCGCACCTCTGCGTTGATTTTTTTCCTTTGCAGGAGACAAGAGTCGTTGAATTTCTCGGCACGGGCAGTTCGCAAAGATTTTCTGGATGACTGTTTCGTCGGTTTTCCCCCGGCCCCGGCTTTTATGTCGTAGGATACGAGGTGACGAGTCTCAAACTTTCGGGTTTTAGTCAGAGCCTCCTTACGTCGTCTCCTACACAAATTCACCGCACCTTCTCAAACGCAAAGCCCTTCAAGTATTCCGTCTCAGGAATCATCGGGATGACAGGATGGTCGGGGCTTTGGGCGTAGGTCGCCACGCGGCGCAAAATATGGCGCGTGTCGAATGCGGCTGACAGCAGCGAATCCTGAAATAATTCGGCACTGACGTGATGCGAGCAGCAAAATGTCGCGAGCGTGCCGCCGACTTTCAATAATTTTAACGCGCGCAGATGAATCTCCTTGTAGCCGCGCAACGCGTCCGGCACGGACGCGCGGTTGCGCGTGAACGACGGCGGATCGAGGATGATCAAATCGAAGCGCGGAATGACGCGCTCGTGCGGTTTGACGGCGGTGTTGTTCTTGAGCCAGTCGAAAACATTGATCGTGTCGAACGAACATTTTTCCGCGAGTCCGTTTGCGGCGGCGTTTCGTTTTGAAGCTTCAATCGCATCCGCGCTTTGATCCAGCAGATGGACGTGCGCCGCCCCTGCCCTCGCCGCGTGCAATCCAAAACCGCCGAGAAAACTGAAACAATCCAAAACTTGCGCGCCTTTTGCGAATTGCGAAACGGCCTGATAATTCGCCTGCTGATCCAGATACATTCCCGTCTTGTGGCCGCCAATCAAATCCGTCTCGAACTTCAGGCCGTTCAAGTTCACTGAAACCGGCCCGGTTAATTCGCCGAAAAGCACGCCATTGGATTCCTGCAATCCCTCGAACTTGCGCGAGCCGATGTCGCCACGCTCGACGATGGCGCGCGGCGAAAAGATTCTTTGCAGCACGGCGACAATCATCGCCTTGCGTTTGTCCATGCCGAGTGCGGAGATTTGCAGAACCAACACATCCTCGTATTTGTCCACGATGAGGCCGCTCAAGAAATCGCTTTCGGCGTTCACCGCGCGAAATGATGTCGCTCCCGGCAGATGTTTTTTCCGGACGGCCAGCGCGGCGCGGATACGCTCCTCGAAAAACTTCTCGTTCACGTCAATCCGTTCCGGCGAAAGAACGCGCACATTGATTTTTGATTTGGAATTGAAGAAGCCGGTGCCGAGCAGTCGCTGGCGATGGTCTTTGACCTGCACGAGTTCGCCGTCGGCGACGGGCCCTGTGAGCCGGAGAATTTCGCCGGCATAAACCCACGGATGACCCGCCACGATGCGGTCGGCTTCGCCCGGTTTTAGTATGACAGTAGTGAGTGATTCCATAGTTTTGTAAACAGTGGCGTTGGACAATCTAACGCGAAACTGGATCAAACCAGATTTATGCCTTGAAAGGAAGCAATTCCGGCGGGCTGCCTTCTAAAAATTGTTAAGATTTTTACTTGCAAGATTTGCAAGGCAGGCAGATATCTTAATCAAGCCTATGAAAGCAAATTATCCCATCAGTTCCATACTCCATCAAAAAAAATCCGCGCTCTGGTCGGTCGCGCCGCAGGCGACGGTCTTTGACGCCATCAAGCTCATGGCGGAAAAAAACATCGGGGCGCTGCCGGTCGTGTCCGGCGGCACGCTCATCGGAATTTTCACGGAACGCGATTATACGCGCAAAATCGCGCTGCAGGGAAAAACGTCCAAGAACACCCAGGTGCGGGAAATCATCTCCAGTGAGGTCATCAGCGTCGCGCCCGAAGAATCCGTCGAAGAGTGTATGCGCCTGATGACCGAAAACCGCGTCCGCCATCTGCCCGTGGTTCAAAACCAGGAACTTCTCGGCATCATTTCCATCGGCGACCTCGTGAACTGGATCATCTCCACGCAGAACGCGGCGATTGAGCAGATGGAGCAATACATCGCGGGCGGGCTGTCCGCGTGAAGGAATTTTATTGCGCCGCTTCGTCAACCTGCTTTTCGTAGTTGACGGCGTTCTGCCGGAGGCGGTCTGAAACGGTTGGATGGTTCAACATCTGATGAACCTCCGAGAAAGCGAGGCTTTGAATTTCCGTCCGACGATTGAAACTGAAAACAAAAATTGTCGCGACAAAAAGAAAAACGAAAATGCCCCGGACGCTGCCAAAGAATCGGCGGCGGCTGTCGGTGCGAGGTTTCGGCTGACGGCGGGACTTCTCCCATTCCGCCTTGATTTGATTTGCGGTAATATTCACTACCCATTTGTATGCACCTTTCATGCCACATATTTTACGCCATAAACCGCTGATAATTCCTTGCATTACGGGCAACCGTCCAAAAAATTGACCGATTTTATGACATGAAAGACGGACAATGATTGGACCGGATTGTCATTTTGCCAAAAACGCGGCGATTGAGCAGGCGAAGCAATACACAGCGGGCGGACTTTTCGCGTGAAGCAGCGCACGGGACTTAATTGGTGATGACATCATCCAGTTGATTTTGGTAATCAACGGACTTTTGCCGAAGCTGGGGCGAAAGGGTTAGATGCTTCATGGCGCTGTCAAATGCCGCAGAGCCAACCTTCTGGATTTCAGCGCGATGTTTCAGCGCGATGATGAAAATCGTCATGGCCAAAACAAACTTGAAGATGCGACGGAAACGTTCAAAAAGAGCGCGGCTGTTTTGCCCGCGTTCCTGCCGCTGCTTCCCGGCCTCGAGGTCAATGTTTTTTTTCATCGGCGATGGACTCATGTCGCAGAAAGAATTTTATGTTCATGACAATCGCAAACGCAATTGAAATTGAACCCATGCACAAGGAAACGAAGATGAAACCCCGTTTGGAGTTTCAAAATGGTTCGACGGCCAGTGATTCGATCCCTCCTTGATTTACGGCTTGGCCGGCGGAGAGTTGGTGCCGGCATCCGTTGCGCGTTTGACCACCAGGTCCTCCTCGGCAAAATCGCCCACCTTGCGATGCAGTTTGATCTCATCGCCGGACACCTTGCCCGTGTATTCAATGCTGATGTCGTTGCCACCAAAACTGAGCGGCTCGACGAAGGAAATGGTGTCCTGGACGATTTTGCCATCGGTTATGGTGGAACTGTTCGTTCCGGTATCAGTGATGCCGACGGCCGTGCCGGTCAGGTTCGTGCCGTCCACCTTGAACTCATAGGCGTATTTCTGCGTGCCGATCTGCGAATCGAACTGTCCCTCCCATTTTCCCGCCACGGTCGCCACGGAGTCCGTCACGCGTTTGGCAACGATGTCATATTCGGCGAAGTCGCCGACCTTGCGGTGCAAATGCAGTTCATCGTTGGTGAGCGAGCCTGCATATTCAACGGTCACATCATTGTCCTGAACTTTGAGCGGTTCGCCAAACGAGATTTTGTCATTGTCAAACTTGAGGTCGGTGAGGGCCACGTCGTTTGTGCCGTTGTCCCGCTCACAGATGGCGCGGCCAACCAGATTGGTGCCGTCCATCTTGAACTCGTAGGTGTATTTTTGCGTGCCGATCTGGGAATCAAACTCGGCCTTCCATTTTCCGACCACGCTGTCTTCCGCGCGGACAACTCCGGCCACCGCCAGCGCGCACGCCGCCAGCCCGAATGTTTTGATAAAGTTTTTCATGGTTAATTTTGGTTGAATTGGAACACCGACAGAAAACCAGAAGCCGGCTGTGAAGGAAAGCAAAAATTCCGGCCAAAATGAAACATACACCCTTCCAGTCTTGGAAAGACGATTCACGCGCTTAAACACCCATTTCCAATGCCCGTGATTCTATTGAGATGGTTCAATAATGACATTCTGATGCGTAATCTTGCCGTAAACGGTTGAAGCAAAAAGCCGGGCAGATAGCCCGGCCTTTGCGGTGACAAGGTTTATACGCCTTCACCAAGGCGCTCAGAAGTGCAGAGCGACTAACTTGTGGAAATGCTGTCCGGATCGCCCTGCGGGCAAAACCTTTCTGCCAACCTTGAACGGACAGCGAAGCTTTTGTTCGATCATCAACCGCCAGACAATCTAGGATGAACCATTCCCTGACTGCGAAATTTTTCTTTCTTTCACGCCGCAATAATGACACGAAACGTCTCGCGGATGATATGGGGTGTTTTACCCATAGGCTCCTTGCCAGTCCGGCTCGGAACAACCCTGGATTGATTGATGGAAGCCCGTTTTTTACTTTGCATATTCCTCATCCGTGACTTTTTCCATCCAGTCAACGGCGTTGCCGTCGAGCAACTCCGCGATGGCGATGTGCGTCATGGCCGTGGTCGGCGCTGCGCCATGCCAATGTTTTTCGCCCGGCGGAAACCAGACAATATCTCCGGAATGAATTGTTTCAATCGCGCCGCCTTTGCGTTGCACGCGTCCGCAGCCCGCAGTCACGATCAGCGTCTGCCCCAGCGGACGTGTGTGCCACGCAGTTCGCGCGCCGGGTTCAAACGTGACGATCGCGCCGCTGACCCGCGCGGGTTCGCTCCCCTTGAACGGCGAGTCAATGCGCACCGTGCCGGTGAACCAATCCGCCGGTCCTTGGTTGGAAGGCAGCGAGCCATTCTTGATGATGTTCATATCGGTATGCCGATGAATTTTTTTGGCTCATTGCTCATGTCACAGAAAGAATTTTATGTTCCTGCCAGTCAAAAGCGCAATGAAAATTGGATTGACCGCGAAATACGCCAAATACGCGAAACGATTTTCGGAATTGTTGTTCGCGTTTTTCGCGTGGTTCGCGGTTGAATATTCCGGCTCGGATCAACCCTGATCTGATTGATGGAATCCTGTTGGGATTCTAAAATACAGCGATTGAGCAAATGGAGCTAATTGTTGCCAGCTTAAATTTCAAATCCGTCTCGCGCCTTTCCGCAAATTGTCGCGTGCCTACAACGGTTGAAGATTGGTAAAATGAAAACAGCGTTTCTGTTCCTCTTCTTGCGACAAATCAAAGTCGGCGCAAGGAATGACATGATCAATATGAATTTCTCCAGTAAGAAGTTTGCTCCACATCATTCCCTCCTTGAACTTTGACTGAAAATGCTGTTTGAAATCATCTAACGAACAACTATTGATTCCTGCATAACAAAGTGAACGTATTTTGGGGTGTGCTGTCTGATCTTGCATGGGATTTCCCAAAGGACAAAAGCGCGGTTTTAACGCGCTGCGACGTCGGCGGCTGAAAGCCGCCACCCTGTTCGACAAAGGACTGGCTCCCGCTGAAGTGGCCCGTCGGCTCGGCGTTTCCTGCCCGTCGGCCAGCCGCTGGCACAAAGCCTGGGAAAAGGGCGGCAAGTCAGCGCTCAAGAAGACGCCCAAAGCCGGGCGGCCTCCGCGCCTGAAGCCCCAGGATCTGCCGGTTCTCAAACGCGCCCTCAAGGCCGGGCCCGGCGAACATGGCTTCCCCACCGGACTGTGAACCACCCAGCGTGTCGCCCAAGTCATCAAGACCCTTTTCGACATCGCATAGCAAAGGGTGATTTGTTTGCAAGCCGGAGCATCACAACTTCAAATCCTTGTCCGTCACCGCGCCTTCGGACGCGCTCGTGGCGTGCGCCGCATATTTCGCCAGCACGCCGTTGGTGAAATGTTTCATGTATCCTTGGGTTTGATTTCACCGCTCAATAAGCGTTCCAGTTCGCCTGTCAGTTTCAGTTCTTGCGCCCATTGCCTTAAATAATTTTTGTCCAGCGCATCCGCTTGCACTGCTACAATTCCCGCTGCGTCACCAAGTTGCCGGTCGGATGGTGAAATGCGATTCCAAACAAGTTTGTGCAAGATGACATCCTCTGCCGTGGAAATCCACGCCGGTTCGCCAAATAATGTTGCCTGCACGCGACGCTTTAACATTTCGCGGTCGAATGGTTCAGGCTTGGGCAGCCAGAAATTCACTTTCAACGCCGAGCGCGTGTCAATGGCGTTGAATTGATGCGGCGGTTGATACGCCGCGCGCACGGCGGCTTCTTCGATGTAAAAATCTCCGCTGAATTCATGCACGATGCGCGGCACGGTGGACATCGGCAGTTGCACGACGAAATCCAGATCGTGCGTGGTGCGCGGAATGCCCCAGTAATTGCTCGCCATCGAGCCGGTGAGATAATAAGTCACGCCCGTCCGGTTCAACCGGCGCAAACAATCCACGAGAAGTTCGCGCTCATTCATGCAGCGCGGGCGAGTTCAAGACGGCGGTGAAGAAGGCGCTCAACTTCGTTAGAATCGGCTTTTGGATTTTGGCGGCGAATGCCTTCGCGCGCGATATCACAGGACATCTCATGCAGTTCCAACGCCACGCCAAGCCGCTGTTCACCAGTCATTTGGCGATAGCGTTCAATCTGTTTGTCCAATGCCGTTGCCGCAGTCATCTCTTTTCGATAATTCAATTTGCCGCCGATTACAACTTCAAATCCTTGTCCGTTACCGCGCCTTCGGACGCGCTCGTGACGTGGGCGGCGTATTTCGCCAGCACGCCGCGCGTGTAGCGGGCACCGCTTTCTTCCACGACTTGCGGCGGGCGTTCAGTTCTTTGCCGGTGACTTCGAGCGTCAGTTCGCGTTTCTCGGCGTCAATCGTGATGGCGTCGCCGTTCTTCACGAACGCGAGCGGTCCGCCCACGTAAGCTTCCGGCGTGATGTGCCCGACGACGAAGCCGTGGCTGCCGCCGGAAAACCGTCCGTCGGTGATGAGCGCCACGTCCTTGCCGAGTCCCTTGCCCATGATGGCGGACGTGGGCGAAAGCATTTCGCGCATCCCCGGCCCGCCGCGCGGCCCTTCGTAGCGGATGACGATGACATCGCCTTTCACGATCGTGCCGTCGAGGATCGCGGCCATCGCGGTTTCTTCAGAATTAAAAACGCGCGCGCGTCCGGTGAATTGCAGACCTTCCTTGCCGGAAATTTTTCCGACTGCGCCTTCGGGAGCGAAGTTGCCGTGCCAACGTGGTTCAACTTGGGAAAAACTTTTCAAATTAAATTCGTCGAATCAACTCGTGGAATAATTCTCCGCTAACTTGGCGGATCAATCAATCTCAATGCCGTCCGTTCAAACCGACTTGCAATGGACTCGTTCGCGTGTTTCGTGTCGTTCCCGGTTGCAGTTTATTTAAGAAAATCATCCAGCGCATTTTCCAGCTTTTGAAATGTCTCCTCCAAGCGCAACACCAGCGGAGACATTTTCTGCCAGTCCAAGTCAAAGGAATAGGCGTTGCGGAACACATGGCGGAAACGCAGGTATTCGTTCAGCGTGTCGTGAAGTTCTTCCGGCAATAACGCCGGTCGGTGCGCGGCTGGCGATTTCATCCGCAGCAAAAGTTCACGATGCCATGAATCGCCGCGCACCGGCTCGCCGTCCAACTCGACCGCCACGCGCTTAAAAATATTTTCCACGCCGGTGTAGAATGAATGGAGCAAGGCTGCGAGCGCGGACAATTCAATTTCAGTCGGAGCGGTGGTGCGGCATTTGGCGAGAAGCCCGTGCATTCCAAGCACCAGACGCTGCAATTGTTCGCGTTCGGTGGACTGTTGCTTGCGGAATTTATCCCACTCGGACGAGTTCATTCTCCGTGCGAAGGTAGCGGGTGAACGGCGTGTTGATGTCCAAGTCAATCAGGTCAACCGAGCGGCCAATCAAATCGCTAACCCGCGCGCCCATGCGATAGAAAACCGACGGCGGCAGGCCGGAAACCGCCAGGTCGAGATCGGAAGCGACATCACCCGTCCCTTTGGCAGCGGAGCCGAAGACGTAAATCTCCCGTGCGCCAGCGGTTTTGAGTTCGGCGGCGGCGCGCAAGATTAAAATATTTGTCTCGGTGCTCACCCTGTATTTGATTGTGCGTCGTTCGGGTCTGAAAGTCAAAATGTTCCCGCGCCCATTTACGCGAACACGAACCCGAACCTTGCGAACCTCGCCAATTACGGCGTGACCGCCGCCAAGCTGACCGCGCTGACCAACGCGATTGCCGCCTACAACCTGCTCATCAGCAAGCCGCGCGACACGCGCGCCGCTGGAAAAACCGTGACCACAAATCTCCAAGCCGAGTTTGACGCCGCCGATGAAGATTTGATCGTCATGGACGACCTCACCGGCCAGATCACCAACGCGACCTTCGTGAGCAATTACGAAAATGCGCGCATCATCGTGGACACCACCGCCAGCCACGCCAGCCCCACCCCGCCCACGCCGCCGCCCGCGACCCCGCATCCGTAAAATTAAATTGGAGAAAACGAAAAACGGCTTTCAGAAATGAAGGCCGTTTTTTATGCGCTGAAGGCGCTACGGAAAGTGTGTTCATCAAGCCACGACTTCAAGTTCGGTAGTCATGCCTTGCTCGACATTGAATAACAACTTCCCAAAATGTTCCGCCAAAGCGCGCGCAAGCAGAGGCGGAACGGCATTACCAACTTGACGCTGCTGTTCTTGACGCTGGCCGCAGAAAATAAATGTGTCATCGAAACTTTGAAACCGTGCCGCCTCGCGGACTGTGATGCTGCGATGTTCGCGATAGTGGATGAATCTGCCAGAGCCGGGATTGGAAAAATTGGCGGTAATGGTTTGTGCGATTCCGTGGCGATGCAAACGTCCATACGCTTGGCTCAAGTATTTGATTTCTCGTCCCCGGTCGAAGCGGCTGCGTCCATCTAGGTCTTGGTTACTGCCGCCTTCGGGGATTTTTTTTAACTTTTTCTCGACGAACTCCTTGTCATGTTCACGCGCAGAGTGGTTCGTGAGTATTCGCGCGCCCTTGCGCCGTGCCGCCTGATAATCACTATGCGGAGAATCTGAATAAGCGATTACATCTTCGCCCGGATTGAGAACCGGCAAATCGCCAATGGCATCCTCTACTGATATGAAAGGCAGCGAAAAGAAAACATCCTCCTTGCCGTGAATGGCGGCATTGACCTCTCTCGCGGTTCTCAACGGAGCAAAATTTCCTTTTGGAAAATCAAACTCGCGCAAACCTAAATCCCGCCTTAACCCGACGACGAACGCGCGTTTACGAAGTTGCGGCACGCCGTATTCGTTGGCTGAAAGAACATCGGCTTTGATTTCGTAACCCGAATCGGCCAAATACTGAAATGTTTCATCGCGATATTTGCCGCCGTCGAAATCAAGCAGGTTGGGGACATTTTCAATCAGCACCATTTTTGGCTGAAGGTCGCGGGCAAGCTCTAAAAATTTTCGGTATAAGCCATTGCGCGGGTCTTCCAGCATCCGCCGCGTGGATTTGTTCAAACGTGAAAATCCCTGACACGGTGGACCGCCAATTAAAGCATCCAAATCAGTGGATTTGATTTGCGCCGCATTTAATAAATCTTTCGGGGAAAGATTGGCGATGTCCGTAAAGAGATACCTCGTCTTCGGATAATTACGAAGATGCGTCTCGCGGGCTGGAGCGTTCCAGTCCACGAGCAAGGTGGGTTCAAAAAGCCGCTTTCCGTCCGGTGCAACTGCGCCGCGAAAGCCTTCCGTCATCCCACCGACACCTGCAAAAAGGTCGATGAATCGAAACATAAGACTTTATCTCACGATTCTGGGATTGAAGCAACTTGTTGGTCTTGTTCCGCCCGACTCAAGCCTGCCAAGTTCTCCGTAAAGAGGAACGAGCCAAGGCTTGTATCTTCAGCGGCAGACTCATAAATACGTCGGGTGACGCGATCCAAAACTTCATTATCAATGCGCGCGGCGGAGAGTTGAGGTTCGCGGCGTTCCATTTCATAAACGGATTGCTTCACTAGAATATCAATATGTCTTTGAAACATATATTCGCGCCAACGCGTGTGTTCCGAGCCATATTGATCCAGAATCTTTCGCGCAAACGGTGCTTGTGAGTTAATCCAATAAATGCTTTGAGAAACATCTTCGGCACGTTGGTAGATGAGCGGATGGCGCGGGTCGCAATGCACCGTCTCTCAAAGACCGAGTGGGTCGGAGTCAACATCCGATAGCCTTACATCTGGAAATTTCGGGCCTTTTTGTTTCTTGTCTCCAGCACCGCCGCCGTCATTACCATCGTCGCCAGCTTTTGGGTTGCCGCCGTCTCCATCGTTAGATTTGTCGCCCGGACTACCACCGCCACCAGTCCCACCGAAAGGACTGCCTTCGTCTTTTCCGCCAAAGATTTCACCGCGTAGTTTTTCCCAGAATTTGTTTTTCCTCATCCACGAGTTAAGAAATTCATTGAAGAAGCTGGATTGACGAAGTTCCTCAACGCGCTGCTTTTCCACGGATTTCTCGGCCATTTTGTCAGCCAACTCATTAACCTTGGTGCAAATCTATTCCAGCAATGCGAGCGTCTTGTCGGTGTCTACCAATTTTTCACGGTCGTTCCGCACGCAATCTTCCTTTGGATCTTCCAAGATCGGGCATGAACATTCACCGTAAATAAATTCTGTCTCGGTAAAATTTTTGATGTGTCCCAACTCGTTCATACGATACGAACCGATAACACCAATGTCGCCGCGAATATCAATGCAGTTCAGACTTGCGCGGTCGCCGAGCCGCGTGAAAGGTTCTGCGCTCGTATTCAGAGTCAGCTTTCCGGCGCTGTAATTCTCGTTGGTCAATTCAATGTCTGCACTGCCGCGTTTCAAAACCGCTGGCACGTCAAATTCAAACGGCCCTTCAAAACCTTCTTTTGGCGGGATGCTTTCAACATCAAGTTTTTGCACCTGACCATCAACAATGGCGAAAACCTGTTTTGTTTTGAGAAGCCGCCTTGCTTGTGGGTGGACACGCAAGCGTTGAACTATGCTGCGAACATTATTGCGTCCGCGAAGTTTATCCGGCTGCTCCCCTGTGACGACTGTAAATCCGGTCTCACCTTTTTCCAGTTTGTTTTTCAGCACGCGAGGCAGGTGCTTCAAAACTTCTTCCAAGTCTGCCAACTCGATTGCCCTGTCCAGCTTGGTCTTTTTCTTCTCAAAGCCGCTGTCAAATCCGTATTTCTTGTTTTCGTTAAAACCGAAAACATTCAGCAATCCGTTGCGGTAGGTTATGAATCGCGACTCGGCGAACATCTGGCGCATATAAAATTTTCCGCCATTGCCATGTCCACCGAGAATGTTCTTTTTACTTTTTCCACGAGACGCGGCTTGCGGGTCGCCCCACCGCTTGAAGGCATTTTCAATTTCATCGTGGGTCATTCCAACAAAATCAATACATTCAAATCGCGCTGGTGCGACGAATGACTTTTGCTTCATCCGAATGAAGATGTATTGGTCTTCGTCGTTGACCTCTTCGCGATTGTAGGCATCCGCAGAGTTCTTCAACCATTCAGCAAGTCCTTTTGCATGATCGAACTTGAACTCATTGCCGATGATGTTCAGCAAATGGTCGTCAATGACGTGCGGCGTTTCTGTAATTTTGAACTTGCTCATTTAGTTGTTCGGTTCCTTTCGATGATGCCTTTGAATTGCTCGCACAAAAATTTGTGCAGCGGCACGGTTATAGCGTATTTAGGATTGTCAGAAATACGCGACGCATCCGCAACAGCATCTTCCACAGTTTTTAATCTTCCGAGAAATTCATGCCTTTCGGTTCGGACAGTCACGCCAAGATAAGTGTAGAAGTCCGTATCAAGAATCTTTTCCTTCTGTCCATTCGAGAAAAGACGAAACGCATCGGTCTCACAAATCCGCTTTAGTTGGGTCTCGTTATTCCGGCTCAATCGGCCAGAGTTTTCGCTGCCTGATGTTTTGCCCTTCAACGCCTTTTCCAATTCCGACACATAGGCGATGCCTTTTTCTGTAAGCCTGAATTTTTTGTTTCCAGACAAAACGTAGCCCTTGTCTTTCAACGGGCCGTAAAGTGGTTTGTGCTGATCCGACGAATCGGGGTATTTGTGAACATATTTGCGAAGGCCAAACTCATCAGGAAAAAGTTCCCATGACTTCACCACGATGTCTTCATATTCCAGCGGCTTGTTCGTGCCGTCGGAAAGCTGAAACATTGCAACTAGAATTTTTTCGGGACGCGGGATGTCCATGAGTTCCTCCTATCTTGCCAGCCGCTTATTGTTTTGCGAGCCAGTTGATTTTGATTTCCTTTTCCACGGATTTGAATTCATGGTCAGCCGTCACCAGTTCGGCTTTCTTGTGCTTGGCGAGTGCGGCGGCGAAGGCGTCGGCCAGTCCCAAGTCATATTCATTTTTCAAATGGGCGGCGGACTCGGCAAGTTCACGGTCAATCGGCGCAACTTCCATCGGCATCGTCAATTCAAAGTGGCGCGCGGTTTCCACGCCTTGCTTGCCGTGTTTGCGCTCCAGCTTGTAGAGAACTTCCGCCCAGTTGACAGCGCTGACGAACATAGATTTGTCAGTTTCGGAGGCTTTATGGAAAAGGTCACGCACCTGTTCCATGCCCGGTTGCCCGAAGAACATGGCCAGCAGCGCGGAGGCGTCAAGGACGGTGGCCTTCATTTGCGGTTTTCCTTTTCGCGTTCGGCGCGGCGTTCCTCAAGATGTTCCTGCACCACGGATTTCTCGCCCGGCTTCTGCTTGAAGATGCCACAAAAGGATTCGATATAATCGCGGGTGACGGGCTGGAATATAATGCGGTCGCCTTCTTCCACGAAGTTGATGCGCGTGCCGGGCTTGATGCCGAACCGGCGGCGGATGCGCGATGGAACAACCAACTGGCCTTTTGATGTGACGTAAGCTGCATTCATAATTATTTCATCTTTCTGCCGAAAGTCTGACATGAATCTAAATGTAAGGCAACAATTATTTTGTAAGACTTATTCACAACGCGCTTTTTAGGTGCGTCGGCGTATTTGAATTCGTGTTAATTCGTGCAATTCGCGTCAAAGTTTTGCGTTACAACTTCAAATCCTTGTCCGTCACCGCGCCTTCCGACGCGCTGGTGACGTGCGCGGCGTATTTCGCCAGCACGCCGCGCGTGTATCGCGGTTTCATCGGCTTCCATGCTTGGCGACGCGCCTTCAATTCTTTCGCGGAAATTTCCAAGGTGATTTCCCGCTTCTCCGCGTCAATCGTGATGAGGTCGCCGTTCCTGACCAGTGCGATTGTCCCGCCGACATACGCTTCGGGCGTGATGTGTCCCACCACAAATCCATGACTGCCGCCGGAGAAACGGCCATCGGTGATCAAGGCCACGTCTTTGCCCAGGCCGCGACCCATGATCGCGGAAGTCGGGGACAACATTTCCCTCATGCCCGGCCCGCCGCGCGGCCCTTCAAAGCGGATCACCACCACGTCGCCTTTTTTGATCGTGCCGTCGAGAATTTTTTTCATCGCGGCTTCCTCGGAATCAAACACGCGCGCTGTTCCCGCAAATTGGAGTCCTTCTTTTCCCGATATTTTTGCAACTGCCCCCTCTGGCGCAAGGTTGCCGCGCAGGATCACGAGATGGCTGTCCTTTTTGATAGGCTGGTCGAACGGCTGGATGATTGTCTGATGCGCCGGATACGGTTTCACGTCGCGCAACGTTTCGACAATCGTCTCGCCGGTGACGGTCAAGGCGTCGCCGTGCAATAATTTTTTGTCGAGCAGGATTTTCATGAGCGGACGGATGCCGCCGATGGCGACGAGTTCGGACATGAGATGTTTGCCGCTCGGTTTTAAGTCGGCGAGCACGGGCACGCGTTTGCCGATGCGCGTGAAATCATCAATGGTCAGCTTCACCTTCGCCGTGTGCGCGATGGCGAGCAGATGCAGCACGGCGTTCGTCGAGCCGCCGAGCGCGATGACGACGGTGATGGCGTTCTCAAACGCCTGCTTCGTGAGGATGTCGAGCGGCTTGATGCCGCGTCGCAACATTTCTACGACGGCTGCGCCCGCGCGGCGGCAATCATCCATCTTCGCGGGCGAAATGGCGTTTTGCGCGGAGCTGTTCGGCAGGCTCATGCCGAGCGCTTCAATGGCGGAGGCCATGGTGTTCGCGGTATACATTCCGCCGCACGAACCCGGACCGGGAATCGCGCACTGTTCGACGGCGAGAAACTCCTTGTCGGAAATTTTTTTGTTCGCGTGCGCGCCGATGGCTTCAAAAACGGAAACGATGTCCAATTTGCGTTCGGTAGTGGCACGGGCATCTTGCCCGTGCGAACCTGACAGGCTGGAAGCCTGTCCCACTAAACAGCCGGGCAGAATCGTTCCGCCATAGACGAACACAGCGGGACGATTCAGTCGCGCGATGGCCATGAGCGCGCCGGGCATATTTTTATCACAGCCACCGATGGCCACGAATCCATCCATGCCCGCGCAGCCGACGACGGTTTCAATCGAGTCGGCGATGACTTCGCGCGAGACGAGGGAATATTTCATGCCTTCGCTGCCCATCGAGATGCCGTCGGAGATCGTGATGGTGTTGAAGATGATTGCCTTGCCGCCGGCGGCGTTCGCGCCTTTTTCGGATTCGAGCGCGAGCTTGTCAATGTGCATGTTGCAGGGCGTGACGTTGCTCCACGTCGAGGCGATGCCGATGATGGGCTTGGCAAAATCCTCCTTCGTGAAGCCGACGGGATAAAGCATAGCGCGCGCGGCGGCGCGTTCATCGCCATCGAGCAAAAGGCTGGAGTGCGGGCGCAAAGAATTCGGCTTGTTCGCAGAAATTTTCTTTTTCATTTCGGAAATGCTGCCGGAAAATTTGTGCGTCGGCAAGGTGCTTGCGCACGGCCACCGTTTTGAATTGAAAATTGCGGCACACTCGGCCACATTGGTTTCCTCGGTGGAGAGATGGCTGAGTGGTTTAAGGCACACGCCTGGAAAGTCAAAAACGCATTTTTGCACATTTCCTCACACGTCCTAAAGCCTTGTCATCATTGGAGATTTTGATTTTTTGCATCCTCACAAATTGTCCCAAATCCGCCCAAAAAACCCATACAGTATCAGATGGCAGTATCAGATTTGGGTTTCCGTCATACAGTATACAGATGACAGTATCAGATTATTTTTTCCCGTTAATCTCCATGGAAAAATTCCCCGTTCGCGTTCACGTGGTTGTCATGCGGCTTGCGGATTGGGAGGCCAAGCCGGATGCCAATCACGAGAACGCTCACCCCATGCAAGACCGGTCGTGTCAGCTTTGCAACCAGCACCGCGCCCGCGTCACCCTTCGCGAAACTGGTTTCAAACCCGACACCACCGGGGCAAATCGCGCGCGTCAGACATCCCAGTTTCATCGACGACTTGGCCGCGAATAATAGTTGCCAAATTTCGATAATCGTGGAAATTGGTTTCGGTTGAGGCAAGTTGAAATCATGAGCGCAAAAGACATTCTCCTCGAAGTGGCGGAAAAACTGCCGCCGGAAGCCACGCTGGTTGACGCCATCTACGAATTGGAATTCCGCCAAGCGGTGGAAGAGGGGTTGGCCGAACTGGATCACGGCGAAGGCGTCCCGATTGAGCAGGTCAAAGCCAAGATCGCCTCATGGGCTGGCAAATGGTAATTTTAGAGCTACGTTATGACCATGAAAGAATTGAATGGCGTCGTCCACTCCGATCCCGAAATCATGGGCGGCACACCCGTTTTCGTCGGCACACGGGTTCCTTTGCAAAATCTGATTGATGCCTTGGAAGGCGGCGAATCCATTGAAGATTTCTTGGAAGCCTTCCCGACCGTCACCCGCGCGCAGGCCATCGCTGTCATTGAAGCCGGTCAGTTGAAGATGCTCGAAACCGTCGGCTATGCACATTCTCATTGACGAATGCCTCGACTGGCGTTTGGGCCGCGCTTTGACCGGGCATGATTGCGTCTCCGTTCAGAAAATGGGCTGGGGCGGCATAACAAACGGCAAGCTGCTCACGCTGGCGCAGGCGGAATTCGATGTTTTCCTAACCGCTGACCGAAATTTGAGTTTCCAGCAGAACACGACCAAATTTCAAATCGCGGTGGTCGTTCTGGTGGCGGGTAGCACCCAGCCGGAGCTTTGCAACGGTGATGCTGCTTGTCTTGAGCGACCGGCGAATCAGCTTGCCCTGAACACGGATTCGTGAGAAATAAATGTCCGATGGCACATAACGAATTAAATTTGCAAACGGCGTCTTTTGCCAAAGGTCTTTTGGCGCGGCATTTCTGTGTTTCACGCGCGGAGTATCAGATTGCAGTATCAAATTGTTAACTTGCAAATTTCAAATCATCGTTAAGTGCTTTTAAATAAACGGTTGGAGAGATGGCTGAGTGGTTTAAGGCACACGCCTGGAAAGCGTGCGTAGGTAACACTACCGTGGGTTCGAATCCCACTCTCTCCGCCATATTTCCTAAAGAAATTGACATTTATATTAATCCCCGCACAGATTCCGCACAAAATTCAGTGGCTTTTGAAGGGCCGAAAGTGAGATTTCCCAAAACCATTCATTATCGGCGAATCGAGGCTACGATCTACGGCAGGAAGCCGAATTATCCCTTTTACCGTGTCGCCTACTACGTCGCGGGCAAACGTCACCTTCGCAATTTCAAAACTTATCAGGAAGCCAAAAGCGAGGCCGAGCGCAAAGTCCGCGAGATCGGCGACGGCTCACAAGCCGCCGCGCTTATTTCAGTGCGTCCGCGAAGCCTACCTGCCAAGCCCCGGCGATAACGCCAAAACAATTTCAGCCGACACGCTCGACGCCGGGCTTGTTTGGATTGAATGGCTGAAAAACGAAACTCGCCGCATCTACTATACCTTGACGAACAAGGGCGACGCACGGCAGGCCGACAAGCTGATTGCTTGCGCCCGGCGCAACGGAGGATCAATCACCGCCCGCGACGCGGCGCGCGTCGGAGCAGGCGGGCGAGACGTGCCAGAGGTCAAAAAAGTCATGGCCGGACTGGTTGCGGCTGGCTTGGCTGAATGGCATACACCCGCGCCGCCTAAAGGTGGACGGCCAACCCGTCATTTCCGGCTTAAACCAGTAGCCGCCCAATCCGATAATGCGACACCTTGCCGCGAAACTGACAAAACCCCCATGTAAAATTGAAAATCTTCTTTAATTACAATGGATTTTATCATTTTAACACCATGCCGCGAAACCACCGCGAAACTCCGCGAAACCTTTTGGTTTCGGGTAGGTTTCGCAGGGTTTCGCGGTGGTTTCGCGGCAATTGTCAAAACTTGGCAATCTCGCATGAATTAAAGGGAAAATCATTTTTCCGCAGGAGTATGTAGATAACGCAAATGAGCTTCCAACGCTGGCATTGCGAATGAACAAATACTCGATTTTTCGGCTAAAAAACTTCGGAGTTGATGACCACGCCTGGCAATTTGCGTTAAATACATACTCCCGTTTTTCCGAGCGGTTTTATCAGTTTCGCGGCAGCCGGAACGCGGAAAGTTTTCGGACTTAAACATTTCAACGCTCAATCAAATAAAAATATGAATGAAAAAAGGAAGATTCCGCTAATCGCAGCACTTATTCCGATCCTGATGTTATTCGGCGCGGCTTGCTTGGTTGTAATGTTCATAAAATGGATCTTTTCCGGCAAAAAAAGTGTGTAAACGAAGCTGGAAACCGTGCCAGCGAACGTGGAAATGGAAAGTCGCCGGAAACAATTGGAATCCACGCTCACAATCCCTGCTTTCCACACTATTCCGGCGGAAATTCCGCCTGCCATTGTTTCCGTTCCTACTGTTACGAAACCGTTTATTCAGCCGGTTTCCGTTCCACTTGAGCCTAATGTTTCTGTGTCTATCCCGGCTCCACAAAAAGCTATGGCACAAACCACACCGCCGCAGATCAAAAAGAAATTTGTTACACGCGAAGACTTGGCAACCATATTCCGGCGCGGCGAACGCGGCTTAACGCGGGCAGCGGTAGCTGCGGCTTTGAAAAAAATTGGTTTCGGCAAGTCGGCAGCTTACGCTGCGCTGTCAGAGAATGGACGCTTTTCCGCTTGGCTGCGATTTGCGCCGGACGGAATAATTAGTTAGACGGATCGCTGACGGAAAATTGAAAGTCTGGTCATTTTCCCTACGGAGACAAATTTGATTTTCCAATAAATTGATTATGGCTTCGTTAGCAGGGTGTTGAAAACTACTTTTTGCACACTTTTTTATGCAAAAACCCCAATGATTTGGACAGTCATTTTTAAACATAGCTTTTTCAACACCCTGTTAGGTCGAGAAAATCCCTTGCGGCACTTAGTCGGCGTGCTGAAAGTGCGCGTTGCCGTGATATACCTCTTTTTTCGTGTAAAGATTTGTAGCGTCGTTTGGCAGCTCGGCGGTGAACACTACGACTGGCTGCACAAAGCTCGAATAAATTGGAATGCCCGCGCTCTGAATTTTGAAAGTGCCATCGCCCTCGATTTCCGTTGTCCATTGAAACGGCGTCGTGCCGAGATAATCTCTTGCGCCCTTGGCACTATCCTCATTTATGCCGGTCGTCATAAAAACGTGTGCGCCTTGGGGCTGCGAATCAAAATTGATCGTTTTCATCGGCGCGGCGCAACCGGCGAGAACAATCGTCGCAAGCGGAAGTAAAAATTGTATTTTCATTCGTGCCTTCAAAATTATGGTTTTGTTCATGGTTTTATCAATCGGTAAAATGTTGCGCATTGGAAACCGCGTTCGTGACGGCGTATTGCCCGTTCACAATAAAGGATGAAGATGAATTTGTCGTCCAATTAGCTGCTGGCAGATTCGTTGCATTTTCCAATATGAAGCCGACGGCATTTGTCGGCCAAGTCAGCACTATGCTGCTGTTTTGATTTACGATGCCAAGTGCGGGAAGATTGTATGTCACAGTAAGCCCGGCGTTCCCACTGTTGCCGGCGGCGTCATACGCGGTAACGGTGATCAAATTTGTCCCGCTTTGCAGCGCAATCCCGGTGATGCTCCAATTCACAGTGCCGCTGGCCGTGCCGCCGAGATTGATGCTGTTTAAAGTTGAAGCACTTGTCGGCGACGTTATGCTGATTGTCGGCGGCATTGTGTCCGGCGGATTGTAAGTCACCGTTAGAACAGCTTGACCAGTATTTCCGGCGGCGTCATGGGCTGTGGCTGTAATCACATTCGCGCCGGTTTGGAGAGCCACGCCGTTGACAGTCCATGATGTTGTGCCAGTGGCCGTGCCGTTGTCCGACCAGCAAGTCGTGAAGATGCTCGGTGAAAAAGGAATCAGCATCGCGCGCCGCACCGTCGCCAAATACCGCGACGAACTGGGAATCCTGCCGTCGAATCTGCGGAAGGTTTATTGAAAAAAGTAGCAGCGAATGTGAATTCGCTTTGAAATTCTTGAAATGAGCCGTCTTACAGCCCGAACCAAATTTTCAGCGAAGCATTCAATTTTGCCAGATCAGGTTCGCGCAATTGACCGAGTTGTTTCTTGACCAGATTTCCCGTTGCCGAAGCGATTGCGCGTTTTGCGAACGAAGGATGAATCAACCCTGCTTCGCGCCAGAATTGAATTGGAAATTCGCCGGGACGAAGCGCGTCACCCACGGAAGTAATTGCCACGACAAGCAAATCATCCGACGGATAATCCGGGCTGACCACGACTGCGGGACGGATTTTTGCGGAAGATTGATCCGAAAATGGAAACGGCAGCAGGATGATTGCGCCGCGTTTATAGCCGGTCATAATCTGCATCCAGCGGATTGTCCCAGATTTTTTGGAAAACGGATTTGGACAAACGCGCGCAGCCGTCGGCCAGACCATCGTTGTCCGCGTCCGGCGCGATGACCGTGACCTTGTCGTTGCGCTTCAACCGCGCCGGTTCGTCCAGCACGATAAACCGTCCGTTAAAATGCGCGTTCAATGCTTGCACAATTCAACCATAATTTCCCCGATGCCTTTTATCAAGCGGTAAAACAAAGCCACGCCAAATACCGCGACGAACTGGGAATCCTGCCGTCGAATCTACGGAAGGTTTATTGAAAGGATATGTGGTTGTCAAAAAGTTCTCGACTCGGTTTTGAATTGGTCGTATTTAGCTTGTGAATTGCCAAAATTAACCAAAAGGCTCTCTATGAATATTCAGCGCAATAAAATGGTTGTAGTAATAATGACGTTAGGCGGATTGATGCTCAATCTCGCAATTGCTCAACAAACCAACACCAATTCAATTGTGCCAACCGTTTCAATTAAAGAACCAGCAAACAAGGCCGCAATTAACGCCATGTCGGTTGATGTGCAAGGAACTTTTACGGCAAACAATCTCAAGCAAATCAGAGTCATAAGTGCATTGGAAAAAGTGGATATGTCGGCAAACATAAATAGCAATACGTTTGACGCTCAAAATATATTTGTAGGACAAGGCAAAAATACAATCACGGCCATCGCCGAGGATGTGAATGGAAAAACGAGCACAAATTCGATAGTCATCATGGCCAAGCTGCCCTCGGACAATCCTGAAACAGTTTGGAAACACATGATAGCCCGCCTCAAAGCCGACGACGTCAAAGGTGCAATGTCGGATTTTGGCGTGGCATCGAAGGACAAATATCAAGAAGCCTATCAGTCACTGTCAAAGAGTGAATTACTTTCGACTATTAAAGACATGGAAAAAATCACGCCAGCGAGCATCGAAGGTGACCAAGCTCAATACTATTTTGAAAGCGTCGTGCAGGGACAAACCATCACCTTTCCAGTTGAATTTGATAAAGAAGATGGCCAATGGAAAATCATGGAGTATTAGCGTAAAGGAGTTAGTCCTGGCATTAAAGTTTTGAAATTTCACTTCTTCTGCAACTCCGCCTTCGTCGCCTTTTGCAGCGCGTCGAGTTCCTCGCGGATTTCTTCCTTCGTCTTTTTGCTCATCCGGTCAATGAACAGGATGCCGTTCAAATGATCCGTCTCATGCTGGATGGCGCGCGCCAGCAGGCCGCCCGCGCGAAATTCCACTGGCTTGAATTTTTCGTTCAACGCCTTCACGTCCACAAATCCGGGCCGCGAAATCTCCGCGAAGATTTCCGGGAAGCTCAAGCAGCCTTCGCCGCCCGCCGCCGGTTCGCCCGCCGGTTTGATTTCTGGATTGATGAGGACGAGCGGCATGATGTCGTCCACGTCGGCGGGCTTGCCCTTGATTTCGAGCGTGGAAGGACGTTCCGCGCCGACTTCGCGCACGTCAATCACCGTGAGTTGCAGCGCGCGGCCGATTTGTTGCGCGGCCAGCCCGACGCCGTGCCGTTCGCGCATCGTCTCGAACATGTCGGCGATGAGCTTCTTGATTTCCGGCGTGACGCGTTCAATCGCCGCGCCTTTTTGCCGGAGAACGGGATGGCCGTATTTTACAATTTCCAAAATCATTTTGAGGTGACAAGTGGCGGGTGACGGGTGACGGGATTAAGATTTCGTTGCGGGCGGCTTTCGATTGTTTGGATGGTCTTGGTCAAGCCGCCGATTATCCGGCTCAAAACAGCAGCGCGTTGTGAAATGGTTTCAGGCGGAAGAAGGTGATTGCAACGCTCGTAACGACCGCGGCTTTCCCGCGCGTCGCCACGCGCAATTTTCAAATGCTGCGGCAATTCTTTTCCGAAGCCGCGCCCGAAACCTTCCTCGACGTTTGCGCAAATGGAACCCAGGCTGCGGACTTGCTGCTTCATCAATTCGCGACCGCGATAATCTTTCATCAAAATTTCAGAATCCGCCCAAAAATCATGGAACAATTGGCGGGCGATTTGGTAAATACCAAAAGATTCCAACCGGTCTGACGGATTCGCAAGTTCGTTTGTTTTCATGTCACCCGTCACCCGCCACTTGTCACCCCTAGGATTTGCAAAATGCGCTCCAGTTCCGCGTCGCTGAAAAATGAAATCTCCAGCGAGCCTTTGCCCTGCGCGTAATTCAACTTCACTTTTGTCGCAAAAACTTCGCGCAACTTCGCCTCCAAATCCGCAACGTGCGGATCGCCAACCGGCGCGGCAACAGTTTCCGGCTGCGGCGTGGATTTGCCAACGCGCTTTTGCAACTTGGCAATCAAGCCTTCCGTCTGGCGGACGTTCAAGCCTTCTTTGATCACACGTTCGGCGGCGAGCTTCTGATTTTTTTCGTCGGCCAATCCAAGAATCACTTTCGCGTGGCCAACTGAAATCCGTTCTTCGCGAACGTATTTTTGAATTACGTCTGGCAATTTTATCAATCTCAACGAATTCGCCACGGCAGCGCGGCTCTTGCCGACTTTCAACGCGATTTCTTCCTGCGTGAGTTGAAATTGTTCCGCGAGTTGCGCGTAACCGTGCGCCTCTTCAATCGCATTCAGATTTTCGCGCTGAAGATTTTCGATGAGCGCAAGTTCAAGAACGGCGCGGTCGTCCGCCTCGCGAGTGATGACCGGAACTTCCGGGAGGTTCAAAAGCTGCGCCGCGCGCCAGCGGCGTTCGCCTGCGATGAGTTCAAAAAAATCCCCGCGCGCACGGACGATGAGCGGCTGGACGATTCCCTGTTCACGGATTGAATCCGCCAGTTCGCGCAGTGATTCCCCGGAAAATTGTTTGCGCGGTTGCAGCGCAGACGGACGGATTTTGTCCAGCGGCACGCGCAGCACGCGCTCGCGATTGTCCTGCGCGGAAATCGGAATTGCAGGTGGTTGAATCGAAGGCGCGGGCGCGGGCTGGACGAGCGGATTTCCGCCCATCAACGCTCCAAGACCGCGGCCCAAAGCAGGTTTTGCCATGCGCGCAAGTTGTCGCAGCGCGGGGAAGATGTCAACGCGAAGCGTTCTTGAAACGCGAATCAAGTGAACCGCGCCGCGGCAAAATCATTTCACTATTGCAACGTCGTGAAGTCGCCGACGGGTCGGGTGAACGTCGCCTGCGCGGGCTGCACGACCAGCGTGTTCGCGGTAGCCTTGACGCTTCCTGACGCCGCCGCAAATGGCAGTGCGACGACGAAGAACACCGAGCCGATCACGGTGGCGAGAAAACAGCCGGGCCGCACAACGGTCACGTCGGCTATCGCCGCAACTGCTTTATCGTCTGAAGCGCGACTGGTGTTGAAGCTGCCCAAGCTTATCAAGCACACGCACAAAATGGTCAGTAATTTTTTATTCATGGATTTTCCTTTCGTCGCAACACTGCACCCAGCCGGAATGATTTTCAAGTTATTTATTTTGGCGCGCAAAAACTGCGCGATGTCCGAGGCCGCAGGGTAACAATTGCACAACTCATTTATTCAATTGCCAGATAAATGATGTTTTTCGCGTTGGCATATTTATTGCGTATCAAAGCCTGAACCGTCAGACAGCGCCCGCAGTATTTGGTGTTGTCTGGCATGACAAAAAAATAACAAAAACCTTCAACCTAAACTGTGAAAGGACAAGCAAAATGAAACTGAATAAAATATTAACACTGTGCGCGGTGGCAGCCTCGCTTGGTTTGAGCGCGGTCACGCTGATGGCGCAAAACGACAATGGCGGTGGTCCCGGTGGTGGAGGATTCGGCGGTGGTCCCGGCGGTGGCGGATTTGGCGGCGGAAATTTTGACCCTGCTCAAATGCAGCAACAGATGCAGGAACGCCAGATTGAAAATATCCGCACCCAGCTTGATTTGACCAACGACACTGATTGGAGCGCGATCCAGCCACTGGTTCAAAAAGTGTTGGATGACAAACGTGCGGTTGGCAACGTCGGCAACGGTATGGCCGGTATGTTCGGCGGCGGGCGCGGCGGACGTGGCGGCCCAGGCGGACGTGGTGGCAACCGGATGGCCGGCCTCTTCGGGGAACCCAGTCCGGAACAGCAGGCTCTCCAAGCGGCTGTTGACAACAACGCACCGATGGCGCAAATCCAGAACGCGCTGGATACATACGAAAAGTCACAAAAAGAGAAACTCGCCACGCTGGCAAAAGACCAGGAAGCCCTGCGCGCGGTTCTACAAAAAGGCAAGCAGGAAGCGGCGGCGACATTGCTGGGTTTGGTGCCTTGACTCGATTGTAAATACAACAGAAGCTGACGCTTTCCGTTTTTATGAGCGAAACAGTCACACCGGAGACATCCTTGAAGCAGTTGCTGGAACGCATGGTTGCGTCCCGGCAACTGTCTTCAATTGATGCGGACTTGTTGGTTCATTCCAAAACCAAGGTCGCGACCGAGGAAGATATTTTGCGCTGGCTGGCGCAGGAATACGGCCTCACGTTCACGACCTTGGACGACGTTGATCCGGATCGTCAGCTTCTGTCCCTTTTTCCTGCGCGCATTTTGCTGAAGGAAGAACTGCTTCCGCTCACGCGCACCAACGGCACGGTGGAAGTCGCCACCAGCCGGCTCTTCGCCACGCAAGGCCTCGACGCGCTGAAAACGATGACCGGCTTGAACCTCAAACCGGTTCTCGCCTCGACAGAAGCCATCCAGCGCGAAATCAAAAAACGCCTTGGCGTCGGCGCGGACACCATCGGCACGCTCGACGAGGAAAAAAGTTTTCAGGTCGTTGACGAAAATGCCGAGAACACAAATCTCGACGAAGCCGCCGAGGACGAAGCTTCGATCATCCATTTCGTCAACCAGGTTTTGAAGGATGCCATCGAACTGCGCGCGTCGGACATTCACCTCGAACCGTTCGAGGACGAATTTCGCATCCGCTATCGCATTGACGGCGTGTTGCAGGACGTTCCCGTTCCGGCGCAGCTCAAGCGCTTCCAGCCGGCCATCGTTTCGCGCGTCAAAATTTTAAGCCATCTCAACATCGCGGAAAAAAGGTTGCCGCAGGACGGTCGCATCAAAATCCGCCTCGAAGATGCGGACGTGGACATCCGCGTTTCCGTGATTCCGATGCTCCACGGCGAAGCGGTCGTCATGCGTCTGCTCCGGCAAAATTCCAAATTGCGCGGCCTGTCCGACCTGGGCATGAATGATCGTGAAAAAGAATGTTTCGAGCGCGTGCTCGAACTGCCGCACGGAATCATTCTCGTCACCGGCCCGACGGGTTCAGGCAAAACGTCAACGCTTTACACCGCGCTGAACGAAATCAACGATTCCGTCCGCAAGATCATCACGATTGAAGACCCGGTTGAATACCAGCTCAAGGGCGTCAATCAGATTCAGGTCAACGAAAAATCCGGCCTGACGTTTGCGCGCGGTTTGCGCTCCATTTTGCGCCACGACCCGGACGTGGTGCTCATCGGCGAAATTCGCGATGCCGAGACCGCGCAGATCGCGGTGCAGGCGTCGTTGACCGGTCACTTGGTTTTCTCCACGCTGCATACCAACGACGCTCCCGGCGCGGTCACCCGTTTGATCGATATCGGGGTTAAGCCGTTTTTGGTCGCGTCGTCCATTCGCGCTTTGATGGCGCAACGGTTGGTGCGCAAAGTCTGCAAGAAATGCGCCCAACCCCATCAACCCAGCGACGCGGAATTGGAATCGCTCGGCCTGGAACCGTCCAAAGCCAGCGGCGCAACCTT
>Ga0207933_1000626_pt1 | contig 33141 bp, 34 predicted proteins | sample NGESurdeep092012_4_FD_184488 | JGI IMG/M metagenome (GOLD analysis project Ga0207933, IMG submission 184488) | Arctic peat soil microbial communities from Barrow, Alaska - NGEE Surface sample F53-3 deep-092012 (SPAdes) | ecosystem: Environmental > Terrestrial > Soil > Wetlands > Peat ... | reverse complement strand
ACGAGGCGACGACGCTTGTTACCTTTTTTGTCTACGAAAGAAAAAGAAATCTTTTGCCCCATCGCGGTGCGCGAAAGCTCTTGGTCGCGCCAGTTATATAAAAGTTCGTTCGATACCTTCTTTGGCGCAAGTGCTTCAAACTGGTCAGGTGCTAGACGCATAGTGCGCACCGTCTCCCTGGGGACAAACGGCACAATCACCTCGTGAGCTTTAAATGCCTCATGGGCCATTGCGATGCTGGGCTGCATAGCCGCAACTGCTGCTCTTATCGGTTCAGCCATTGATGCCATAGCTCGCTGCACCTGCTCTATGGGGGGCATGCTAAATTCCAAGGCAACAGAAAAGTCTCGCTCGATCCGAGCGATCTCTGCTTTTTGTGCCTCTGACATCTCTCTTTGCATACCATCTATTTTAGCATTTTCTGCAAGTACTGTATCAGGAATTGTGACATTCTAAATACCTCAAAATGGTGTCACATTTGTAACTGTCACAAAAAATAGCCCTTGCTGTTGAGGGTTCAGTGGGAGTCGAAAAAATAGGCTAAAATACCCTTACGGTTACTAGCATCTGGGGTTCTGGCTGTTGATGGCCCGCAACCAAACGAAAACCATGCCTGCGCATGGTTTTCGTACGTTGCGGGGGTCGCAGCGATGTTGCGCGAGCACGCGCAACCGCGAGACGTGCGAATAGAGATTCGTGCCGAGAGGCTTCAGAGAATTTTGTGAGCGAACCCAGTGGTCATTCTGCTGAATGAGGTACATAAAATACTTGTGACCGCTACTACCCAAGCCAAGATTTGACCTTGCGCTGGATTTCCTTTGCCGTAGGCGAAGTGAACCACACTATTTCTTTGTTGCGTTTCCAATAGATGATTTGTTTGCGCGCATAGCGTTTGATTGAGGATTCTAATTCTTGTGTAAGCTCCACTCGAGTAAGCTTTCCTTGCAAGAATTGTGCCAGAGAGCGGTATTCAAGGCCTAATTCAGTCATGCGCTTATAGGAAAGACCCTTTGAATGCAATTCACGCGCCTCACGGATGAGCCCGCTCTTAAAGTTCTTTTGCAAACGCTGGGCGATTCTTTCATCAAGCACCTCAATATCCGGAGCGATGCCAATCCAGAGACACTCATAACTACCGAGGTCGGTCCTCTGCAGTGCAGAGGACCGACCTCGGTATGCGGCGATTTCGAGAGCGCGGATGATGCGGACTTTATTGTTGCGCTCACTCGGCGTTGCCATTGATTTTGCCCGCTCAGGGTCTTTCTTTTGGAGTATTGCATAGAGCTGTTGGGCTGATTTCTTTTCGAGTCGAATTCGCAATGATGGATTTGGTGCGACCTTTGGCAGAGTGATTCTTCCCACAAGCGCATCAATATAAAATCCCGTGCCTCCGGCAATGATGGGGAGTTTGCCGCGAGCGGATATATCACTGATCGCCTTTTGCGCATGTTTAACGAAATCATCGGCGGAGAATGCAGTGCGAGACGATACGACATCAATGAGATGGTGGGGGATGCCGTGCATCTCACGCTTGGTAATCTTGGCAGTACCGATATTGAGTCCTCGATATACCTGGCGAGAATCAGCTGAAATCACCTCGCCATCCAGGCGTCGTGCAAGCTCGACCGCAAGGCTACTCTTGCCGGATGCTGTGGGACCCACGAGGATGAGTATCTTTTGGGCTTTCATTACCTCGCACAATACAGCAAATTATCGCAGAGGGGGAGGCGGTATGGGGGAGTCTTCATCGATGTCCCCATCCATTTCACGGATATGACTGGCATGAAGTATTCCTCCCGTATATTCACCGATGATGAAATATCGATCTCCTTGGCGCATGGTACTCGTTGCTACATCTGCAGGCAGATAAATATCAATTTGCCGAGGCTGTTCACCAGGTATAAATTCATTTGCTGTAACGACCGTGCCTGTCGCACTAACGATACTGCATGGACATACGCCGTTTTCAATTGATGGTGGGCGACGGCCATGATCATAGAAATGCCGTACGAATGGGAGATTGTAGTCGCGTGCACTATGCAAGAGTGAATCACTCAAGTGACCGCGGTCGATAAAAATACTCACTGCAAGGGACAGTCCAAGAATACCTACGAGCAAGTAGAGAAGGGGGCTTCGATATCCAAAGCGGAACGTGCGCAAGATGCGTTCAAGTGCGACGAGAAAAATGATATCAAGAATCGCAAGTGGCCACGGGAAGAGCTTGATAAAGATGAGATATCCCGACGGTCCAAATCCCAAAAGTGAGATTTGGTGTGATGCGCGAATACTAAAGAGAATGAACGATCCGAGTGATATGGTGAGCGTAAAGGCCAGGAACGCGAACACTACTAGTGCAATCGTGCGCAGGGTGAAGTACATGCGTGGACGCATGGTCAGCTCGTGGGCATGGATCTTTTGCAAGACCTGCTCGCTCATTGAGATTTTTTTGTTGTTGGTTTCGTGTTCCATATAATTATTAGAGTGAACTTGCATGCGGAGACTCGTCCCATATCTTCTTGAGCGCTTCGCGTCCGCGCTTGAGACGAATACTCACCGTACCAACAGGGATTGAGAGAATGTCGGCGATTTCTTTGTAATCCATATCTTCGAAGTATCGCAGAAGTAGGATTTCTTTGTACTTGGCAGGAATCTTATCCATACAATCGTCGAGCATGGTACGAATGTCCTTTTGTTCGCGCACAAATTCCGCTGGGTCTTCATATGGGGTATGTGAGACTAACGCATCAAAATCAAAGAGGGTAATGGGCATGCGACTGTTTTTCTTGAGCGCGTTGACGTACGCATTATGTGCGATGCGATAAATCCACGGACTAAAGCGCCTCGCCGCGTCAAAGCTCTTGATGTTTTGGTACGCGCTGATGAAAACATCCTGGACAATATCGTCGATATTGTCGGGATTTGAAAGAAACTTCCTTCCATATCGTACCAGTTTTGACTCGTATCGTTCCATAAGCATGCCAAAAAGCTCAGACTCGCCCCCCTGGACCCGCGTCGCTATTGCTTCATCTGTCTGCGCTGTGTGTTGAGTATCTCCCACAGCTATATAATACACCAATTGGCATTTCCCTGTTTCGTTGCCAAAAACAGAATGTCCGCGAAGTGTTGCTTCGCGGACGTATAGGAGTAGGAGAGTCTTTGTCACTTTCTGACTAATTTCCTGACATCACTAATGGTTGAGGAGAGTTTCGGGTAACCCTCTACCTCAATATCGACGAAATGGCAGCCCGACCCCATAAAGACGGTAATCTTTCGGGATGACTTTCCGTTTTTCATATAGCCATGGATGATATGGCTATCCGTGATATCTGCAACAAACTTGATATTTGCATCGGCAAACTCTGCCAACTGCGACGCTTCACTCACCACAACGTTTCGAGCGTAGGCAATCTGATCGTTATGATCGCTTTGAGACATACCATCCCACTCCCGGCGCACGGGGAAACGAGCAAACGCTTCACCGAAGTATGTATCGAAGAGTGCACCGAGTACGCGTTGGTTTTTGACATTTGCTTTTGCTGCTTGGAGCGCACCATCAATACATGTTTGTGCGTCCGCAAAGGCGAGTGTTGGTAGTGATATACAGACGGACGATAGAAGTAACGCGCAAAGTACCTTTTTCATGGCCATTTTCCTCCTTCTGGCTTCTACATAGAATCGTAGCAAGAGGGGTTCAAGGCACAAGCGGGTTATTGCATAACTCACTATGCACAGGGGATGTGTGGATAACTGTATTGCAGTGGGGTATAGTGGTTTATAATCTATTCCAGTGGGAAAAAGTGGGATAAAGGAAAACCATCATGTTTATCGGCGAATACGAACATACTCTCGATGAGAAGAAGCGCGTCTCACTACCAAAAGCCTTTCGAGTTGGTCTCGGAAAGAAAATGGTAATGACGCGCGGTTTGGATAATTGTCTTTTCATGTACTCGAGAAGTAATTGGGAAAAAGTCGCCGAGAAGCTCGAGAAACTTTCCTTTGCTCAAGCAGACACGCGCGGGTTCAATCGATTTATCCTCTCAGGAGCAGCGGAGGTCGAGGTCGATACTGCGGGCCGCATTCTCATTCCCGAACACCAAAAGGAGTTCGCGGGATTGGGTAAGTCGGTAGTGTTTGCGGGAGTCTCTGACCGAGTCGAGGTTTGGGATGCGACGGTGTGGAAGGCCTACAAGGCTCGCATCGAAAAGCAGGCAGACGCGATGGCAGAGAAGCTCGGGGAGATTGGAGCTCTGTAGGCTCCCGTTGATTGTTCTGAGTCGTTGGAGGGTCTTAATACGTCATGCGCACGCGACATATTCAATCCTCCAGCGACTCGGTGCCGGCAACGCAGGTGCACCAAAGCGTTCTTTTACATGAGGCAATAGACGGTCTTACAATCAAGAGTACGGATACGGTTGTCGACGGCACTCTCGGGGGTGCAGGACACACACGTCGTATCGTAGAGCTCCTGGGAGCGAAAGGCACTTGTATCGGGTTTGATCTCGATCCAGACGCCATTCTACGCGCCGAAGAATCTCTTAAGGGTGCCACACCACGGACGTATTTTATACGGGCAAACTTCAGAGATATCGAGCGCGAGCTAACCCAACGGGGAATCGAAGGCGTCGATAAGGCACTCTTCGATCTCGGATGGAGTGCGTTTCAGCTTTCTGCAGGACGAGGATTCTCGTTTCTCAAAGACGAACCGCTCTTGATGACCTACGCCAAGGAGCAATCAGAAGGCACCTTAAATGCCGCGACGATTGTGAATTCGTGGGGAGAAGAATCTATTGCAGACATTATCTACGGATGGGGAGAGGAGCGATATTCGCGTCGCATCGCACGAGCAATCGTCGAGCGTCGTAAAGAAAAACCCTTCATCCTCGCGACTGATCTTGCCGACACGATTAAGGCCTCAGTGCCAGGGGTGTATCGCAATGGCAGATTGCATCCGGCGACGCGCACCTTCCAGGCATTGCGCATCGCAGTCAACGACGAGCTCGGTGCAGTGAGAGATGCAATCCAGTCCACGTGGAAGTTACTACGACCAGGGGGACGAATTGCCATCATCACATTCCACAGTATCGAAGATAGGATCGTGAAGGAATTGTTTCTCGAACTAGAAAGAAGTGAAGGAGGAAAACGAATCACACGCACACCGATAAAGCCAAGCGATGAGGAGCTCACAGAGAATCCACGTGCACGAAGCGCCAAACTACGAATCATCGAAAAGCAATAAAACAACCTGCGCACACAAATATGAATAAAAAATCACACAAAATAAGTAAGTACGCACCCTCGATATTTCAGGGGCGCCTCAATCTTGCTGTTGTCTCTACTCCGCACATGGCTCTCTCTGTCGAATACCCAGTCGAGCGGGTGATATGGCGCGTGGTTCTCGTCGCACTGGGACTTATCGCACTGTGCTACCTCTATTTTGTCTCAGCATCTGTTTTAAATATTATGGCTCGCAAAGAGGCACTTGCGAGCTCTGGTCGCATCGAGGCATCAATCGGCACTCTCGAAGGCGAGTACTTCACACTCTCACAAGCAATCACTCCGCAATCAGCAGGGGAGCTTGGTCTTATTGAAATCAAAGACACGCAGTACGTTGATCGACCGGGGAATGTCGGTCTCGTCGAGACAGACGCTCGAAAACAGATATAATTGGATTCATGAAGGCACACATCGTTCTGCGCGCGCGCTTTTTGTGCGGGCTGTTTATTGTCATCGCACTTCTGCTTATCACGCGATTATACTTCGTGCAGATTGTACATGGTGCCTCATATAAAGAAGCAGGTACCGCTCAATACATTCAAGTCAATCCCGATAGTGCCAATCGCGGAGATATTTACTTCACTACCAAAGACGGCACGCTCGTATCCGCTGCGGTGTCGCTTTCGGGTTATGCGCTGGCACTCAATACAAAGATACTCATCGATCCACAAGGTACCTACACGAAGCTCAATGCCATTGTCCCAATTGATAAAGATACGTACTTTCAGAATGTGCAGTCGACGAGCACTTTTGCTCCCATTGCAACGCACCTCACTGATGCGCAAGCGGCTGCGGTGGAGCAACTTCATTTGACAGGTGTCATCATTTCTCCCAACGAGTGGCGTGCATATCCTGGCGGCACGCTCGCCTCCCAGGCAGTTGGATTTCTCGGCTACGAGGGGACTTCCACGCTTCGCGTGGGAGAGTACGGCCTCGAGCGTCAGTACAATGATGTGCTTATGCAATCATCAACAGGTCTCTACGTAAATCCCTTTGCAGAGATTTTTGCGAATATTCAAAACATCGTAACGACTGACCCAGCAGCGCATCAGGGATCTATCGTGACGACCATTGAGCCGACCGTGCAGGCACATCTGGAACAAGTACTCGCCGGTGTTATGCAGCAATATAAGACGCAGTTTGATGGAGGTATCGTCATGGATCCGCATACGGGGGAAATTTATGCGATTGCGGGCTTACCTGACTTTGATCCAAACAACTATGGTGCCGTGAGCGATCAAATCGATTATCAAGACCGACTCGTCGAGGGCCGCTATGAGCTGGGCTCCATCATGAAGCCGCTCACGATGGCAGCGGGCATCGACTCAGGTGCTATCACTCTCAATTCAACATACAACGACACCGGTTGTATCACGGTAAGTACGTACAAGGTTTGTAACTTCGACTTCAAGGCGCGTGGAGTAATCCCAATGCAGCAGATTCTCTCGCAATCGCTTAACGTGGGGGCAAGCTATGTTGCAACGACGATGGGCTATCCGACCTTCACAAAGTACATGAAGCTCTATGGATTTGGTTCGAAGACCGGCATTGATCTGCCCAACGAAGTATCGGGAAATATTTCCAACCTCGCCGATGGACAAGGGCCGGCCGTCAACTTTGACACCGCGTCGTTTGGACAAGGCATCACCGTCTCTCCGATTGAAATGATTCGCGCGCTCTCGGTACTTGCCAATGGGGGTCAATTACCTAATCCTCATATTGTAAAAGCGATACAGTACGAAAGCGGTATTACGCGCACAATCCCTATTGCCCCTGGCGTGCAAGTAATTAAAGCCTCAACAGCAAGTACCGTCACCGATATGCTCACGGTCGTCTTTGACGATGCGCTCCTCAAGGGCAAGTTCAAACAAGCTCACTATTCATTTGCGGCAAAGACCGGCACTGCGCAGATTCCGATGCCGGGTGGCGGCTACTATCCTGGTGACATATATCTCCACTCATTCTTTGGTTATTTCCCGGCGCATGATCCACGCTTCATTATTTTCCTCTTCGGGTGGAAACCGCAGGGCCAAGAATATGCCTCGGGCACATTCGCGCAGCCCTTTATGGATCTTGCGCAATTTTTGATAAACTACTACAGCATTGCTCCCGATAGATAACATATGCTGATATTTAAAAAGATTATCGTCGCAATACTCACACTCGAAGCTCGTGCTGTCTTGTGGCGATATGCGCCGAAGGTAATTGCGGTGACCGGGAGTGTGGGCAAGACCACGACCAAAGATGCGATTTTTGCCGTGCTTCAGCCTTCGGTACACGTGCGCAAGAGTCAGAAGAGTTTCAATAGTGAAATTGGCGTGCCGCTTACCATCTTGGGTCTCGAAAGTGGCTGGCGCGATCCCTTGGTATGGCTCACCAATATCGTGCGCGGATTTTTGCTTGTCGTTATCAAGAGTGATTACCCAGCGTGGCTCGTACTTGAAGTGGGAGCGGATAGGCCGGGAGACATACGAAATATTGCTCGTTGGCTACGTCCTGATATCGCGGTTATCACTGCGATACCTGAGATCCCGGTGCATGTGGAGTTCTTCGACTCGCCGCAGGCAGTCCTCAAAGAGAAGCGTGCGCTCGCTGAGTACCTTCGCCCAGGAGGCTCACTCATTATCAATGGGGATGATCCTCATATGAGTGATTTACGCAGTGACTTCCGCGGACTGACCGTCACGTTTGGCTTCGGTGATCATAACGACTTTTTCGCTTCTCACGTCGAGAATCTTTACGTTGCCGGTGTACCTTCTGGTATGCAGTTTCGCGTCAACCATGCAGGCTCGTCGGTGCCGGTCTCGCTTTATGGTTCGCTTGGGGCCCCGCGTATCAATTCCGCTCTTGCCGCACTTGTCGCAGGTGAGGCGCTTGGCATCGATCTTATTGCTGCTTCGACCGCACTTGCACAATGGTCTCCACCCCCTGGGCGTATGCGAATTATTGCGGGCGTCCGCGGGTCGACCATCATCGACGACACATATAATTCTTCACCCGCAGCAGCTCTTGCCGCTCTCGACACACTTGAAAGCGTCGTCACCTCAGGACGTAAGATTGCCGTTATGGGCGACATGCTCGAGCTTGGCCGCTATGCCAATGATGCACATAAGGAAGTGGGGATGCGTGCAGCGAACGTTCTCGATATGCTTATCACCGTGGGCTTTCGCGCGCGCAAGATGGCGGAAGCCGCGCTCGATGCTGGCATGCGCGACGAGCAAGTACGCTCGTATGAGCAAGGGGAGAGTGCGCGCGCCGGGCTCGAGCTCGAGCGCGAAATTCAAGCAGGGGACATTGTCCTTGTAAAAGGTTCGCAATCAATCCGTATGGAACGCGCCGTTCTGTCGCTTATGGCCGAGCCGCAGCGAGCAGGGGACCTTCTGGTGAGACAAGAGGAAGAGTGGAGGAATCGGTAACATTCGTTAGTATATTTTTACTTTTTGATGTTTTGTTGTATGCTGTTTTTGTAAGCGGCCCCATCGTCTAACGGTTAGGACATCGCCTTCTCAAGGCGGTAATCAGAGTTCGATTCTCTGTGGGGTCACAAAGAGTAGTTATCCCCAGCTTCTGTCGAGGTCGGGCCTCGGCAGCGAGGTACAGTCTAATTTGAAAAGAAACGAAATTACCTATGACTAACACGACTCACGCCCCATTACCTGAGAAAATCCCGGAATCTGGTTATTACTATCACTACAAGCACGACCCGCTCGGCACGATAAATAACTACTCCTATTATATTCATGGCGTAGGGCACCATACCGAAGACAATTGCCGGCCGGAAGATCAATTCATGCTCGTATACCAGCCGCTCTACGACGCATATGTATACACGCACGGCAAGATGTTTGACTTGCGACCGCTGCAGATGTTTTATGACCCTGCAACGGTAGATGGCAAGCAGGTTGAGCGATTTGTGAAGATTACCGATACAAATGTGATTGAAGAGCTCAAAATCATTAAATCGCACATGTATTCATAAGACCTCTTGCTTCAGGAGCATTTTTCTGTTTAAATACCCGTCGACTTGAAACAGAAGGAAAAAGTCATGGGAAAAATAAGTAGAACAGAGGCCAACTCAAAAGAAGCTTCTGAAAAGCCAGTACCGAATTTTGTATTGGCATGTGGTAGGCAAATTTACGTGCCAGGATGTCCGCCATTCAAAACCTCGGTGCACGCGAATACATAAAAAGATTCGCAAAACTAGAGCCGCAACGTATTGCGGCTCTTTTACTTGTTATACTAGCAAGCATGTCAGACATTCTTATTTCGGGCTCAGTAGCCTACGACCGCGTCATGAGTTTCGGCGGCAAGTTTCAAGATCATATATTGCCCGATAAGCTCGATCACCTTGCCGTGAGTTTTACTGTCGATACCTTGACTGAAGGGTTTGGGGGAACTGCAGGCAACATTGCATACAGTCTCTCACTCCTCGGAGAGACCCCGACCATACTTTCGACGGTGGGAAATGATTTTGGGAAATATGCTGCGTATCTTGCAGAACGAGGAATCGACACTGCGTCAATTGCCGTTGCCGATGATGTCCCAACCGCTGCGGGCTTTATGATGGCCGATGCACAAGATAATCAAATCGCGGCGTTTTACCTTGGAGCAATGGCTCGTGCATATAACCAAAAGATTGATATACAGCCTGGAAAAGTTGCCGATGCAATTGCAATCATAGCTGCTGGCAACAACGAAGATATGACCGGCTTTGCTCGCTCGTATCGTGCGCTCGGGATTCGATACTTGTATGACCCAGGTCAACAGGTGATACGACTCACGCCGGAAGAATTGAAGGAGGGAATTGAGGGAGCGGGAGTACTCTTTGTAAATGAATATGAGTTTGGTGTCATACGGGAGCGCACTGGTTGGAGCAAGGAAGAAATCGCCACAAAAGTCTCGACGATTATTGTAACGCTCGCCGAGAAGGGAACTCTCATCATGCGCGGAGCAAGCAAGACACGAATAGCAGCCGTGCCGGTAGCAAATGTCGTCGACCCGACGGGGGCAGGGGACGCGTATCGTGCCGGATATATCGCGGGTCTCATAGGCAATTTGCCCATTGAGACATGTGTGCAAATCGCAAGTACTCTCGGGGCATATGCAGTCGAGTGTAAGGGTACGCAGAATCATTCCTTCACCATTGCGGAACTATCAAAACGTTACTCAGATGCTTATGGAGGCGCACTGGCACTCTAGTGTATAATCACGCGGTCAACTAATTGAACATACTCATTAATACAAATACATATGAATACAAACTACGACATCAAAGACATTACTCTCGCCGCAAAAGGGAAGCGTCGTATCGAATGGGCTGAGCGCGACATGCCAGTGTTGCAAAATGTCCGCGCGAAGTTTGAGAAGGACAAGCCATTCGCCGGCAAAAATCTCGGTGCGTGTTTGCATGTGACAGCAGAAACGGCCAATCTCATGCGAGTTCTCAAGGCCGGGGGAGCCAACGTCGTACTCTGCGCGTCCAACCCACTCTCCACCCAAGATGATGTCGCAGCCTCACTCGTTGCCGACTACGACATTCCAGTATTCGCTATCAAGGGCGAAGATCGCGATACATTCTTCAAACATCTCAACGCTGTCATTGCGACCAACCCGCATCTCACGATGGATGATGGAGCTGATCTTGTCTCCACCATTCATCAAGATTACACACAGCTCATTCCCTCAATCATTGGCGGCACCGAAGAGACCACAACTGGCGTTATTCGTTTACGTGCGATGGCGCGCGATGGCGCGCTCAAGTTCCCGATAGTTGCAGTCAATGATGCCAAGACCAAAAACATGTTTGATAATCGCTATGGCACAGGCCAATCAACACTCGACGGCATCATTCGCGCGACCGACATCCTACTTGCGGGCAAGACCTTTGTCGTTGCCGGATATGGCTGGTGCGGTAAGGGGCTCGCGATGCGCGCACGAGGCATGGGAGCGGAGGTCATCGTCACCGAGATAGATGCGGTCAAAGCACTCGAGGCTGCGATGGACGGATTCCGCGTCATGAAGATGATTGATGCGGCACCGCAAGGGGATATCTTTTGTACCGTGACTGGCAATCGCGACATCATTACTCGCGAACACTTCACTGTGATGAAGGATGGTGCGATGGTGTGTAATGCCGGGCACTTTGATGTCGAGATTAACCTCGTGGATCTCAAGGCACTCGCCGGAGAGCCACGCGAAGCGCGCGCGTTTGTCGAAGAATACACACTCAATGGCAAAAAGATTTATGTGCTTGCACAAGGTCGTCTCGTCAACCTTGCTGCCGCTGAAGGACACCCAGCAAGTGTCATGGACATGAGCTTTGCGACCCAAGCGCTCGCGTGCGAATGGATGGCAACTCAGAAGACCCCACTGTCTCCAGCAGTGTATACTGTACCCGAGGAGATGGAGACGATGATTGCGACTCTCAAGCTCACTTCGATGAACGTCGGACTCGAAGTACTCACTGAGAACCAAAAGAACTATCTTGAAAGTTGGCACGAAGGGACTTAATTTAATAATGTGCGTGAAGTAATAATTATTATGAACACTATGAAAAAATCAAAACATATCGAACCCGTCTGGCTTCCACTTGTCGGCATTATTATTTTTGCTGCAATCATTGTGGGGATTTGGTCTTCTTACCGACAGGACTCTTCTCCGACGGATATGTCCACCTCGACGACTTCAACACCGGCGACTTCGACCACATCCACGACCGGCGCACGTGGTCCGCAAACGACTAATCGTGCCAATCAAAGTGTCGTTGCCGTCGTACAGAGTCTTGCCAATGATTCACGCTTCGCCGGGCTCTTGAGCTCAACGGGAGTCGCGAGTCTTCTTACAGGTCCGGGACCATATACTATCTTTGTGCCAACCAATGCTGCCTTTGGCCAACTACCTGCAGGCACCATCACTAAGCTGAACAGTACTGAGCTCAAACGTTTCGTGGAATATCATATCGTCTCAGGTCGTGCTATTGATGTCGCGGCTGAGCTCACGGGTACTATCCAGGCGCTCTCGCACGATGCGCTTAACTTCAGCTTCAGTACTATCGACCGCATCCCAATGGTCAACAGCGCAGTTCTCATCACCGAGTACAAGGCCAAAAATGGCATCGTGTATCTCATCGACAACGTCTTGATTCCACCAATAAACCGTTAGTCATCCCGCAGGAGCGAGAGATAAGGGGATGTATTCCTGAGGATTTTGTGCTAAAATACCGCCCATGCAAAGTGGTATCAATGTCATTCTCGCACCTGAACAAATAGGGACTCTGTGGGGCATCCCTATTACCAACACACTCCTCACGAGTTGGGTCGTACTCATACTGCTCGGCAGCATAGCCTTGATTATTGGTAGTCGAGTAAAGATGGTACCGAGTCGATTCCAAGTGCTTCTCGAATCGCTCTTCGGATTCGTATATGATTACATTGCAGAGACTCTGGAGAGTCGGGATATGGCACGCAAGTTTTTCCCGTTCCTCACGACGATTTTTCTTTTTGTATTTACTTCAAATTTGATAGAGTTTACACCAGGTATTGGTTCGATTGGCTTTTTTGGGCCTGCTGGTGCATTCACGCCGCTCTTCCGAAGTGTGAACACTGACCTCAATGTCACCTTGATGCTCGCCATTCTCTCGTTCCTCACTATTGAGGTCACGGGCATTGTCACCATCGGCATCTTGAAATATGCCGGAAAATTTGTTAACTTTCATTCAGGACTCGGGTTTGTGGTGGGAATTATCGAGCTTTTCTCGGAAATTGCCCGCATCATCTCATTCTCATTTCGTCTCTTTGGGAACGTCTTTGCTGGAGAAGTACTGATATTGGTCGTTATCTACTTCTTGCCGGTGGTGGCACCAGTACCCGTCATGGTCTTTGAATTATTCGTGGGCTTCGTACAAGCCGCCGTCTTTGCATTGTTGACACTGTTCTTCATCAAGATTGCGATCGCGGAACCGCACTAATTCCTCAACGGGTGAGGAATTGATGCGGCTTCGTGGGAAGCTCTATCACGTCTAGCGAAGGGCAAAAAGAAACTAGTTTTTATTTTGTCTGAGCAACGGCGGGAAAAAAGGTCTAGCGACCTGTTATTACCAGATTAACCTAACTGAAATCCATATGGATATAAATTCAGCAAAAACAATCGCAATGGCAGTAGCCGTCGGATTCGGCATGATCGGCCCAGGTATCGGCATCGGTCTTATCGCCGCATCAGCACTTGAAGCAATCGGACGCAATCCAGAGGCAGCAAATAAGATACAGCCTTTGATGTTCGTTGGTATCGTCTTTGCGGAGGCACTTGCCATCTTTGCGCTTGTTGTCGGCTTCATCGTGAAGTTTACGTAATTTTCGCGCATTGCATCGTTGGTCATCAAAGATTCGCTCTCGTCGTATCTTAGATACGCCTCGTTTAATCTTTTCGACCGTCTCGCACTGCATCGAAAATTACATCAACTTCGAGCCAAATCAAAATTAAAAAAGAATCAAAATATGTCAGCACTATTTGCAGCGTTCGGTATCAATTGGCACCTCCTCATAATACAGGCGGTGAACTTCGCGTTGCTCCTATCGGTGCTTTCATATTTTCTCTACCGTCCCATTCTCAAAATCATCGATGAGCGACGAGCCAAGATTGCCGAAGGTGTGCGCATTTCAGAGGAAGCGGCCAAGCGTCTTGCCGAAGCGAAGGTAGAGGGCGAGGGACTCGTGGGTACTGCCGCACGTGAAGCAGAAGGGCTTGTCGCTGTTGCACGCACTCGGGCGGATGAAAAGAGTGCAGAGCTTCTCAAGGTCGCTGAGGCTCGAGCCGACTCGCTTCTCAAAGATGCAACTGCTCGTGGTGAGGAGCTCAAGCGCCAGGCACTCCAATCGAGTGAGAAGGAAATTGCCCGCACTGCAATGCTTGCAGCTGAGAAGATAATGCGTAGTCAGAATAGTTAATTGGCGCATAATCAACGATATGGAAAAGTTGTACGCACAAGCATTGATGAAACTCATCCAAGGCGGTATGACGCCGTCTGATGCTGTACGCGCAATGCACAAAAAGCTTAAAGCTGAAGGCCGCGAAGCACTCATGCAGCGCATTGCAAAATCCTTTAGTCGTCTCGCGTATACCGACATGCACCGCAATATCCAGACACTCTCCATTGCTGATGCATCGCAGGAAGCGCATGCGCGCGCAGAGGCTCAGGTGGGAAGTGAGGTAGCAGTTGCCATCGACCCATCACTCATTGGTGGTTGGCGACTGGAAGGACAGGAGCGACTTGTGGATGCCAGTTACAAAAAGCATTTACTTTCTTTGTATCGCCGCATCACACAGACCGTGTAAGAATTTTAATTATCATTACCAACATTATTATTTAGTAGCACTTCTATTCGTATGGATTCATCAATCGTAGAGAAAATTGTCCGAGAGATCGAGGGGTACACACCCGCGTCAGAGAGTGAGCATGTCGGACGCGTCACATCGGTGGGCGACGGAGTATGCGCCATCGAAGGACTCTCAAAGGCAGTGATGAGTGAAATCGTCATCTTCGAAGAGGGGAAGGGCAAGAAACTCTCTGAAGCGATGGAGGCACAGACCGAGCTCTATGGTCTCATTTTGAACCTTGAAGAGGATGGAATCCGTGCGAGTATTTTGGGCGATTCAGCTCGCGTCTCGGAAGGAATGACGGTCAAATCCACCGGCAAGATTTTGAGTGTTCCTTCGGGCGACGAGCTCCTTGGACGCGTAGTCAACGCGCTTGGCGAACCGATCGACGGAAAGGGTCCTTTCAAGAATGTCACTATGATGCCAGTGGAGCGCGAGGCAAGTGGCGTCATCGACCGCAAATCCGTTTCCGTACCGCTCCAGACTGGCATCAAAGCTATCGACTCGATGATTCCAATCGGACGCGGCCAGCGCGAGCTCATCATCGGCGATCGTTCGACCGGCAAGACTACTGTCGCCATCGACACCATCATCAACCAACGCAACGAGCCAAAAGAGAAGCGTCCTATTTGTATTTACGTCGCTATCGGCCAGAAGGAAAGTAAGACTGCACGCATCATGCAACAGCTACGTGATGCCGGGGCTCTCGAATACACCATCATCGTTGACGCTTCTGCTTCTGCTCCTGCAGCATTGCAATTCCTTGCACCTTTTGCCGGAGCCGCAATAGGTGAATTCTTCATGGATCGCGGACAAGACGTCCTCGTGATTTACGACGACCTTTCCAAGCAGGCAGTGGCATATCGCCAGCTCTCACTTTTGCTCCGACGTCCGCCAGGTCGCGAAGCGTATCCAGGCGACATCTTTTATTTGCACTCACGTCTCCTCGAGCGTGCAGCGCGTCTTTCTGACGCCAAGGGTGGAGGCTCGCTCACTGCACTTCCTATCATTGAGACTCTTCAGGGTGACATCTCAGCTTATATTCCGACCAACGTCATCTCCATCACCGACGGACAAATCTTCCTCATGGCCGACCTCTTCAACAAGGGTGTGCTTCCTGCCATTGACGTGGGTAACTCCGTCTCTCGCGTGGGATCTGCCGCACAGACCAAGGCGATGAAGAGCGTTGCCGGTGGTCTCAAGCTTGAGCTCGCACAGTTCCGCGAATTGGAAGCCTTCATGCAATTTGCGCAGGATTTGGACAAAGAAACTGCCGATCGTATCGCCTCAGGCCAGCGCATGGTTGAGGTCTTGAAGCAGAAAAACGGCGCGCCACTTCCGCTCGAGAAGCAGGTAGCAATTCTCTATGCTGCCAACCACAAATTCTACGCAGATGTCCCGGTCTCGAAGGTGACTCACGTCGAAGCGCAGTTTGCTGAATATCTCGATGGTCAACACCAGAAGACGCTCGCGGAAATCAAATCTGCAGGGCTCGTCTCGGACGAGAATAAGAAAGACCTCAACCGCGCGATGGAGGAATTCAAACTCGCACATGCGGAATTGTTCTCGCTCGCACAGTAGTCACTAGACCGGTCTCCTTGTCTTTCAACCCTATGGCATCCCTCAAAAACATAAAACTCAAAATCTTGTCGTACAAAAAGACAGGAACGGTGACCCATGCGATGGAAGCGGTCTCTGCGGTCAAGATGCGCAAAGCTCAGGAGCGAGCGCTCGGCGGTCGCGCATATGCGGCGGTCGCGTTTTCTATTCTTGAGCGATTGGCTTCGGTCGTCGATATCAAAAACCACTATTTGTTTCTCGAGGGCACAGGAGTCAAGTCGTGCTACGTCGTGATAACGAGTGACAAGGGGCTTGCGGGAGCACTCAACAGTGGCGTCATTCGCTTGACGGAGCAGCAGATTCTCGCGTCAGGAATTGCAAAAGAGAATGTTCTCATCATCGCAATCGGACGCCGTGCATCTGACTACTTCACTGCTCGTGGCTACACCATTGCTCGTTCGGTTATTAATGTATCCGACAATATTTCTGAGAGTGACGTCAAAGAAATCTCACATGCACTCGTTGAGCTTAAGCGCACAGCAGAAATCAAAAATGCCTATATTGTCTACCAAAACTTTATCTCGACCTTCGAGCAAGCTCCATCCGTGCGACAAATAATTCCCATCACTCAGGAATCGATGCGAGAAATTGTCGCCGGCATTCGTCCGGCCAAGGGCAAGTATGCTCCCCAAGAAAACGTGCGCGAATCCACCTCAACCTCGGTCTATACCTTTGAACCAAACGCCGAGCAATTGCTTGCCGTGCTTCCACAGCTCCTCCTCAATATTGCGCTCTTCCACCCACTTCTGGAATCGAAAGCGTCCGAGCATTCCGCTCGTATGGTTGCGATGAAGAGTGCCACCGACAAGGCCAAGGACATGGCCAAGAGCTATACCCGCACCTTCAATAAGATCCGCCAAGCTGCAATCACGGCAGAAGTGTCGGAAATTACGAGTGGCATGGAGGCAATGAAGTAAATAAGAGATAAGTTGCCGATATTGAATTTAACAAGTAATATCATTACAAATATGACAAAAGGAATCATCACACAGATTATCGGACCCGTCGTTGACGTACGTTTTGAGGGTCATTTGCCACAAATCAAAAACGCACTTGAGGTCAAGGTCAAAGAAGGCCGCCTCGTGCTCGAAGTCGCTCAGCACTTGGGCCTCAATCGTGTCCGCTGTATCGCCATGCAAGATGTCTCGGGCCTCGCGCGTGATACCGAGGTGCACGATACAGGGGCACCTATCTCCGTTCCTGTCGGCGACATCGCACTCGGTCGCATGTTCAATGTGATAGGTGACGCCATCGACGGCAAAGAAAACGTCGACAAGTCCGCTCCTCGTCTTCCGATTCACCGCGATCCACCAGCATTCACTCGTCAGTCCACCAAGGCCGAAGTCTTTGAGACTGGCATCAAAGCTATCGACTTGCTCGCTCCCTTCATCAAGGGCGGTAAGGTCGGACTCTTTGGCGGTGCTGGTGTGGGAAAGACCGTCATCATTCAAGAGCTCATCCACAACGTCGCATCTCAGCACGGCGGATACTCGGTCTTTGCCGGTGTGGGAGAGCGCGTGCGTGAAGGCAACGACCTCTATCACGAAATGAAAGACTCAGGAGTCCTCGATAAGACAGCACTCGTATTCGGCCAGATGAACGAAGTGCCTGGCGCACGTGCGCGTGTCGCACTCTCAGGTCTCACGATGGCCGAAGCCTTCCGCGACGAAGGCGGCAAAGACGTACTTTTCTTTATGGACAACGTATTCCGCTTCGTGCAGGCAGGCTCCGAGGTCTCCTCGCTCTTGGGCCGCGTACCGTCAGCAGTGGGTTACCAGCCCACACTCGCCGAAGAAATGGGCCTACTTCAGGAGCGCATCACCTCGACCACCGAAGGTTCCATCACCTCAGTGCAGGCTATCTATGTGCCAGCCGACGACCTCACCGACCCAGCACCAGCAACGACATTCGCTCACCTCGACTCCACCATTGTGCTCTCACGTCAGCTCGCGTCGCTGGGTATTTACCCAGCTATTGACCCGCTCGAATCTGGCTCGACCGCACTTACTCCGGACATCGTGGGAGAAGAGCACTACCGTGTTGCCAACGAAACAAAGCGTGTATTGCAGCGCTACAAGGATCTTCAAGACATCATTGCCATCCTTGGTATTGAAGAGCTTTCTGAAGAAGATAAGAAACTCGTCTATCGTGCCCGCAAGATTCAACGCTTCCTCTCACAGCCATTCCACGTCGCTGAAGCCTTTACCGGAGCAAAGGGCAAATACGTTTCGCTCGCTGACACTATCCGTTCATTTGCAGAAATCCTCGACGGTGCTCACGATGCCCGCAATGAACAGTCCTTCTACATGAAGGGCGGAGTCGATGAAGTGACAGACGCTAAATAATTCTCAAATAACCATGAGTGCCGAAACGTTTCATTTAATTCTCGCTTCCGTCGGAGAGACACTTTTTGACGGTGCGGTTGTTTCAGCAACGTTTCCCGGAGAGGCAGGGGAGTTCACGGTACTTGCACATCACGAAGCGCTCGTCACCACAATGAAGGCCGGTACCATTACGATACGCGAGACATCAACCGAGGTGCGCACCTTTCCCATCACGAGCGGTGTCGTTGAATGCTCAGGTAATCGCGTAGTGGTGCTCCTCTAGTTTTCAACAGGAGCGCACCGACAAGTGCTTCAGAAGTGTCTAAGGCACGCTACAATTACTCAATGCGCTTTCGCGTTCTCTTTGTATCGTTGAGCATAGTCGCTGCTACCACACTTCCTATAGTGGCTTTTGCATCAATTGGACCGGATGCAGCCCCAGCCCCCTCGGGGCTCACTGCTCCTGCCTCGACTGCCGGGGCCAACGTAACGGCAAAAGACAAGCTTGCACGAACCTGCATCCTCAAACTTTTTCAAGATCAAACAGCCAAACAAAAAGCCGGCAAAAATAGCGGCGGACTCACGAGTGGTCTCAAAGACAACTGCACTGATGAGACGGTGACCGAAGATGCGCAAGGCAAGCGCACATATACGCAGACAGGGCGAGAAGGAGGGAAAAACGATGTAACAAAGCCTAATCAATGTATTGTCGACAGTTGTTCCAAGCCTACGTGTGGCACTATAATGCTTGCATTCAAGGTGCCGGGTCTTGCGACACCATCTCCAATATCGAAGTGCGACCCGCAAGCTCAAAAGATGATTGATGCGTTCTCTACTCCACAAGGTCAAAAAGACTTCCAACTCAACGCAGTCAATCAGCAGGCAATACAAGATGTCATCAATAGCGGTGACGCAACGAAGACTCAAGGACTTCTCCAGTCGTTCGGACTTCCGCAAGCGGATGCCCAGCAGCTTGCCCAAAATCATCCACAGGATGCCAATGCGCTTTTGACAGCTCTTGCCTCGGGTGATAGCAGTCAGATTGCTGCAGCAAAACAGCAGGTTCAGGCCGATGGCATTACACTCAATAGTGATCTTCAAGACATTACTACGTTAACTCCTCAGCAGCTTTCTCAAAATCTTTCCGACAAATCTCTGCTCTCGAGTGATCAGCAGTCAACGATAAATAATATCAATAATTCTCCAAGCACCTTTGCTCCGACCGACCCAACGACAACTCAAACAGCACTGCGCGGTGGTCAGTATGCCGACATGTTCCATCAAATTGAGACGCAAAACAATCTTCCGGCAGGATACCTGTCGAGTGTCTGCACTGTCGAGAGTGCATGCAATCCGAATCGCTGTGCAACAGGACTGTCGAGCGCGTGTGGCATGTTTCAATATACGACTGGTACGTGGGCAGTCGACAGTCAACGCTACAACCTCGCTGTCAATGGCATTAACAAGCCCCTGGACCCTAACTCTCGATTTGATCCGACGATAGCGGCTCAAGTAACTGGGTATACTGCTGGGTACTATCAGAATGCGGACGCCAGCACCATTCAAAATGCGGTGAGTGCCGGTATGGATCCTTCTGTTGCGCTCTATTCCATACACAATTTAGGAAGTGCTGGCGGTCCTACACTTATGAACGCTTATGCACAAGATCCCAATCAATCTGTTAATCAGGTTCTGACTGCAACTGAAATCCGCAACAACCCCAGCCTCTATGGTGATGGAACAATAAGCGTCGCTCAGGCACAAAATAATATTATTGCGCGAATGAATGGCACTGCGACATTCAACTCTCCGACACAGACCGCATCTATCCAGAGTCCGTTGAATATTGGACTTGGCGGCGGCGGAGCAACTCAAGACACTTCCTACACCACCAATGGACAGAGTCCTTTTGCTGGCGTGAGTTTGATTCCTGCTAATTCCTATCCAACGACCGCACCGCAAGGAGTGGGGCAATTAACTCCCGTGAGTTACCCTCAAGGCACATCATCAGGTGGTAATACGTCATCGACAGGTAATACAACCGCATCAAATTCTACGAATAATACTCCAACAGGCCAAACTGGCGCTGCAGTTGCGCAAATCATCGCACAGCCTGCGACTGTCTTTAAGGGCTCCTCGGTCAGTGTTTCGTGGTCATCAGCAGGTGTGGGAACAGCGAATTCTTGCTCTGTATATGAAGCCTCGAGCACCGTCATCGCGCAGGGCAACGAAGGCACGCAGCAAATTCCACTTGCGACCTCCGGAGTAGTTTCTTTCACACTCAAGTGCACTGTTGCGTCGACTGGCCAACAGATTTCAAGTTCTGCCTCAGTTACAGTAAAGTAGCGACATGCCAAGCCCCCACAAAAAATTCCAGCGCACGGTAGAGGATTTTCTCTGCGAGCACTGCGGAGTGCTCGTCAAAGGTAATGGCTATACCAATCACTGCCCGAAGTGTTTGTGGAGCAAGCATGTCGACGTCAATCCCGGCGACCGCACAGCGCTCTGCCAGGCACTTATGGAGCCGGTGCGCCTTGAAGGTTCCTCGCCAAGCTATATACTCGTGCATCGCTGTATCAAGTGTGGCCACGAGAAGCGCAATACCGTCTCCGACGCTGATGATATGGAGACACTCATCGCATTGGCCAAGAAACAAGCCACCATGTTATAATATTTTTATGAATGCAAACCAACCTACAGAGGAACCCGTAGAAGATGATGATGCAAAGATGAAGGAAATCTTCGAAAATGCACTCGAGGAAACTCACCCTGAAGAGGAGGAGCTTGCTGATGACCCATTTGCAACGGATGCACTGGGTAATACACCCGCTATAGAAGATGATGGCGGACGAGTTTAATCAGATTATTCTTTCCTATGACAATCAAAAAAATATTTATATTGCTGGGGCACCCCGATAATGAAGGTATGTGCGCAAGTATTGCCGATACGTATGAGGCGAGTGCTCGCGCTGCGGGCCACACCGTGGAGCGTCTCAATATCGGTGACATGCAGTTTGATCCAATTTTGCACAAAGGCTATCGCGCCATTCAGCCCATGGAGCCTGATCTCGTGCGTTTCCAAGAGCTCGTCAAATGGGCCGATCACTTTGTGGTCATTCACCCGGTATGGTGGGTGGGGATGCCGGCGATTCTCAAAGGGCTCTTCGACCGTGCGTGGCTTCCAGGATCGGCATTTCGTTATATGAAGATGAAGTCCGGTGCTCGCTCGATATTTTGGCATCGTCTGTATCGAGGCAAGACCGCGCGCATCATTATCACCAGTGGCACGGCGCCACTCCTCGTGCGACTTCTTCCGGGCAACGTCAACGCGCAGCTCAAGTGGGGGATACTGTGGTTTGCAGGATTCTCCACACACACCACTTGGTTTGGCCCAGCCGAAAACATTCCAGAAGCACTCAAAGCGAAGTGGCTCGCTAAAATAACAAAACTTGCAATACGAGGAATGTAATCGTCTCGTACCAAACGAAAAACATCGAGGTGACCTCGATGTTTTTTGTTATCGTCCTGGAATGACTACCACTGCCAGAGCCCCATAGAGCACTGCAATGATAACTGTGATAATCATCCATGCCGCCGGTGGAGTGTAGAGCATATATCTTTCCACCATGCCCATACGGGGCTCAGTAAAAGGATAATTATCTTTTTCCGCAGGTAGTCCGTTTCTTACTCGCATTTCCTTGTCCTCCTGTAACTAATCTAAAGTAAACGCCTCTTGGGCACTATAGTCAAGAGCGCGTCTGTGTGTTACTTTTACCATCTATGTCACTCTCAATAGGTATCGTCGGGCTTCCCAACGTCGGCAAATCGACGCTTTTTAATGCATTGACCAAGAAGGGTGTGCCGGCCGAAAATTATCCTTTCTGCACCATCGATCCATCAGTCGGGGTCGTCGCAGTGCCAGACTTCCGCCTCGACAAGCTCGCGGCTATGTCCAATTCCGCAAAGAAAGTTCCTGCCGCGGTTGAATTCGTCGATATCGCAGGGCTTGTCAAAGGGGCATCCCAAGGAGAAGGCTTGGGCAACCAGTTCTTGACCCATATCCGCGAAGTCGATGCTATCGCCGAGGTGGTGCGTATGTTTGACGATGAAGATGTGCACCATGTCGACGGTACGGTAGACCCAGTGCGCGACATCGAGGTGATTGATCTCGAGCTTGTACTTGCCGACCTCGAGAGTGTCACTAAGCGCCTGGAGCGAGTAGAGCGTGACGCACGCGGCGGCGACAAGGTTCTCATCGCGGAGCGTGATGTGCTCGCGAAACTTCTGACACCACTACAAGCTGGCAAAGCGGCGCGCACCGCAGAGCTCAACGATGACGAGAAGCTCATTGCTAAGTCGCTTCACTTGCTTACGATGAAGCCAATCATGTATATCCTCAACCGCAAGAGCGGAGCCATCAACATCGATGCGGAAAACGGCGATCGTTGGCATGCGTTGCAACGCTTTCTCGAAGACTCAGGTGCGGTGTGGACGATTGTCGATGCAGGAGTCGAGAACGATCTCTCCGATGTGCATGATGATGAGCGTGCGGATTTCCGCCGCGAGCTCGGCGTATCAAGTGATGGAATCGATGCACTCATCAAGACCGGCTATCGCTTACTTGATCTCATTTCGTTTTTCACCACCGGTGAGGATGAATCCCGCGCTTGGACGATTCGCCACGGCGCACTCGCCCCCGAGGCCGGAGCTGCGATACACAGTGATTTCCGTGATAAATTCATCCGCGCTGAAGTAATACATTGGGACGATCTTTTGAATGCAGGCTCGTACGGCAAAGCCCGTGAAGACGCGAAACTTCGTATTGAAGGCAAAGAATACCTCGTGGTGGATGGAGATGTTATGGAGTTTCGACATAGCTAATATAAAAAGACAGGACCACTCTTTTTAGGAGTGGTCCGTGCTTAAGCGATTTTCAGCAATGTCCCTGATCTCTTTCCATCTGTCCGTCAGATTGCTCGTACGTTCAGATGGCAATTCACTGAGTAACTTCAAGACTAACGACGTGGATGATGCGCTGTGCACTAGAGAAAGTAATACATACCACTCTGATGTTTTGAATAACGACAACTGCGTCTCTGGTAGGAGGTCTTCTCTGGAGGCATAAACCGCGCGTATTATCCAATCCTCATCTTTGCCACTGATACTGTCCCCGCCGATGTTGTGGGCAGTCTGTGCAGAAATGGATATATTACTCAGTACATTTGCACGGACCACTGGATGTCTATCTGTGGCCAGAACAGTGAGGGTTTCTAAATCAGTCTTTTTGTTACCTCCGACACGAGCTCGGACCTCCCATTGATCATACTGAGCAAGTCTTTGAAGTTCCTGCTCACACGTAGAGTGTAATGCTCGCTGATAGGCGGCTAAATCCTTCGCTTCTTCAAGCATGGCTTATATCCTCATGATTATTCTCTGTGCACCATACACTGCTTTGCAAAAACATCAAAAGTGCTAGGCTTAGCTGCATATGGATAAACCAAAAGTAGGACCAAAGGAATTCTTCATGTGGACGGGGGCGATGGTGACTTTATATGTAAGCGTTTTCTCATTTCTCGCACTCTTCTTCAATTACATTGATATCGCATTTCCTGACGCACTGAATACCTACATAGATCCCTATTCCAGCAGTATTCGATTTGAGATAGCATCTCTCATCGTCCTATTTCCCGTATTTCTCGTGTTGATGCACTTCATCCGTCGCGATATCGCCCGCGACGCAACCAAGAAAAACATCTGGATTCGTCGCTGGGCGCAAGTGCTTACTATATTTGTAGCGGGAGCGACGGTTATTATCGACCTCATCACGCTTATTAATACTTACCTTGGCGGTGAAATTTCAATTCATTTCATTCTGAAAGTCGTCGTGGTCTTGCTCGTCATGAGTGCAGCTCTCATGCACTTTTTGGCAGACATTTGGGGGTATTGGGATATCAATCCGCAGTATGCTCGTACGGTGGGCGGTGCGGTGGGATTTCTCATACTCGCAACCATTGTCTCTGGCTTCTTCATCATTGGATCTCCAGGTGAGGTTCGTCTGTATCGCTTCGACGATCAGAAGGTCAGCGATCTTCAAAACATCCAATATCAGGTTGTTTCCTACTGGCAGACGCAAGGATCAATTCCAGGCAAGCTTTCAGACCTCAACGATTCTCTCGGTGGGTACACGGTACCGCTCGATACACAGACGGGGAGTGCCTATATCTATGCGACGACTTCCTCAATGTCGTTTAAGTTGTGTGCCACCTTCAATGCAACTACCCAGGCAAACTCTCCAACAGCAACTAATATTGCATATCCATCAATGCCGGACGGATCCACTGGCTACGATCTCCAGAGCAGCTCATGGTATCACCAAGCAGGCAACGTCTGTTTCATCCGCACCATCGACCCCAAGCGCTACCCCGTGACCCCTAAGCCAACAAAGTAACTCACACCTTTTACCGAGGTCGGGCCTCGACAAAAACTGTGGATAACTGTCGAGGCCCGACCTCGACATAGAATCAGTTAGCTTTTGTGAAGGATTTTTCCTATGGTACTCTTGTATTCACTACACGGGCATATCCATACATCACATCTATGAAAAGCTACGACCATAAGAAGATTGAGAAGAAATGGCAAAAGATCTGGGATGAGGGGTCGGTCAATAAAGCCGAGGATGCATCTCCCAAGCCCAAAGCCTACATTCTTGATATGTTCCCGTATCCCTCCGGCGCAGGGCTCCACGTCGGCCACGTCGAAGGCTATACCGCTACCGACATCTACGCTCGGTACAAGCGCATGCAGGGGTTCAACGTGCTTCATCCAATGGGGTGGGATGCTTTTGGATTACCAGCTGAGAACTATGCCATCAAGACCAAGGTCCACCCCGACGAGACGACGAGCGCTGCCATCAATACCTTCCGCACACAAATTAAATCCCTTGGGCTTTCATACGACTGGTCGCGCGAAATCGGTACACACACGCCTGAGTATTACCGATGGACGCAATGGTTTTTCCTCACGCTCTACAAAAACGGCCTCGCTTACAAGAAAAAGGGGAAGGTCAACTGGTGCAGTAAGGATCAGACCGTGCTTGCCAACGAGCAAGTCGTCGATGGTAAATGCGAACGTTGCGGCACGGTGGTGGAACAAAAAGATCTCGAGCAGTGGTATTTTGGCATTACAAAATACGCGGAAGATTTGATTGCAGGACTCGACACCGTCGACTGGCCAGAGTCAACCAAAGCAGCGCAGAAGAATTGGATAGGGAAGAGTGAGGGCGCGGAAATCGACTTTGCCATTAAAAACTCTGAGCTGAAAATCACCGTCTTTACCACACGCGCAGATACACTCTTCGGTGCGACATATCTCGTGCTTGCCCCTGAACACGCAATGGTTGCTGCACTTCACGAATCAATCACCAATTGGAACGATGTAGAAAATTATATTGCTTCAACCAAAAAGAAGACCGACCTGGATAGACAGGAACAAATAAAGGATAAGACCGGCGTGCGACTCGAGGGAGTGCTTGCAATTAATCCCGCAAACAACGAAGAGATTCCCGTCTATATTGCCGATTACGTTCTCCCACAATACGGTACCGGTGCCATTATGGCCGTACCTGCGCATGACGAACGAGACTTTGCTTTTGCAGAGAAATTTAATTTAAGAATGGTAGAAGTTATAAGTGGACTTGATACCGCAAATGGTGTCATTGATATAGGTGACATGGTGGATCGAAATCAAGAGTTAAGACATGTGGTTCGACCTATTTCGAATAATCCCTTCACAGGACTATTTGGTTTTCTAATCAATTCTGGCGATTTTTCCGGCATGTCTATTGAAAATGCGAGACCACTGATTGTCGAGAAGTTCGGCAAACTCAAAACCACCTACAAACTCCGCGACTGGCTCGTCTCGCGTCAGCGCTATTGGGGAGCGCCGATACCGATTATTTATTGTGATGATTGCGGCGCAGTGCCCGTGCCCGAGAAAGATTTGCCCGTCTTACTTCCGCGCGATGTCGACTTCATGCCGACAGGGGAGTCGCCGCTGAAGCGTTCGGAGAGTTTCCAACATGTCTCCTGCCCGACCTGTGGCAAGGCTGCGCGACGCGAATCAGACACACTCGATACGTTTGTCTGCTCGAGTTGGTATTACTTCCGATTTGCCGACCCGCACAATACCGAAGTATTTGCCTCAAAAGAATTGATAAAGCAGTGGTTGCCGGTAGATTTGTATATGGGAGGCGCGGAACATACAGTGCTGCACCTCCTCTATGCGCGATTCTTTACAAAAGTATTGCAAACGCTCGGATACATATCATTCGACGAACCATTTCTCAAGCTCCGCCACCAAGGGACCATTCTTGCCGAAGACGGTCGCAAGATGAGCAAATCGCTGGGCAATGTAATCAATCCCGACGATGTGGTATCGGTCTACGGTGCCGATTCCCTGCGCGTCTACGAAATGTTTATGGGACCCATCGAGCAATCAAAGCCATGGAACACCAATAGCATTATTGGCTCACGGCGATTCCTCGATCGAGTGTGGGGTTTATATGAGCGTGTAGCCGACGTGCCACTTGAGGGAGAGCTTGAGATATTACTCAATCAGACAGTCAAGAAAGTGACCGAAGATATCGAGGCACTCAAATTCAATACCGCTATTAGCGCGCTCATGATTCTCCTCAATGCCATCCCTGCCAAAGGCGATGTGCCGAGAGCACTCTATGAGATGCTGCTGAAAGTTCTTGCTCCTATTGCGCCTCATATTACCGAAGAATTGTGGAATATTATCGGACACACAACGGCAATCCATGTCGAATCTTGGCCATCATTTGACGCAAGTAAGATTACTCAGAGCACGGTGACCATCGGGATACAAATCAACGGCAAGACACGTGGCGATGTACAAGTTGCCTCGGGTGCCGACAAAGATACGCTGGAAGAGAGTGCACGTGCAGTCGTCGCCAAATATTTGGAAGGGAAGTCCGTGGTACGCGTCGTTGTCGTTCCCAATAGACTCGTAAACTTCGTCGTGAGCGATTAGAGTTATTTTTTGAATATACGGACTGTTCCTTTGGCATCTTCGATAGTGAAGCCGAGTGCGTCAATTTTGGCGCGCAGCTCGTCAGCCTTGTCCCACGAGCGGTCACGACGTGCTTGTTCACGCTCTTCGATAAGTGTACGTACCTCGATAGTGAGGTCGTTGAGCGATACCTCCTCTTTCAATTCTTGTGCCGCGAGTTTCTGAGACAGCTCATCCGGTTTGCCAATGTTCAATCCCAGTACACGGTCAAAGTCCAAAAGCCCGGCGAGCATATCCTCAGGAGCGAGCGATTTATCTTTAATCATTTCCCAGACAATGGCGAGCGCTCCAGGGGTGTCGAGATCGTCATTAATACGCTCCACAAATTTCTTTTGATAACTCAGCGGCACAGTGCCCGGCTTGAGACCTTTGTAGTGCAGATATATTGCAACGAGCTTCGCATATGCAGTACTTGATGCGGCAAGCGAATCCCAGGAGAAGTTCGCGGCAGTACGATAATGTGCGCCCAAGAAAAGATATCGCAATGCAAGCGGGTGATAACCTTGTGCCACAATATCCGACATTAAGACCACATTGCCTTTTGATTTAGCAATCTTTCCGCCATCTATTTGGATGTGCGCACGGTGCATCCAGAAACGAGAAAAAGGCTTCTTGCCGGTCGCTGCTTCGGACTGTGCGATTTCGTTGTTGTGGTGAATGGGAATGTGTTCAATGCCACCGGTGTGGATGTCGATTTGTTCGCCGAGGATGCTTCGAATCATCGCCGAGCACTCGATGTGCCAGCCAGGGAAGCCCATACCCCACGGCGAGTTCCATCCGAGCTTCGGATCCGACTTCCATAGTACGAAGTCATGTGGGTGGCGTTTCTCGTGATTCACCGCCACTCGCGAGCCTTCCTTGAGGCCTGAGAGATCGATACCACCGAGCTTGCCGTAATCAGCAAAGCGCGATGTGTCGAAGTACACGCCGTGGGCCGTCTGATACGCATAACCCTTCTCCACGAGGGTCTGGATGAGTGCAATTTGCCCGGGAATGTATGCGCTTGCGCGAGGAAATTCAATCTTCGAGGTATCGATATTAAGAAGCTTCAAATCATCAAGGAAAACAACTGTGTAGCGTTCGGCAAGTGTTGCCATGTTTGCCATCGTGACCGGCATCTTCTCGCGAAGAAGTCCCTTGGTCATCTTATCTTCACCTTCATCAGCGTCGGAGGTCAGGTGCCCGAAGTCGGTGATGTTGATGACTTGTTTGACCTTGAAGTTGTTGTACTCGAGCGTACGGCGCAAGACATCGGTAAAGACAAACATACTTAAATTGCCGATATGCTGGACGCCATAGACGGTTGGTCCGCAGTTGTACATGCGCACCGTACGTACACGAGGGGGCAAGGTAAACTGCTCGGCACTGTTGGAGAGTGTGTTGTGTAGGTAGAGGGGCACCGAAGGAAGCGGCACTTTTTGTGGGGACAAAAATCCAAATAACTTCATAGAGTTTCAATGATGGTTAACAAACTTAAAACCATTTCTTATATCTAAAGAACCAAAACATACCAAAGCCAATGGCGACCATGGCCCCCACGATAATCCAAAAGCTATAATGCCACGACACGATTGGCGTATCGAGCGTATTCATCGTAAATATGGAGGCAAAGAGCGAGAGCGGAAGCGTCACGAAGGCGAGGACCGTGAGCTTTTTCATGGTTTCATTTTGCTTGGTGGTGAGGAGGGAATTGTTGGTCTCACGAAGTTCGTGGAGCGACTCGGTCTCTCGCATAATGTGATTATGGACGCGGTAATACTCGTTGGAGAGTGCGCGTAAATAGACTGAAAAGTCTGCGCCAAAGAGTCGTGGACCGTCACTTTCGATAGTGTGGAGGACGTCTCGATGAGGCTCAACCATTTGGCGAAGATTGAGTAAGTCGCGCGCACTGCGGGAAATCGCAGCAACCATTTCCACCTGATGATCGGAGAATATGTGCTCCTCAATCACCGTCATGTCGTGTCGCACGTAGTCGACCTCATGTTCGACCGCCTTGTAGAGCTTCTTGAGCATGTAGAAAAACAAAAATCCAGCGTGCCCACCAGTATCTCCCTTGTCCAGAATTGAATTCACCTCAAAAATCTTTGCGAATTTGTGCAGCGGGTCAATGACATCGTAATGCGTCGTAATGAGAAAGTTGTGGCCAACGATGAAGTCAATTTCTTGTTCGCGTGTCTTATGGCTATGGCGCAGTGCAGGGAAGTGCAATACGACATAGGCGTACTTGTCGTAGAACTCTGCGCGTGGCTTGGTGGCAGGGAAGAGGAGCTCATCGGCGACCAGCGGTGCCACCTGGAATTCCTCGATAATACGCGTCACCTCGGCGCGGGTGGGGGACTCGAGGTCAATCCATACGAGGCCGTCGTGTTCTAATCGAGAATACATTTCTCAATTATACCGTATCCAACTGCATTCTCCGAGATGTCACAAAGTGCTAGAATGTTGACATGTCCGTTACGGATCGATTCTTTTTGTACTTATTGTTCTTTGTACCACTTACTGTGTGGGCATCACTTACAGGCGCGCCTTCGCTCGCGATATTTATATGTGCTTCAGCTGCGACAGTGGCGCTTGCCAAATACATCGGCGAGGCGACTGAGGAGCTCACGACCTATACCGGGCCAGCGATTGGCGGTTTTCTCAACGCGACGTTGAGTAATGCTCCCGAACTTATTATCGCGGGCTTTGCATTGCGTGCGGGGCTTATTGATGTCGTCAAAGCTTCCATTGTTGGCTCCATCCTCTCCAACTTGCTTTTAGGATTGGGGCTTGCGATTTTCTTAGGCGGCCTTCGTCATAAGCGTCAGAAGTTTAATGCAACAGCCGTAAAGGCGAGCGGCTCGACACTCTTGCTTGGCGTCTTTGCACTCGTCGTTCCTGCGATTCTTGCCTCCACATCGCAAAATGTGAGTCCCGATTCCATTGAAATGATTAGTATTGTGGTTGCGGTGCTTCTCATTGTGGCTTACGTAGCAAGTCTTTTGTTTTCATTGTGGACGCACCAGCATCTGTATGTGCGCGATGTTGCCGACTATACACCTCGCTGGAGTCGTTTTAAAAGTATCGCGATATTGGTGTGCTCGACGTTGGCAATCGCATATGTGAGCGACATTCTCGTGAGCTCCATCAAGCCGATGATGCAACTTTTTGGATGGTCGCAGGTATTTATCGGCGTCATTATTCTTGCGATTATCGGCAATATTGGCGAAAAGGTCTCGGCGATACGCGTGGCACTCAACGACAACATGGATTTGGCATTTCAGATTGCGATTGGTTCGGCAAATCAGATTGCGATGTTTGTGGCCCCCGTGTTGGTACTCGCAAGTATCTTTTTCTTACAACCGCTGACACTTATATTTGGCGTATTTGAACTCGTGGCGCTCATCCTCTCGGTCTTGATTGTGCACACGGTCGTCGACGACGGCGAGAGTAATTGGCTCGAAGGGCTTCTCTTGCTCGTAGCCTATATCATCATCGCGGTGACGTTTTATTTGTACCGCTAATTAGGTCGGAGTAGGTGTTTTGAAACGCGACGCTCGCATGTCATACTAGCTGACATATGTACGAACATGAAGGCAAGAAATTCGTTTCCCTTTGGAGTGTGCTCACAATTGGCGGTGTACTCTTAGTTGTCGGCGGGGGATTAGGCTTTCTTACAGGGACTCGCATCACCCTTGCTCAAAATGCTGCACACCTCGATTCCAGTGAGCCTGATAACGTTGACTTTGCTCCGGTATGGGATGCGTGGAATACGCTCAACACCAACTTTGTTCCTGATGCGGTTGCCTCTACGACACCACTTGCAACGACGACCGCAGGAGTGTCCCAGCAAGAAGTGTGGGGGATGATTAGTGGTATGGCGGACTCTCTCAACGATCCCTACACCTTTTTCTTGCCGCCGCAACAAAACACCGACTTCAGCTCGAGCATGAGCGGTAAATTTGGCGGCATCGGCATGCAGATAGATGTCAAAAACAACGTCCTCACCGTGGTCTCTCCTCTGAAGGGAACTCCTGCGGATAAGGCAGGCGTAAAGAGCGGCGACGTCGTGCTCTCCATCGACAAGGTCTCAACGGCTGGTATGGATGTCTCTACTGCAGTGGATAAGATTCGTGGGACCCCAGGATCAATCGTCACGCTTTCAATGTTCCGCACTGGCTGGTCAGCACCGCGCGATGTGAAGATTGCTCGTGCCATCATCAATGTGCCCATCGTCACAACCGATAAGAAACCAGGCGGGGTCTTTGTGATTGCAGTCACACAATTCACCTCCAACGCCTCAGATCTCTTCCGCAACGCTCTACGCGACTTTGTGGTCTCAGGCGACACCAAGCTCGTACTCGACTTGCGTGGCAATCCAGGTGGTTACCTCGACGCAGCAGTCGACATGGCAAGTTGGTTCTTACCATCGGGTGCGGTTATTGTGACGGAGGATTATCATGGTCATGCCGAAAATATCATTCACCGTTCACTTGGCTACGACGTCTTCAACAAAAACCTCAAGATGGTTATCTTGGTCGACAAAGGCTCGGCATCTGCTTCGGAAATACTCTCGGATGCACTTCGCTACTACGGAGTTGCAAAGCTTGTCGGCACCAACACCTTCGGCAAGGGAGTCGTGCAGGAGCTATTCCCAATTACGGACACGACCTCGCTCAAGGTCACGGTCGCTCGCTGGCTCGGCCCCGACGGCAAGCAAATCCCGCACGATGGTATTACGCCGGATGTGATGGCGACGACCAGCGATGAGGCAGTTACTGCAGGTAAAGATCCGCAGATGGATGCGGCTATAAAGGTCCTCTCACAGTAGTTCTTGTCCCACTCAAAACGGGTGTTTTTGCAGTGGTGGCGGGTTATAATTTAGTCAATGAAAGTGCGAGTATTATTACCACTCGGGGGAGTTCTACTCCTGTTCGTTTTGGTTACTTGCAACGCCGGAAATATACAAGGAAAATTTGCCGATCTTTTTCCGCATAATAAAGTGTCATTTACCGCAGCCTTGGGCTCTCTACAATCCTCTACTACACCCTCAGGCAACTCCAACCCCTTCGGTGCTGATATTTCATCTGCAACGACATCAAATTCAGTATCGACAACCACTGCATCCCAGGTGCCAACTCAAACGGTCATCATCAAGGAACAGCCGACCACCATCATCGTCCCAGCCAAGATCGACACCACGACCAAAGATCAAATCGCCACACTCTTCTCTGCAGTTTCGAGTCTCAACAATCTAGTGAACTCTTTTATCCCAAAAAGCACCCCCACTCCGACTCCTATCTCTGAGCAAGTAGCCGCAGGTGGCTCAGGCGGATACAGTGGCTCTTACAACATCGGACAGCTCTCAAGCACCAACATCACCAACCCGACCATCACCGGCGGCTCCATCACCACCTCATCACTCGTCGGAACTCTCAGTAATGCGATTAGCTCGACACTCGGTTCAATCGATACACTCACC
>Ga0207933_1000624_pt1 | contig 33162 bp, 20 predicted proteins | sample NGESurdeep092012_4_FD_184488 | JGI IMG/M metagenome (GOLD analysis project Ga0207933, IMG submission 184488) | Arctic peat soil microbial communities from Barrow, Alaska - NGEE Surface sample F53-3 deep-092012 (SPAdes) | ecosystem: Environmental > Terrestrial > Soil > Wetlands > Peat ... | reverse complement strand
CGGAGGAAATCTGCCACCTTTGCGCAACAAAGCTGATCCATCACTTGCTGCAATTGCCTTTTTAAAATTACAATTGTATGATCGGCGCCTTCATCGCCTAACGCTGCAACTCCATACATAAATGTTCTTCCCAAAAATGTAAACTCTGCACCTGAAGCGAGCGCCCTTGCTATATCCGGGCCTGAACGAAGGCCGCTATCCATCATTATTTTAATCTGATTATGATATTTTTCAACGATTTTGTTAAGTGAATGAATCGTAGATTCTCCTGCATCTAATTGCCTTCCTCCATGATTGGACACAATGATTCCATCAATTCCCAGTTGAACACATTTTTCAACATCTATCTCATTTACGATTCCTTTCAACACCAATTTCCCTTTCCACATATCGCGGATAGCCGATACTTTATCTTCATCCAATCTGCCATTAAATGTCTTATTCATAAACAATCCGAGATGGTGCATATTCATTCCCTTAGGTGTGTAAGGTTGCATTATTTTGAATGACGGTTGGCCGTGAATTAATGTTCTAAGCGCCCAATTAGGCCGTCCCATGATCTGCAACACGTTATGCAGCGTCATTCGTGGAGGCATCGCCAGGCCATTTTTTATTTCTTTATTCCGGTATCCAAACGTCGGCACATCACTAAGAATAACGAGAACAGGGCAATGTTCTGATGCTCGTTTTATGATCTTATCCCTTAGTGAATCTTCGGCGGGATGATACAATTGAAACCATGCCTGCCCTTCCGTTATTTCGCTGATTCGTTCAATAGTGCTGGTGCTTACGGTACTTAATGCGAATGGTATATTGTGCTTAAAAGCAGCCTTAGCAAGGATCTCAGGAGAATTAGGCCAAATCAATCCCTGTAAACCAACCGGCGCTATTCCAAAAGGTGCATCATATATATGGCCAAAAAGCTCGGTCTTCATATCGGAGCCGGTATGTTTTTTAAGATACTGCGGAAGCAGTTCTACTTCATGAATTTCCGATGTGTTCTTATAAAGATTTATTTCCTCATTACAACCTCCATCAAGATAATCAAATGCAAATCCCGGAATTCTTTTTTTTGCTTTTTTTCTGAGATCTTCTACGGAGGGATATCGTGGGTTATATTCTAATTTCATGAAAATATTTTAGTTCAATTATATCGTGTGGAATTTCCTTTTTATTCCAGCAACTATGTATGCAAAGAGCAGCGCCCACTGCGGTAGCCTGCGCCATAGAAGCTGCAAAAATTTCCATGCCGGGAAAAACCGATGCAAGCAAATTCATATAAACAGCATTATTACCAAATCCGCCGTCAACAAAAATACGCTTAACGTCTGTTCCTTTTAAAATTAATTCTGTTGACAGGTATTGTTGCTCGATTATGTCAAATATCAGCTGGTGATAAGCTTCTTCATCATTACTAAAAGAAGTTAACTCCCTTTCGGTAAACGCACAATTTTTTAAAACTTCATCCTCCCAACGGATTTTTTCTGTTTTATTTTTCTCCTTCAGCGTCTCAATTATTTGAGGATCAAAATTCATGCTGCGATATTTACCAACATGCTGATTAAAGTATTCGCTGATTCTTTTTACTTCCTGCTCGTGTACATTCCCCGCAAATAGCCTCGATGCCTTCATAGGTTTACCATTGTATGCCATAAAGCACAGACAACCTTTCTTAAGTTCATCTTTTGTGAGAGGCGCCTCGTTAAAGGGGTTTAACGAAATACACCATGTGCCGGTAGATATCAAAACAAATGGTTCCTTAAAATTCATGAGATAGGGAATCAGTGCAGCAGAGCTATCATGAAGACCAATACCAACGGAATAGAAATTGCCCGGGAAAGATGCAGAAACAACTTCCGTGCACGACAGAATGGGCGCCAATTTCCCGAGTATGCCTTCCCGTTGTACCCAGGAATGATATTGATTTTTTTGAAAATCCCAAAGGTTGGTATGGCACCCGATGCTGGTAATATCGCTGCAAACATTTCCGGAAACAAGAAAACTTAAATATTGTGGCAGATGTAATGCATATTTTATTTGGCTAAACAATTCCGTCTTTTCATATTTTATCCGGTACAATTGCATTCCTGAATTCAAGCTGCCTAAAACAGGTGATGCGGTTCGAAAAGCAAAATCATCTTTGCCACCGTATGTATCATAAAATTGTTTTTGCAATGATTCAGGATATGGTTTCAAATAATTGTAGAGTGGTGCAAATGCCCGTAACTGCTCATTCAGATAAACAAAGCTGGCGCCGTAGCTGGTAAAATTAATGGCTTTAATATTAAACTCTTTTAGCCTGAATATTTCCCGAAGCGAATCGAACACTGACAATTTTAAACTGTCTAAATTTTCACAGGGAAATCCATCTTCATCAACAGTTTCAATAAAACGCGCAGAAAGTTCAAAAACAATTTTATAGTCTTCATCAAACAAAAAAAGTTTTTTGTTTGATTTACCTACATCGAATATGGCTATGACATTTTTCATTGTGATACAAGTCTGACGGTCTCCGTCTGACTTGTGGTTAATAGTCTTTCAGTTGCCGTCTACTTTTAATTAACAAATTAGGTAGCGTCGGTACACCTGGCGTCAGACTGCAGTTTTAAATATTAGCGATAGTAAACAAATAAATATGAATTATTTCCCTTTTATTATTCAAATTCAAAAACCTATATCCGCGGTCTGATCTTCGGTACCGGCCGCTATCACAATCCCGTTGCCACCGTTTTACTTCCTCTTTCCTTAATTAATTGCTCTCTTACTTTTTCGCCACGGTAAACGGCCAATGGATTTAAAGCACCGCCGGCACGCAGTCTCGCTTCTGCTACTATCCCTCTTACATCGGTGCGGTAAGCCTGTTGTAATATTTCCTGTGCGCTTACAACGTCATTATTATTCTGCGCTTCAACTAATTTTTTTCTGTCAATAATTAAGGATTGTGCGTAGGCAATCATAATCGCTTCGACTGATTGCAACAAATCTTCCAGCGGATCTTTTACATTATGCGACGCATCAATCATCCACGCTAAATCATTGGCGTGATTCATACTTTTAGCATCCATCCCTTCTACCAATTCATTAAAAATTAAAAACAATTGATAAGGTTTGATGCTCCCAACGGTAAGATCATCATCGCCATATTTGGAATCATTGAAATGGAAACCGCCCAACTTTCCTTCCATCAACAGTAAAGAAACAATTTGTTCAATATTTGCATTTGCCAAATGATGCCCCAGATCAACAAGCGTGTACGCTTTCGGGCCAAGCTTTGAAGAATACAACAAAGATTGTCCCCAATCGCCCACAGTCATTGAATAAAAATTTGGTTCAAATGCTTTGTATTCTACAAATATTTTCCAGTCCTGGGGAAGCGCTTTGTAAACTTCCTGCAAACTTTCCAATGTGTTTTGAAAGGCTTTTCTGAAATTCAACTGTCCCGGAAAACAAGAACCATCACTTAACCAAACAGTAAGCGACTTAGAACCCAATTCTTTTCCATATTTTATTACCTCAATATTATGATCCACCGCTTGCTTTCTAACCGCCTTATCCACATGCTGCATAGAGCCAAATTTGTAACTCAATTTCTGATCGGGCTGGTCCTGAAAAGTATTTGAGTTCATAGCATCGAAACGCAATCCATGTTCCGCCGCCAGTTTTTTTATGGCTTCTGCATCTGTTGGAATATCCCATGGAATGTGTAATGATATAGCGCCACTCGAACCATTTAACGCATGAAGCAATCCTATGTCTTCAATTTTTTCTTCGAGATTCATGGGTTCGCCTCCGCCGGGGAAACGGCCAAAACGAGTACCACCGGTGCCTAAAGCCCAACTAGGAATCGCTACCTGGAAATCAATTAATTTTTTAATTATCTCATCAACCTTATTTATTTGCCCGGAAATGAATTCGTAGCGCTTCTTATGCATCAGCAAATTCTCCTCGTTGCTTTTTTCGATGTGTTCTTTTCTCAATATCATTTTTAATTTTTATATAATTGAATCTAAGGTAAATAAAATACTTCTTTTAAAGGAATGCTTACAGGCGAATTATCTTCATTTGTTTCCATAATATCCTTCATATAAGACCACCACTTTTTCATGATTTCTTTAGCAGGCAATTCATTTAATTTTTTAGGATCATCTAGTGTAAAATAGGCAAACAAATCGTTTGTTTCTTCATCTAAAAAGATTGAATATTCTTTGATGCCGATTTCTTTTAAAAGCGTTTTCAACTCAGGCCAAATTTCATCATGGCGCTTTTTATATTCGGCCTCAAAGCCTTTCAACAATTTCATTTTAGAAGCAATACGCATGAGCATTCTTTAATTAAAAATCAAAAGGCTGACAGACTAGAAAATCATCAGCGTTTTGATTCATTGATTATGAGAAAAATTTTATCTAACAAAAGCCATGGCCACTCCGCCATCGACATTCAAGACATTTCCTGTTGATTTCTGTAGTAAGCCACTTACAAATGCAAAACATGCATTGGCAATATCTTCCGGCAAAATAATTTGATTCAGCAAAGTCCGGCCGGCGTAATATTTTGGCAGCTCTTCTACTTTTATTCCGTAAGCTTTTGCCCTGCCTTCGGCCCAACCCCCACTCCAGATATTACTACCTGAGATGACAGCATCAGGGTTTACCACATTTACCCGTATTTTATCCTTACCCAGTTCGGCAGCGTTGAGCCTGCTCAGGTGTAACTGTGCTGCTTTCGCAGAACCATAAGCCGCATTGTTAGGGCCACTAACCAATGCATTTTTACTAACGATATTGAGCACATCACCGCCGGTTCCTTGTTTGCGCATCATCTCAACTCCCTGTTGTGTAACAAGGAACTGACCTTTCACCAATACATCATATACGAGGTCCCAATCTTTTTCTGAATGCTCTTCGATTGGTTTTGATAACGATAAACCGGCATTATTTACGACTATATCTATCCCTCCAAATTGCAGGGCGGCAGTATCAAATGTATGCGCAATCGTTTCGGCTTTGGTAACATCGAGTACATCAGCACTGAAAGCATCTTTACCAAATTCAGCATCAAATTCATGTTTCGCTTCTTCAAGACGCTCTTTGTTCATGTCGTTTAAAATAACACAAGCGCCTTCCGCTGCAAATTTCTTTGCGATTGCTTTACCAATGCCACCTGCACTTCCGGTGATCAATGCAATCTTCCCGCTCAATGCTTTTGGCTTAGGCATTCGCTGCAACTTTGCTTCTTCGAGCAGCCAGTATTCAATATCGAATGCTTCCTGCCGCGGCAACGAGGTGTATTCAGAAATTGCTTCCGCACCTTTCATTACATTGATGGCATTGATATAAAATTCTGCTGCTACACGGGCTGTCTGTTTATTTTTTGCAAAAGTAAACATGCCTATTCCAGGATATAAAATCACTACCGGATTGGCATCTCTGATTGCAGGGCTATTTGCGTGTTTACAAGTGTTATAATATTCTGCATACATCTTTCTATATTCCAGGAACTGTGGTTCAACCTTTTTCTTCAAAACAGAAATATCATTTATTTCCTCGTTTACTGTAAGATTTAATACCAGCGGAGAAATTTTAGTTCTTAAAAAATGATCAGGACAGCTCGTACCCATAGGCGCCAACTTTTCCAAATCATTGGAGTTAATATATTCAAGAACTCTTTTATCATCCGTAAAATGCCCAATCATTGCTATCTCCGAAGAACAGAACCCTCTTAACACAGGAGCCAGTGAAGCAGCTTTTTTTAATCTTTCTTCTTTGGGCAATGGGTCAATTTTTTGACCTCCAAATATTTCGCCATTTTTTCCATAATTATCTTCGAGGCATTGTGCGCAGGTCTCAATCACATCTAAGGTATTGATATAACTTTCATAAGCCGTATCGCCCCATGTAAACAACCCATGCGAGCCCAGCATAATACCGCGAAGGCCAGGGTTTTCATCAAGGCATTGTTTCAACATAAGTCCTAATTCAAAACCAGGTCTTTGCCATTTTACCCATCCTATTTTTCCATTAAATAATTCTTTGGTAATTCTTTCACCATCCTTGGATGCAGCGATGGCGATGGCAGCATCAGGATGTAAATGATCAATATGTTTGAAAGGCAAAAATCCGTGCAACGGTGTATCAATCGAAGGCGCTTTGGAAGCGAGATCGTAGATGCAATGATTGAATAATTCAACCATTTCATCTTCATGTTTCACACCGCGGTACACGTTTTTCAAAGCCCGTAACCTGTTAACATACAGGGCTGCGAGTCCGCTTCGCTTCATCGTTCCAAGGTCGCCTCCGCTGCCTTTTACCCACATTATTTCAGTTTCCGTTCCTGTTAAAGGGTCTTTCGCCATTGCTTTGCAGGAAGTATTTCCACCGCCATAATTGGTTAGTCTCAAATCAGCTCCAAGTAAATTGGAGCGATAAACTAATAGCGCTACTTCGTCACCCGCGAGTTCTGCCGCTTTTGCCTCATCCCATAAATAACTTACGTGTTTGAAATCTTTTGCTTTCGTACTCATATTTAAATTTGTTGCTTTTTAAAATAAAATTTTGATTCTTTACTTTATCAACTCTGTGGGGTTTTCGCTTCGCTTCAATCCAAGCTGAAAAGCTTACAAGTCCACGATTCACCCTTCACAATAAGTCAGACGGAGGACCGTCAGACTTGCATTCATCATTGACGATTGACCATTCGCCATTCTCACTGATGTAAGGCATTTCCATATCCAACCAAAATAACCGAAGCAATGATTGTAATAATTCCCATGATAATTGTTGTTCTTGTTTTCGTACTAACGCCCTTCCATTCTTTCAATGCAAACCCCCATAGATTAGCCACCAAAATAATGAATGACATGTGCAGTATCCAGGAACTTGCACCATTCCCAAGTTTACTTTCTCCCATTCCATAAAAGAAAAATTGCAGGAACCAAAGTGTACCTGCCAATGCGCAAAAAAGATAATTGCGTAGAAGCGGTGTTTTTTTATTGGTATAATCTCCAAAACTTTTATTCCGGATATTTAAAAACATAGTCCAGATAAAATTGGTAGTAAGACCTCCCCACAATAACACAATGTAGATCACATTATTACGATATAAAAAGTTTCCTGCTTCTGTAGGGTTAGCGGCCTTCCACGCATCGTTGGCTACTTCAGCCATTTTAGACCCCGCTTCTATACCGTAATTAAAACAGGCGCTGAGAATACCAGAAATGATACAAACTATTAATCCCTTTGTCAGGTTAAATTCTTTTATACTCTCTTTCTTTTTTTCTTCGGGCAATTCACGCTCCTTCAATACGCCGGCTTTGCCACAAATAAAAATTCCGAGCAAACACAGCGCAACACCGACAAGAACAATTTGCCCCCAGTGATTAGTCATTAAATCTGTAAAGGTAACCTTACCTTCCTGTGGATGAAAATTGTAATAGATAGAAGGTGCCAGCGCACCAAACGCCGATGTAAAGCCCAGCAACACTGAATTTCCCAGTGACATGCCGAGGTATCGCATTCCCAGTCCGTACATCAAACCGCCAATGCCCCAAAGTACTCCCCAGAAAAATGTCCAGCTAAAAGTAGCAGTCGGCGTGTTAGAGATAATCTCAGCAAAATGAGGAATGGTAAGCCAAGCCGCGATGGGCGGAACTATCAGCCAGGAAAATAGTCCTCCAACAATCCAGAAAATTTCCCAGTTCCAGCCTTTTACTTTCTTATAAGGCACATAAAAACTACCGGAGGCAGCGCCGCCTATGAAATGAAAAAAAATTCCAAGGATTATTTGCATATATCAAGCTATTCGGTGAAAATTAGATTTGGCAATAAAAGTAGAATAAGCAAAACAAACAATCATCATGCACTGTCATGGTTAGAGAAAAATAACGGGTTAAAAATTTCAGGCCAAAATATTACTTTGATTATTTCGATAGACTTCGTGCCCAAACGAAGTGAATAAAGAAAGATTTACGGTAAACAAATAGTACAACTTCTAATTTTATGGCTTCATGTTTTTTTTAAATGCCAGTATTTTATTGAAATATTCAACAGAGAACTTTACAGTAAACCAATAAATATTCTGTTTTTCTATTTGCGATTATCCTCTTCTAAAATAAGGAATGCCATACAGCCAAAATATGAATACATGTTTTTACTTCAGTAAACAAAGAATACCTATTTTATTGATTTTTATAATCGTCATTTTGCAGCTCATCTAAAATAGGATGATTGATTGCAGAGAGTGAATTCATTTCTGGCTTTAACAGTTCCAAAACTTCTATATCGTTTTCACCATTTTTAAGCCACTCAGCAGGTACATAAATTGTTTGTTGCGGCCCTACATGCCAATAACGACCGATATTGTGGCCATTTATCCAAACAACACCTTTACCCCATTTTCGCATATCTAAATAGGTGTCAGCTACTTTTGTAAGATTGAACGCCCCTTCACGAAGTATGGGTTCATCTTTACTGATATGATTACCTTCAATATGAATAGAAGAAATATCATCAAATGGCAAGTCGTACATCTCCCAGCCTTTCAATTCTTTTCCATTAAACGATACGCTTTTGGTAATGCCCTTGTTGTTTTGTAAAAGTTTAGGACCAAAATTAATTCTACCTAAATTTTCTACTAAAATATCTAATGTATCATTTCCTTTTGGAAGCGAAATCTCGATATCATTTTGCCTAAAACGTCTATCAAGAACTGCAGCCTTTTGACCATTTATCATTACAATTGCATAATCTCTTAAACTGTCCAAATGCAAAACAACTTTCTCTCCTCCATGTAAAATATCACGGTACAGAACAAACCCGTACGCTTGGTTTAATGCTTCGAAAGTTAATGGAGTTGGGTTTTGAACTGGTTTTGGCAATATGTTGGAAACAGAAATTGCTGATGTGAATTTTATATCAGTTATTTCCATTGTTGGTTTCGGTGCCGGTATAGGTGGAAGCACTTCTCCTTTGGGCAAATACTTTTCGATTACTGAACGGAACACTTTGAATTTTTCCGTTACATTGCCGGCTTCATCTACCGGTGCATCATAATCGTAGCTACTTACCTGCGGTTCAAAAGGTATCAAATCTCTATCATTCGAACCGTTCATAAAACCTCTTGTAGTTCCGCCATGAAACATGTACATATTGATAGAAATGCCGGCCTTTAAAATGTCGTTCAATTGTTTGGCATAAGCGTCCGCAGGCACCGTGTGATGTTTAATTCCCCACCAATCGAACCAGGCTGGGTACCATTCGGCAACCATAAAAGGGCCTTTGCCGTCGTGATGTTTTCTGATTATTTCTTTTATAGCTGTTGTATCTGACAAGCCGTTTACAGCAGGTAATAAGCCGGGCAAATATCCTTTGCTTAAATCCGGAGCTGGGTCGCAGGTGTATAGCAAACCATCAAATCCGGCATCGCGAAACATTTGCTCGTTTAATTTTAAATATGATTTGTCATCGCCATAAGAACCATATTCATTTTCTATTTGCACCATTAGGATATTGCCTCCGTGATTTATTTGCAAAGGCGCTAATTGTTTGCCTACTTCATCTATATATTTTTTATATTCTTGAATGTATTGCTTTTCCTTGCTGCGAACCACCATGCCTTTTATATTTTGTAACCAGTAAGGATAGCCGCCAAACTCCCACTCGGCACACACATAAGGACTTGGCCTGAGTATTACCCAGAGGCCTTCTTTTTGTGCGTCTTTTACAAATTGCGCTACATCGTTATTACCCGTAAAATCAAATTTGCTCTTTTCTGGTTCCTGTAAATTCCAAAATACATAAGTACTGATGGTATTCAATCCCATCGCCTTGGCCATTTTCATCCTGTCAAGCCAGGCTTCGCGCGGAATACGCGGGTAATGCATTTCACCTGAAATGATTTGAAAGGGTTTATTGTCTAAAAGAAAGGCAGAATCGCCCAAAGCGAAAGTATGGTTAACTTCCTTTTTATGCTGACAAGAAGAGAATAAAAATAAAGTCGCCACGCAACAAAAAAGTAAACGAGTCAAGGGAGATTTTATTGGATTCATTTTTCGAAAATTATTTATTCTAATTTGGCTTTTTTTTCTAATTCTTTGTACCACGATTGAAGAATAAAAAAGGCTTCTTTTTTATTTCCGTTATTACTAAATAATCCTTTCCGATTCCATCCGTCCTGGTATATAGGATTGTTTCTTTTGGGCGACCGAAAATCTGCCAGTACCCATGGAGATAAGCCTACCCAATTTTCAGGCATGCGTCTGAACATCGATATTTGTTCCCTGTAATACCAGGCCTGGTATTCCTCGCTAAAACGCGTTAGGGAATCTACATGAAAACCATATTTTGCACTGGCACCTGTTTCACTGATAAATAATGGTTTGTCATACGGTGTGCTCCAATTGGCCGTTCGGCAGGCGCTCGGCAATCCTCCATACCAGCCCAAATATTCATTAAAAGATACAAGATCAACATATTTGCCTAAGGGGTCATTGACGACATGCACATTCTTATCTGAATTATAATTTACTTCCAACGCTGCAGAAACCATTCGTGTGCTATCTAGTGCCTTTGCCGACACAATCAGGTTGTGCATAAATTCAGTACGGACAGGACTTACCGGCGTTTCATTACCCACCGACCAGATAATAATGCTGGCCCGGTTCTTATCCCGTGTGATCATCTCCGTTAGTTGCTGTTTTGCTTTTTCATATACTTCATGGTTTCCAAAATCTATCGTCCAGTACACGGGTATTTCTGACCAAACCAAAAAACCCAGGGAGTCCGCCATACGGGTCATGCTTTCATCATGGGGATAATGTGCGAGACGAACCATATTGCAACCCAGTTGCTTCGCCCACCCAAATAATTGAGCAGCGTCTTTTTTACTATAAGCACGACGCCTTTGCTGAGGTATCTCTTCATGCATCGCTATGCCTCGCATAAAAATCGGTTTGCCATTTAATAAAACTTTCTTTCCAAAAGCTTCTACGGTGCGGAAACCTATTTTATCCTCAACTTTATCATCACCATTGCTAATGAAAACCTTGTAAAGTTTTGGCTTTTCAGGTGACCATAATTGAACCTGCGGAAGTTGAAAACTAAAATTTGTTATTGAATCGGTAACCGCAAATGTTTTCTTCAATTTCAATTCAGGAATATCAATAACAACATTTCCTGAACTTTGACCATTTAATTTAATCCAACCCACTACATCTGCATTTTTTGAAGGAGGAGTTTGTCCAACTTCAGGCTTTTTGAGATGAATTGAAAAATCCTGGATAAAAGTTGTCGGAACTTCTACGAGATCTACCGAACGCGTGATGCCGCCATAATTCCACCAGTCCGTATTTAATGTGGGCACTTCTTCTTTACCTCTTTTATTATCAACCTTTACTACAAGGAAGTTACCTTTGGTTTTTAAGATAGAATCCGGAATCTCAAAATTGAAAGGAGTAAATCCGCCAATATGCATTCCCAGTTTTTTACCATTGAGGTAAACATCTGCCCTGTAATTAATAGCTCCAAAATAAATAAACAACCTGTCAGACTGATTACGTTTTTTGAAATCAAAAGACTTTTTATACCACACCGTTCCTTCGTAATAGAGGAACTTCGGATCCTGTGAATTCCAGTCTCCCGGCACTCTCAAAGTATATTTATCACTATAACCGTATTCCTTGAGGTCGCTTTTTTTTTGTGGCTTATCGTTATTCCAATAAGCTGAGGGACTATTTTCAGCCATTTCCTTGTAGCGATAATCATAGAAACCCGTTTCATAGGGATCAACAATATATTGCCATTTACCATCAAGGCTTACCGTATTTCGATTAGGTATATCCGTTATTAAATTTAACTGGGCCTGTGATAATTGAGAAATGAGAATCATCGCAACTATGGCGATTGTTACATTGATCTTTTTGGTTTGAAATAGCATAATATATTTTTTATCTGTTTAAGTCTAGTGCGTGATCGGGAGAAAGGTCTTGCCCGCTCCATGCTTTTACCGATGTCCACGGCGTTTCAGGATCGGACCAAAAGTTATCTGTTGCAGGCAAACCTAATGGCAAAAATATTTCTGAGCATAAATACAAGCTTCCGGTCGTGATATAAAAATCAGCAAGCTCTGGTTGATGCCCACATAATCCAATATTCAGCCAGCCTTTTTCGTTAAAAGTTGAAGGCGCTCCCAATGTTTTTTTTATCACAGCTGTTAATGCGCTCCGTACCTGCGCGGGCTTGAGGGAAGACGGCAGATCTTTTCTAAGGGACATGTCGCCAAGCTGATGAAAAGCTCCGCATCGATACACGATTGAGCGGCCTGTAACCGGAAAACTTCCATCTGTATTGATCATTCTTTCCTGTATTTCTGCATATCGTTTTCTTATTTTGTCAAACTTTGGAATGAAATAATTGTAGATGGCTTTCTTTTTGCTGATCATTTCTAGAATGACCTGCAGAAAAGGTTGTATCACATAACTATTATAATAGTCGAAATGAAATTCCATTCCGTCAGAGAACATTCCATCACCTACATACCAATGTTCCGAAAATTCTCTTACTGCATAGTCAATCCGCACCGGATCATAAGGAAGATCATACTTGCAAAAAAAAGTTTCGATCATGGCAGAAAAAAGGAGCCAGTTGGAATATACCGGCACAGTAGGACGGGTAGTCATAAACGCAGCAACAACTTGTTTCCGGACTGTTGAATCCAAATGATTCCACACCCATGGACACCGGATTAAGCCTAACGCTAAAAAAGATGCATCTACGAGAGATTGTCCCCCATCCCACTTCATATAATCTTTTGATGAAGGATTTACAGCATGTGCAATAGCTTTTAATGACCATTCCCGGTATTGATTGCGTAGCGCAACCTCTTCATTTGATCCCCCTTCGGAGTTGATCCAGGGAGCTATGCCACTGAAGGTTCTTCCGAAAGCCTCGAGATAAGCAACCTTGCTCCTGACCTCTGCATTGTCAATATGAGGCGATTGGATGCCGGGCATGTTTTGTTTTAATTTATCTTCTGCAAGATTCAGCATTACTGGTCGCGCAACTCTATCCATATAATTTAGCCATAATTGCCTGTCGCTTTCAGTATTAGTTTGATGCTGTGCATTAGCAATTTTAAAAACAATAATACTACTTGCTATTAACAGGAAAATTTTCTTATTCATTTTATTTAATCTTATCGGTTCATTTTATTTTTTCTGATATACCCTGACATAATCTATTTCAAATTTTTTAGGAAATGAAGTTTGCGAGGGATCTCCCCCATTTGCTCCGCCGACAGCCAGGTTCAGAAGCATATAGTGTGGCTGCTTAAAAGGATTCAATTCACTTCCATTTTTATTTACCAGGGAATCTAATGGTACTTTATTGAGCAAATGATCATCAACATACAAAGCAATAAAACTTTCATTCCAATCCATTCGCCAAATGTGAAATTTTGAAGCCCATTTTTTACCTCCCATCGAATCGATATTAAAACGGTTGCTAAACCATTCAGCGTTGTGATTTTTTCCAAGGCATGCGATGTTCGCTAACAGTTTGTTCCTGTAATATTCCATGATATCAATTTCACCATTTGCAGGCCATCTTTCATTCAAACCCAACGTCCACCAGGCAGGCCATAAACCGTTACTGATATCAATCTTGCCTCTCATGATGAAACGTCCATATTGCCACGAATGAAAGCCTTTTGTTAGTAAACATGCAGAGGTATAATGAATGCTATCCCTGCTTTTTCGCCAATCCTTACTTCCAGCCACGTACGAGGGATTTAGCTTTCCCACTTTTTTTGCTTCAATGATTAGTTTCCCATTTTCACACCGTGCATTTTGAGGCTGGTACCATTGAAATTCTTTGTTGCGAACAAAGCCGTTCTCATTTGTCCAGTTGGAAGAATCGGGAGCGCCATTTGTATTGAATTCATCAGCCCAGACCAGTTTGTAATCAGAAGTACTTTGAGCTCCTGCAATAGAATGATTTAAGATGATGCATGGAATAAGAAATAATAATTCTAAATGCATAATTTTTCAACCTGGTTTATTGTAACATGGAAATTTTCTCTTTTTGTTCTTATCAAAACTTAGAAGCAAAATAAAAATTACGAATATTTCTTCGTTTACTACAAAGAAGTTTTTTTAAAAATTAATGGTTATCAAAAATATGTAAATTCCATTCATCCTTCTATCAAAAAACAGGTCTCCTGCTGCGCTCAAAACCAAATGTTGACGAGAAGAACCCTGAATCATATCTTTTATAGCTTTATTTTTCATAATTACACTTTATTTTAAACCTTTCTTTTTATTTCCAAACAGTTTCTCATAACGATTCATTGCTTCGAAAAAATAGTAATCAGCATAAGTAAGTGGCACATCAACTTCAGTGTGTTCAGGCATATTGCCCACTGAATGTTTTAGAAAGAATCCTCCGTTTGTGCCGATGGCAGCTTTGTATTTTGGCGTTGACAGATTGAGCATTATTGTTTTTGCCACATCAATATATTTCTGTGCCCTCATTTCATTGTTATATTCGCTCAATTCTAATAAAGCTGAAGCGATAACTGATGCTGCAGACGCATCTCTTAATGCATTGGGAATATTTGGCGCATCAAAATCCCAGTAAGGTATTTTATCAGCCGGAAGGCTTGGATTATTCAGTATAAAGTCGGCAATGTGGTTTGCTTCGTCAAGGTATTTTTTATCTCTTGTTTCCCGATACATCACTGTAAATCCATATAATCCCCAAGCCTGTCCTCTCGCCCAGGCAGAACTGTCAGCGGCACCCTGCGCTGTTCTTTTTTGTTGCACAGCACCTGTTTCCGGATTATAATTTACTACGTGATAAGAACTATAATCCGGCCGGAAATGATTTCGCATGGTAGTATTCGCATGCGTAACAGCAATTTTATAAAATGATGAATCTCCTGTGGTTCGTGTGGCCCAAAATAACAATTCAAGATTCATCATGTTATCAATGATCACAAGAAAATCAGTAGGTTTCGAATCCCACGATTTTATGCATCCAACTTTAGGATTGAAACGACTTGAAAGCGACTTTGCGCTGTTAATCAAAATATTCTTGAATTGTTTGTTTGAGTCAATTTTATAAGCATTACCGAAACTGCAATACATCATAAATCCAAGATCATGAGTTGTTTTGTTATATTGTTCTTGTTCCAGTTCACTAAGTTTACGAAGATCTTCGTTGTATAAGGTTGTGTCTTTTGTATGTTCATAAATATAAAAAAGGCTACCCGGATAAAACCCACTGCACCACCAGCCCGGACCACTTGTCTCAAGGCTGTCATGTTCAAACGTTTTCGGAAACCTTCCTTTTGGAAGCTCTTTCATCATTATTTTATACTGGGCATCCGCATCGCTGAAATTCTTACTGATAATCGTAGTTAAATTTTTATTAGAAATTTCACTTTTTTGAGCAACGCACGTTGTATAAAGTGAGGCGGACAAAAGAACCAGGTTGGTTACGATAAAGTTTTTCATATTCATTGAGTTTTGGGGTTCCATTGCAGAACTTTCACCATTTGTGGGCCAATAATTCCTTTTCCTTCAGCGTCGACCTGTATTACTTTTTCGACAAACAGGTGCAGGATATTTCTTTTCTTCCACAATTCAGTATCATAAGATGGCTCCCATGAACCCTCGTCTTCAGAAGAAAGATCCACCACGTTCCATTTCATCTTTTGAAGATCATAACAAATGGCCGCAGACACTTTATTACCACGTTCTTCATCCCGAAAAATAATAGCCGCACATCACTTATCTTTTTTATTCCAGGAAATAATTTGTGGCCTTGAAATGGGAATATGTTTCGTTCCCATTCCGCGCAAACTGAAAGCCGTATGCCGAAAAGCCGTATTATAAATCTGCCAGCTTTTCCCGCGCTTGTATATGAGATGATATTGCGGCACATCAGCGCCAGGATCGCACCAATAAGTAACAATATATGGTTGACCTTTGGAATCTGCAAACATAGAAGTCTGGTTTATTAGCTCACTATTTTGCAGAATGTGACATGCATATTCCGCGGTGGCAGCCGTAATCGGCAGGATGTATTTTTCACCAGTTGACTTCTCCCATGTTTTTCCACCATCTCTTGAACGCGCATAACACATATCGTGATTCGTGGCCACATCCGGCGTCTCCCTCCAAACCCAGGAAATGTGAAAAGTTCCCATGCTGTCTGTACACGCCTGCCAGTAAGCACTCCTGGTCCCTTCGCCGTCAATCAGGTTGCCATTCAACTGGCTCCATTTCCTGCTTTTGATATCGTAATTGTTTATGACCAGGTTTCCGCGGCCTGATCCTCCATCCCTGTAAAGAAAAATAAGATTTCCGTTTTCTAACCTGTAGAACTCAGGATAGCTCACCTTATCTTCATGCATTCCTGTCATGGGTATCTGTTCTGTAAATGTAAGCGCTCCCGGAGATACACTTCGGCAATAATGCAACTTATTATTATGTTGATTCCAGGCCATGTGCAAATAACCTGCACCATCAATCATAATACAAATAACATTATGAGCGTCGTTAACATTCCCCTTGTATTGGGTACGATGCAATTGCCAATTTGTATCATTAATTTTTCTTTTTCCGATGATCACATTGGCACTGTAATCATAAAAAGCAATAAACTGTATATCTCTAAAAGTCACTAAGGAATTTTTGCGAAACACTGTGGCATTAACAGAATTATCCGCCCATGCTTTTCCCACATCAATTACCCTAATGTCTTCTTGCGCAACTACGAAAGAAGATTCGAAGAGAATAAAAAAAATAAAAAAATAGCGCATGTTATTAACTGGTAATTTTTTGTCTAATTAAATATTCGTATAAAGGCCGGAAAGAGAACTTTCCGGCCTTGCATTACTGCTTGATTACGAGAAAAAAATTCTTAATAGCCCGGATTTTGAGTAAGAACTGCATCCTTATTTAGATCTATTTCGGATTGAGGAATTGGCATTAACTCATTATTTTCTGTTAAGCCGGTTATTGGATGCAACACCGAGGTTGGGTTTAACCTTGTCGCACGTTCCACTAATGTTTTTGTACGCATTAAAGTCATACGCCGATTTTCTTCACCCAATAATTCCCTGGCCCGTTCATCCAGGATGAAATCCATATTCATCTGTGCAGCAGTAACCATCGGTGCCTGTGCTCTTGCCCTGAGAATATTAATGGCAGCGGCGGCTTCGTCCATTTTGTTTTGCTTTACATCTGCCTCCGCCAATAACAAGTAAGTTTCTCCAAGACGCATTAGTATGTAATCTTTGACCATGCCATAGCCAAATACGTCATTGGGATCAAACTGGTACCACTTGGTCACGTTCGCACAAATTTTATAAACGGTGTCTGAAGTATTTCGAGGTACTTCCTGTCCGAAATTAGCAGCACCCGGAGTATTGTAATAATAATGCCTCCGTATATTCCATTCAGAGTTTCGGATATCGCCTGCATCATACAAATTGTAGACCACCCAATTGTCAAGCCGCAAACGCGATATACCTCTGCCCCCCAACGAATCACAAATAACCATACCGGCTATCTGATAATAGGCAGCACCCCATATCCGCCGCTGTTGCGCAGCATCGCTGGTACCACCAACAACAGCACTTGGATTTTCCTGTTCTAATACCCAGATAGCTTCTGTATTACCCTGGCTTCTTCTCTGATTTCCATACCAGAACATATCAGAATAATAATCTCCGGGCTGACCAGCTTTTACGCCATATCTTGCGTTAATAAGGCTAAATTTACCACTGTTAATTATCGCTTCGGCCTGTTGCTCAGCAAGGTCATTTTTATTCATTCTCAAGTACACTTCTGCTAACAACTGCATTGCCTGGTATTTGTTGGCTCTCTGATACATTAGCCCTTTAGAATTCTTTTTAACGGCATCTATATCCGGTAGATTAGTGGCTGCGAACGTCAGATCACTTACGATTAAATTATTTACACTATCCAGTGTTGACCTTGTAAAATCTGTCTTAGGCGCTGTTAGAGGTGTAGTGACTATTGGAACTCCTCCAAAGCAGGTGGCCAGCATATTGTATGCAAAAGCCCGAAAAAATTTTGCCTCCCCATCTATATTGTTTTTATTGTCTTGGCCCATGCCCGTTAAGGACGGATTTTCAATTCCAGATATGATAATGTTGCAGTTATTAATCATTTGATAGTTCAGTGTCCATGTACGGGAAGCTGCACCATCTGTTGAATTCAGGGTGTTATAATTATAGTAAGGTACTTCAATTCCCTGTGCCTGCGTAGCGTTGGCAATATCAGTTCCCACTTGCCACACGCTTGGCCACCCTTGTGCTCCGGAATAGGTATAATAGAGGCTTAGCTGATTATACAATCCATACACCTGCGCTTCAAATCCTAAAGAGTCATTTAGCGTAGAAGGACTATATGAGGAATAAGGCTTTTCATCAAGGTATGATTTACTACATGATGTAAAAAACATTGTTGATGTACTTACCAAAATAAATATGTTTATAAACTTTTTCATGTTCTTTTTTTAGAGGTGATTAACGAAGAGTAACATTGAGGCCAAATACGAAAGACCGGGTTTCGGGATAGTTATTTGTCCAGTCGCCTGATCCTCTTCCTGAATAATTATTTTCCGGATCCCAACCGATCCATTTGGTCCAGGTATATAAATTACGGCCACTGGCATATATTGTAATACTTCCCAGTTTCAAGGTCTCAACCAATTTCTGGCTCATTGTGTAACTTAGCGTGACATCTTTTAACCGGGTATAGCTGGCATTGGAAGGATAGCCATAACCTCGTGTATTAAAGTAAGATAATGCCGGCCATGTATTGCTTTTATTTGCAGATGTCCAGTATCCAATTTCCTCAGGTGTATTTCGCCGTCCTGATTCATCAACATAGTTAAGATCCGGATTATTTTTCATCACACCCTGAACTGTTTGTATGAAGATGTTCAAGCGAAAGTCTTTATATCTAAATGTGTTGGTAAACCCACCCATCCATTTTGGTGTAGTCTGCCCAAGGATAACCTTGTCGCTATCAGCGGATATTTTACCATCTCTATTGATGTCAGCAAATTTTAAATCTCCTGGTTTTGCTGTTGGGTCTTGCTTAGACGCATCCTCCCCTGTTTGCCACACTCCTTGCAATTTGTAATCGTATATAACACCGATAGGCTGACCAATGAACCAACGGTTGCCGATGTCGCTTTTCTTATCACCATATATATCAAGTATCTTATTCTTATTGGTGGAATAGTTAATCGTAGATTCCCAACTAAAGTTGCTTGTTTCTATGTTTCGCGTATTTACGGTTACTTCAATTCCTTTGTTAGCCGTTTCTCCAAGATTATCGAGAATGGAAGAATATCCAGTCAGAATTGGCAGGTTGCGCTGCAACAATAAGCCGCTGGTATTTGTCTTGTAAGCATCCACTGTTCCACTGATTCTTCTATTCAAGATAGTGAAGTCGATACCGATGTTCGCTCCTTTGGTAGTCTCCCAATGCAAGTTAGCATTGCCAAGATTACCTGCCAGCACGCCGATAGTACTTAAACCTTCAAACGGGTATACCACCACATTATCGGTTGTGAAGGTTTTATAAACTCCAATACCTTCGTTACCTGACTTTCCATAAGAACCTCTTAGCTTAAGATTATTTATGAATTTCACGTTTGACATAAAGGATTCATTGGTCAAATTCCATCCAACGGCCACTGAAGGAAATGTTGCATATTTGGAAGTATTGGCACCGAAAACGGATGAACCATCGCGTCGTACCGTGAAAGTGAACAGGTAGCGGCTTGCATAAGAATAATTAATCCTTCCCATTTGCGAATTCAATCGGTACTGATCAGCATAAGATCCGGCAGTTTGAGTGGAACCTGCTCCGAGATTGTTAAACGAAAGCAGATCATTTATAAACCCAGTGGCCCCGGCATTCATGGATTCATATTTTCTTTGTTGAGCACTATACAGACCTGTGAAATCAATATGATGCTGTTTCCAATCTTTATTATAAGTTAAGAGGTTTTCAATTGTATAGCTGTTGGTCTCAGAACTGCCTGTGCTTCCGCTTCCAATTGTATTGTTTGCGTCTCGTCCTGTATAGCTACCTGTGCGTGTTGGAAGATACGTATAGCCTACATTGAGTCGATATTTTAGTCCTTTTAACGTCCCCCCGAATTTCACTTCTGCGTATCCATTTCCATTAAGATTGGTGCTTCGGTTAACCTGGTCTGTATATAATCCCAACATGGGGTTTGTATAAAGTAATTCAGGATACATTGGATAAATTGCGTAATTGCCATTTGCGTCGTATTCCTGCCCGTAAGGACTCATCGCTGTGGCGTTTAACAGATTCGCTCTTCCGCCATCATAATTATTATTAACAAAAAATAATGAGGTACCCACAGTAAGAAATTTAGTAACATCTATATCAAGGTTTGAACGAATACTTCCCCTATGATACTGATACCCATCGATCACGCCTTTTTGATGCATATACTCACCGGATATAAAATATCTTATATCTGGCGACCCACCTGAAATACTTAAATTATGATCCTGCATAATTCCGGTTTGTGAAGCTTCTTTGATCCAATCTGTTGTTTTGCCTGCATTGTAATTCACCAGTTCAGCAGCATTCGGTACCGGGCTGGTTTGCGGCTGATTGGTTTGTGCAAGATAATCGGCATATTTTTGAACGTAAGAGTCTGCACTCCGGGGTTCAAGGATATGGGCAATATTTTCTGTTCCGGCGTAGCCATTGTATCGCACCACAGGTTTCCCCGTAGTTCCTCTTTTTGTGGTTATTAATATAACGCCATTCGCTCCGTTTACTCCATAAATGGCCACTGCAGAAGCATCCTTCAAGATTTCCATTGATGCAATATCATTGGGATTAATATCATTTATGCTACCTCCTGTTTTGCTAAGTGGAATACCATCCACAACGATATACGGGCCGGTTCCTGCTGTTAAAGAATTTTGTCCGCGAATTAAAATTGCGGGCGTGCTTCCGGGTACTGACGAAGTGTTAGTGACAGAAACTCCTGCTACAGCACCTTCAATAGCCTGAAGAACGTTGGTGACGGGTAATTGCGATAGCCGGCTTTTAGGAACTTCAGCCACAGAGCCTGTCACATCAACACGCTTTTGGGTTCCATATCCAACTATCACCACGTCACTTAAACCTGTAACTTCCAATTCCAAAACAATATTGATTTCAGTTTGTCCTGCAACGTCAACCTTCTTTGTTTGATAACCCACGCTTGATATTTCCAACACAATATTTTTATTGTTTGGTGCTGCCAATGTAAAACGTCCATCCTTATCCGTTGTTGTTCCTGTTTTTGTACCTGATATCAGGACAGACGCATTCTGCAAAGGGTCGCCTTTCTGGGTAATCACTCGTCCATGAATTTCGACAGGAGGTGAAGTCAAGACCATTGTACTTACTGTAGTACTCGTAATAAAATTAGCTTTTTCTTCAGCGCGCACCACCACCGTCTTATCAATGATCACATAAGTAAGCGACTTCCCTTTCAAGCATTCTTCAAGGGCCTTTTGCAGCGACACATTCCGCACGTTTACAGAAACATTTCCCGCTTCCACTATAGTCTCATAAGTAGATACGAAACCATAGCCGCTTTGCTGCTGTATTTCCTGAAATACTTTTTGCAAAGGGACATTAGTTTCGGAAAGTGTGATTTGGGAGTATCCCTTTGCGCTTACCTGAATGCATACTGCAAACAAGATGATGGGGATAAGCTTCATAATCTTCAGCGTTTGTTTTGATATTATCGGTTTGGAAAACCGATAATAATAATGAACTTTTAAATCCATAACTTTGTTTTAGTTTTAGGTTAATAAAATAGTAGTCTTCAGCGATTTATTATAAGGTTAGCCTGAACTTTTTGCCGGGTAGTGGCTCAAACACTTCCCGGCTTTTTGTTCTGTTAACTTAAAAAACATTTAGGGAGAAGAGGACATCACAATTATCTTATTCCCCTCTACATTAAATTTTACACCACCGGTTGCCTCCAGTATTTTCAGTACCTGCAATAGATTCACATCCTTTGAGATAGACCCCCAGAAACGTTGGTTAATTGTTCCCTGATATTCTATGTCCACATTGAACCATCGGGAGATCTGACGCATGATAGTACCTATATCTGTGTTCTTATCAAAGAGAAATCTACCGTTCTTCCAGGCCATCACTTCTTCCATATTCACATCATTCACTACTTTGATATGATTATTTTCACCGTTATTAAAGCGCGCTTGCTGGCCTGGCTTTAATAATTGGGAAACTGTATTCTTGCTAATCCGTACCGAACCCTCAAGCAAAGTAATTTGATCTACAGGTTCGTCTGCGTAAGTATTCACATTAAAATGAGTTCCTAAATCTCTTATTGTTACATCACCATTCTGTACAATAAAGGGCATCCTTGCATTATGAATTACTTCAAAATAGGCCTCACCGGTAATTTTTACCTTTCTTTCATTACCTGTAAAAGCGGTGGGATAGGTTAGGCTCGATCCTACATTAATCCACACACGGCTACCATCAGATAGGGTAAGATTAATAGGTTTACTGCCCATGGGCACGCTTAACGTATTATAGCTAACGTCCCCTTTGGCGGCTCCTGCATAACTAATTTCCCCCGAAGATTTTTTGATGATCTGCACATTTCCCTGAATCGCCAGAGTACCATTGCCATTACTGTCTATTTCTATCTTTGTTCCATTAGCAAGAGTGAGTATTGCTTTATTTGTCGATGGTGGGGTTATATCATTTTGCTTCGGCTCTTTGATTGCAATTGATTGCGGAGAACGAGGAGTAAGGTAGAAATAAGTTCCTGCTGCCAATGCAATCCCGATTATCGCCGCCGCCGTTAGCCTGGCCCACCTCATTCTTTTTACTTTCGGTTCGATTGAAACAACGGGAGATGGAATCACATGTGAATATATCTTATCCCAATTCACATAAGAGAAATCTTTTTCAGAATGATGCTGATTCCAGATTTCTAACATATAGGCCTTCAATTCAGAATCTTCCTTTGATTCAATAATCCAGTCCATCAGTTCGTCCTCTTCTGAAGTATCAGTCTTTTTAGAAATATAAGCCTCTAATAAATAATGAATCCTTTCTTTAGATAATAGCATGCAGTCTCAATTTCAATCGTGTTTGCAATCTTATACAACAGATAGATACACAACGGAAGCGTTTGTACTACCCGACACCAAATTATTTTTTGAAAAACCCAAATAGAATCACAAAAGTAAAAGTGGAATTGCGTAAATAAACACGGATAAATTTAATTGCAGTGGCGAGATGATTCTTAACTGTATTGGGTGATATTTGTAATTGAGATGCAACATCTTCTCTGCTGAGTCCTTCTAGTTTGCTAAGTTTGAATACTAATTGTTGCTGGGGCGGCAGTTTCTCCAGCGCCTTATAGATAAGATTTTCGCTTTCATGAGCCAGTACCATCTCATCAGTTGTATTTACTGCTTCTTTTGCGGGTGGCGATACCTGTAATAATTTTTTTTCAAGGGCTATTTTCCGGTAATGATGGTATACTCTTCTGTAAACTGCAGTAAAAAAATAAGAGGAAGGATTGTCAATATTCACAAGACTTTTGCGCTTATTCCATAGATTCATAAAGATATCCTGAACAATATCCTCTGCCACCTCATCAGAGTTCGTCATCTTCAGTGCAACTGCATAAAACCGTTCTTTGTAGAGATCGAATAACTTTCTGAATGCGCGCTCATCACCAATAGCAATCTCCGCGAGCAAAACTTTTTCATCATATCGTGAGCAATCAAGCAAACAGAAAAATTTATTATAATTAAGAAAAATTAATTTTGGGAACGTTCTTGCTCTTTACAATAGCCTCAAACTAACTATAACTAAAACAGGACTATCAATTAAATTATTTAATGTCAAATATATACTTATTTTTTATTTCACAGTGGTTGAAAAACTATTTCCTTTCTACTGTGAAATTTGAACATGGATGAAATTAGAAATCAATGAAAAAAGTTTGTTTACTACATTCCTCTGAAAATATTTTTTATAACCACTGCAGATTAACAGACTCGTAAATCATCATTTATTTTGTAAGGTATCATGAACAATGTTAATCAGTAAAATACCAGTAGCAACTACATAAAATTAATACCAATCTGTCATTTTTGAATAGATTGCATTCATTGTATTTTAATTCATAACTATTTTACCATATTCAAATTGTAAAATGAATACAGATAATATATACCGCTTTCTAAAAATAGATGAACAATCAATCACACCAAAATATTTACAAATAGCCAATTCGATACTGCATGCCGTAGAGATAAATGCCATCACTAAGTATTACTTACTGCCATCTATAAACGATTTAAGCTATGAGCTTGAGATATCAAGAGATACAGCAGAAAAGGCTTTTCGATACCTTAAATCATTAGGGGTGATCGGTTCCGTTCCGGGAAAGGGATATTTTATAGCCAATACAGATTTTAAACAGCCGATAAAAGTCTTTTTACTGTTCAATAAACTAAGCGCCCATAAAAAAATTATTTACGACTCTTTTGCGACAAAGTTGGGGGACAAGGCTGCCATTGATTTCTTCATTCACGATAATAATTTTTCGCTCTTTAAAAAATTAATGAGGAGAAATAAGAAGAACGAATATACTCACTATGTAATAATTCCGCATTTCCTGGAAGGTGGCTGCACTGCCAACGAAGTCATAAACGAAATCGCAGGAGGTCATTTAATTTTATTGGATAAATTAATTTCAGGCATCAACAGAGAATATGGCGCTGTTTATGAAAATTTTGAACAGGATATCTATCGTGCATTAAAAGAAGCGCTGCCTCATTTGAGCAAATATCAAACGCTCAAAATTATTTTTCCGGAATACACTTATCACGCTATAGAAATTTTAAAAGGGTTTCATTCATTCTGTAGCGAATATGCTTTTAATCATATAGTGGTACAAAACTTAGAAGAAGAACCAGTCAACCAGGGTGAAGTTTTTATAAATCTTATGGAGGATGACCTTGTTATTTTACTGGAAAAGATTCGAGACACCGATTTAAAAGTTGGAAAAAATATTGGTATTATTTCTTATAATGAAACACCGTTGAAGCGTTTTGTCCTGGACAGCATTACGACCATTTCTACTGATTTTAAAAAAATGGGTGAGATGGCGGCTGATTCAGTTCTGAATAACAGCAACCAACATTTTGAGGTGCCCTTTTCATTAACCTTAAGAAATTCTCTTTGATATGTACCCTATCTAAACTGCTGAAATGATGAGAGATATCTTTTTCATAATCGCAATTATTAATAATTAAGGAATTTATTTTTCTATGGCATTTTTTTTAATCCCTCCCAATGCACTTTCCACTTCCCATCTTTAGGAATACCAGGATTTATTGTTTTACATCCGTCATATCCTGCACACATCATGGCTATAGACGCAAGCAGGCCGCCATTGCCGGGAAGATAAATTGTTAATCGTTCAGTTTGATAATTATGTCCATTGTTTAAATAAGTATTTTTTTGAACCGGCATCAGCAAGGCATCAATTGCTTTTTCAGGTAGGCCTAACCGTGTGGCGGTCATCGCAGTCATTGAAAAATCCCAGCCCCAGGTTTTACTCCACGTCCAGTTGTTCCATATCCAGTTAAAAGTGTTGTGCATAATAGTTGTGTCAACCATTCCTGTTTGAGGCAACATTCCAAACGCTCCAAAAACAGAAGGATGATCGGTTCTGTATTCCGGGTTGGTATAAGAATCAGTGGCGCTTTCAGTGAATAAATATTTATCGCCCTGAATAGGCAATGGAGATAAATTTTTCAGAACATCATTCCATTTTTTGTTAACTGACAAGTGCAATCTTTTTCGCCATTCCTGCGCAACGCTTAATGCCCAATGCCAGTAGCATAGTTCATAAGTAGGATTATAAGTTTCAGTGGCTTTAAATCTTTCCTGCGCAGGAATAACACCTTTGCCTAAAATATATTTTTGTTTCGTTGAATCGTACCAAGCGAAAGATGCCATAAAATCAGAAGTAGCAAAAACAAGGTCTTTATACCTTTCCAGTGTCTTTAAATCTTTGTGCTCACGATAGCATAATTCCGCATAATAAATTAAATGGGGTTGTTGCCAAATTAAGAATGCACCAATCGATGAAGGACTTTCTTCGCCCTCGTTATCGGTCATCTTTTGCCACCGAATTCCTTTGTAACCTTGCCTTTCAGCAATCTGTCTTCCTTTGGGTTCTACCTGTTTATACCACGCTAAGCTTTGTTCCAACAAATCATTTCTTCCCCACAAAGAAAAATGAATTCCGTGCCACCAATGCATTTCAAGATGAGGCTTTCCGTACCAACTGTTATACGTAAGCCCGGTTTCCTGCGGCGGATAATCTCCGGCACATTGAATCCTGGTTAAGTATTGCGACAATACAATTCTTCTTTCCAGTTCAAAGGCTCTTTTATCAGTGCTGCCTGTGAAGTCAATTGCGCCGCCACTTTCCCAGAATTTCATCCATTGTGTTTCGCTATTGATTGCTGTTTCACCGAAAGATGGAATGACAGTTTGTTTTTTATTTTGATTAAATTTAAAAGTAATTTCAAAACTCTCGGTTGCAGCAGGAGCAATAATAAAATAGTGCGGACTTTTTTCCTTTACAGATGCACCTTTATTCCATTTGGCAGCAACATAATAAGTAGTGCTATCCAACGAATGTTGAAATAACGCGCTGCTATTTTTTTGAGAGATAATGGATGATGTGTGCTTGTCATCATCCGTAAAATTATTTCCCATATCTGCCCAATCTCCTGTTGGATAAGGAAACCGCAAACGGACAAACAATCTTTTTTCTTTTACTAAAGGAGAAATCACTTTAACACAAATAGCATCCTGTTGCTGATGGCAGTAAGTTGTTACATCAACAGGAATATTTTCAACAGTAAATTTTGAATGAATTTCCCCAGTCCATAAATCAAGTGTTTGATGTATATTTTTAATATCATCTATTGTCGCCGCGCTGCCATCTTTTTTAATTATATCAAAACCTATGTTTGCCAGTTGAAGACGATGTGGATTTTGCCGGAACCAGTTTACGGCGTCTTTATTTCGTTCCGGCGTCTTTATTTCAACAGAGTATGGAATGTTTCTTCCATGTAAAAAATAATTCTTTAGGGTTTCATCGAAAGTATAATGGTTGGTATTGATAAAGCTGTGCCAGCCCCATTCACTCTCCGTTCCCAACGGAACTCCTTTCGCATAGGCATCGGGGAAAGATTGTAGACCGGTAACATCAACTGTGAAAGCAAAACGTCCATTGCCCACCGAAAGAGAAGACAGGGAATCAAAATGACTATTGATTACGTTATGCCGATGAACTAATGCAAAACGGTCTATTTTCGTTTGTCCAATAACGTTATGAACAGTAAACAAATAAATTACTATGATTACTATTTTTCTTTTCATGATTTTACTTAGGTAAGTAATATTTTAGTTCACATCCCTTTAAATCTTTACTTCCATTTATTACAATATTAGCATTAAATATAGCGTCTTCTCTATGTTTGTGCGTGTGTTCTTTTGGGGGAAAACTTTTAATTTTTTGGTTTTTTGCATTTGCACTGCTGATTTTTGAAAGGTTTAAATTAAAGAATTAAAGAATGATTTTTTTGAAAATGGAATACATCAATCAAATACCACAGCTTTAATTGCCTGGGCTTTTGTTTCCAGTCGGAATAGATTGAATAAGCAGAAAAAGCTGTTCGGTGTAGGCTAAATCAGTTTATGAAATTTGGCTGCGTTGGTGTGATTGAATCCAGCACGACTTTAGATATCATGCCTTTCCAGTTACCCATTCTTCACTTTATACAACGACCATCAATTCATTTTTAAAAATTCCGAAAACATTAATATCTTGCTCATACCAAATATTTACATCACAATTTAAAATGATTGCAGATATGAACAATAACGAACCGAAAGATTCTTCAAGAAGAAGTTTTATTAAAAACACTTCTTTAGTGGCAGCCGGTATCACCATTGTACCGCGCCATGTTTTGGGCAGAGGATTTGTAGCCCCGAGTGATAAATTAAATATCGGATCCATTGGAGCCGGTGGCAAAGGACAAAGTGATATTGCTAATTTTTTCAAATCGGGCAACGCAAATATTGTCGCTTTATGTGATGTGGACAACCGGGCATCTGCTAAAACAAGAGCCGATTTCCCAAAGGCAACTTATTATCGAGATTTCAGGGAAATGCTTGATAAAGAAAGAAAGAATATTGATGCTGTTTCTGTTTCCATTCCAGACCATTGCCATGCTGTAGCGGCTTTAATGGCGATGCAAATGGGCAAACATGTGTATGTTCAAAAACCCATGACGCACGATATTTACGAAGCCAGGATGCTGACGAAAGCTGCGCACAAATATAAAGTAGTAACACAGATGGGCAACCAGGGATCATCGGGCGATGGTGTGCGTCTGATGGAGGATTGGTACAAGGCAGGATTAATCGGGGATGCCCATACCGTGCGTTGCTGGACCAACAGGCCGGTGTGGCCACAGGGTACGGGATATCCAACTACAAAAGATACCATACCGGCCGAACTGGATTGGAATTTGTGGCTTGGCCCAACGGCCTTTCATGAATATCACGATGGCTTTGTTCCTTTTAGCTGGCGTGGTTATTGGGATTTCGGCACCGGCGCTTTAGGCGATATGGGTTGCCATATTATTGATCCTGCATTCAAAGTAGCTGGACTTGGTTATCCTTCTGAGGTAGAATGCAGCGTAGCGGATATTTATGAGAAAATGTGGACCCCTTCTTATCATCCCGAAAGTTGCCCGGTTGCTTCATCTATTACAATGAAATTTCCCGGAAAGAACGGCAAACCCGATGTAAAACTTACGTGGATGGATGGCAACATACGCCCCGAACGCCCCGAAGAATTGGGTGCGAATGAAGAGATGGGCAACTCTGATGGAGGCGCCATTATAGAAGGAACCCAAGGAAAAATGATGTGCGGATGTTACGGCGCAGACCCAACACTTTTGCCTACTTCAAGAACAAAGGAAGTAGGAAATGTTCCTCAAACCGTAGAAAGAGTACCAGGCGGACAGGAAGGCCATTACGCACAATGGGTGAACGCGGCGATAGCCGGTTATGGCAAAGGAAAAACCAGTTCTAACTTCGATTATGCTGGTCCGCTTACAGAAACCGTTCTCTTTGCAAACCTGGCTTTGCGCAGTTGGAATGTAAAAGATGCTTCAGGCAATTTTCCAGGAAGGAAAAAACTTTTGTGGGATGCCGAAAATATGAAAATCACTAATTTCGATGAAGCCAATCAATTTGTAAGAAGACAATATAAGGATGGCTATTCATTCAATGTATAATTAAAATTAAAAGCAAAGGCTGCCTTACATATTGAGGCAGCCTTTTTTATTTTGACATGAGCCTAAAGTGTTTGATTTAGCAAAAACAATCCTACATTCAGTAAGCTACCAAATGATCATGGGTTGTATTCTTTCCGCTCCATATTTTTTAGAAGTCCAATCCTCATCTTTTCCCTGCCGGAATTCATCAGTTGGCTGTAACCCCAACATCACCCAATTGTTTTGATAACGGGTTATTTCGCCACTTTTTTTTAGCGCAGCGATAATGTTATCTTTCGTCGTTTTTTCTAACGGATCCCATAATTGATGAGAGGCACGTAGCAATCAATGGGCCAAAAGGCAGCATCTACAACTGGCTGTACACAAAACTAAAGTTCATATAATCCGGACCTGTTGAATCGGTTGCGTGGTACAGATACACTCTTGCTAAATCAATATATTTTTTTCACGTTTTCCCTTCGGGAGTATTATCCGGACCTAATTCCAGCCAAGGTGATATCCCAGAAAGTAAGCGCTCGAACGCTTCCAAATGCGTATATAATTCTCTGTGTTCACCGGAAGATTCTATTGGCATATCTTTTTTTAATTCGTTTTTACTTAATGAAGTCAATACCGGATCGGCAATTTTGACCAATGTTTTTATTAAATAAACACGTTACTGGGTTCCGGCGGTTGTACTATTCGGATGGATTTGTGAAAGTGATATTGTATAAATGCAAAATGATAAAACGAGGAATATTGTCTTTTTCATTTAAGTGATTTTTTTCATTGGGAGCTGCCCAGTGTGACATATTATGCACTAACAGGGCTACAAATATCAAGTAAGAATCGCGTTTATTTATTTGTTTGCTATTCAATCTTCGCTTTCTCATTTCTCATTCCTTAATTCTTATTTGCTTAGAACCTTAAATCTCTATCTTTATAAATACAAATCCTTATACCTTTTAAGTGCTCCAAAGCAGGAATCCCGGTATAAAAACAAAATGTTCGGGAACAGAATTTTTCTAAACAAAATTTACCTATTTTTGTGCGCCAAAAAATGGTCCTGTGGCCGAGTGGCTAGGCAAAGCTCTGCAAAAGCTTCTACAGCGGTTCGAATCCGCTCGGGACCTCTGAAATAAGAATCATAGCAATATGGTTCTTTTTTTTATTTCTTTAATGAACGGGCGACACATAGGGCGGCAAAAAGAACTTTTGGAAAGTTTATATTGGAACCTTGAAATTCAAATAAGTATTTCGCAACTTCCAAAAGTTATCTTTCATTTATAGGCTCCCACTCTGGCAGGTCGCCTGACTGACCTGTAACGCACGTTACTAACTCTATGATTTAATTAATTTCTTCCTTGTCTATCAAAAATGGAAATCGGGGTGATTGGTAACTATTCAGTCCCCAATTTAGCGATAAGCGATAAAGCATTCAAAACATTTTGTCCGGATTTAATGGTAGTGTCAATAATTGATCTCAAAAGGGCAAGGCCATCTGCACCTTCAGTAGATTTAAATTGCCCTGATATTTTTTGTTCACCTTGATATTTCTTATGGCTCTTTCTGAGACCCCAATAAACATATTTAAAGAAGGCGCCATTATTTAAACGGTAGTTTATATAGCTTCCAAAAATTGCCGGAACAGCCCTATTAAGGAAAGCAGAAAATATTCTTGTACTTCTATAGTAATAAGGTCTTTTGCAGAATAGACAATTACGCAATAATACTTGCGGGCGGAAAATAAGCCTGCAAAGTAGCCTGAAAATGTTTGGCACTCCATGGTTTTCTATTTCCATAAACAACCAATGGAGGTCCGCTTATCCCGTATGCGCCCCAAAAACTCCCGATAAAAATCCACAAACAAAAAGCCAAAGCACATTCTCTTTTTTAAGTGTTTTATTGTTTTTTACAAAAAGCGTATAAAGCGAGTAAAGTATAATAAGCAGTTGCTTACTTCCGGTTGTAAAATGACAAACGTTTTCAGCTTAATTTGGAATTTACAATTATCTTTATTTTTATTGCTATGCCTTTTATAAAATAGTTGTTCATTGTAGAAGAAAAACTTCCGGTTTTAAAATAAACTTTCTGAGAGAACGTTTTAAAAAGTGAAAGATGTCCTAATCCTATATCTTATCTTTACAGCAATACTCCATTAACCTATGAAACCCGAGTGTATTAATTAACACTAATCCTGGCAGATCCAATGTTACTCAAAATATCTATAAAAATCTTCGGCTTACTGTGCTTTGTATTATTTGTTTTTACCGCCAATGCTACCAATTATTATCTTTCTAATTCAGGCAATGATGCGAATACCGGAACGGATCCATCTGCTCCATGGCAGACATTGAATAAACTAAATTCATTTAAAAACCTAAAGCCGGGTGATAATGTACTTTTTAATAGAGGAGATACTTTTTATGGAAGTATTACGATAAGTAATTCGGGAACGGCTGGGAATCCTATAACTTTTGGGGCCTATGGAGCTGGAGAAAACCCGATAATAACGGGGTTTACCAATGTAACTAAATGGACAAATTTAGGTAACAATATTTGGAAGAGTACAGATCCTGTATCCACTTTATCGATGTGTAATATGGTGGTGATAAATGGAGTAAATACTGCAATGGGAAGGTGGCCGAATACAACACTTCTGTCTTATGAAACACATACAGGAGATACTTCAATTACTTCAAGCGCATTAACAGGAACACAAGATTGGACTGGTGCGGAATTAGCAATGTATGTTACCACCTATTACATTGGCAGACATCCAATAATCAGGCAATATGAAGGAACCTTGAATTATAAATTTGATGCAGGAGATGGAGGAATACAAAATGCACCGGGTTATTTTACCCCAAGTTTCTTTATTCAAAATGATCCGAGGACGCTTGATACATTGAATGAATGGTATTATAATCAATCAACAAAAAAGATTGATCTATATAGTGCAAACTCACCAACCAGTGTTCAAGTATCAACAATTGATACACTTATTAATATCAAAGATAATATCTATATTACCTTTGATAATATAAATCTGCAAGGGTCAAACGAATCTTCAATAAAAATATATAACTCGAAATATATTATAATTCAAAACTGTGATTTTAATTTTTCGGGAATGAGTGCGATTAGTTCACAATATTTCAGTAATTCATCATTTATTAAAATAGAGCATTGTTCAATTAATCATAGCAATACAAGTGGAATTTATATTGGAGGTGGAGACAGCACTACGATTCGCTTTAACTCAATTAAGAATTCGGGGATGTTACCGGGTATGTCAAGAGGTGGAAATGGTATGGATGCTCAGGAAGCTATAAATATAATGGAATCTAAAAATAGTCTTGTTGAATATAACGAGATAGATTCTACCGGGTATATTGGCATTTGTTTTTCTTATAGTGGTAACAATATAGTCATTCAGAATAATTTTGTAAAAAATTCATGCTTGAGCTTTAAAGATGGAGCTGGTATTTATGCAGATCAATATAGTAATACATTTGTTAGTGGATGGAAGATTTTAAATAATATCGTGCTAAACACCGATGAAGGAAAGATCAACAATGATAATGGAATTTATCTTGATGCAGAGACAAATGGAGTGGAAGTGGCTGGGAATACAGTTTACAATTGCCTTGTAGGTTTGTTTATAAATAATTGTTTCAATATAAAAATACACTACAATAATATATTCAATTGTGAAACTGC
>Ga0207933_1000623_pt1 | contig 33206 bp, 29 predicted proteins | sample NGESurdeep092012_4_FD_184488 | JGI IMG/M metagenome (GOLD analysis project Ga0207933, IMG submission 184488) | Arctic peat soil microbial communities from Barrow, Alaska - NGEE Surface sample F53-3 deep-092012 (SPAdes) | ecosystem: Environmental > Terrestrial > Soil > Wetlands > Peat ... | reverse complement strand
CAACTGGGAATGAGTTGCCAGGTATTAAAAGAAAAGAATCAGTAATTAGTACTTCGGAACCTTTTATTGAGAAGGCCTCTAAATCTAAAGAAAAGAAAAAAATAAAAATACGGTATCAACCAACTACGAATAAAAAGAAAAAAGCGGTAACTGATGTTACTGCTATAATTTACCAAACTGATATTTCGGCGATTCCTAAAAAAACAAAAACACTTATTTACATTCAGGATAGTGTTCATGATTTTGCATGGTTTGCAGATACCAGTTTTTTAGTTCGTTACGATACCATAAAATTACCTTCCGGAAAAATTGTTGATGCGTGGTCTTTTTTTCTTCCTTCAGGCTTGCCCGTTTGGAAAAACAGTATTCAGTATATTAAAGATGCCATTCAAACAAGGAGTAAATGGCTGGGAGAATACCCTTACAATATTGTAACTGCGGTGGAGGCCAAAATGGGTTTTAGTGGTGGTATGGAATATCCTACCATTACCAGTATTTCACCAGAAGAAGACACTGAATCATTAGACATGACGATTGAACATGAAGTAGGGCACAATTGGGTTTACGGAATTTTAGCAACTAATGAAAGACAGTATCCATGGATGGACGAAGGCATGAATACTTATTTTGATAATCGTTATAAAAAATTAAAATATCCTGAAGGAAATCAGAAGAAAAATCAAAAGGGTTTTTTTGAAAAAAGAATTCCTGAGGATGAAGAAAACTTATTTTATCGAACACAAATTGCCGCAAAAAAAGACCAGCCGATTGAAACTGCATCACAGAACTTTTCAGAAATAAATTATGATGTAATTGCTTATTACAAAACAGGGTTATGGATGAAAAAATTGGAAGGTTTTGTTGGAGAAAATGTCTTCGATACTTGCCTGCATGAATACTACAATCGATGGAAATTTAAACATCCTTATCCTGAAGATTTTAAAAAAGTGATAGAAGATGTGAGCGGAAAGAATGTGGATACCATTTTTTCTTTATTATCAAAAAAAGGAAACCTTGAACCGGAAGCAAAGAAAGTTTTTAAAATAGATTTCCTTTTCAATTTAAATAAGACTGGTAAATACAATTATCTTTTCCTTTCTCCTGCTTTAGGACATAATTTTTATGATAAAATAATGATCGGAGGATTGATTCATAATTACACTTTGCCAGAACCAAAATTCCACTTTTTTGTTGCTCCACTATACGCTACAGGAAGTAAAACTTTTACAGGAATTGCGAGGGCTGGCTATGATATCATGAGTTACGGCGCAATAAGAAAAGCAGAAATCTCATTAAGTGCAGAAAAGTTTTCGATGGATGAATTTACGGATTCAACCGGCACTAAAAATTATTTGGGGTTTTCTAAAATCGTTCCTTCTGTCAAACTTATTTTTAGAAATAAAAATGCTACAAGTTCAATAAAAAAATGGGTGCAATGGAAAACTTATTTTATCAGGGAAACTGCTTTATCTTTTGAAAAAGATACTTTGTTGCAGCAGGATGTTATCAGTTATCCAAAAACCAATCGTTATCTGAACCAATTAAGTTTTGTATTCGAAAATAATCGCGTGCTTTATCCATATTCTGCAAATATTGTTGCAGAGCAGGCAAATGATTTTATAAGGCTAGCTTTTGAAGGAAAATATTTTTTTAATTATGCAAAAGGTGGCGGAATGAATGCCCGTTTATTTGCCGGAAAATTTATATATTTGGGTGATAAAACAATTTATAAACAATTTGAAACCGATCGCTATCATTTGAATATGACTGGTGCAAATGGTTATGAAGATTATACTTACAGCAATTATTTTGTGGGAAGAAATGAATTCCAGGGGACAGCTTCACAACAAATAATGATACGCGATGGGGGTTTCAAAGTTAGGTCAGACCTACTTTCCAATAAAATTGGGAAAACAGATGATTGGCTGGCTTCTTTAAATTTAACCTCAGATATCCCCCAAAAAATCAATCCTTTCCAGGTTCTTCCATTCAAATTTCCTTTGAAACTCTTTTTGGATATAGGTACCTATGCGGAAGCATGGGAAAATAATCCCTCAACCGGGAAATTTATTTACGATGCAGGTTTGCAGGTTTCATTATACAAAAATCTTGTCAACGTTTATTTTCCTTTGCTTTGTAGTAAAATTTATTCTAATTATTTTAAATCAACTATTCCCGAAAACAGGTTTTGGAAAACCATTTCTTTTAGTATTGATATTCAAAATTTTCGTTTTAATAAATTTATAGATTTACCGGATCTTTAGCCTCTTTATTTTTAAAAAATAAAATATTTTCTTGTGAAAATTTCTTACTTGCTGCAGGCGAATATTGATAAGGTAAAATGGGATAGTTGCATTGATAATTCCAATAATGGCTTGATTTACGCATATTCATTTTACCTTGATGCGATGAGTGAGAATTGGGATGCGCTTGTGTTGAATGATTACGAAATGGTAATGCCGCTAACCTGGAAAAAAAAATACTCTATCTATTATTTATATCAACCTTTTTTGACTGCATCGCTGGGTATTTTTGGTAATCATATTTCATCTGAAAAAGTAAAATCTTTTTTGGAAAACATTCCATCAAAATTTAAATACTGGGATTTTTATTTAAACCGCGTTAACTTATTTTCTATACAGGAATTCCCGATGTATGAAAGGAATAATTATATTTTACCTCTGAATAATTCTTATGAAAACTTAAAGAGTAATTATGCAAAAAGCCATCAACGAAATATTAAAAGAGCGGTTCAGTTTGGAAATATTGGAAAGAAAAATATTCCGATAGATGAAGTGATTCATCTCGCAAAAAATCAGGAAAAGGACTTTTCAAAAATTAAAGAAAAAGATTATGAAAACTTTGCTAGTTTGTTCGAATTTCTTAAAGAAAAAAAACGGGCAATTACCTACGGAGTTTACTCAGCGCAAGATAAACTGGTAGCATCGTCTGCCTGGATTTTTTCAAACCAAAGAGCTTATTACATTTTAGTAGGAAACCATCCTGACGGGAAAACTTCAGGCGCTTCTCATTTAATGATTGACGAATTTATAAAAGACCACGCGGGTAAAGATTTGTTGCTTGATTTTGAAGGGAGCAATGCTTCGGGTGTAGCTTTTTTTTATAAAAGTTTTGGAGCCGTTTTAGAAAAATACCCTGGAATAAAATTGAACAGGCTTTCGTCAATTGCCAAATTATTCAGGCAATAAAAGCGAGGCCAGCTTTAAATCCTGCGGCGTGGTAATTTTTATATTATTGACTTCTCCTTCAATAAGATTTATTTTTAACCCAAAAGCTTCCACTACTGAAGCTTCATCAGTAAATTGTTCTTTATAATCAATTTCGAATGCAGGCAAAAGAATTTTACTGTGAAAAGTTTGTGGAGTTTGAACCAGTTTTATTTTATTCCTGTCAATAATTTTATTTCCGTTTCGCGTAATCATTCTTAAACTATCGAGGCATTCGACAGAGGGCACAGCGGTTCCTATTTCTAATGCCGATTCGTAACACCTTTTTATCAAGCCTGAAGTTACCAGGCAACGAACGCCATCATGAACAAAAACGATTGCTTCATCGTTTATTAGTGAAAGCCCCATTTGAACAGAGTGAAAACGCGTTCTTCCCCCGGCAGTAATTTTGAATTTTGAACTATCGAAATATCCGTCAATTATTTCCTGCCCTTTTGGAATATGTTCTGCCGGTAAAACTAAAATGATCTCGATATTTTCATAAGCATCCAAAAATGCTTTGATACTATAATATAGAACTGGCTTATTATTCAAAAGTAAAAACTGCTTAGGAATTTCACTCTTCATTCTTGAACCACTTCCTGCAGCGACAATTAATGCAATTTTATTCATAACATCTTGCTTTCCTAATTTTTTTTGAATATTTAAAATCAATTACCATAAATAGCAACCATTTTTTCTCCGTCGCTATTTATATATCCGCGGTACATTCCTGCACTGTTGAAAACCAATGATGTATTGCCTTTTGCATCCATTCCTATCATTCCGCCCACCCCGTTCATTGAGGTTAATTTTTTTAAAACCACTTCTTTGCATGCTTCTTCCAAAGTGTAATTTTTGTATTCCATCAAACTGCTAACATCATAAGCGGCTACGGCTTTAATAAAAACTTCACCATGGCCAGTACAAGAAATGGCGCAGGTTTTATCATTGGCATAAGTCCCAATTCCAATAATTGGGCTGTCGCCGATTCGCCCGAATTTTTTATTGGTCATTCCGCCAGTTGAAGTCGCAGCAGCAATGTTTCCATTGATGTCACAAGCAACCGCGCCAACTGTTCCAAACTTTTTATCTTCCGATAAACCCACTAATTTGTCATTTTTATTATCTAATTTATATAAGTCGCTATCCCTTATTTCGCGCCATTGATCGTAACGCTCGTTTGAAAAAAAATACTCGTCCGGCTCAAATTTAATTCCTTGTTTTATTGCAAAATCATTCGCCCCTTTTCCACTTAAAAAAACGTGGCCGCTATGCAACATTACTTCTTCTGCCAACTCAATAGGATTACGCACATTTCTAATACCCGCCACAGCCCCGGCATTTAGGGTTTTGCCATCCATAATTGCTGCATCCATTTCGTGTAAACCTTTTTTTGTAAAAACTGAACCTCGCCCTGCATTGAAATGAGGATTGTCTTCTAATACTACAACTGCTTCTCTGACCGCATCAATGGAATTGCCACCGTTTTTTAAAATCGCATATCCCGTATCCAAAGCCAGCGAAAGGGCTTTCAGGCAAGCTTCTTCGGTTTCGGGTGTTAAGTCCCCCTTCTGAATATTACCTGCACCACCATGTATTGTTATTGCTATTTTCTGCATTGAATTATTATTAAAAATTATTTTTTCTGAGATTAAAAATCAGAACAAAAATAAAACTTTAAAAATCATTAATGAAGAGGTTTGTTAGCGAACTGCTTTTTCACAGTGAAGCAACAAATAGCCTTGATTTTTAATTTAAAAAGGGTAAATAAAAATTCTGGTTATTTATTCGTTTACTACTATCTAAAAGAAAAAAAACTTCTGGCCAACATAGATTTAATAAATTCAGTTTAAAACAGGAGAGGCTCAAAAAAATGATTTCATATTTTAATCATCTTCTTACATTCTTCCAAAAGTTTTTCCTTATTTATTGCCACCGTTCCCACTTCTTCGCAAACAATACCACCGGCAATGTTTGCAATTTCGGAAGCAAGCTGAATATCTTTTGTAGTGGCATAAACCAGGGAAGCAACAGCGATAACGGTATCTCCTGCTCCGCTTACATCAGCAATATTTCTTCTGTGAGAAGAAATGATATTTTTGTTATTATTTTCCTGGTAAAAAACGCCTTTTTCTGATAGCGTAATGAGTGAAATCTGGTGGCCCAGTTTTTCTTTTAATTGTAAATGAATTTCAGAAAGTAGCTCCTCTGAAATTTCTTCTGGCAATAAATTTAATCCAGTGATTGCTTCGCTTAAATTAGGTTTGAAAAGTGTTGCATTATGATAAGTGAAGAAATTTTTTCTTTTAGGGTCAACAGCAGTTAAAACATTATTTTTATTGCAAAAAGAAATTGTGTTATCAATAATATTCTTTGTCAGAATGCCTTTATTATAATCTTCAAAAATTACAACTTTGGGTTGTTCTGTTGTTATAAACTTTTCAATTTGATTTTGTAATTTTTCTTCATCAGCTTCGTCAATGTCATGAACCATTTCTGCGTCAAGCCTCATCATGTGTTGGTTTCGGCTGATGATTCTTATTTTATTAGTAGTGATTCTTTTTTTACTTTCCAAAATAAAACGCGTGTCAATATTTTTTTCCTGTAACAGTTTTTTTAACTTGGCGCCGTCTTCATCATCGCCTAAAATGGAAAGCAAAGCAACAGAAGAACCTAATGCCTGAAGATTTAATGCCACATTCCCTGCGCCACCAATTCTTTGTTCTCTTTTACTGACAGCCACAACAGGAACAGGCGCTTCAGGTGAAATTCTTTCAACATTTCCCCACCAGTAAGTATCTAACATCACGTCTCCAATAACAGCGGTTTTGATTTTTGAAAACCCTTCGAACAAATTGTCAATATCCAAACTCATTTAATTATTGATTTATTTTTTTTCTCACCGGAAATTGTAATGTAATAAACAGGAATGCCGGCCAAAACAATTCCTAATCCCCACAATGTATAAAGCGGTTTAAAGATGAGTAAAAAAATGCAAAATACTGATCCTAAAACAATATACAGCGCTGGTAATACAGGATAACCAAATGCTTTATATGGCCTTTCAATATCCGGCTTTCTTTTGCGTAGCAGAAAAACTCCGATAATAGTGAGTACATAAAAAATGACTACCACAAAAGCGATCATATCCAAAAGGTCATTATATCCTCCGCTCAAACACAATATGGATGCTACAGTTGCCTGTGCCCAAAGCGCCCATTCCGGCACGGATTTTTTATTAAGGTTTCCGGCTTTTTTAAAAAACAAGCCATCCTGTGCCATCGTATAATAAACTCTTGCACCGGCTAAAATTAAACCATTGTTACAGCCAAATGTTGAGATCATAATCATCACCGCAATTATAATTGCCCCGGCATTTCCAAAAATGGCATTTGATGCGGCGACAGCCACTCTATCTCCGCCAGGAAAGGCGATCTCATGTATTGGAAGCACATATAAATACATGAGATTGGTAATTACGTAAATAATACAAACCGTCATGGTTCCTAAAAAAAGGCTAAGCCCGATATTCCTTTTAGGGTTTTTTACTTCCGCCGCAATAAACGTTACATTATTCCAGGCATCGCTGCTGAAAAGGGAACCAACCATGGCCGCTGCTATGGCCCCTATTAAAACCGTTCCGCCTATTGGAAACCAATTACCATTTTTTACAAACGCGCCGCCGGTTTTTTCTAATTGAACCGCATTAAAACCTGTCTGCCAGTTCTCGTGCCAGAAGCTGTGTTTTACTAAAAGAAAACCAACAACGATTAATCCAAAAAGAGATAATAATTTAACGGTTGTAAAAGTGGTTTGAATAATCTTTCCTCCTTTTATTCCTTTTGTATTTGTATAAGTAAGAAAAAGAATTAACGCAATTGCTAAAATTTGCGCAGCAGAAACATGAAAATTTCCAATCGATAAAATGAAAACATTTTCTCCAACTTCCGGAATAATGTAAGCGGTAAAACGGCTAAAAGCTACGCCAACAGCGGCTATGGTTGCTGTTTGAATTACAGTAAAAGAGCTCCAGCCATATAAAAAACCGAACAAAGGATTGTAGGCTTCTTTTAAATAAACATATTGACCTCCGGCTTTTGGAAACATTCCGCTCATTTCGCCGTAACTAATTGCTGCGAGGACGGTCATTAATCCTGAAAGCAGCCAAACGGCTGTGAGCCAACCGGCACTGCCAACGTTTCTTACAATATCTGTGCTTACAATAAAAATTCCGGAGCCGATCATTGAGCCTGCTACAATCATAGTGGCATCAATAAGGCGGAGGCTTGGTTTAAAAGCGGTAGTATGTTCATCCATAAAAAAATCCCGTTTTTGTAAAACGGGATTGAAGATAATTATTTATTTTACAATCAAAGAATCACTTTTTATTTGAAGAATCCAATTTATTTAAACCCACAATTACATCAGGAGTGATATTTAAAGTTGAATCTTTATAAAACATAAACCCCGGCTCATAAGAAAAGATGTAAGAATATTTTCCGTCTTTATTATAAACTTTCAAAAAATCCTGGATACGCATTAAAATATCTTCTTTCATTTTTGAATTCTCATTGTAAAGTTCATTGTCAATATTTTGTTTGCACACCTGGAGGTCTTGCTGCATTTTATTCATTTCCTGCATCGCAGCTTCCTGCTCTTTTTGATTCATAGTAGCTGCTTTTTGCTGAAGTTGCATTGCGCGGGTTTGATATTTTTTTTGCATTGCTGAAATCTCGTCATTTGCCTGAGATTGTTTGCGTTCAAAATCTTCCTTTAATTTTTGGTAATAACCATAATTGTTTTGAAGGGAATCGAGGTCGATATAAGCCACTTTGGCTTTAATATTATCAATGCTACTTCCCGAAGAAGCCATCACATTTTGGTGGGAATTATTTTTACTATTATGAAAATGTAAATAATATAAATACCCCACAAGAGCCAACAAAAGAACATTAATGCCAAGTAAAATATTTTTCATGCGTGCTATATTTTCGGGCAAGATAAAAAAAACGAATGATTACGTAAATAAGGCTATTTGTTTTATGAAACGATTAACAAGGGATACAGTTAACTATAGATAACAGGCAAAGGTTATAAAAAATGCTGCTACTCTAGTAAACAAAGAAATATGGAAGATTTTGATATTCTGGTTCAAAATCTTTTTGTAACCTTTCAAGGTAACGCACACTCTAACCTTATAAATAAACAAAAAATATCATGAAAATTATTAATTCTCTTACTAAGTCAGCTATATGTTTAGTACTTAGTACAGGTTTCCTCTCTTTTTCTGCAAGCGCACAAAAAAGCCAAAAGCTTACAGACCCCGAGATTGCTTCTGTAGCAGTTACTGCAAATCAAATTGACATTGATTATGCAAAAATCGCCATAAAGAAATCAAAAAATACCGAAGTAATTAATTTTGCAAAAACCATGGAAAAAGACCATGGAGCTGTCATTGATGAGGCAGTGGCATTAGTTACTAAACTGGGAGTTACGCCTAAGGATAATGTAACCAGCCAATCATTAAATGCTCAGGCAGCGAAAACACGGAAAATGCTTAATTCAAAATCAGGAAAAGCATTTGACAAAGCTTATGTTGATAATGAGGTTACTTATCACACTGCTGTAATTGGAGCTGTTGAAAATGTATTGATTCCGGATGCAACCAACAAAGAATTACACGATTTGTTAGTGAGCGCAGTACCCTTATTTAAAGCACATCTGGAGCACGCTAAAATGCTACAAAAAAGTCTCGAAAAATGAGAAATTTAGTAGCCGTATTGGGAATAAGGATATGTTTATTATTCCCAATACTTTTTTTATTTAGTTGCTCTTCACCGGATAAAAAATCAGCAGCGAATCAAACAGAAGCTAAAGAGAGCACTCATAAAGTGGACACGGTAACAATGAACATGATGAAATTTAATCCAGAAGTATTAAATGTAAATAAAGGGGATACGGTTATCTGGGTTAATAAAGGTTTGGTAGCTCACACAGTAAAATCTTACCAGGATAATAAATTTTATTCGGACACTCTTGAACCTGGAAAAACCTGGAAATGGGTAGTAGAAGACAGTGCAGCATACTACTGTACGATTCATCCAACTGTCATGATAGGTAAATTAGTGCTAAAATAGAATTATCTTGAGTAAAAGCTTATTGATAAAATTAAAAATCATGAAAATTGGACACACAATTTGAAAAATATTCTGATTCCGAAATTATCCAGAGGATAAATGATGGCGATGTAAGGTTGTTCGAAATATTGATTAGAAGATATGATCCGTTTCTTTACAAAATAGGCAGAACTTACAGGTATAATCACGAGAATACAGAAGACCTGATGCAGGATGCTTACATCAATGCATATTGTAATTTAAAAAAATTTGAAAACCGTTCTACTTTCAAAACATGGCTTACAAGAATTATGTTAAACGTATGCTATCAAAAAAAGCATAAACGGAGTTTTATAAATGAGATAATCTGCGATGATATTCAAAATGAAAAATCAACTATCCTGTTTCATCATTCAACAAACAATGAAAAAATGGCTATGAATAAAGAACTTGGCCGTGTACTGGAAAATGCAATTCATGAAATTCCGGAAGATTACCGGATCGTTTTTACGCTACGTGAATTAAATGGATTGAGCATTGCAGAAACTGCAGAGTCACTGGACATAACTGAAAGCAACGTAAAGGTGCGGTTGAATAGAGCGAAAGGGATGCTTCAAAAAGAAATAAAAAAGATGTATTCCGCACAGGAAATTTTTGAATTCAACCTGGTGTATTGTGATGTAATGGTAAACAGGGTAATGGATAAGATTTATGAATTAAGAAAATTAGAAGATGGAAAATAGTAAGGTTTTATATAAAGATTTTGAAGAAATAAGCCTTAAAGAAATTGAGGGAAATTATAATGGTTTTCAGGAAAATATTTCTTCTAAGCGAGGCAAAATTATTTTAAATGACGAAGAAAAAATTGAAGTTATCGCCAGTCATTTTAAAGGCATCATGCAGGTATTGGGGCTCGATTTGAATGATGATAGTTTAAAGGATACTCCTGAAAGAGTAGCAAAAATGTATGTAAATGAAATATTTAGTGGATTAAATCCTGCAAATGAACCAGAAGTAACTCTCTTTGAAAATAAATATCAGTATAATAAAATGCTGATTGAAAAAGGCATTACTCTTTTTTCATATTGCGAGCACCATTTTGTGCCAATCATTGGAAAGGTGCATGTGGGCTATTTTTCGAAGGGAAAAGTAATTGGGTTATCAAAAATAAACCGGCTTGTACAATATTATGCAAAAAGGCCACAGGTTCAGGAACGGCTTACAAACGAGATAGCAGAAGGCCTGAAAAAAGCGATAGGTACCGAAGATGTTGCTGTTGTAATCGATGCGAATCATCTTTGTGTTTCTTCACGCGGGATAAAAGATACTAACAGCAGTACTATTACTGCACATTATTCCGGAAAGTTTATAAATGAAGGAACAAAGAATGAATTTTTAGCGCTGATAAGATAGTTTGCCAGGATTTTACTTGCACTTAACAGAGTCCTTATAACCTTGATTCGCAGCCCTTTTTTTAGAAACTAAATGCAGTAAACGAACAAATATGCTGAATTCTTATTCTCATTTTTTCTTATCCATTCTCTTTGTGCCGGAATAAAGTTCATACTCTAACAAGCGGCAATCGATCTTGCCGTTATAAAATTCAATTTTACGTTTTGTTTTTAACCCGATTTTTTTAGCAAGATTGAAATTTCCTGTAAAAACATAACCGGTATAGCCTTTGCATTTCTTCTTCATAAAATCTCCTATTGCCGCATAAGTTTTTTCTAATTCAATTTCATCACCCAATCGTTCTCCATATTCCGGATTAAAAAATACAATCCCATTTCCATTTTCAGGAACAAATGTTTCTTCAAAATCACAAACTTTAAATTCTATTAAATCTATAAGGCCTGCAGCGCCTGCATTTATTCTTGATATATTAATTGCATCTTCACTTATATCCGTTGCTATTATTTTAAAATCAGGAATAGTTTTAAACTGATCAGAAAGTTTTTGTTTTTCTTGTTCCCAAAAAGCATTATCGAAACCCAGAATATGCATAAATCCATAATTATCACGAAAAAGCCCAGGGTGGCGATTTGTGGCTAACATAGCTGCTTCTATTGCTAATGTAGAAGAACCGCACATGGGATTTATAAATGGAGACGTTCTATCCCATTTTGTTGCAAGTACAGTCGCAGCAGCAAGGGATTCCATCATTGGTGCCTTACCGGGAATTTTTCTATAACCATGTTTGGATAAGGTTTCTCCTGAAGTGTCAATAAATATTTCTGCATTATCTTCTTTCCAAAATAAATGGATTACTGTTTTATCTATTTCAGGCCCCGAATCCGGGCGTTCGTTTAATTTATTTCTGAAACGGTCTACAATAGCATCTTTTACTTTTACGTTGGCAAATAATGAATTTGTGATGGTGGAATTGTTGACATTACTTGTAACAGAAAAATATCCATCTTTTTGAATGATGGATTCCCATTGAATTTGAGAGACTGCACGGTATAATTCATCCGGGTTATTACAGTAAAAGAATTTAAGGGAATATAAGACCTGGCTGGCGCAGCGAAGATTTAAGTTTAAACGAATACAATCATTTAATGTACCTATCAATTCAATTCCTGTAGTAAAAGCCTTTCGTATTTTAAATCCTAATTCTTCCACCTCCAACTGTAGAAAGGGAGTTATTCTTTTGCTGCATGTAACAATAATATGGCTCGGTTGGTTAAATGATTGCATGATTTGCAAACATAAACTCAATCCATTTAAAATACATGAAAGGATTTTATAGGCTAATTAATAGATACCCATTTTAGCTTTGAGATAGCGTGGTGTGTATTTTTTAAAAATGAAAGTGTCATCGATTTTGCTTTTTTCATATGAATAATTCTTGTAGATTCAGGAATTATATGCAATTCATTCATTAGTTTTTTTTGTGTTGGCTCATCATATATTTTCGCAAGGCTACACGCTTTATGAAAATCGGTATGCATACCCATCGAATCTAAAACTTCAGGGCAATTTTCATATTCAGGAAAGACAGAAATCTTTTTTACAAAATAATAAGTCTTACTATTAATTTGTTTTGTATAGGTTTTGTAAATCTTTTCCATAATTTCTTGTTTTTGAGGTTAACCAATACGATTCAAAAAATTCTATCTACTTAAGTGTACTTATATTAAATATAATGCCACGTTAAATAAATAGCTATTCACAGGCTGGAAATTGATTTTTAGCTCAAGGGATATTGAAATTCCGGATTTACTGTTGCAAAAATTCTACACTAGATTTAATACTGAAAATTAAACTTTAAGAACTTTTGGTTTTAGAAAAGTGAAAGGATTTTTAAATCAGGAATGTATCAAGGGATGATGGAGATTACGCTTTTGAAATAAGCAGTATAAAAGTATAATACAACTTTATCCCGTGCAAGTTTTCACTAAAATATTTATCCACAAAATTGGTACAGCTTCCTTTATTTAACCTTTTCATTATACAAATTACTTTTTAAGGCCATTAATTTTTAAACGAAAAATATATTCAGATAAATACGAAAAGATAATTCAATTAGATTTCCATTTTAATGTTAATAAATATTATTTTAAACAAAACACCATTTGAAAAAAAAATCAAGAATCCAGCCTGGGAAAGTGTTTTATAAGATGTTGGTTCTTTTTTTTTCAAAAATTTGGATATACAATTTTAAACTATTAGGTTTGTGTCGAAAAGATAATTCTTTTCTTATCCAACCCACAAGAAAAACTGAACCATAACCCCTATTACCTTTGATCCCATTTCCTGGAAAAGATCGTTAATTAAACTTTTAACTGTATTTATTATTTTAATAAATGCGGTTTCCTAAAATATATATATATGCATAGATTATTCACCCTTTTGTATGCTTGCCTTTTAGTCTTTTTTATTACTTCTTGTGCAAATACAAAAAAGATTGATTATTTCAACAATGTCTCTGATGCTACATTTAAAGGGTCGCAGGCTGAAAAGCCAACACCAATAGAGTCAAATGATATTTTAAGTATAACTATTAGTAGCGCAAATGCTGCTGCATCAGCCCAATTTAATTTGCAAAATGACAATATTAGCCGGTCAACTACCGTTACTGGAAGTAGCACTGAATCAGGAGGTTACCTGGTAAATGCTGATGGAACCATAGATTTACCGGTACTTGGCTCTGTTCAAGCAGCTGGGCTTACAAAGGAACAACTTAAGGACAATATTGCAAATCTTATACTATCAAAGAAATTATTAGTTGATCCGATTGTAGATATACGATATTTAAATTATGAAGTAACAGTTCTTGGTGAAGTTGCAAGGCCAACTGTTATTACTGTTCCAAATGAAAAGATATCATTGTTAAAAGCATTAGGGCTAGCAGGAGACTTAACAATTTATGGGAAAAGAAATAATGTTTTACTAATAAGAGAGGAAAATGGCGAGAAAATTACCAGGCACATTGATTTAACTTCAAGTGATTTCTTCAATTCTCCCTATTATTATTTGAAGCCGAATGATGTAATATATGTACAACCAAATGCTACAAAAGCAGCAACAGCAGGAAGGTCACAGCAATTTTTACCCATAATTTTTAGTGCCTTATCTGTTGTAGCAATTGTATTAGACAGAATATTAAGGTATCCATAATAATAATCAATTAATTTTAAGAAATGCAATCAAATAAAAATAGGTTTGAGTCTGATAAAGAAGATAATCTGATCCAACAATTTGTATCAAAATATCTTCCATATTGGCCTCTTTTTTTGTTAGCGATTCTTATTGGGGCAGCAGGGGCATATATTTATCTACGATATACAACGCCTATTTACCAAGCCACCGCTACAATAATTATAAAAGATGACAAAAAAGGAAATGAAGAGTCCAAGTTAGTTGAATCTCTTGATCAAATTTCTTCAAAAAAAATTGTGGAAAATGAAATCGAAGTATTACAATCAAGAAAGCTGATGGAAAATGTAATAACAGAACTTGGGCTTTACGCACCTGTTTATGAAAAGGGGAAAGTTGATAATAAATTAGCATATACTTCTTCTCCTATTACAATTTTTGCACTTTATCCTGATTCTTTGCATTGGGTTAAAGAAGTAAATCTTAAATACAATAGTGCTAAAGGGACCATAATTCTCAATAATAGATACAAATATCCTATCAATGAATTAGTTTCTACTCCATTTGGAAAATTAAAATTCACAGAGAATAAATATTATAACAGATCAGACAGTGAAATCAATACACTTTTTTTTGCTTTATATAATCCAAAAGATATAGCTCCATCATTTTTAGGTAATCTTAGCGCTAAACCCGCTAGTCAATTATCCTCAATTGTAGATTTAACTTATTTAGATGTTGATCCAATAAGAGCTGAAAATATATTAAACCAGTTAATTAAAGCATATCAACAATCAGCTAATGAAGAAAAAGATGCATTAGCTAGAAATACTCTTTCTTTTGTAAATACTCGTTTATCTCTTGTGGCTCATGATCTTGATTCGATCGAAAAAAAGGTAGAACAATTTAAATCAGGTAACAAGGCGGTGGATATAAGTACACAAGGAAACCTTTTTTTACAGAATGTAAGTGCGAATGATCAAAAACTTGGTGATGTAAGTACACAAATTGCTGTTCTTGATAAGGTTGAAAATTTCGTAAAAACAAATGATAATAGTAAAGGAGGAATAGTTCCGTCAACCTTGGGAGTAAGTGATCCCACACTTAGCCAATTGATAGATAAGTTATATAATTCTGAATTGGAATACGATAATTTAAAGAAAACAGTTGGTGAAAATAATCCAACTTTGGTAGCTATAAAAGATAGGATCAATACAATAAAACCAAGTATTATAAGTAATATTAGTAGTCAACGGAAAAATCTTGTTGCTACAAGGGATAATATTTCAGCGACAAATGGAACTTATAACTCACTAATCTCCGCAGTTCCGCAAAAAGAACGGGAGTTATTAGATATAAGTCGGCAGCAGGAAATAAAAAGTAATCTTTATTCATTCCTGCTTCAGAAAAAAGAAGAAAGTGAAATTGCTTATGCTTCAGCTGCTTCCAACAGTAAAGTTGTAGATTATGCCCAAGCAAATGACGATCCAGTAAGCCCTAAAAAATTAATGGTATATATTATTTTTATTATTTTATTTCTAGGAATTTGTGGAGCAATTATATTTATAAAAGAATTTCTTACTGGAAAAGTTCTTTACAGAAGCGAGATAGAATCATTAACTAGTATACCTATTATTGGAGAGATTGCTTTTGACAAATCAAAGGATAAAGTAGTAATAAAAAAAGGGACTCGTAGTTTTGTGGCTGAGGAATTCAGAAAGTTACGAATTTCATTATCTTTCTTAGGAATTGATTCTTCCCACAAAAAAATTTTAATTACTTCAAGTATTTCAGGTGAAGGAAAAAGCTTTATATCAGCCAACCTGGCAATAAGCCTTTCTTTAACCGGCAAAAAAGTAGTCCTTGTGGACATGGATCTTAATAATCCATCCATTGATAAGGTTTTAAATATAAATAGGGGAGAAGGAGTTACAGAATTTTTGGAAGGTGAAAAAGACCCGGAAGAAATAATTAAACATATAGAAGGGAATGAAAATTTATTTTTTATTTCAGCAGGGCTAATGCTCCCCGAAAATCCTTCTGAGCTATTATCAAATGGTAAAGTTGTGGATATTCTTAACTACTTGGATAATATTTTTGACTTTGTTATCGTTGATACTTCTCCGATGGTATTAGTTACTGACGGTTATTTATTAACAGGGCTATGTGATGCTACATTATATGTAATCAGGCATCATTATACTCCAAAAATGTTAATCAAAAGAATTGATGAAAATATCCATATTAACCCTATAAATAATCCGGCTATCATTTTTAATGGTGTAAAGATGCGCGGTTTCTTCAAAAATAATTATGGTTATGGCTATGATTATGTTTATGGAAACAAGGATCGCAAAAAATCAGAAAAGACACCAACTGTTAAATATTAAATCCTGATATAATGAAAAATTGTTTAACTCAAATACATTAAGATGTAACTGAGGGCGGCGAAGCCATGTTCATCTTATAGTATTCAGATCATATCAATCCTTTGAATTGCTGCAAATTTAAATTTATAAAAAAAAATTATGCAGAAGAATTGGTATATTATTTACACTAAACCAAAATGCGAAAAGAAAGTCGCCACTTTATTAACAAAAAGGAAAATCGAGAACTTTTTTCCTCTTAATTACAAAGAAATAAATTCTTTCAGAAAGCGAAAAAGTTTTCAGGAGCCACTATTTAAATCTTATATTTTCACAAATATCGAAGAAAATGAAATTGAGAAAATAAAGACAATTGATGGTGTAGTAAACATAGTTTATTGGAAGGGCATGCCTGCTGTAATAAAAGAAGAAGAAATAAAAGTGATCAAAGATTTTATTACAGATTATCAAGATATTGTGGTTGAAAAAACGGCAGTAAATGTAAAAGATGTTGCTCGGGCAATTAATGCTTCCAGATATTCAATTACAGGAAATGTTTTAATCAGTAAGAATACAATGGCAAAAGTAAATTTGCCATCAATAGGTTATACGCTGGTAGCAAAAGTTGAACCAGCCGATTCATTACATCCAGAAGCTACTTTTAATGAAAAGAAATTACTATTGCAATCCTAAGCCCAGTAAACAAACATTTAATACGAAAACTTAATTAAGCCAAAGAATTAATTTAGCCACCAACGGCATTATCTCACGAGGAATGATTAACAGCTTACCAATTTTTAAAAATCACTGATCGTCTCCAGTTTGTTTTCAAACAATCATTCCAAAAATCATAGTTTTGAATATGAAATCAGCTTTAATTACCGGTATAACCGGCCAAGATGGGGCATACCTTGCCGAACTCCTTTTATCTAAAGGATATATTGTCCATGGAGTAAAAAGAAGATCATCTTTAATTAATACTTATCGCATCGACCATTTGTATGTTGATCCACATGAAAACAATGCCAATTTTCAATTGCATTACGGTGACATGACCGACAGTACGAATCTTATTCGTATTATACAGGAAACCCAGCCTGATGAGGTATACAATCTCGCAGCAATGAGCCATGTAAAAGTAAGCTTCGATAATCCTGAATATACAGCAAATGCTGATGGAATAGGCACATTACGATTATTAGAAGCAATAAGAATTTTAAAATTGGAAAACAAAACCCGTATTTACCAGGCCTCCACATCTGAATTATACGGTCTTGTTCAGGAAGTACCGCAAAAAGAAACAACTCCTTTTTACCCAAGAAGTCCTTATGGAGTAGCCAAACTTTATGCTTATTGGATCATGGTAAATTACAGAGAAGCCTATAATATGTTTGCCTGTAATGGAATTCTCTTTAATCATGAAAGCCCACTCAGAGGCGAAACCTTTGTAACCCGTAAAATTACAAGGGCTGTTGCTGCAATAGCTCAGGGGCTACAAGACACTTTGTATCTCGGAAACTTAAATGCACAAAGAGATTGGGGGCATGCAAAAGATTATGTAGAAGCTATGTGGCTCATACTTCAGCAGGATAAACCAGAGGACTTTGTAATTGCAACTGGCATCACTACTACTGTCAGGGATTTTGCAAAAATGGCTTTTGCCGAAGCTGGAATAGAAATTGAATTTATCGGAGAAGGAAAAAATGAAAAAGGTATTATTAAATCATGCAATGATAAGAAATACCAACTAACCAATGGGAAAGTAGTAGTTGCCATTGATTCCAATTATTTTCGGCCTACCGAAGTAGACCTTTTAATTGGAGATGCAACAAAAGCAAAAGAAAAACTTGGTTGGAAGCCCAAATATACTCTTCAGCAAATGATTAAGGAAATGATGAAAAGTGATTTGGAGACTTATAAAATGAGTTTGGAAAGAAAATACTTTATGTAACTACGATGGTACTGATTCATAAAATTTTATTTTTACAAATGATAGAACCCCACTTAGAAAACATATTTCACAAACTGGTTTAATCAGCCCAACACTCTATATAACACTTTAAATAATGATTGCTACTCCTCAAGAATTTGACCTGATAATTGAACCCGGCCGGTCAGAAAAAAATTACTGGAATGACCTATGGCGTTTTCGGGAGTTGTTTCTTTTTATGGCCTGGAAGGATATTCTTGTCAGGTATAAACAAACTGTTATTGGCCTTGCGTGGAGCATTATCCGCCCGGTATTAACTATGATCGTATTTACGGTTATTTTCGGAAACCTGGCCAAGCTTCCTTCGCAGGGTGTACCTTATCCCATTCTGGTATATGCAGCTATGCTTCCGTGGCAATTTTTTTCCACATCTTTTAGCGATGCAAGTAATTCACTTATTACCAATTCTAACATGCTTACCAAAATATATTTTCCGCGAATGATAATACCTGCCAGTACAGTTATTGTGAATTTGGTTGATTTTTTAATTTCTTTTGCAATTTTAGTGGTACTAATGTTTTGGTATAGTTTTGTCCCCGGCTGGAACATATTGTACCTTCCTTTTTTTCTATTTCTAACATTTATACTGAGTCTAAGTACAGGATTATGGGTTGCGGCTTTAAATGTAAAATACAGAGATTTTAAATTCATTGTTCCATTTGTGGTGCAGTTTGGGCTATATATCTCACCTGTTGGGTTTAGTAGCAATGTCGTTGGAAAATGGAGGTTATTATATTCATTAAATCCAATGGTAGGCATCATTGATGGATTTCGATGTTGTATTCTGGGAGGCAAACAACAACAAATCTATTTGCCAGGTATGTTGCTTTCAATTGGAATGATTATCCTGATAGCAATCTTCAGCGTGTTTTATTTCCGAAAGATGGAAAAAACATTTGCTGACGTAATTTAAATTTTAATATGAGTATTGCAATAAAAGTAGAGAAATTAAGTAAAAGTTATATAATCAAACACAAAGGAGAATCAGTCAATGATTCGTTAAGTGGAGTAATTACGGATAAAATAAAAGGAACTCTTCAGAAATCAAAAAATCTGATTAAAAACCGTTCTTCACCTAAAGCAAAAAGTAAAGAAGAATTCTGGGCATTAAATGATTTGAATTTTGAAATAAAAAGAGGAGAACGTGTCGGTATAATTGGTCACAATGGTGCCGGTAAATCTACATTGCTAAAAATATTGAGTCGAATAACAGAACCAACAACTGGTCGCATATCCACCAATGGCAGAGTGGCAAGTTTACTCGAAGTAGGTACGGGGTTTCATCCTGAACTTTCTGGCAGAGAAAATATTTACTTAAATGGTGCAATATTAGGAATGCATCGATCTGAAATAAAAAATAAGTTTGATGAAATTATTTCATTTTCAGAGGTTGGAAAATTTCTTGATACCCCTGTAAAAAGATATTCAAGTGGGATGTATGTTCGGTTAGCTTTCGCAGTTGCTGCATATCTGGAATCTGAAATATTAATTGTTGATGAAGTTTTATCCGTGGGGGATGCACAGTTCCAAAAAAAATGTCTTGGTAAAATGCAAGATATTTCATCGGAGGGTGAGAGGACAGTTTTATTTGTAAGCCATAATATGCAGGCTATTACAAATTTGTGTAACCGTGCTATTCTAATAAATAAAGGAAAAATTATTCAGGATGATAAGGCATCAAAAGTTATTCAAAATTATTTAATGTTTGAAACATCAAAAAGTGGATTTATTGAATGGAATAATGAGGATGCTTTAGGGGATTCAACAATAAAATTAAGAGGAATAAAAATTTTGGATCAGGCTAACAATATCAGAAACCATTTTTTCTCAAAATCAAAAATAAGGATACAATTAGATTTTGAAATATTTAAGATGGATGATTTGTTAGTGATAGGATTTGACTTAACAAATGAAGATGGAATTGTCATTTTTAGATCCTACCACCACGATAGCAAACAAGATGACTGGCCTCACTTAAAAACAGGGAATAATTCGATATACTATGAAATTCCGGCAGAACTTTTACGTGAAGGTACCTACCACATAAGTCCTAAGATAAGCCTTCATGCAATAAAATGGATAATAAACAGTGACCCTATTTTATCCTTCGATATTGAATTAAACCACGGTGTATCGCCCTATTGGACTTATTATAACAAATCAAATCGCCCGGGTATTATATCTTTAATAGCACCGTGGAAAAATGTGGAATAAAAATATTTACCCCCACCATTTTTGAATATGCCACCATTTTTTTGTTGGGATCGGTCCATTTTAAAAGTCATTTCCTACATGGATCCAGGCAATAAATTTCCTTCAAAATAATAAAAAATGAATTAAATCCTGTTTAGTACTCATGCCTAATGCATTAATATTTTCTCCTTATTTAGATGGACACAGACAGGTTTATGTCTATGTAATAACAAATATATTACAACAATTAGGTTTCGAAATATATATTGTAGGTAACCTTCAGGAAAAAATATCAAATTCCGTTTATATCGATAAATTAAAAACAAAACCAGAAATAACAATTATAGATACAGCAAATTATGCGGGGGGAGGTCTTGAAATTTCACTTATTGATTTTCTGAAAATACAAGATAAATGTAAATCTGATTTAACAATATTTACTGAGGCAGATCATCATTTTCCTCTGTTTATTTCTCAAATTTTCGGAAAAAAAAACAAATTTAGAGGAAGAGTTGTTGGGATTTTTATGCGCCCATTTTATTTTTATCAGAATTCAACTCTATTGGGCATGTTAAGATTCTTAAAACATTTTCCCTCCAGGTGGAAAAAAGACGAGCAATTTTTTTATGATTTTTTCCTGGCCCGGTTTCGTCTCCTTGATGTTGCACTCTGCATAGATGAGAACTTTGTTTCCCGGCATCATAAATTCAAATGGCTTCCCGATGTATTTCAACAATATGCTGAATTAATTTTAAAAACTGAGGAAAATTCAGATCAGAGGTCATGGATTGGAAAATTAAATGCGTTTACAAAAAAAGACAAGTCAAGATTTATATTTTTATATTTTGGCACGGCGCAATACAGAAGAGGATATGACCTGGTTTTAAAACTTGCTGAAGAAACAGGTGGTTGTTTTGTTCATTGTGGGCTGAGAGATGATGATAAATTTGATAAAGAAATTCGGGAAATGCGTTTGCATCTAGCAGATTCGGAGAGATTGTTTGAAACAAATGAATATATTGATGACCCTTTGACTATTGAACATTTTTTTAAATCAGTGAGTCATTTGATCCTTCCTTACAGAAGCTATTTTGGCTCAAGTGGTGTAATGCTACAGGCATTATCGCTTGGTATTCCAGTTCTTTCTCCCGAAGATGGAATTATCGGCAAAAGGATTAAAAATTATCGATTAGGTAAAACCTATACGTACAAAGGTTGGTTATCATTCAAAAGCCAATTTGAGTCTTTTAAACAAATTGATCCCAAAACATTTGCAGAAGATATTCACACATATATGAATTTTCAAACTACAGATCAGTTAAAAAAAGTACTTATTAATTCATTTACAGGTAGTAATCTTAGAATAACGCAACCCACCATTTTATAAATAGCAATGATTCACCTATTTCGTTTGGCTTTACCTTATTGCTTTCTCCTATTCTTTGTATATAAAGGAATACGGCAACCATTGTATCTTTTAGGGATCCCTTTTCTTATGTTTATGAGCGAATCAATTTTTGTTGACACTGCAAAGGTGTTTCATATACCTGGACGATTCAACGATCAATTATTGTTTACATGGCTAATACTGTTATGGATCGTATCTAAATTTATACAAAAAGATAAATTCAAAAATTTAAGTGGAAATAAACAATCAACAACTGATTTTTGTGTTGCCGGTTTAATCATAATTTCGATTTTAGGAGTAATCTCCACAATCTTAGATTATTACCCATTCATAACAAATGTTATAAGGGAGTTCCTTACACAAATTTCATTATTGGCAGGATACTTCATTATAAAAAACTGGATCTCTTCTAATAAACCGGAAACCTTAGTAAATTTTTTATATAGCCTTGTCATTATAAACAGTATAGCTGCATTTCTATTTATACTTCACCAGGGATTGCATCTCAGTATATATGAACAAAAAGAATATATTTCAGATTCTTTTGAAGGTACAGAAATTACACGGAGTTTCTTTTTTATGCCTCAATTCCTTTTTTTCTCTATTGTTTATCTTCTGATTTTTACAAAAAAATATACTCTTTTTTCTATAGGATTATTATTAATTAATTTACTGGCAATATTTATTACCTATACCAGATCCTTTGTTACCATTACAGTGGTTTTAGTACTTCTATACTTTATACTTACTGGTGTAAAAAGTGGAAAGTTGGGAAATGCAATTAAAAATTTGATGATATATTTAATCCTGGGTGTTTTTGGAATTTTCTTATTATCAAAATTTTTACCGGCCAGTACAGCATATTTTGAAGCCAGGTTTTCTGAAATGACCAAAACTCAATATACAACAGAGGGCCCCGGCGATCTAGAATACCGCTTTGCAAATACAAAATCAACAATATCAAATATGGATAAATATAAAAGAATTTTAGGAATGGGGTCTATTACCAATATCCAATCCCCTGAAGTTCTTGTTATGGACCGAACTACTTCCGATATGGTTTGGGCGGGAGTAATTTTTAGATGGGGATTTGCCGGATTAGGGCTTTTCATCCTGATTTATATTTATGCCACTATTAAGGCTTTTAAACTTTTTGTAAAGTCTGATGGGATCATTTCAGATTTAGCATTGATGATTTTTCTTTACATCGTTTCTCAGATTATGGAAAGTTTTGTTTCATGGACTTTTTTATCGGGACATGGGTTAGCTACCGGATTGTGGTATTTTGCTATTTTAGCAACTCTGAGTGGATTTAAGAGGAAAGGTAATAACATTACATTACATTCCTCACGCCTGATTTATCCAATTTAGTGAATTTTAATTTGGAAGTAGATTATAAAAGACAATATCGGATCAAAAAAATAAATGTGTTATGGAAGAGCTACTATTCTTCTATTAAACCAACCTTTCAAAATTGATATTAATGAATTCTTTAAGAACTTATAACTCATTCAAATCTCATATCTTCTATTAAGTACCATGAAGGTTGGAATTATATCTTTTTACTTAATGGAATCAACAATTCCGCTTGCTAAATATATTTCTCTGGAAGGCATTAAAATTGATTTATATAGCCTGTTACCCCATGATGGTCAAAATACTTTTGTTTTTGACTTTATTGGAAATGAACAACCCAATGGTTTTGTAAATTCAAAAATCAGGAGAACTGCTTTTGGGGAAAAACTAAACAATTATTTAGGCACCTTGCAAGATATTCAAGTTTTTATTTTCCCAAGCCGACGGATTGAAATATTCTTTTTAAAAGATCTTTATTATGCATATTTGTTTGCTACATACATTAAAAAAAAGAAATACGATCTAATCCACATAATTCATTCTGACGCGAAATTTTGGTTTTTACTTAATTTTTTTCTGAAAGGTGAAAAAATCATTCAGACTTTGCATGAGGTAACTTCTCACAATGGAAGTAATTCTCCTATTCAGATAAAAACTTTAAATTGGCTAATTGAAAATTCAACCCCAATAATATTTCATTCGAATACTTCGATGAACAGGTTTTTAGAATACAGCCATTCAGATATTCCTAAAAAATTGAGTAAAAATGATATAACAATGATTCGCTTTGGCTTATTTGAAACATACCATTGTTTTTCTGACCAACCTGGATTTTCCAATAGAAAAGAAGAAATAAAAATTTTATATTTTGGCCGGATTGTACCGTATAAAGGGATAGATATTCTTATTGATGCTGTCAAAATCCTTCAAAACAAATATCCCATTCATTTAATTATAGCAGGAGATGGCACTCCCTATTTCAGTTTTAAAAACATCAAAAGTTACGACTTCATTAACAAACATATCACGAACAAAGAAATTGCAAATCTAATTGAATCATCAGATATAGTGGTTCTGCCTTATACCTCCGCCTCACAAAGCGGAGTTCCTATGACAGTATATTTATTTAATAAACCAATTATTGCCAGTAATATTGGAGGATTAAAAGAAGTAATAGAACATTTAAAAACGGGCCTCCTGGTTGATACTATTGATGCTCCTTCTTTGTCAGCATCAATTGACATGCTGGTATCGAACACTAATTTGAGAGAAGAGATGATAGAGAACATCAAAAGAAAATATAATGAGGGAGAATTTTCCTGGCCTAATATCGCGAAACAAACTCTTTCATTTTATCGTAATCAATTGGAGAAAAATAAAATAGGTTAAGAACTAAAATCTTTTTTTGCACATCCTACTTCACGGAGAAAGGTAAATCTAATAACGGGTAATTGTAAACTGAGTAGCCGCTGGAATGGAATTAATTAATAAACCATTTAAAAAGGAAAATAATTAATTTTTTACGACAGCCTTATCTGAATAAAAATACGAATGTCAATTATAATATTTGGTGATCTTTTTTCATTTCCAGATGGAAATGCGGCTACCAATAGGGTTCATACTTATGCTAAGGGATTTATAGAAAACGGAGTAAATACTTATGTTATTTGTTTTGCAAGTGATTATAATACTTTGGGTGATGGAATTACTAATGGAATTTATTATTATCACCCTTTTGAACACCTAAAAAGAAATAAATACTTTTTGTTGAGGAGATGGTTAAAGTTGAAAAAGCATTTTAGGACAATACAACTAGTAAGAGAAATAAATCGCAAAGATAAAGTGATTGCTATCATCAGTTATTCCAGTTTATTACAATTTCAGGTTTTTAGTGTTTTTTTATCTAAATTAATTAAATCGAAGATTATTTTAGAATGTAGCGAACATCCCTTAAAGGATTATCAAAATTCATTTTTGAGGAAAATTGCAGGAAAACCTAAAGTATATATTGAGTCAAAAATCTATAATGGAATTAATTGCATATCTCAATATTTGATTAATTTCTATGAAAAAAGAGGCGTTAATCAGAAAAAATTATTTCTTGTGCCGAGTACGGTTGATCCAGAAAGATTTGAAATTGTACATGATTCGCTATTACCCTTTAAATATATAGCTTATTGTGGAAGCCTTACTCTCCAAAAAGATGGCGTAAATATTTTAATCGAAAGTTATAACAGGATAGCAGTAAAATACCCGGACATTAACCTGGTTCTAATTGGGAAAGAGGCTTCAGAAAAGGAAGAAATTTTAATTAAAAACCTGGTGACAAAGTTAGGATTAGAAAAAAGAATATTTTTTATTGGTCAAATATCACGGGAGAGGGTACCTTTATATTTGATTAATGCAATAGCGCTTGCACTTGCGCGCCCGAGAAGTATGCAGGCAGATGCAGGGTTTCCTTCTAAACTAACAGAATATCTTGCCACAGGTGTACCGGTTGTTGTAACCGAAGTAGGAGAAATTTCTGTTTACCTCAAAGATAACAAGAATGCCTTTATCGCCGAGCCTGACAACATAGAAGCATTTGCCGATAAATTGGATTTTGTTCTTGAAAATTATCAATATGCTCATGAGGTTGGCTTAAATGGCAAAGAATTGGCCAAAACGGTTTTTAATTATAATTTTCAGGCAAAAAGAATGATTGACTTTATCAATTCACTTTAGAAAGCTTATATAATTGTTTTCAAGTCCCAAAAATATTAAAGGCAACTTAGATGCTTTCTTAAGAATAGCAATATTAATTAGGGTCTGCTGAATATATATCAAATTCTGTACTGTTGTGGATTTTGTTGAAATTTGATTGAACCAAGTGCAAGCAAATATGGCAAAAGCATTAAAAAGCCGTGCATCAAAGTTTAAATATGTTAGTCAATCCCAGCTAACAATTGTGGATTTTGAAACTCCCTTTTCTAAAAACTTAGATGTCAACAACCGATGGGGCATCCTGGCAAAAAAAATTTCATAGGATAGTTGGCAAACATTTATTCAAAACAATTAAATAATAATGATAAGGGCGCAGATGGTATCAACACAAGAGTAATCATCGGCTCCCTGATCATAAAACATCTTCGCGATCTAAGTGATAGAGAAACCATCAATGCCATTCAGGAAAATATTTACATGCAATATTTTATTGGGTATTCCAGCTTTAGCAATGAGGCCCCTTTGATGCATCGTTATTTGTGGATATCAGAAAACGCCTGGGCGTAAGACAAATTAATGAGATCAATGGAAAAATATTGCAATTAAATGAGGTGATACAAACTGCTGAAGGCGGTACTTTGTCCAAACCAATAAATGATACTACAGATGAGCCACCTGTAGGCGGCCCTGCCAACAATGTTGATGACGAGACGCTCACCAAAGAACAAATAGAGGCTAATGTTACCGATTCACCAATCTATATTCCTTTACCATGGTAGGTAATAATTATATATCATCTTCATGTGAAAATATGATTGCAATAAAAGATATTGATTCATTTAAAGACAGGACTGGGTTTAAATTTACAAAGTAATGAATCCTTTGATTTCAATTATTGTTCCAGCCTTTAACCGGGCAAATACTATTGCCCGGACCATCAATAGTATTCTGCTTCAAACTTATTCTGATTTTGAGATAATTGTGGTAGAGGATGGATCTACTGATGAAACTATTAAAGTACTTCAGCAATTTACTGATATGCGTCTAAAAATAATTTATCATGATACCAATAAGGGAGTTACTGCTGCAAAAAATACAGGATTAAATAATATTCATGGCGAATGGTTTACCATTTTAGATAGTGATGATGAAATAATTCCGAAGGCATTGGAAATAATGATGAAAATACCATTAGAAAAGGATTCCACTGTAACTGCGGTAACCTGTAATTGTACAGATACAAGAACAGGTAAATTTAGCGGGAAAGGTTTAGCATTTGAGGGATATGTTGATTTTAATACTTTAATCACTGAATGTGAAGGTGAATTCTGGGGAATAACGAAAACTGAATTGCTTTTAAATGATAGATTTAATGAAGATCTTTGGGGATTTGAACGTACATTATGGTTTAAAATAAATGAAAGGGCAAATAGATATTATATCCACGAAGCCTTACGTATTTATCATACCGAAGGAAATGACAGAGTTTCAAAAGTTCATTCTTCGCTGGAAAAGACTTCAAATCATTATCAAGCTTTATCTGAAGAAACATATTACCTGCAGGTATTGAAAACATACTTGCCAAAATCTTTGGCAAAAGACTGTTTATGGGCGGTTATTTATTTAAGGGCGGATAACAAAAAGGAATTTGCGAATTTCTATTTTAATTATTTAAGAAAAATGAACAAATATAATCTATACAAAGCCCTCTCTTTTTTTGTTTATTATTCACATCCCTTTATAATACGACAGGGCATCAAATTTTGGAAATCTGTGAGGTTAAAAAAATAAATTATGTGCGGGATAACCGGTAAGATTTACTTAGCAAAGGACAGAACTATTGATTCTGGAGAATTAAAACAAATGACTGATATCATAAGTCATAGGGGTCCAGATGACGAAGGTTTTTATATAAATAAAAATATAGGCTTAGGTTTTCGTCGTCTCAGTATTATTGATTTGAATACAGGCCATCAGCCTCTCTCAAATGAAAGCGGAAATAAATGGATCGTTTTCAATGGGGAAATTTATAACTTCTTAGAGCTGCGGGAAGGATTGAGGCAAAAAGGTTATTCTTTTAAAACCAAAACAGATACTGAAGTCATTTTAAAACTTTATGAAGAATATGGTGTTCTTTGTCTTCAGTATTTACGCGGAATGTTTGCTTTTGCAATCTGGGACAATGATACACAACAACTTTTTTGCGCACGAGACCGCTTTGGGATAAAACCTTTTTACTATTATAATGATAAAGATAAATTTGTTTTTGGATCAGAGATTAAAGCCATTTTGAAAAGCAAAAACATTGATAAAACTTTGTCTACTGATGCCTTGGATTCTTATTTTACCTTTGGTTATATAACCAGCGATCTATCCATTTACAAAGAAATTAAAAAGCTTCAGCCTGCTCATTATTTACTTTTATCCTTTAAGAAAAAAGTAACCTTAGAAATAAAAAAATATTGGGAAATAGTTTTTGAACCAGATTATTCAAAAACTGAAAATCAGTGGGCGCAGGAAGTAGAAGCTGCCCTTTCTGAATCAGTTAAATTACACATGATCTCTGATGTACCGTTAGGAGCTTTTTTAAGCGGTGGAATTGATTCAAGTTCTGTAGTTGCATTGATGTCAATCAATTCAACCAAACCAATAAAAACATTTTCGATTGGTTTTAAAGAACAAAGATATAATGAACTCAAATATGCACGTGAAATAGCAGAAAAATATGGTTGCGATCATCATGAACAGATTGTGGAGCCTGGATCTATAGACCTATTGCCCAAATTGGTAAGCGCTTATGATGAACCTTTTGCAGATTCATCTGCAATTCCTACATATTATGTATCAAAAATTGCCAGGGAAAAAGTAACCGTAGTCTTGTCTGGAGATGGAGGTGATGAACTATTCGCCGGCTACGACCTTTACCAAGGATTAAAAAATTACTACTCAAGTGCTTTAAGCTTTAATTCGCCATTATTAAATAAATTAATTTGGGGAAATGTCCATAAAATGCTACCTCAAAATATAAAAGGGAAAAATGGTACCTATTTTCTTTCCAAAGATCGAAAATTAATGAGTGCTTATAGTACCATTTGGCGAAAATCAGAAAGGAAAAGATTACTTCTCAACTACGGTATTATAGATTTTGCAATGGCTTCAGAAGTATATAAAGAAGATATTTTAAAAAAACATCCTGATTATGATTTTGTAACCAATATGCAAAACATGGATTTGCAAACCTATATGGTAGATTGTATCCTTACAAAAGTGGATAGGGCAAGTATGATCAACTCTCTTGAAGTAAGAGTTCCATTCTTGGATCATAAATTCGCTGAATTAAGCTTTCGGATACCCTGGAATTTTAAATTTCATAAAAAGGAACTGAAATATATTTTAAAAAGAGCGATGGCACCATATCTGCCAAAAAATATTTTGGATCATCCCAAACAGGGCTTTAGTGTACCTTTAGAATTTTGGTTTAAAAAAGATTTAAAACAATATGTAAACGATACTTTACTTTCTGGAAATCCTCTTTTATCCTCTTTTCTTGACAAAAAATATATTGAAAAAATATTATTAAAAAATCAGAATGGGCAAGTGGATTTCAGTAGAAAAATATGGCCCTTAATCTTCTTTGAAGAGTGGTTGAAACAAAACAATCGTTTATAAAATATTTTTTTTGTGACTCAGTCTTTTTAGGATGTTTATAAAGACTACAACTATGATTGTAGCCCGATACAAAATATTGAGTAACAAATTGAACTGCTTGTATATAATATAAATCGGATTTTAAAATAAAATTTCCTTTAAAGACTTGGAAATTTATGGTCTTCGATTGGTGATGACTTTACAAGCCCAGATGATTTCATAGCTTCAGGAAGTAGGAGTTTATATATAGATTCCAATAAGATTGGCATCCGGTGTATCAAAAATTGTTTTGGCTATTTCAAAAAATTAAATTTCAATACTATGGCTTATGACTTCATTTACGATGAAATGGGGGAGCTCTGTATAAATGAAATCAGCTATTGCTTTGTAGATAGTGTAGTTGAAACTGCCCTGGTTTTTGGGATGAAAATTTAGAATGACACAAGGGCAAAAACTGGCCACAGTACTACCAGTTTGAAGATTTTCTGGAAATAAAATTAAAATAACAAACAGAATGAATTTTTGCATAAAAGATGAGTTAGATGTAAATGATTATGAAAGTGTGTTGAATTTTCTTGATTCGCTAAATTTTTACTGCATTGAACAACACCCTGACTGGAACAATAAAATAGAAGGCTACTCACATATTTATTTTTTGGGTGCTGAAGAGAATAGCAAGCTTGCTTGTTTTGCTAATATCATATTATCAAATGGGCCTTTTAAAATGGCGAGTATTAATTTTGGGCCTGCCTTTAGCAATTTTGATATGCTAAAAAAATCAATACATTTTTTGCATGATTATTTTTCTTCCCGGAAATTTATTTTTTTTTCAATTCAATTAGGGATTAATATAAGTAATCAAACCCAGCTTCTTGAATATGATATCAATTATAATTTTAAAGTGAAATATAATTTTAAACCTGGAAATTTATGGTCTTCGATTTATATTGATCTTACAAGGCCGGAAAATGAAATATTAAAATCCTTTTCGAATGGGCATAGAAGAAGAATAAAAAATTCTTTTTCAAAAACAGGCTTAACAGTAAAGATTAAAAATGATAGCACCTATCTTGAGTCCTTTACGAGATTGTATATAAAAATGTGTGAAATGAAAAATCTACCATATTCCGAGGAAGATGTTATCCACTCATTCAAGAATATCAATTCTTTACTCTATGAAAATGATAAAGGATTTATAGTATATATATTTCAGAAAGAACACTTAGTAGGAGGTTTAATAATAATTTACCAGGGTAATTCAGCGAGAGTCTATAAAGGAGCTACCGATCCTGAAAGAAAAGATATTCCTATATCTCATGTAGGAATTTTTGAAGCGCTAAAACTTTGTAAGAAAAATAATTGTTTAATTTTAGATTTATGGGGCTATAACCATTTCGCAAACAAAGGTGATCCTGTTTATTCAATTAATCAATTTAAAAAAGGGTTTTCGGAAAGTTTTACTTTTTTTCCAAAAAGAATGAACTTTGTATTAAAACCAATTACATATAATATATACCTTTTTCTTAGGTTTTGTAAAAAGCAATTCAAAAACCCTAAAATGAAAAGATAGCTTTTTAATAGTTAATCTTATCTGTATTCATTCTTATAATATTACCTGTAAAAAGATCTACAAAAAATTAATAACTTGATTTAACTTAAATTTCTCCTATAAAATGTTTTCAAATTTTGAAAAAATATTTTTTTTACAAATCGGTTATATTGCAATTATCGTATTGCTTACCTTAAATTCATGTACTGCGTTCACCCAAAAAACCCTCATTGAGGGGGATACAATTACTAATAACAAGGCCGGGGCATGGCTAGGGGTTGATATTTCAAGGTACGTGCCCACTACTTTAATATACCGGAATAATTCAATAACCTCAATGAACAGCGAGGGTTATATGTTACAGGGTGGAGATGAGAGGCCGGGTTTCAGAAATAATAACCTTGACAATGAATCGATTACAGGTAACCAATTAACCTGGAATGGAAAAGATTCCGCAAGTTTCACTCATGGGATATTTACAGGGTACAATCTGAATGTCATAATAAAATACAATTACCTCAAAAACGTTCCAATGGGAATAGTACGTAAATCAAACGGAATGACAAATACTTCAGGAGCCGTTGCATATAATATTGTGATAGATTCAAAAGTTGCTGTAGTTGTAAAAGGTATGAATGATGTGGATATTTTTAATAATACTTTTTACAGTATGAAGACGCCATCACAAACGTGGAGGGGGCTTGTTGATATTTACAGTAATACAGATCATGGCCTTAATGTTCCTTCAAAAGGAGCAAAAGTTTTTAATAATATATTTTATACTAAGCATCAAGTGCTGAATATACATGTTTATGAAGATGTTTGTTTATCAGGCTTTGAAAGCGATTATAATATATTCTGGTGCGAAGACGGAGAACCATTGTTCAAAATTCACAATTCGGTAAAAACATTTAAAGAGTGGCAGGCACTGGGCTATGATAAACATTCCTTAGTACTCAATCCAATTTTTAAAAACTTTACTTCACTCGTTCCTGCTTCCAGGCTTGATTTTGGAACTAATTTAGGCTCAAAATGGCAATCAGGCCTTTCAATAAATGCTACTTGGGGAAAGGCTAGCCCTGATACAACAAATCAAAATGGAAAATGGCAAGTTGGCGCTTATATTTATAAAGAAAATTAATGGAAGGGTAATATACTTAAGAGAATTTTTGATCCAAGAAATAAATATTTTTTGATTTGCCATAAATTTTTAAGAAAATAATTCAGAGAAATTAATCTAATATGGAATTTATAATTACTATAGATACGGAAGCCGATAACCAGTGGAATCATGGATGTGAACTTACTGTAGAGAATATTAAATTTGTTCCACGTTTTCAGGAATTGTGTAATAAATACAATATAAAACCCGTTTACCTTGTTACGTCAGAGATTTGTAACGATCCTTTTTCCAAAGAAATATTTGCAGATTACCAAAGAAAAAGTATTGCTGAAGTAGGCGCTCATTTACATTCCTGGACCACGCCTCCATTTTTTGATAAAGCGGGTTACAGGTATAATGATAAATACCACATTTTTGCTACCGAATTGCCAGAAAATATATTCGCTAAAAAATTAAAGAATCTTACCAGACAAATTGAAAACGCTTTTGGTAAGCGGCCTACTTCATTTCGTTCAGGAAGGTACGGATTTAATGAAAGAGTAGCCAGCATACTTTCTGATAATTTTTATCTCGTTGATTCTTCGGTTACACCATATACAAATTGGAGTAAACATAAAGGTATGCCCGAGGGTGAGGGTGGCCCTGATTTTTTAGAAAAATCAGCCATCCCTTATACCTATAATTTTTCTAAAAAATCAATCTTAGAAATACCAGTAACAATTTTAAATACAAAATACCCTTTAAATAAAAATGAAAACATAGCCAATTATTATTTAAAAAATGTTAAAAATAATATTATACTCAGATTATTCAGAAAATTATTTTTTAGTGACCAACCATTATGGTTAAGGCCATTTAGTAATACTAAAATTCAGGATTTTGTAGATTTAATAAATGAAGCAAAAAGAATAGAATTACCTTATAT
>Ga0207933_1000622_pt1 | contig 33234 bp, 38 predicted proteins | sample NGESurdeep092012_4_FD_184488 | JGI IMG/M metagenome (GOLD analysis project Ga0207933, IMG submission 184488) | Arctic peat soil microbial communities from Barrow, Alaska - NGEE Surface sample F53-3 deep-092012 (SPAdes) | ecosystem: Environmental > Terrestrial > Soil > Wetlands > Peat ... | reverse complement strand
AGCTCCCGACCATTGGGCAATGCGACGGCAAACGTCTTGGACAAGTTGTACAGGGATGCCGTCGGGTCGACGAAACCGCTGTGGTTCAAGCCAGAATTTCCATTCGTCCTGCGCCTTTGTAATTTCCTTCTTGATGGCAGCTTCATCCAATCCTTCGGCGCGGCGCCATCCAGTGAAATCTTTGATGCAGTCCTGCCATGCTTCAATCCATCGCTCTCCGCCGATGCCCGGTTCGTCCATCAGGGCACGAGAAAATCGACGAGACACAAATCGGGGAAGGGGAGATCGTGGCAGGCTCAGGAATTCCAGCACCCGCGCAGGCTCGAGTGGTTCCCACAATATTTCCAACGCTAGCGGGAGCACTTGAAGAGCGCTGCGTTGAGGTGATGTTTCGGTCCAGCCCGGACGCGGGAGCCCCAGTCTGCGACAAGCTGCATCAAGAGCTGGGCATCCGGCTCCGCGGACTATGACGGTTTCCCGGTTATCTCCCGACGAGAGCCAGGCCGCGACGGCATCGGCCGCTTGCCATTCATCATCGGCGTCAAGAATGATGAGACTTCCATCTCCAATGAATTTTGCTGCTTTGTCGCCACGCAGCGCGCATTGGATGGCTACAAGATCGGAGTCCCCCGGTTGCGTCGGGGGCTCAAAGCCACGGATAGCGATTCCCCCGGCGCGGAGACTCGCCAACAAGCGCTGCCACATCAATGGGAGCTGCTCTTCGGCCGAAACTACGTCGATTGTTTCGATCGGAACTGCCCGCCCGGTCGCCAAGACCTCCAAGACGGCGTGAAGTCTTTCTCCTGTGCAGTTCCCTAAAGGTTGGCCCTCGGCTCTTTCAAGGGAAGCCATCGTCTCGAGGCGCGGTCCCGCGCTTTCGATCCTCTGGCCTTTCCAACCCGACGCATAGAGCTCGTCGCGCCAGGCCAGTATCTGTTTCGCTGTCGCCCAGGCATCCCGGGCGAAGGAGCGGGAATAGAAGCGTGCCCCATCATCAAGCGAACGCAAACGTCCCTGATATCGGGCAATGCGAACTGCCGCAGGCGTACTGGGGCCAACAAGACCGAGGGCAGATTCCAGCAAACCAAGAAAGCCGTTGGGCCCAACGACAGGCTCCCCAATTGCCGCTGCCGCTCCGTTTGCCGTCTGAGGATGACAGGGGCCGTCGAGCTTCCATCCGAAAACGATGTGCATTTACGCTCCCTGTCACACGTCAAAATTTCAGATGAAAGAATTCCACTCATTGTGAGACGCTAAGTAGCGGATTTGAATCCGTAGCAAGGTGTCTTGGCCGGCAACGTAGTCTATCGAATATCACCGATATGCGACGGTCCAAAATGCTCCGCAATCTGGACGATCGTCCGTGATAGCGTTCCATAGCTCACGAGCCTCACATCCAGATCGAACTCCGACGTCATCCTCAGAGCCCGCCACATCGCGGCATAGATCCAGCTTTCGTCATTTCCAAAAGCTCCTCCGCCGAGACTTGTGAGAAGGACAACGTTTGATGCACCGCGCTGGGCATTTTGCAGGGCAGCCCACATCGTAGCTTCGTAGGCCGCCTCCAACACTAAAGATGCAAATGGCTGCCAGTGAGAACGATCAATAGAAGTGTATTGCACTGGCAGGGCCGAGCAAAAGGCCTGCGATACTAGCGGCCGGTTTTCTTCGACGGCATCGGTGACTTCAACGTCGCGGTGTATCCCGATGCACAGTTTGCCGCGTAGGATATCCAATTGCCCCGGCTGGAGCGCGCTGAGATGCTCCGCAATGGCGTCGAGCCCAGCTCGGGTGCATAGCGCGTAACCATTTTGCATGTTCCACAAGGCGCTAGTCGGCTGCTTCAAGGTGCGGCTCAAAGCCTTACCGAGGTCGTCCAACCCATTGAATTGCCGATCCATCGTCTGGCCAAAGCTGCCGCCAATCGGTGCAAAGTAGTTACGGTAGATGGTGGCCGCGCCGGCGGCGATCGCGCATGCCGGGCCTTGAGTTGGGTCGTGTTGGTAGCGGGTGACGCCGTGCTCCGGCGTCACATCATAAGAGGTCATCTCTAGCAGGTTGAACTGAGACGCTACTTGGAACATCGCGCCAGCATACTCTGGCGACTGGTGCATTTTTCGTACATCGCCTTTAACGACGCTGACCTTCAGCCGCCCAGGCAGCGCTCTCGCAGATTTCGCCCTATCTCGCAGGGTTTGCAAAGGCACCAGTTCGAGCTCTCCGATGCCATAGCTTTTGTCATTGACCAGAGATCGCAGTCGGCTGCCATCTATGCTGAGTTTGGCGCGGGTATCGTCGTAGTTCGTTTCGCGAAATCCTGTAAGTCTTTCAAACCAGTCCATTGATAACTCCTGGCGATCATTGTCGCGCAGTGCAAATACTTAGGACAAATTCCTCTTGATCACTGGTCTCGATCGCGCCCGGGCGCACTGCGCGCACACTCGCGATGGCTTTCGTCGGCTCCGTGCCGAGTTCCACCAAAAGCCGCGCTGCTATCGTACCAGCACGTCCCAGCCCTCCGCGGCAGTGGACCAGTACGTCGAGCCGGCGGCGCAGCATCGAGCGCAACTCCTCACCGGCACTATCCCACTCTTGCTCGAACTGCTCGTCTGGAACTGACACGTCAGCGATTGGAAGATGAAACCACCGCATATTCCGGCGCAATATTTCCTCGCCGAGACGTTCTACCCTTAGCAGGGTTAGCTCCTTGGGCTCCAGAAGCGTAACGACTGCGGCTGCCCCCCAATCTCGGACCGCGTCGAGATCGAGGGCGAGGTCGCGATTCCACTCTCCGGTCATAGCGTGTCGATCATATTTTCCTGGGCAGAAAGTGATCCCTACCCGCCCGAACTCAGCCCCAGCCGTCACGGCTGCGATCTGCAGAGGATGGGTCAAGGATGTTCTTTTCATTCACAATTCTCCAAGTTGCTTCGATCTGTGAGGCGGTGATGCGTAACGTATCAATAATTTCGCCGCCGAGCGCGCCAATCCCACGGCAAATCGAAGTCGCCAGACCAGATGTTGATCCGACTCCGGCGGGCGGTGTCCTCGTCAGCAATGTAGTCTACCGAATATCGCCGATAGGCGACGGCCCAGCCGTTTGCGACCATCCAGCGGTTCAGGTCCTCGTTTCCCTTGAAACAGACGGCGACGATGCGACCGTAACGGTCCCGATCGCGGGGCTGGCATCTAACGGTTGCGCGTCCGATCCGATCGGACAGCGCAAGGCTTGCCTGCTGCCCGCAACGCCAGCGTTCGCCCGATGGGCGCGTGCAAAGCTGGCGGCTTTCGGGCGCATCAATGCCGTGCAGGCGAATTCGCTGGCCGTGAATCTCAATGGTATCGCCGTCGATTACGGAGGCGATGCCGGTGATGTTTTCTTGTGCGGAGGCTAAGGTTGCGACAAGAATCACGATCAGAAGTCCAAGTAATCTTGATCGCAATGCCATAATCGGTCGCCTATCTATGCGTCGGGACGCACTCTCTCCGATCTTGTGCCATATGCATTGATCACACTTACCGGCGATGCCGTGACAGCGATCACGACTGCCCAACCTCAAACTGGTCGTAGGTATCCCACACCTGCTCGTCATCGAACCCTGCAACGTCTGCGTCCGTCTCGAAATGCAGGAGCGAAACGGAGATACCCAGGCGTTCCGAGAATATTGCCAGCTCGCGAACCGGCGGAGATCCTCGGCTGAAGGTCCAGATACCTGCCGGTAAGGCAACAGCTCGATCGGCCTCAGTCTGTTGTGACACAGCACCCTGCGCCGCAATCGACCCGTTTGGGATCGGCATTCCCGAGCGGATGAAGACGCCACCATTGTAAGCGGCGGTGCTTGCTCGGCCCCAGAGAGCGTAGCCATCGCGCGCCACGACCATCGCCACCGGCATATCGGTGAACTCGATCCACTTGCGGACCGCGGCCAGTAACGACACGCCATACCGATCCGTGACGTGGGCAAGAAACGACCGTGACATCTCTTCACGTTTCACTTGCTCCCGGTAGTCATCGATCGGCATCAAGAGATAGGAGGCAAACGTGTCGGCTTCCTCCTCGCGTTCCTTTTCGGCGTCCTTCCAGTTGTTGGCTTGCAGAGGAAGGCATTCGAAATCGAAGCCGTCAGGAAGCTCGCGGTCGCGATAATGCTCGGCGGTCAGCGGCCGGCGATGCAAAAGGTAGTGCCCAAATTCGTGTGCAAGGGTGAACCGCTCGCGCCCGCGATAGAGTGGTTGGGTATTATAGAGGATCTGCCAGCTGGGCTTCTTCCGGCCCGCCCGTAGCATTCCCTCGAATCCGTCGATTTTGACACCCTTGATCGCGGTGATCGGATCCTCGTGATTGCGGGAGATCTCGAGCGCCAGCGCTTCGACGTCGACTGGGAATCGGTCCTCCCCCAGCACAGTGCGGAGGAGAACCGTCAGGTCGTTTGCTGCCCGTCTCGGGGTTTTTCGTCCGCTATCCGTCATTCGTCCTCGTCGTCCAGAATCTTCAGCATATTTCGGAGCCGCTCTTTGCTCTTCCGATTCATCTTCTGGTAGTTGCGGAAGAAGGCGGTGTCGGCGGCATCGGCTTCTGTCACTTCGTCGGCCGCAAGCAGGTAATCGGCGGTCGTGTCCAGAGCCCCGGCGATCTGATGTAGTTTCTCGGCCGAGGGGCGAGTCACGTCCTTATTCTCGATCTCCCACATGTAACTTTTGCTTGAGCCGACCCGCTCAGCCAGCGCTTCGAGCGTCAGGCCTTTCTTCTGTCTGAGCTCCCGAACGCGCTCCCCCAACGGTGTTGGCAAGTTGTCCTCCTAATTCACAGAGTTCGTAATAACGATACTTATTATGCTTGACACGCCATACAGGCAATCTCTATTTTGCGAACAAGTTCGTAGTAACGAACTTAAATTCGCGCTTTTACGAAATATTGGAGATGGCCATGGTCACCGTGACGAGCTTTATCCGTAATACCCCGGCAGCCTCGCTGCAGGCCTACTTTAACAAGACCGGCATCGACCTGGTGCCGCCGGTCAACTGGGATGCCTCTGGGCCTGACGTCGTCCGCCCATTGTTGCAGGCCGTCGACAACATGGACGATACCGCCCGCGCGCGCGTCGTGCATGACGCCGAGAGGGTCACCGCGATGGCGGACGAGGCCGGGCAGGCTGCGATCTACAGCATCGCCCAGGAGGCGCCCGATCGCCTCGATGCGCTGCAGAATGCCCATGATCGTGCGCTCTGGATGTTCCTCAACGACGTCGCCGGGTTCCGACATGCCGAGGAGGTGCGCTTCACCGACGAGCGGCGCCGAGGGCGCATGTGGGACGGCTTCATCGGCGAGCCGAACCTTGTGCTGCAGCGGGATGCGGCCGCGGTTGATGCGTTCAAGGCGGCGATTCGTGACCGCTTCCAGTCCAACAACGTGCACGTCGACCTCTTCGACCGGCACCGCCCGACGTTCGAGGGCGCGGACTGTGCGCTGGTTCAGGCGACGGTTTATCGCGAGGGGCGCCCGGACGATTTTCTTGAGTTCGTCAATGGCAACTTGGACCGGCGTCCGCACCGTCCGGTGTTCGAGGCCGCGATCACCTACGAGCCGGCGAACGGCGTCATCGAGGTTGTGGCGAATGATCGCGAAAGCCGTGAGGATCTCGTTCGTCTATTCGCGCGCGATCTTCTCGCGACCGGGTTTGGCGAAGAGCGCCTGCCGTTCCGGGAATATGATCTTGATGTTCTGGAGCAGCCGTTCACCTTCCCGACCGACGCCGGCGACGGCATCAAATCGGTCCGGGTCAATCATCTGCGCTTGATGCCGATCGATGGAGTCGGCGAGCGCGTGACTATCGAATGCATGCGCCAAGCGACCCAGTCCATCTGGCAGATGGCGCAGGAGCGTTTCGGCGCCAACAACCCGCTTCTGGGCGGCTGGGTTATCACGCAGGCGAAGCTCACCATTCGGTTCCAGCCGGAGAAAGGATCGGGACGTGGCAAGACACTGCCGTTGACGATCACGATGCCGCATGGCTGTGATCTCAAGGATCGTACCGAGCGGGAGCGCATGATCGGCGATAAGTACCTGCGCCGCTGGCGTATCGTGCAGGATGTCTAAAGCTACTGCAGCCATGGATCGTCAGACGGTCGATCTCCTATTCAACATCGTCGAGACGCCCAACGGTACGGTCTCTGGTGCCGTGCTTGCCGACCATTTCGGCAGTCAGGCAGGCCAACTGATTTCCGCGAATCTGCTCGAGCATTGCGGGATTCAGTTGGCCACGACGTCCATGGTCGATCATGACGACGCGCCCGTCTCCCTCACATGGTCGGCCGAACATAACGGCTACGGGTATTTCAGCTCATCGGCTGGGTGGGTCACGGTCCCCGGCGAGCGACTCGCAGTATTCGGCGTGAAGTTCCCCATCCTGCTGGCGCAGATGGCGGTTCAGCTCGACGTCGTTTCGCGCGCAGGCGCGACGGCCCTGGTCCCTGAACTGCTCTGGGAAATTGGCGACGCCCGCATCGGCCGGCGGTCTCATCTGGTGCCGATCTGGTTTTCGCGCCGGCTTCACGATCAATCCGTATGGCAGCAGTTGGAGGAGACCGCGCATGCTCGACCAGCCCCGCGGATGCGCGTTCTTCTCACTACTACGCCTCGCAAACGCTGGTATCGGGAACGTCTGCCAAGTCACGCAATCATCGACGTCCGAGATGTGTCAGACCATCGAAACGGTATCTCAATTGATCCGGAGATTTTGAGCGCTCGAATCGACGGTGGGCATGAGCCACTGACAGAGCAGCTCTGGCATTCTGCAGACTTCGGACTGATCAAGCTAATGGGGAAGGATTACCGCTTCACCGGCAGTAAGCACCGCCAAATCATTCGGCAACTGGTTGAGGCGTATCAAGCTAGATCGCCACTCTGCCTGACTGTAACGGTTTTGGAAGATGCCGGTTGCCGCGACAGCGTCAACACTCTGGCCAAGGCGTTCTCTGGCCGTCAGGATTGGCGTGATTTCATCAAGGAAGAAGCAGGAAACTGTTGGATCTTTACGTAGACCGAACCGCGTCGATCTGTGTGGCCGCCTTCGGGCGGCTCTTTTTTTGATTCCTACCTGATCTCCTACCTGGCTCCTACCCGGCTCCTACCTTCGCATCTGCCATCGTCTCCGCAGTTCTTCGACAAGAACCTAAGGAGACGCAGATGGCCATCCGGCATTTGAACCAGACCGAGCTTGCCGCTCGCTGGAACATCAGCCACCGCACCCTCGAGCGCTGGCGGTGGACGGGCGAAGGTCCGCAATACATCAAGATTGGCGGCAGGGTGGTTTACCGCCAGGAAGACGTCGAGGCATACGAGGCCGAGCAGCTGCGCTCGAGTACCGTGCAGCCCGACCGGCGTGCACAGACGGGTGCGTGATGAGCGCCTTCCGTCACACGCTCGCCGCCGATCGAGCCGGCTCCACCATGCGGCCGGCTTCGATACGCCACGCAGCACTCACTTTGTTTTCGCTCCGCTGCGTCGCGCTTCGCGAGCGAAGAGCAGCGCAATCATTCGAAAACAGTAATTCGAGTGAACGGATTATCTCTTCGCCGGCGTCAACGCATCACACGTCGACTGTCGCACGACACGTCCTGGCGCCCACGTCTCCGTAGTTTTGGGACGGATCGCAGATTGCCTGAGTAGGAGCCTTGCATGAGCAACATCGACACGCGCTCGCACACTGGCCTGCGGATCAGCGAAATCGACCTGTGCGCATGGCTCGGCCAGGCAGCACCGCAAGATGCGGTCGAGTATCACCGCGGGTTCCTGGTCCTGGATGTTAATGCGCGAGGCATCTGCCTTGCCGATCGCGAGAGGTTGGAACTCGCGCGGGTCGCCCGCCGGGCGTGGTGGGCCGCCGAGAAGGAGCTTGTCCATCTCGTGCAGCGCCGCCGCGCGGCAAACGAATTCAGCTATCTGGCGATCGCCCGCACGCGGCCGAACCCGGCGCCGGCGTCGCCGACGTCGCTGTCGTCACTGCTGCTCGAGGCGGTCGCATGATCACGCTGCCGACAACCAGCTTCTGCACCCCGGAGGAGAAACCGGCCATGTCGATCCCCAACCGGCTCACGCTCGATGCCGTGCCGCTGACGTCCATCGGCGAAATCGCGGCGCTGCCTACCGAGCAATTGGTTCTGCTGCAGCAGGAAGCTGCCGAAACACTTGCGAAGGCTAAGCGTCTCAAAGACTTGCTGGATAGCGGCATCGACCTCAAATACCGCGATCGCGCCGCTGCTCTTCGCCGCAGCTCGGGCAAAGATACCGGCACGGTGCGGGTCGAGGATGGCGATGTGGTCGTCATCGCCGACCTGCCGAAGCGCGTGAAGTGGAAACAGGCCAGGCTCGCTGCAATCGTCGAGCGCATTCGCGCCGGCGGCGAAGACCCTGCTGAATACGTGACGATTGAGTTCGCGGTCTCCGAGCGCGCCTACGGCGCCTGGCCGAACACCATCCGTGCCGCATTTGAACCGGCCCGCACGGTCGAGACCGGTAAGCCCTCTTATCGCTTCGAACAGATCAAGGGAGGCCTGTGATGGCACTACGCATTGTCACCGCCGATGAGCGCCTCGCGAAAGCCGGCGCCAAGACCACCATGGCGATCTTCGGCCCGAGCGGCGTCGGAAAAACCTCGCTGCTGAAAACCCTGCCGCCGGAAGAAACGCTTTGTATCGATCTCGAAGCCGGCATGAAGTCGGTCCAGGATTGGCCGGGCGACAGCATCCAAGTTCGCACCTTCACCGACGCGCTCGATATCGGTTGTCTCGCCGGCGGCGTCAATCCGGCGGCCGATCCGGCGGGCTTCTTCTCGGAAGGGCATTACCAGCACCTCAGCGAGACCTATCCCGATCTCGTCCGCATGATAGCCGGCAAGCGCATCATCTTCGTCGATAGCATCACCGATCTGACCCGCCAGGCCATGGCATGGGCGAAGACACGGCCGGAAGCCTTCTCCGACAAGACCGGCAAGCCCGACATCCGCGGCGCATACGGCCTGCTCGCGCGCGAAGTCATCGGGCTGCTCAAGCACCTGCAGCACGCGCCGGCCAGGACCGTGATTTTCGTCGGCATCCTCGAACGCGTCACCGATGAGTTCAACCGCGTCACCTGGCAGCCGCAAATGGAAGGCGGCAAGGCTGCCCGCGAGCTCCCCGGCATTGTCGACCAGGTGATCTCGATGAGCTTCTTCGTCGCCGATGGCGACGGCTGGCGGCATGAGCCCGAACGTGGCGATGCCCGTCGCCTGGTCTGCCGCGCGGGCAATCCATTCGGCCTTCCCGCCAAGGATCGCAGCGGACGCCTCGACCTCACCGAACCGCCGGATCTCGGTGCGCTTCTCGCAAAGATCAACGCAACCACGAAAGGATAAAGACCATGAGCTTCGACATGAACGATGCCGAGCAGCAAAAGAGCGGCGAGCTCATTGCCGACGGCACCTTCGCCAAGGTGACCATGACCATCCGCCCAGGCGGAATCGATGGAGAGGGCGAGGTCGACCGATGCCTGCTCAGGGCGGCGAAAGATCCCACCAGCGATGTGCGGATGCTCGACTGCGAGTTCACCGTGCTGGAGGGGCCGCACGCCCGGCGCAAGTTCTGGCAAATGTTTACAGTTCAGGGCGGCAAGGTCGACGAGAGCGGCGTCTCGATCGCTTGGAAGATCTCCAAGAGCACCTTCCGCGCCATGATCGACAGCGCACTCGGCCTCGATCCGCAGGACATGAGCGAGGCTTCTAAGCAGAAACGGATCCTGCGCGGCCTCGGCGATCTCTCCGGCATCACGTTCATCGCCAAGATCAAGGTCGAGGCGAGCGACGATGCCCGCTACGCCGACCAGAACCGCCTCGATCGGGTGGTGCTGCCCGGCGAGAAGGAATGGAAGCTCGTCATGGACGGCAAGGATGTGCCGGCGAGCCCGAGCCGCTCGCGTGGGACAGCCGCCAAGACTGCTTCTCCACAACCCGCCTGGTCGCAGACCAAGCCGCAATCCGGACAGCAGCCGCAACCGCAAACGCCGCAGGTTGCCACCGCATCCGTCCGGTCGCAGCCGCCGGCCGGCGCGCCCATACCGGCAGCCAAGCCGCCCGGTCCCGCTTGGCTCAACGGGTGAGCCATGACCGACGACGAGTGGCAGACGCACACCACGCATGAAGCGGCGAAGGCAATTGGCGAATGGCTCGACGGAAGAGGAAGGCTCCATCAGCCCATCCGTTGCTTGACCATGCTCGAGCTCGAGGCCATGGCCCAGAACGCCATCAGCCGCTTCATCGTGCTGGCGTCGGAGCGGATGGCGCACCGCCCCGACGAACCCGGGTCGCAGAAGCTCTCGACACTGCTCCTGGGGTGAGAGTCTGTGCCGTCTGCAGCCGGGCTGCTCGCGGCTTCTACTACACGCATCAACTGCGGCCGGATCGGTATCCGACCTTCGCCTTCTGCTCGCACCGCTGTCAGTGCGCGGGCGCCGCCATCGCCAAGAGGAAGAACGGCATGATCGACAAGACCGACATGGAAACCCGCGCGATCAAGGATGCGCGCCGGTTGCTCGCCGAGGTGCTGACTGAGCTTGGTCTGTTGGCGTCCTTCCACGACCGCCCAGCCGCCGACATCGACCGCATCATCGAGGCCTGCGTCGATGGATTCCAGGACTCGATGCAGCGCCAGTCGCTCAACGGCGACATTCCTTTTTGAGGGTGTGGTGATGATCGATATGAACCATGGCTCCGAAGCCGTCTATGGCGGCCAGGCTCCGAGCGAGGCGCCCAGCCAGCGTATCAACGCGCTGATCGACAGCGCGCTGATCGAGCTGAATCGCAACCAACGTTCGCGCAACTATCTCGGCGGGAGCCGCATCGGCGAGCCCTGCGCGCGCAAGCTCGTCTACGAGATCAACCACACGCCGATCGATGCCGGGAAAGGTTTTAATGGCCAGACCCTGCGCATTTTTGACGCCGGGCATCAGTTCGAGACGCTGTCAATCCGCTGGCTGCGCGCCGCAGGCTTCGATCTTCGAACCCACCGCAGCGACGGCGACCAGTTCGGCTTTACCACCGCCAACGGGCGCATCCGAGGCCACATCGACGGCGTTATCGTCGACGGACCTGATGTCGGCGTCGCCTGGCCGGTTCTGTTCGAGCACAAGGCCGTCAATTCCAAGTCCTGGGCTGACATCGTCAAGCGCGGCGTTCAGCTCTCTAGGCCGGTCTATTACGCCCAGCTGCAGATCTACATGGCCTACATGGACCTCGAGACGGCGCTGTTCACCGTGCTCAACAAGGATACCCAGGCGCTCCATCACGAGTTGGTGGCGTTCAATGCCACGGAGGCCCAGGCGCTCTCCGACAAGGCCGTCGACATCATCCGCGCCGCGGAGGTCGGGGAATTACCGCCGCGCATCGCCGCTAATCCGGACTTCTATCTCTGCCGCTGGTGCGCCTACGCCCAGCGCTGCTGGGAGGGCGCGGTATGACCATCATGCCATCGCCGCAGCAGGCGGCCGCCATCCGCGCGATCGTGGACTGGTATCGCAACCCGCATCGGCAGCAGCCGGTGTTCCGGCTGTTTGGCTATGCCGGTTCCGGAAAATCGACCATCACGGCGCACGCGATCGAGGCGCTCGGCCTTAACCCGACGAGCCGTGACGGCGGCGTCAGTGGCGGCGTCCTGTTCGCGGCCTTCACCGGAAAGGCCGCGCTGGTGATGACGCGCAAGGGCACGCCGGCATCGACCATCCACAGCCTGATCTATCGGGTCTCGGAAGCAACGCCCGAGGAGATCGCACGGATCGAACAGGAGGCCGCTGCCCTGCGCGCCAGCTTCGGCAGCCTGCCGCCGGCCGAGCAGTTGTTCGCGATGGAGCGGCTCAAGCGCCTTGAGCTTCGCCTCTGCGATATTCACCAGCCACGCTTTGTACTCAACGAGCAATCGCTAGTGCGCGAGGCCGATCTCATCGTGCTCGATGAGGTCTCGATGGTCGGCCCCGAGATGGCGGCTGACCTTCTGGCCTTCGGCAAACCAATTCTGGTGCTGGGCGATCCGGGTCAACTGCCGCCAATCAAGGGCGCCGGCGCTTTCACCGATGTGGCACCCGACGTGATGCTGACCGAGATCCACCGGCAGGCCGGCGAGAGCGCGATCATCAGGCTCGCCACCATGGCGCGGCAGGGGGAACCGATCCCCTACGGCGCCCACGACGGTTACGTCTGGAAGATGCGGCGCACGGACCTCGCTCCCGAGCAGTTACTGCGCGGCGGCCAGGTGATCTGCGGCCGCAACGCCACGCGGCTTCACCTCAACGCCGCCATGAAACATGCGGCTGGCTTTGCCGCTGTGCATCCGGTCGGCAGCGGCGAGAAGATCATCTGTCTCAAGAACCGCAATGACCTTGGCCTTGTGAACGGCATGTTCGTATCGCTGGCAGATATCCGCCACGAAGGGCCGCTCGAGTTCAATGCCACACTGACGACCGAGGACGGCGTGGCGATCGCTGGCCGGCATCGATTCTACAAGGGCCACTACGACGATCACGTCCACCTCGATCCGGAGCGGCCCCGCCGAGACTGGAAGGAGATGCGTGGGCTGATCGAGACCGTCTGGGGCTACGCCATCACCTGCCACAAGAGCCAAGGCTCGCAGTGGGAGAACGTCATCGTCTACGACGATGGGCTCGGACGCACCGCAGAGGATCGTGCGCGCTGGCTCTATACCGCGATCACGCGGGCCGAACAGGGGCTCGCGATCCTTGATTGACCTCAACGATGCCCCCCATCCGTTTCTCGTGCAGGTCCGCTACGACCTCGACGCCATCGTCGCGCGGCTGCGCGCAACGGCGGAAATCTGGGTGCCGCAGCTATTCGGCAACGGCCGGCGTCTGGGCGACGAATGGCGGCTCGCCAACATCAAGGGTGCTGCGCCGCGGAAGCAAGGCAGTTGCGTCATCACGCTGAAGGGCGAGCACGCCGGCGACTGGCACGATTTCGACGGCGGTCAGGGCGGCGGGCCGCTCAGGGCGCTGGAGGAGGCAACGGGGCTCACAGGACGCGATCTGTTCGCGCGCGCCGCCGACATGGCGGGATGGTCGCCCGGTGCACCGACACGCCAAGCACCATCACCAACAACCGTGTCGCACCCGGAGCGCGACACCGCGCGCGAGATCGCATTCATTCTCGATCACGCCGGGCCGTTGCTCGATACGCCCGCGGCTGCCTATCTGCGGGGCCGCGGTCTTATCGCTCCGGCTGGCGCCGATCTCCTGGCACATTCCGACCTGACGCATTGGGAGACGAAGACCGGCTATCCTGCACTGATCGGAACGGTACGGGACCGCGCCGGCAACGTGGTCGCCGTCCATCGGACCTATTTGCAGTCTGATCCGGCCCAGCCGACCCGCGTAGCCAAAGCGGCGGTCTCGAAGCCGCGCATGATGCTGGGCAAGACCGGCGGCGGTGCGGTGCGGCTTGCTCCGCTCGGTGACAGTGGCGTGCTTGCGCTCAGCGAAGGCATCGAGACGGGCATCGCCGCCATGACGGCCATTCCGGGACTGGCGGTCTGGGCGACCCTATCAACGTCCGGGCTTGAGCAGGTGCAACTGCCGGCGCAAGCAACGCGCGTCATCGTCCTCGCGGACAATGACATGTCGAGCGCAGGCCTCCGTGCCGCCGAGGCAACCGCGCAGCGGCTGCGGGCCGAGGGCCGCGAGGTCGCGATCGCGATGCCGCCTGAGGCCGGTCACGACTTCAACGATCTTCTGCTGCGCGCCGGTCCAGCGGAGGTACGCGCCGTCATCGAAGGCGCCCTACCAGTGCCCGAGCAGGACGAGCCGCAGCCGGTCGGCCAGCACAGGCCCATCAATTACATCGAGCCGAATCAATCGCTGCCGTTGCTCCGAACCGACGAAGGTGATCTAGCCCGGGCCGTCGAGCGAGCCTGGAGCTTGTTGCTCGCGTCCAACCGCACGCCCTGGCTGTTCCGCTACGCCGGCGTTCCGACTTGGGTGGTGCCCGACGACGAGGGCCGTCCGGTCGCAGCCCCGCTGACCGACGAGCGGCTCCGCCACATGCTGGCCAAGCTCGCGGTCTGGCGCCGCATGAACCGCCAGGGCGAACTCATCCCGGCGCATCCGCCGACACCGCTGGTCAAATCGGTCCTCGCGACACCCGATCCGGGCTTGCCTGTGCTCGTCGGCATCGTCAACACGCCGGTGTTTGGCCGCAACGGCAAGCTCCTGACCACGCCCGGCTACCATCCGGATGCGAGGCTTCTCTATTTTCCGTCGCCGGGCTTCGATGTGCCCGAGGTTGCGCAGCGCCCATCCGCGGAACAGTGCACGGCAGCGCGGTCGCTGATTTGCGATGACCTACTGGGCGACTTCCCGTTCGTGTCGCCATCCGAACATGCCCATGCCGTAGCGCTCCTGCTGCTCGGCTTCCTGCGCTCCATGATCGATGGGCCGACCCCGCTGCATCTGATCGAGAAGCCGACGCCCGGCACCGGTGCGACGCTCATGGTCGACGCGATCGCCACGATTCTGACCGGCGCCGGCGCATCCGTCATGACCGAAGGACGCGACGATGAGGAATGGCGCAAACGAGTGACTGCCAAGCTCCGGCAGATCCCGTCGATCGTGCTGATCGACAATCTGCGTCAGAAGCTCGACAGCTCCGCCGTCGCCGCGGCCCTCACGGCGTCGTTCTGGGAGGATCGCATCCTCGGCGTCTCAGAGATGACGCGACTGCCGATCCGCTGCGCGTGGATCGCCACCGGCAATAACCCGGAGTTCTCCAACGAGATGGCGCGCCGTCTCGTGCGCATCCGGCTCGATGCGCACGTCGAGCAGCCCTGGCAGCGCGCGGGCTTTCGCCACCCCGATCTCATGATCTGGGTGCGTGCCAACCGGGCCCGCATCGTCGCGGCTTGCCTCAGCCTCTGCCAGGCATGGATCGCCGCCGGACGTCCGCGCGGGACGCGCAGCATCGGCAGCTACGAGTCCTGGGCGCAGACGCTGGGGGGCGTGCTCGAGGTCGCCGGCATCGAAGGGTTCCTCGGCAACCTCGAAGAGATGATGGAGGCATCCGATGGCGAGGGCGGAGTCTGGCGCAGCTTCGTGTCGGCCTGGTGGGATCGGTTCGGCACAGCGGAGGTCGGTGCCGGTGACCTCTACGAGTTGGCGCTGACGTGCGAGCCGCCGCTTCCGCTGGGGTTCGGCAATGATCGTTCGCAGCGAATTCGCCTCGGCAAGGCGCTGGGACGCGTGCGCGACCGGATCTTCCGTATTCGTCAGTTGTCGGTCCGGGTGGAAGGCTCCGGCACGCATCAAGGCGCGCAGCGCTGGCGTCTCGCGCTCGATGAAAAAACAGGCACGGATAAACATTCACAACATTCACCGAGGCCCAGCGGCTCCGTGAATGTCGTGAATGTTGGTGAATGTTTGAAAAGCAACATTCACGGCGAAATTCCCCATGAAACCAAACCGATAGATGAGGTCGGTGAATGTCGTGAATGTTTTTCCAATGCTTACACGTGCGCGTGCGCGCGCGTGCACGCTATAGAAGGCCCGGCAAAACATTCACAACATTCACCACATTCACCGAACCCAGCAAAACCGCGGTTTTCTGACGGGGAAGGTGCCGGTGAATGTCGTTCTGGACATTCACCAATCCCCGACCCGCCTGTCTGGCTGAAGGAGGTGCTGTGATGCGCCCCCTGCACGCCACCGGGCCGCCCGACACGCCCATCCCAAAAGCCGAACGAGAACGGCCGGTACCGCCAAGCCAGGCCGCCGCCGTCCTGCACCACGACAGACCCCCGATCACGGAGACCATCATGGCTTCGACGACTCTGACTTTGCCTGCTGCCGTGACAAGCCCAGTGGCGACACAATCGCTTGGCCCTGGCCACGGCACGATCCTCGCGCTCGACCTCGGCACCACAACCGGATGGGCGTTGCGTCCCGGCGATGGGGCGATTACCAGCGGCACGGTGTCGTTTCGGCCGAGCCGCTACGACGGCGGCGGCATGCGTTACCTGCGCTTCCGCGGCTGGCTCGACCAGTTGGTAACCGACGTCGGCGGCCTGAGCGCCGTCCATTTCGAGGAGGTGCGCCGACACGCCGGCACTGATGCGGCACACGTCTATGGAGGCCTGCTGGCGACCCTCACCGCCTGGTGTGAGCAGCACGCCGTTGCCTATCAGGGCGTACCGGTCGGAACGATCAAACGGTTCGCCACCGGCAAGGGCAACGCAGACAAAGCCGCGATGCTTGCCGCCATGCAGGCCCGCGGCTTCTCACCCGCCGACGACAACGAGGCCGACGCGCTCGCCATCCTGCTGTGGGCAATCGAGACGCAGGGAGGCGTGCGATGACGCGGATGCGTCTTCCCGATCGCCGCTTTGCAGAAACCGTCGTGCTCGAGCACAGCGGCACGCGTTTTATGGTGACCGTCGGATTTTATCCGGACGGCCGACCTGGCGAGGTGTTCACCCATGGCGCCCGCAGCGGTTCCAATCTCGACGCGCTGCTGGCCGATGCCTGTGTCGTCGTCTCCTGTCTGATCCAGCACGGCGTCGAGCCACGTGATCTTGCAACCAGCATGGGCCGGCTTGGCAATGCGGAACCCACATCGATCATCGGCGCGGTCGTCGATCTGGTCGCCACCTCGAGCGCAGCCCCGCAACAGTCCGTCCCGGAGGCAAGCGCATGACCGGCGAACGGATACTTCAACACGTGTCCAACATTCTGGTCGAGCGGGGCGTGGCCTACGGCGACGCGGCGACGTCGATGGCAGCGATCGCTGCGCGCTGGTCGATCACGCTGGGTCATCCCGTCACTCCAGCTCAGGTCGTGCTGTGCATGATCGATCTCAAACTCACGAGGCTCACGCACGACCCGAAGCACCACGACAGCACCGCCGACGTGATCGGCTACGCCGCGTTGCTGCCGGAGGTGACGCTATGAGGTGGCACCCCAGAGGCTACGGCGGCGAGCGTCGTCCGCCCGAGACGGTTAAGGAGGATGGCTGGCGTGAGCAGGGTCTGCTCGCGGTCTCCGTCGACGATCAACGGCTCACATGGCCCGAGCGCGAATTGATCCGGCAGCTCGGCGAGAAGCTCTACGGCAAAAACCGAAAGACGGAGACGAGCAATGGCTGAGATGCACTGGAAACCCACGTTGGTCGAAGAGCGATTCGCTGAAGCCGCCGACGTGATGAAGCGGCTCCCTGGTGTCCGTGTTCCGGGTTACTTCAACACATGGCCCAAGATGGTTGTCGAGTTTGCCGATCGCGTTGGCCAGGAACCTCAACCAATGCGGCTGCCACCGCCGTCGCCCGCCGCGATCAGCCGGATGGAGGAAACGCTGGGTTGGCTTGCATGGCTTGACCCGGTGGACGCAAAGATCGTCTGGCTGCGGGCAACTGGCGAGCGTTGGAAGGCGGTTTGTTGGAAGGTGGGTCTTGTGCGCTCAGCGGCTCACCAGCACTGGCTCTACGCGCTGTGCGTGATCGTGCTGCGACTTAACGGACGGAAAGTCCCGAGCAAGCGGTCACGCCAGTTCATTGTTGAGCGAGCACAAGCAGAAAGAATCTGAGAACAGGATCGAAAAGTGTCCGAGGACACTTTTCGCTGTGACAGATTCGCTCTGAAAAGCTAGTCTCGTTGGCATGATCGCGAGAGTCGTGCACGGCGCCCAATAACCGCGGGTCCTCCCTGGCCGAAAAGCTATGCGGGGGGCAACGGCCCGGGACATCGCTACCGTCAGCCACAAAATCTGAGTTACCACCCGGCGGGGTTACCACCCTGCATTCAGGCGCCGTGCGCCTCAGAAAGCCCCGTAGCACGGCCCTTTTGAACCCGCGGGCGCGATAATCCGTACTGGTACGGCAAGGCGGTACACCGGCCGGTACAAGCAGCTTCGGTTACCGCCCCCGGTCGTTACCGATCCCTAATCGAAAGAACCATGACGCCGCAGTTCCCCAACGCAGTCGAGCGCTGGCCGCTCGAGCGATTGATCCCGCATGCGCGCAATGCCCGCACCCATTCAGACGAGCAAGTGGCGCAAATTGCGGGGTCGATCGCCGAGTTCGGCTTTGTGAACCCGGTGTTGGTCGGCGACGACGGCGTGATGGTGGCCGGCCACGGCCGCGTGCTCGCCGCGCGCAAACTGGGGCTGCACGAGGTGCCGGTGATCGTGCTGTCGCACCTGACGCCAACGCAGCGGCGCGCGCTGATGATCGCGGACAATCAGATCGCGACCAATGCGGGCTGGAATGACGAGATGCTGGCAGCCGAATTGGCAGCGCTGAAGGAGGAGGCATTCGATCTCGACCTGCTCGGCTTCGACGATGCCGAGATCGAACGCATTCTCGCCGGCACCGATGACGAGACGGCCGAACTTGATGAGGCGCCCGAGCCACCTGTCGATCCCGTCAGCCGGCCCGGCGATTTGTGGATCTGTGGCGAGCATCGCGTTCTTTGCGGCGACGCTACGGTCCTGGCCGATGTCGAGAAGGTCCTGGGCGGCGAGCTCGCCGACATGACGTTCTGCGATCCACCCTACAACGTGAACTACGCCAACTCGGCTAAAGACAAATTACGAGGCAAGAACCGTCCAATCCTCAATGATGCACTCGGCGAGGATTTCGGCGCGCTGCTCTACGACGCCTGCGTCAACATCCTCACGATCACCAAGGGTGCGGTCTACATCTGCATGTCATCGTCCGAACTTGACAGGCTGCAGAAGGCTTTCCGCGAGGCCGGCGGGAAGTGGTCGACCTTTGTGGTCTGGGCCAAGAACACATTCACGCTCGGGCGTTCCGATTACCAGCGGCAGTACGAGCCGATCCTCTACGGCTGGAAAGACGGCACCGACCACTACTGGTGCGGCGCCCGCGACCAGGGCGATGTCTGGTTCTTCGACAAGCCGCACAAGAACGACCTGCACCCGACGATGAAGCCGGTGGCGCTGGTCGAGCGGGCGATCCGCAATTCATCCAAGAGCCGCGACATCGTATTCGATCCATTCGGCGGCTCGGGTACGACGCTGATTGCGGCGGAACACTCTGGGCGCCGCGCGCGGCTTATCGAGCTCGATCCGAAATACGTCGATGTCATAGTTCAACGCTGGCAAACGACGACCGGTGGCAGTGCAAAACACGCTGCCACCGGCCAGTCTTTCGGAGCGTCCTAACCGGCGATTTTGTAAACTCGCCCGCGTTTCTCGTCCTTCTCCGAGGTGATATCCAGGCCGAGTTTCTTCTTGAGTGCACCGGCAATGGCGCCGCGCACGGTGTGGGCTTGCCAGCCGAAGGCGGCAACGATCTCCTCGATGCTCGCGCCTTTGGTCCGCTTCAGCATCACGATGAGTTGCGCCTGCTTGCTGTCGTCGCGGCTGCGGCGAGGCTTTGGCTTCTTTGTTTTGGATGCATTTGGGCGTTGGTTCGGTTCAGCCTCAACTTCGGTTGATGGCGTAGCAGCCTCATCAGGCTCCGCTTCCAGTTCCTCCTCGCGTTCGTCAATGCCCAGTGCGGCGAATGCGGCTTTGGTGGCAACGAGCGTCATCCGCCCGCGCTTCTCGTCGTGACGCCAAACCGTGTCGTCACGCTTGGCGCGAACCTCCTTGATGAGTTTCTTCTTCAGCAGGCTCTTGAGCACATTGCCAGCGGCATTGCCCTTGAGTTTCGCGGTGACCGGAAACACGCAGCGGTCAGGGCGCTGGCAAGCGGCGGTCAGAACGACGAGTTGAGAATCGGAAAGTTGCGGCATGGACTGAACTCCCTTGGGTAGCTTGCTTGGGCCAACACCATCGCGGCCCTGCTACTGCCCCAAGCCCCGGCGGCCGTGACCGCGCGGGGCGAGGTTTAGAGCGCGGCCGGCTATGCGGCGTGTTCGCCTTCCTTGAAGGCCGCGTCGGTGATGCGCTTGAGCAGCTCGGCGTAGTGCGTGAGGGTGCCGACGTGGCCCCAGTTGATGTCGTCGGGGCTGTATCCAAAGTGCTCGTCGCTCAGCGCTTGGAGGCGATTAAGCATCGTGTCGATCTCGGCCTTGTTGGCGATGAAGGCGTCGAGGGCGGTGCGGTTGTCGGGGCGGTTGCGCATGGCGGTCTCCTGCGGTGGTGACGCCATGAATGCTTCGATTGCATCGACAGCCAAGTCGATTACGAGCAATTTGATTGCTTTGTTTGCGCGAGAACAATCATGGGATTATCAATCCGCGCCTATGCGCGGCAGCGTGGGGTAAGCCACGTCGCAGTTCTGCGCGCGATCAAGCAAGGCCGCGTGATATTGGAGCCAGACGGCACCGTTGATGCAGCCAAGGCCAATGCGTCCTGGGAGCGCTCGAGCGATCCGGGTCGTCGCAAGCCGGTTGCGGAGAAACTCCGGCCGGTCGCAGAAGCGGCCGTTGGCTCGGTGCGCGAGACGCTGAAAGAACAAGGCCTCCCAGCAGGAGGCAATGTCACCTTCGTGCAGGCGCGCACCGCGCACGAGATCGCCAAGGCGCATCTTGCGCGGCTACGTCTGCAACGCATGAAGGGCGAGCTCGTCGATCGCGCCCGCGCCACCGCGCTGGTGTTCCGGCTTGCGCGCGAGGAGCGCGACACCTGGGTCAACTGGCCAGCGCGGGTCGCAGCACTGATGGCAGCCGAGCTCGGCGTGGAGGCGCATCCGATGCAAAAGATTCTGGAGATGCATGTCCGCGCTCACCTCGCCGAACTCACCGAGGTCCGGTCAGAGTTCAGATGACCTGGCCGATTTCGACGGCGGTGAGGAGTTGTGGCAGTGCTGGCGCGATGGGCTCAGGCCCGATCCGCTGCTCACCGTCTCGCAATGGGCGGATGTTCACCGCTACTTGAGCCCGCGCGCTTCGGCGGAGCCTGGGCGCTACCGCACCGATCGCACGCCTTACATGCGCGCGATCATGGATGCGCTGTCGCCCTCGCATCCGGCGCGGCGGATCGTGTTCATGAAGGCGGCGCAGGTCGGCGCCACCGAGGCCGGCAATAACTGGATTGGCTACATCATTCATCATGCCCCGGGACCGATGTTGGCGGTACAGCCGACGGTCGAGCTGGCCAAACGGTTTTCACGGCAACGCATCGAACCGCTGATTGCGGAGAGCCCAGCATTGCGGGAGCGGGTCAAACCTTCCCGCGCCCGCGACGCCGGCAACACGGTTTTGTCGAAGGAGTTTCCGGCAGGGTTGCTCATCATCACCGGCGCCAACAGCGCGGTCGGATTGCGCTCGATGCCGGCGCGCTACCTGTTTCTCGACGAGGTCGATGCCTATCCGCCCTCGGCTGATGAGGAGGGCGATCCCGTTGCGCTGGCCGAAGCACGCACGCGCACGTTCTCGTGGCGGAGCAAGGCGTTCCTTGCGTCGACCCCGACGATCCAGGGGATTTCGCGGATCGAGCGGGAGTACGAGGCCTCGGACCAGCGCCGTTACTTCGTGCCGTGCCCGCATTGCGAGCACATGCAGTGGCTTTTGTTCGAGCGGTTGCGCTGGGACAAGGGGAAGCCCGAGACCACACACTATATATGCGAGGCTTGCGATGGCCGGATTGAGGAGCACCACAAGACCGCCATGCTCCAGGCCGGCGAGTGGCGGGCCACTGCGGAAGGCGCTGATTCTGGCACGATCGGGTTCCATCTCTCGGCACTCTATTCGCCGGTCGGCTGGTTCTCCTGGGCCGATATCGCCCGGATGTGGGAGGCGGCGCAGGCCACCGACGAGGCCAAGCGCAGCTTCAAGAACGGCGTGCTGGGCCTGACGTGGGTTGAGACCGGCGAGGCGCCGGACTGGCAACGGCTCTATGAGCGCCGTGAACCCTGGCAGATCGGCACCGTCCCGAGGGGCGGACTGTTTCTGACCGCCGGCGCCGACGTGCAGAAGGACCGCATCGAGGTCGATGTTTGGGCATGGGGTAGAGGCCTAGAAAGCTGGCTGATCGATCACATCGTGGTCGAAGGCGGACCCGAGCACGCCGAGACCTGGAACACACTCGGCCAATTGTTGAATCAAACCTGGCCGCATGCTCACGGCGCCGAGCTCGGTCTTGCCAAGCTCGCAATCGACACCGGCTATGAATCGCCCGCGGTCTACGCCTGGGCGCGCCGGTCCGGTCACGCGCAGGTCGCGCCGATCAAGGGCGTTGAGGGCTTCAACCGTTCGGCGCCGGTCGCGGGCCCGACGCATGTTGACGTTACAGAAGGCGGCAAGAAACTTCGCCGCGGCGCGCGCCTGTGGACGATTGCAGTCGCAACATTCAAGAGCGAAACCTATCGCTACCTTCGCCTGTTGGCGCCGACCGACGAAGAAATCGCCGCGGGTGCAAAGTTCCCGGCGGGGTATGTGCACTTACCACGCGGCAGCGATGCCGAATGGATCAAGCAGCTCGTCGCCGAGCAGTTGGTGACGATCAAGACCAAGCGCGGGTTTCAGCGGCTCGAATGGCAGAAGTTGCGCGAACGCAATGAGGCGCTCGACTGCCGTGTCTATGCGCGTGCCGCGGCCTGGATCGCCGGCGCCGATCGGTGGACTGAGGCCATGTGGCGTAACCTCGAGCAGCAGGTCGGAGTCTCGGCAGAAGAGGATGTGGTCCGGCCGGTCGAGACCGCAGCATCGGCTGAAAACATTGCTGGCGTGATCCGGCGCGGGCCGAAGCGCCATGGCCGCCGGGTGTTCCGGTCGAGCTATATGAGTTGAACCCATGACCCTCGAAGAGATGACCGCGCAGCGCGATGCGCTGCTCGCCGCGCGTTTCCGCGGCGTGCGCACGGTCGAGATCGACGGCCGGCGCGTTACCTATGCCACCGACACTGAGATGGCGGCCGCTATCACCGATCTCGAACGTCGGATCGCCACAGCCGGTGAAGGGGGTCGGCGCCGCCGGATCCTGACTTCTGCTTCGAAAGGACTCTGACCTCGTGCTTGCATCGATGAAGCAGTTCCGACGCCGCGTCGGCGCGTTCATCGGTGGGTTTGAAGCGGGGCTTGCGAACCGTCGGCTCAAAGGGTTCCAGCCGAGCCGGGCACATCTCAACACGCTGATCGCGGCGGCAGGGCCCGATATTACCGCCCGCGCCCGCTGGCTCGTTCGCAACAACGGCTATGCCGCCAATGCCATCGAGAGCTGGGCCGGCAACGTGGTCGGCGCCGGTATCAAACCGTCGTCGCTGATCGCGGATTCTGCACTCAAGGCAAGGGTGCAGAAACTCTGGCTCGATTGGACCGACGAGGCCGACGCCGAAGGCTTCACGGATTTCTATGGGTTGCAACGCCGCGCCGCGCGCGAGGTGTTTATCGCCGGCGAGGTGTTCTTCCGGTTTCGGCCGCGCCGGCCGCAGGATGGGCTGACGGTCCCGCTGCAGCTGCAGATGCTGCCTTCGGAGATGCTGCCGTTGAACCGGAATGAAGTCTCGCCCGGCGGAAACGTCATCCGGCAGGGGATCGAATTCGATGCGATCGGGCGCCGCGTAGCCTACCATTTCCTGCGCCGACACCCAGGCGACATGACCGACCCCGGCCTTGCCGGCGACATCGTGCGCATCCCGGCGTCCGAGATTGTGCACGTCATTGACCCGGTCGATGCCGGTCAGCTGCGTGGAATTTCGCGCTTCGCGGCCGGCATTGTGAAGCTGTTCCTGCTCGACCAGTACGACGATGCCGAGCTCGATCGGAAGAAGGTCGCGGCGATGCACGCGCTCTTTATCACGACGCCGGCGCCGGCCGAGCCGCTCGATGCGGCGGAGGGTCGCGACGAGAACGACGAGCGCACGCTCGACCTGCAGCCGGGCCAGATCACCATGCTGGAGCCCGGCGAAGAGGTGCAAACCTCGGCACCGGCGGATTCAGGGCAGACTTACGAGCCGTTCCAGTACCGCACGCTTCTGCAAGTGTCGGCCGCGCTTGGCGTGCCTTATGCGTATCTATCGAACGACATGCTCAAGGCAAACTACTCGAACTCCCGCCTGGCGCTGCTGGAGTTCCGCCGGCGCATCGAAGCCTACCAGCACGCCGTAATCGTCTGGCAGCTGTGCCGCCAGGTCTGGGCGCGCTGGATGGACACCGCGGTGGTCGCGGGCGCGCTTGATCTGCCGGACTACGACCAACGCCGTCGTGAGTACCTGGCCTGCGGCTGGCTGCCGCCAAAGTGGGATTGGGTTGATCCTCTGAAGGATGCGCGTGCCGAAATCGAACAGATCGATGCCGGGCTCAAGAGCCGCACGCAGGCGCTGGCCGAGCGTGGCTACGACGCCGAGCAGGTCGACGCCGAGATTGCGGCTGACAAGGCACGGGAGGAATTGCTTGGTCTGACCTTTGGATCGGCCGCGCCCCCGAATGCGGCGCAAGCGTCGAGCGACCCCGGTGCAACGGCCGACGCCACTGCGGCTTGAATTTAAACGACAACGGTATCCCCAAATGATTGACCTGCCCCATGTCGCATCCCGCGTGTTCGGGACGCCGCTGATGATCGCGCGCGGGAAGCTTGAAGTGATCCTTGGCGTGCTGGCGCCGCGGCTCGCCGGGATCGCATTGGAACCGGTCAATACGGCAACGGATCCAGCGCTGCTGACCTCGATCACCGGAGAGAGAATTGCGGTGGTGTCGGTGACCGGCACGCTGGTCAGCCGCTCGAGCTATCTCGATGCCGCGAGTGGCCTGCTGTCTTACGGCGAGATCGGTGATGCCATTGCCTCGGCCATGGACGACTCTTCGGTGCGCGGCGTCATTCTCGATGTTGACTCGCCAGGCGGCGAGGTCGGCGGCCTGTTTGATCTGGTGGAGCGCATCGGCGCGATCAAATCTGCGAGCGGCAAGCCGCTCTGGGCGGCTGCAAACGAAAGCGCGCTGTCGGCGGCCTATGCCATCGCGAGCATCGCCGATCGTCTCTACGTGACGCGGACTGGCGAGGTCGGATCGGTCGGCGTGGTCGCAGTTCATGTCGACGAAAGCGGGGCCGATGCAAAAGCAGGCCTGGCTTGGACATTCGTGTTCGCGGGCGAAAGCAAGATCGATGGCAATGCCCACGAGCCGCTCTCCGCGCGTGCCCGCGCCACGATCCAAGCCGACGTCGATCATCTCTACGCGCAACTGTGCGGGCTCGTGGCCAGCAACCGCCGCCTGACCAACGAGGCCGTGCGTGGAACGAACGCTGCCGTCTATCGCGGCGAGCTTGCGATCCGCGTTGGCCTCGCCGACCGCGTGGGAACGCTGGATCAGGCGATTGCCGAGATGGCAACCGAGTTTGACCGGGAAGCATCGCCTGCGCGCATTATCATCAACCCGACACCGAAGAGGAGCACGTCCATGGCGACGAACAAGACCGAACGGATTGAGCACGACGCAAGCGAGCCGCAACGGTCGCTCGCGTTGGAGGTAGCGCCGCTGGCGCCACCTTGCGAACCGGCCCGTCCACCCATTCAGGCGCCTGCGCCGATCCAGGCGCCGGAATCGGAGCCCGCGGCCGAACCCGTGAACGACCCCGGCACGGCGGACAAGCTGCGGGCGGAATATGCCGACATCGCTGCGCTTGCTGCTCAGGCCGCCCGGCTCGGCGTCACGGTCGATGCTGCGGATGCCATGGCTAAGGGCATCTCGGCTAATGAGCTCCGCCGTTCCGTACTCGATGCGCTTGCCGCGCGCGCCGAGGCAACAAGCGTCATCGCAGCGGCCCCATCCACACCTGTCGCGGGCGACAGCCCGATCGTGCGGCGTGCCAAGGAACGCGCCGCGGCGGCGCGCGCCTGATCACTCGAAGGAGCACAAGATATGACTACGCTGACGATGTCGCCGACGCTCGGCGACCTGCTTAAGTTTGAACTCAACGCAAACTATTGCCGCGAGACCGTGACGCTCAAATCAGGCGCGAACTACGCGCTTGGTTCGGTGCTGGGCCAAATCACCGCCTCCGGCAAATACCGGCTTTCGCCGGCCGCCGAAGTCACCGGCGATGAAGGCGCGGAGGTCGCCGTCGCAGTGCTGATCGAGGCGGTGGACGCAACCAACGCCGACAAGACCGGCCTTGTGGTCGCGCGCGGCCCCGCGATCGTGTCCAAGGCGGCCCTCGTCTTTGATGATTCGATCGACGACGGAGACAAAGCGGCGGCAAAAAACGTTCAGCTTGCCAGTGCCGGGATCGTTCCGCGCGTCACCGCCTGATCCGGCCGTCCATCAACCCCATACGCCACACCGGGCTTCGACGAATCACCGTCGGGGCCCGAACCATTTAAGGAACTCCCATGGCATCCATGATCAATCCCTTCGACGCGGGCGGCTACTCGCTCGCCGAGATGACCTCGGCCATCAACATCCTGCCCAACGTCTACACGCGGCTGGGCGAGATGGGCCTGTTTCGCTTCGAGGGCATCACCCAGCGAAGCGTCATTATCGAGCAGGCCGAAGGCGTGCTGAACCTCTTGCCGACTGTGCCGCTCGGCGGGCCGGCAACGGTCGCCAACCGAGACACGCGCTCGACCCGCTCCTTCACCGTGCCCTGGATTCCGCACGACGACGTCATCACGCCACAGGATATTCAGGGTGTCCGAGGCTTCGGCGTTGCCGACGCGGCCGACCCACTCGCCACGGTCATGGAGCGTAAGATCACGCGCATGCGGGCCAAGCACGCGCAGACCCGGGAATACATGGAAATCAATGCGCTGCGCGGCGTCGTCAAGGATGGCGCCGGCGTCGAGCTCTACGACTATTTCGACGAGTTTGGCCTCGCCCAGCAGTCGGTCGACTTCGTGCTCGGGACCGCCGGCACCAATATCCAGGCCAAGTGTCGGGAGGTGCTGCGCGACCTCGAGACCGAGCTTAAGGGCGAGACTATGAACGGCGTGCTCGCGCTGGTGAGCCCCGGTTTCTTCGACAAGTTGATCGGCCATTCCAAGGTGGAAGATGCCTACAAATATTTCTCCTCGACCGGCGCCCAGCCGCTGCGCGAAGACACCCGCCGTCGGTTCCCGTTCTCCGGCATCGTGTTCGAGGAATACTATGCGACGGTGACGCTTTCGACCGGAGCGACCGAGACGCTGATCCCGGCGAACGAGGGCATCGCTTTCCCGCTCGGCACCATGGATACATTCGTCACTTACGGCGCGCCGGCGAACCTGATCGAGACCGTCAACACCATGGGGTTGCCGATCTACGCCCGGCAGATTGCGCGGCCGGACGGCAGCGCCATCGATGTGAAGACCGAGGCATCTCCGCTGCCCGTCAACAAGCGGCCGCGCCTCGCGGTCAAAATTCTGACCAGCAACTAAGCGGCGCAATGATCGACTTCGATGCGCTGGTGTTCGGGCCGGTCTACAGCACGTTCGGGCAGTCGTCCGTGCTCACGATCGGTTCGTCGAGCTACGACGTTGTCGTGATCGACAACACCAAGGGCGTCACCGTCGACGAAGCCGGCGTGATCGGTGTGCAGACCATTCGCCCGGCGGTTGACGTGCGCCGCAGCGCGCTCGTCGGCCTCGGCATTGCCTTTGGCGATCTCGTCGATGCCGAGGTCGCATTCAACGGCGCGACCTGGCGCATCAAGAGCTTCCTCGACAACGGCGATGAGCTCCGCCTTATCCTGATGCAGGGATCTTGATGGACAAGCGCGAGGATATCCTGGCGCGGCTTCTCCAGGTGGCGGCCAGCGTCCCGGGCGTTGCCATGGCTGTGCGCAACCAGGACGAGATCAGCGAGCGGTCGCGGCCTGCCATCGTAGTGTTCGACGCCGACGAGTCGGCCGATGAAGCCGCCGAACGCCAGGACCATCCAGGGCGTGCGCCCAACCTCGTGGCGATGACGCCCGAGGTGCTGGTCCTGCTGAGCGCCTCGCCCGAGAGCATCGGTTCCGCGCTCAATGCGCTGCGTGCCAAGCTGGTCAAGGCCGTGCTCACGGACTCGCAATTAATTGCGCTCACCGGTGCCAACGGCCGTGTTCGCTATGCCGGCTGCTCGACCCATCTCGGCCATGGTCGCTCCATGGAAGGCTCCATGGGCGTTCAGTTCACCTTCGCCTACGTGCTGCGCCCCGAGCAGCTCTAATCCCATCCTGATGGAGGCACGCAATGCCCGTTTCCCCCTCGACCGATAACTACTACGTCGGCAAAGGCAAGATCAGCTTCAAGGCCGTCGGCGAAACGACGTTCCGCGACGTCGGCAACGTCAGCTCGCTCGAAACCGCGCCGAACATCACGACGCTCGAGCACTTCTCCTCCCGGGAGGGCGTCAAGAAGAAGGACATGGAAGTGGTCACTGAGAAGAAGATGACTGTGACCATGGTTATGGACGAGTGGACCGCCGACAACCTCGCCATGATGCTGCTTGGCGACATCAGCACCGACACCGATGGCAACAAGGTGATCGATATCTTCTCGCGCAACATCTTCGAGGGCGAGCTCAAGTACGAGGGCACCAACGAGATCGGCTCGCAGATGGACATCGATCTGTTCCGGGTCGTGTTCAAGCCCGGCAAGTCACTCAATCCGATCTCGGACGAGTGGGGCAACATCGAAGTCGAGGGCGAGGCGCTTGCCAATGATCTGGGGAAGTTCGGCAACTGGACGGTGCGTGAGCAGGCAGTGGGCCCCTGAACGAGACTTTTGCGCCTAATCCGTGCAGCTATTGCTCGATTAGCAACTGTCTCTGGAGTTCTTCCCAGAGATCCTGAACTACAGGATCGTCAATTCCTGAAGCGCGCAGGTGGTGAGCTATATCTCGTACATACTCTACGCCGGAACCTCTAGTGCCACGCGCCTTGATCGCCATCGCGGCAATCTTGGAGAGGGTGTTCTCTCGTATAAGATTCCGCCCTTCATACATGGGAACAAGAGCAATCACTTTCTGTTCGTCCTCTAGGGTCACCAATTGGTCCCTCAAGGGAAACGTTTGACCCTCGCGTTCACGCAGCTCCTTGAGGACCTCTGGCCGCCTATTTTCCGAAAATTCAAATGCAATGCCTCGACAGGATCCATTCGAAGATACGATCCGGAGTGTCGGAGCTGGATTGTTCTTAGTCCCGCGGCTTTCAATAGATGCCTTGTCGAACGCCCGGCTGAATCCAAATAAAGTGGCATGGACACGGCGCGCGCATTTGTGCGGCTTCTCCCACCCGTCATTCATCAATGATCCATAAGCGAAAACCCACATACATAGCCTCACTTGGTTAGTTCAATTTAACACCGTAGCCCTCACCATCGTTGTTCCACTCTAGCCTCAAAAGGATCTTTATGGTCGGACTGATCGACATCGCGCCCAAGATCGAGACCGTCGATGTGCAAGGCGCGTCCGTAACCGTGCACGGCATCTCGGCAAAGGGTGTGGCGCACCTGCTCGGCCGCTTTCCCGAGTTACGCATGTTGATGACCGGGCAGGACGTTGAGGCCTCGCAACTGATGGCGATGGGCGGCGACGCGGTCGCGTCCATCATTTCGGCCGGCTGCGGCTATCCCGGCGATGAGAAGGCAGAAGCGGTGGCAAGCAAGCTTTCGATTGACGCCCAGGCCGATCTTCTTACCGCGATCCTGCGCCTCACACTGCCGGTGGGCCTCGGCCCTTTCGTCGAGAAGCTGACGGCGGTCGGGCATCTGCTCGACGCCGCTCCATCCGTTTCGGTGCCGGCTTCGAAATCGCCGAAGCCATCGACGCGCTGATCGCCGCCAATTATCCACGCGCCGAGGTCTGGGCGATGACGCCGCGCGAGATCGCGGGCTCGCTGTATTTCGCGGAACGGAGAAGGAAACGCGAGGCGGCTGAGCAGCTGGCGCTCGATGCGCTCGCCGCCCGCGGCGAACCCCGCGTCCTCAAGCGCCAGATCGAGCGCCTGCAGAGGGACTAAAGCGATGTCGGTGCGCCTGACACTGTCGGCGGTCGCCGGCGCGTTCTTCCGCGCGCTGACCGAAGGCGAGAAGCCGATGGCGCGGGCAGCGACTGCTGCAGTGCGTGAGGCGGCGGATCTCGCTAAGGCGGGGGGCCGCGCCAGCATCGCCTCCGCTGGCTTCAGCCGCAAATGGCAGAACGCGTTGCAAGCCAAGGTCTACCCGCGCGGCCGCGACAGCATGCGCGCGGCGGCGCTGATCTACCACAAGGTGCCCTATGCGCAGGTGTTCGAGCAGGGCGCCATCATCCACGGCAAGCCGCTGCTCTGGCTGCCGCTGCCGAACGCACCGTTCGGATCAGGCGGCAAACGCATTCCGCCATCGAAGTTCCGCGAGTTGGTTGGCTCGCCGCTCTATACCATCCGTCGGCCAGGCAAGCCGCTGATGCTCGGCGCCCCTGTGCGCATGACAAACGCGCGCGCCGGCAAGAGCATTTCACTGAGCCTGCTGCGCCGTGGCCGCAATCCCGGCGGCAGGGGCACCGTGCAGCTCGTGCCGCTCTATGTTGGCATCGACGCAGCCAATATTACGAAGCGTTTTGCCATCATCGACGCCATCGAGCGCGCGGCGGCGAGGCTGCCCGAGCTCTATCTGAAGCACTTCAGGGACGACTGACATGGCCCGCCCGACCATCTCCCAGCGCATCGCGCTTGAGGGTGGTGACCAGATCAAGCGCGCGCTCGCCGATCTCGGCAAGGCCGGCGAGGACGCCTTCGCGCAGCTGCAAAGGGCCGGTGAGAAGGTCAATCTCAGCGGCCCGGTCAGCGCACTCGAAGCGTCGACCAAGCGCGCTGGTGCCACCGTCGACGAACTGCGGCAGCGCATGACCGGCGCTGGCGGGGCCGCGGCACAGAGCGGAGCGGGCTTTGCCCAGTTCGGCGGCGCGGTCCAGACGACCCAGCAGCGGCTGGTCGCTGCCGTCAATGTCGGTGCACGGGTTGGCCTCGCTTTGCAGGGCGTCGGCACGGCGTTTTCCGGGGCATTCGGCAAGGTGCGCGAGTTTGGCGACGGTGTGACGGGCGTGCTGCAGTCCATGGGCTCGACGGTGCTCAAGTCCGCCGCCGCGTTGACCGCGGTGCCGGCGGCCTTTTTTGCCATCGCCACCTCTGCCGCCAATGCCGCGTCCCAGATCAAGGAAGCCTCGATCGCGGCCGGCACCTCGCCGCAGGAATACCAGAAGCTCACCATCGCGGCCGAGCAAATGGGCGGCAGTGAAGAAAAACTGGTTCTGGCGCTGTCGGCCATCAACGAAAAGGTGCAGGAGCAGTCGCAGAACTTCTTTGGCAATCAACAGCGTTTGGAGGATTTGCGCACGGCCATGCTCAGTGGTGGTTTTGCCGGCCGGCAGGCTGCCGACGATTTTGAGAAGCTCCGGCGCGAGATGGAGCTGTTCGGGCCGAGCGGCCAGCGCGGTGGGCAGTCCATCATCGACGTCGACAAGGCTCTTAAAAGTCTCGGCCCCAGCAACCGTGACGCCATCGAACGGCTGAAGGGGTTTGCCGACGAGATCGGCGCGCTGTCGAACCCGGCCGAACGCTCGGCCCGCGTGGTCGAGATCTTCGGCCGGCGCCTCGGCCCCCAGCTGGTCGAACTTCTCAGCGGCGGCCGCAAGGCGATCGAGGACATCGGCAAACGGGCTGAGGGCCTCGGCCTGATCATGTCCAATACCGAGTTCAAGGTCGCCAAGGACATGAACGATGCCCTGGCACTCATGCGCCGCAGTATTGGCGCGACCAAGAACTCTATCGGCCTCCTGTTTGCGCCCGCAATTATCGATGCGGCCGAACTGTTCACCGCGGCCATTGCCCGCAACCGCACCGACCTGATCCTGTGGGCGGGCGACATCGCGGCCAAAGTGCGTCCGGTGCTGCTCGACCTGGTGCGCGCATTGACTGGAGACACCGAAGCAATCACGACCGGCTGGATCCTGACCGCCCGCCAACTTATCGTCGATCTCGGCGTGGCCATCGCTAACGTCACCCAGACCGTCATCGTTCCGGCATTTCAGGCCTTCGTCGTTATCCTGCAGACCGTGGCCGAGACCATCAACGGTATCTTCGGCACCAAGCTGACGGCCGCCGACATCGGCGTCGTTCTGCTGCTCGCCAAGATGGTGGGTGCCTTCACGCTTCTTGCCGGAGTGCTGCGGCTCGCTGGCGGCGCGTTTGGCGCGCTGCGTGGTACGTTCGCGATCCTGGCCGGCGCGGGCAATGTTCTGCTCATCGCGATGCAAGCGCTTGGTGGCGTCTTCGGCATCATCCGCGTCGCGGTCGTTAGCCTGATCGCTACCTTCGGCGCGGTGCCGATCGCCATTGCCGCCATCGGCGCAGCGATCGGGTTTCTGGCCGTGCGGCTGGTACAGGCCGTCGACTGGTCGGCTTTCGCCGAGCGCGCCCGCGCGGCCCTCGTTGCAATCCTGGGATTCGTCGCCGGCCTCGGAGCAGCCATCGGCGGTCAATTCCAAGCGCTTCTGCAAGCCGGCGGCACGCTGTGGAACGGCATTCTGGCAGCGGCACAGACCACCTTTCTTGGCATTGTCGCCGGTGCGGCAGCAGCCTGGATGGCCATGCAGTCGGTATGGCAAAGCGGTGCTGTGGCGCTTACCGCCCTGTGGAACGTGGTCGCAACCGCGGCCCGCTCCGCCCTCGATCAGATAATGGCGGGCGCAGCGGCGTTCTGGGTCCAGGTTCTGGCCCTCTGGCAGGCCGGGGTCGACGCCATCGGCCTGCTTTGGGAGACGCTCAAATCAAGCGCGCAAGCGGCATGGCAGGCCGTCACCGATGGCGTTAGCGGCGCCTGGAGCAGCATTAGCTCGCAGTGGAGCGCCGGCGTCGACCAGTTGATCGGGCTCCTGACTCGATTGAAGGAGTTTGCGCTCGGCGTCTGGAACGCCATTGCCTCGGCGGCACAACAGGCGTTCGGCACCGAGCAGCAGGCTGCGGCCGGCGCCGGAGGTTTTGCTCGTGGCGGCCCAGTGTTCGGCCAGGGCTCGGCCACCAGCGACTCCGTCCCGGCCTGGCTCTCCAACGGCGAGTTTGTGATCCGCGCTGCCGCAGTACGCAAATACGGTCTGTCGCTGTTCAGTGCGCTCAACCGCATGCGGCTCGATCCCGGCGCGTTCCAACGGTTTGCCGAGGGCGGTCTTGTCCGTTCACTGCAAGTGCTGATGCCTCAGCCGCTGAGTTTTGCCGACGGCGGTCTGGTGCCGCAGCCAGCGTCAACCGCCTCGCTGCGACCGATCAATCTGACCATCGGCGCCGACAGCTTCGCGGGGCTGCTCGCGCCCGAAGACGTCGCACGAAAGCTGATGCAGGTCGCGGTAGGAAAGCAGATCCGCAGCGCCGGCCGGCGACCC
>Ga0207933_1000621_pt1 | contig 33284 bp, 27 predicted proteins | sample NGESurdeep092012_4_FD_184488 | JGI IMG/M metagenome (GOLD analysis project Ga0207933, IMG submission 184488) | Arctic peat soil microbial communities from Barrow, Alaska - NGEE Surface sample F53-3 deep-092012 (SPAdes) | ecosystem: Environmental > Terrestrial > Soil > Wetlands > Peat ... | reverse complement strand
CGAACGATGAGCAATTCCTCGTCATTCGCTCGCGCGACCAGGGTCAGGGTCTGGTGCTCGTCGAGCATTGGTTCGACGATCTCACGCACAAGTCTGGTCCGTAGCTGTATGCGCGCGACGCCGCTAGTCACCATTGTCCGGTTGCCGCACCAACCGCGGAACCGTACGTTCCTGCGTCCATGACATACACCGCCGATCCGCTCGACACGCTGCGCAGCGCTCTGGCTGACAGGTACACGATCGAGCGCGAGCTCGGCGCTGGTGGTATGGCGACCGTGTACCTGGCCGAGGACGTCCGGCACCACCGCAAGGTGGCGGTCAAGGTGTTGCACCCGGAGCTCTCGGCCGTACTGGGGCCCGAGCGGTTCCTTAAGGAGATCGAGCTTACCGCGAATCTGCAGCACCCGCACATTCTTCCGCTGTTCGACAGTGGCAGCGCGGGCGGGTTGCTGTACTACATCATGCCGTATGTTGACGGCGAAACCCTGCGCGCGCGACTCGAGCGCGAGGGACAGCTCCCTATCGTCGACGCCCTGCGCATCGCATGCGAGGCCGCCGACGCGCTGCAGTACGCGCACGACCGCGGCGTTGTGCATCGCGACATCAAGCCCGAGAACATCCTGCTCCAGAATGAGCACGCGCTCGTCGCGGATTTCGGGATAGCGCTCGCCGTCGAACAGGCCGGCGGCGTGCGCATGACTCAGACGGGGCTGAGTCTCGGTACACCGCACTACATGGCGCCGGAACAGGCGATGGGCGACAAGCACATCGGGCCGCGCGCGGATATCTACGCATTGGGCGCGGTGACATACGAGATGCTCGCAGGCGAGCCGCCGTTCACCGGACCGAACAGTCAGGCCATCGTTGCGAAGGTGATTACCGAGGCGGCGCCGTCGCTCACGGCGCACCGGCGCTCCGTGTCCTCGAACGTCGATGCCGCAGTCGCGCGCGCACTCGAGAAGCTCCCTGCCGACCGATGGCAGACGACGAGCAAGTTCGCCGAGGCACTGATGGCGCCCGAGATGGGCGCCAGCCTGGAGAGCGGGAGCGGCCCGCGCGCGATTGCTGCGCCGCAGCGTGCATCCGGTGCAAAGCGTCGCGCCATCGCGGCGGCGGCTGTTGGTGCGACCATCGTTGTTGCCGGCGCGGCGTGGTGGCTCGGGCGCCGATCCGCAACTCCAGTAGCGCCGTGGTCCGAATTCACGCAGCTCACCGATGCGTCCGGTGTCGAGACGAGTCCAAGTCTATCGCCCGACGGTCAATCGTTCGCATATGCGAGCAACGCGCGCGGGACATGGGACATCTATGTGCAGCGCGTCGGTGGTCGCAATCCCACGCTTGTGGCGGGCGATTCGACCGCGGATGAAGTTTGGCCTTCGTATTCGCCGGATGGCAGCGAGATCGCGTACGCTAAGACTGGCGTCGGGATCTTTGTTGTGGGCGCAACCGGTGAGTCGGCGCGCCGCATCACGACGTTCGGCTCCAATCCCGCGTGGTCGCCCGACGGGAAGTTCATCGTGTTCGGCTCGGAAGATCCGATTTCTCCGTACGAGGTAGAAAACATAGGCGTGCTGTGGGTCGTCGCATCGACCGGTGGCACGCCGCGACGCCTGACCTCCGCAGCGACGAGCGGGTCTTACCAGCCCGCGTGGTCGCCTTCGGGGAAACGGATCGCGTTCTGGTCCGTCACCGGCGGACAGCGCGACATCGAGACGATCCCGGCCGCCGGTGGCGCCCGCGTGAAGGTGACGAACGATCTACCGGTGGACTGGGCACCAGTCTGGTCTCCTGACGGGCGGTATCTCTACTTCAGTAGCGATCGTGGCGGGACGATGGGTATCTGGCGCATTCGAGTGGACGAGTCGGCGGGGCGCGCAGCGGGAGATCCAGAGCCAGTCGTGGCCGGCGCGGACGGTTCCATGGATCTGCCGCATCTCTCCAGGGACGGCACCGCTCTGGTGTTCAGATCGGAGCTGGGGTCCGTAAATCCGGCGGCCATCGCATTCGATCCCGTAAGCGCGCACGTCACGTCGGTGTCACTGCTTCAGACGCGAACAGGCAATCTCGTGCCGACCGACGTCTCATCCGACGGCAACTGGCTGGCACTGTACAACCCGCACGAACGGCAGCAGGACATCTTCGTCATGCGTCGAGACGGAAGCGAGCTCACGCGCCTCACCGACGACATGGCGCGCGACTGGGTTCCGAACTTCACCCCCGATGGCTTGGCGCTGACGTTCTATTCGAACAAGAGCGGAAAATACGACGCTTGGTCCATTCAGCGCGACGGGAGTGGACGCACGCGCCTGAGCGACTTGCCCAAGGGTGTCGGCTACACGATGTTCGCGCCCGATGGGCGACAGCTCTTCGTGAATAGCCAAAGCGGGATTGGTCTCGCCTGGATTGGCACGGCACCATGGCCGCTCACGGAGCGGACGGCAAGGACGCTAGCGGATCTCCATACTCCGGCGGGGGGCACTGTGGAGCCGACGTACTGGTCGCGAGACGGTCGCTGGCTCTCTGGCTACATCCTGAACGCTGCGGGAGAAGCGCGCGGCCATGCACTGATCGATCCTGTGACGAAGCAGATCCGAGTCTTGAACGACGACCCGTATGGCCGGGATGTCGCCTGGATGCCGGACTACCAGCACGTCGTGTATTTCACCGCGCATGGCACACTGGTCATGCAGGACATCACGACGCTCACGCGCCGCGCCGTCACCGGAACGCTCCCGTATCCGCCCGAGAGTTCCGGCGCCATCGTGGCGTCGCCAGACGGGCGAACGCTGTACTACGGTGCGCAGCAGATGCAGGCCAACATCTGGATGGTCAAACGTGCAGGCAGGGAGGGACCCGGCCGCTGAGTTGACCATAGACATTGACCATAGGCCATTTCACACATAGATATCCTGCTATGACCGACGATATCGAAACCATGAGCATCTCGCACTTCAAGGCCACCTGTCTTGCAGTGCTCGAGAACGTTCGCCAGACTGGCCAGTCAGTCCGCGTCACCCGGCGCGGTCAGCCGATGGCGGAAATCGTTCCGGTCGCGTCTGCCAGCACCGGTGCGACGTGGCTCGGCTCGCTCCGTGGCGCCGTCCGTGTACATGGCGACATCGTGTCTCCCGTGTCCCCCACGGACGATTGGGAGGCGCTCCGCTAATGCAGTTGCTGCTGGACACCCATATCTGGATCTGGAGCGTGTCTGCACCCGAGAATCTCTCACCCAAGGTCCGGAAAGCGCTCGAAGCGCCGGAGAACGTGCTCTGGCTCTCTCCGATCAGCGTGTGGGAGGCAACCGTCCTCTTCCAGCGCGGGCGGCTCCTCAGCGACACCGGTCCGGACGACGCCGTTCGCGAAATGCTGCGCGCCGTGCCGCAGCGAATCGCCGCACTGACCTATGAAGTGGCGATTGCGAGTTGTACGCTCAAACTGGCGCATCGCGATCCAGCAGATCGCTTTCTCGCAGCGACGGCCAAGGTTCACGAACTGACTCTCGTTACCGCTGACAAGCGGCTGCTAGCGTCGCGTGAATATGCGACTCTCGAGAATTCAGTGCGACGCAAGCCGCCGAAAGGTGCACGCGCGAAATGACGGAGATCGATGAACGCCTGCGCTCGTCACTCGCCGACCATTATCGCATCGAGCGCGAACTCGGCGCGGGTGGCATGGCAAGAGTGTATCTCGCGGAAGATCTCAAGCACCATCGCAAGGTCGCGATCAAGGTCCTTCACGCTGATCTTGCCCAGGCCCTCGGCGCAGTCCGCTTTCTGCGCGAGGTAGAAATCGCGGCACGACTCACGCATCCGCACGTACTTGCGCTTTACGACTCGGGCGCAGCAGACGATGTGCTGTACTATGTGATGCCGTACGTGGAAGGTGAATCGCTCCGCGCCAGGCTTGCGCGCGAGGGCGCTCTCCCCATAAGCGAGACGTGTCGCATAATTCGCGACGTGGCGGACGGGCTCGCGTACGCGCACCGACACGGCGTGGTTCACCGCGACGTGAAGCCGGAGAATATCCTTCTGTCCGACGGCCACGCACTCGTCGCGGACTTCGGCGTGGCAAAGGCCGTGAGCGATGTAGCGAGCACACTTGGGGGCACCGTCCGCACGACGCTCACCACAGCGGGCATGACACTCGGGACACCGACGTACATGTCACCCGAGCAGGCGGCGGCCGATCCGCAGGTCGATTCACGCGCTGATCTCTATGCGCTCGGTGTTGTTGCGTACGAGATGCTCACCGGGCGCCCTCCGTTCGTCGGCGCAACTATGCAACAGATCCTGGCTGCACATGTGACCGAAGTGCCCGATCCAGTCGCAAAACGCCGCGCCAGCATCCCGGCACCCGTTGCCGCAATCGTGATGCAGTGTCTCGAAAAGAATCCAGCAGATCGGCCTCGGAACGCGGAGTCGCTGATAGCAGTCCTCGACGCCACGACAACGCTCAACGCGGGAAGTACCGACAGCGCGCCGGTGAATTCGGCTACGTCGCGTCGCGAACATCCCGCGCCGGAACGGCGCTCACCGCCGGCGGTGACGGCGGCGATTGTGGCGATCGTGCTCATCGCGACCGGTGCCGGTTACGGCTACTGGCATCACAGCCATGCCGCGGCGGCCGTCCCTGGTCACCTCGCTGGCGAGGCAGCTGGCACGGCTTCGGTGCCTGGGAAGTCCGTAGCCGTGCTCCCATTCGACAACCTGAGCGCGGACACGAGCAACGCGTACTTCGCCGCGGGAACTCAGGACGAGATCCTCACGCGTTTGGCAGGAATCCACGACCTGAAGGTAATCGCGCGAACATCCGCCGCGCAGTACGCGAGCCATCCGCAAGATGTAGCGCACGTAGCAGAGCAACTTGGAGTTGCGACTCTCCTGGAGGGGAGCGTACAGCGCTCGGGCGATCAGGTGCGCGTGGCAGTGCAATTGGTCGACGCGCACTCGGGCGCACAACTCTGGGCTGACAGCTACGACGGTACCGTCAATAGCATTTTTTCGGTCGAGTCCGAAATTGCGCAGCATGTGGCCGACGCACTCAAGGCACAGCTTCTCCCCGGCGAGTCAGCGCGCGTCGCCAGTGTCCCCACACAGAACGCGCCAGCGTACGACCTCTTCCTCGAAGCCGAGTACGCCGTCGATCAAACGGAAGGGACTGCGGCGGGGGATCCGGCCACTCTCGCCGCGCGAGCTGCGCTGCTCTATCGGCAAGCTATCGCGCTCGACCCGCGCTTCGCGCTCGCGTACGCGCGGCTGTCTTACGTCGATAGCTACAGCTATTGGCTCGGCTTCGATCACTCTCAGGCCAACCTGGATGGCGCTGCAAGAGAGGCGCGGCATGCGTTGGCGCTCGAGCCCAACCTCCCTGAGGCGCATCTCGCAATGGGTTACGTGCATTATTGGGGACACCGCGACTATCCAGCCGCACTGCGGGAGTTCGATATTGCGCGCCAGAGTCTCCCAAATGACGCACGAGTGGCCGCTGCGTTCGCGTTCGTCACCCGCCGTCAGGGCAACCCGCAAGCTGCGATCACCGAATTCCGGCGCGCAGAGTTGCTGGACCCGAGAAACGCGACATGGCCGGTGCAACTCGGCAACAGTTTCGAGTTGGCGAGACAATACGATGACGCAGTGACGGCATTCGACCGCGCACTCGCGATCCAGCCTGGCAACTACCAATCCCTCGTTCAGAAGGCGTGGGTGCTCACCGTCGCTGGACAGCCGGCGCGCGCGCGCGCGGCCTGGGCGACGATTCCGGCGCGCACGGACCCAAAAGGGGAGACGTCCGCGGTCGGATTCGAGATCGCGTGGCTGCTGCGGCAACCAGACAGCGCGCTCGCGATCATGACGCACGGCCCCAACGTAGTGTACGAACCGCAGTCTCCCGGACCAATTCCAGCCGCATTACTCGTCGGCCAGGCGTGGGCGGAAAAAGGCGATACGATCCGCGCGCGTGGAGCGTTCGACGCCGCTCGACGGACACTTGAGGCGCAGGTGCGGGCAGACACGACTGACGCCGACGGCTGGAGCTGGCTCGGCCTTTCGTACGCGGGGCTTGGTAGAACTTCTGAAGCGATCAGCGCGGGCCGCCGCGCGAGCGAGCTGCTGCCGACGTCGCGAGACGCGGTGGAGGGATCGGGTGTCCTCATGCGACTCGCCACGATCTACGCGCACAGTGGCGATGCGAAGGACGCGGTTGCGATCCTGCGCAATTTGCTCGCGTCTCCGAGCGCAGGTTTCGTCTGCTCCGCGCAACTCCTGCGCATCGACCCGACCTGGGACGGGATCCGCGCTGATCCCGGCTTCAAGGCACTTCTGGCTGACGCCGCAACACCGTCCGATGCCGCGCCGTGAGTTGCCGCGAGCTATGTTTGCGACTCCTTTTTTGGAAGATTGAATGACTGAGTCCGTCGCGCGCCTTGGGTTATCGCTCGCGGGTCGTTATCGCATCGAGCGCGAGCTTGGTGCGGGTGGCATGGCGACGGTGTACCTGGCCGAAGACCTAAAGCACCATCGCAAGGTCGCGATCAAGGTGCTACACGCCGAGCTATCCGCGATCCTCGGACCTGAGCGCTTTCTGAAAGAGATCGAGCTCACGGCGAACCTGCAGCATCCGCACATTCTGCCTTTGTTCGACTCAGGATCCGCTGACGGACTGCTGTACTACGTGATGCCGTACGTGGAGGGTGAAACGCTCCGGCACCGGCTCGATCGCGAGCACCAGCTCCCGATTGCCGACGCGATACGCATCGCGACCGAGGTTGCCGATGCACTGGAGTACGCGCACAAGCGCGGTGTGGTGCATCGCGATATCAAGCCCGAGAACATCCTCCTGCACGACGGTCGCGCGCTCGTCGCGGATTTCGGAATAGCTCTCGCCGTGGAGCAGGCTGGCGGACAGAGGATGACGCAGACGGGTCTCTCGCTCGGCACTCCGCAATACATGTCGCCCGAGCAGGCAATGGGCGAGCGGAACGTCGATGCGCGCACCGACATGTACGCGTTGGGAGCCGTCACATACGAGATGCTAGTCGGTGAGCCGCCGTTCACCGGACCGACGACGCAGGCAATAGTCGCGCGCGTGATCACCGAAGAGCCGCGCGCGCTCGTCCCACAGCGGCGCAGCATTCCGGAGTCGGTAGAGGCCGCGGTACTCACCGCGCTGGAAAAGCTACCGGCGGATCGGTTCGGAAGCGCGGCCGAATTCGCCAGGAGCCTTGAAACCGATGCTCCGGTGCGCCGCACCGGCTCGAGGCCGCGTCACGCACAGGGTCATGCTGCTCGCCTCCCCTTTCTCCTCGCGCTGCTCGCTGGATCAGTTGTCGTCGCCGCAGTCGCATTCTTCGCGGGACGTCGCACTGCAGCGGGAGCGCCGCCCGTCACGAGCTTTGGTCGCTCGACCAAAGTGACGTGGGATCCCGGGCTCGAGATCGCACCAGCGCTCTCGCCCGACGGACGCAGCGTGGCATATGCATCGGGCAACATGGCAAGCATGCGGATCTTCGTGCGGCAGGTGAGCGGCGGCCGCGCTCTCGCGCTCACAGACGATTCGCTGGATGTCCAGACGGACCCGCAATGGTCGCCGGATGGCACACGGATCCTCTTCCTTGCCCAGGGTGGCGTGTTCAGCGCACCGGCGTCGGGCGGAAGCGCGCGACCGGAGCTGCCCGCGACACCAGGTGAAATCGTTGTCTCGGCCGCGTGGTCGCCAGATGGACAGGGGATCGTGTACACGATTGCCGACTCCGTGTTCACGCGTACTGCAGCGGCACGGTCGCATCTGCTCGCGCACTTGCCCGAGCCCGCACTCTGCCGCTGGGCACCCGGCGGTGCGCTCATCGCGTGCGCTTCCGGCAACGCGTTCTACTCGCGCGTGGGCCGCTTCTTCGGCAACATGTCACCGAGTCGCGTGATGGTCATCCGCGTGCGCGACGGCGCGGTGGTCCCTGTGACCGACAGCACGTCGATCAATCAGAGTCCGGCGTGGTCGCGCGACGGCCGCTGGCTGTACTACCTCTCCAATAGGCTCGGTCCGCGCGACATCTACGCACTCCGAATCAACAGCGACGGCCACGCCGAAGGCGCACCCGTGCGTCTTACTACCGGACTGGACGCGCACTCGATCTCGACATCGACGGATGGGACGCACTTCGCATACGACCGCCTGGTGGAGACGTCGAACGTCTGGTCGCTGCCATTTCCGCCGCGTGGCGCGAGCGAGGCTAGCGCCACGCAGGTGACCAGCGGGACACAGGTGGTGGAGGAAGCCGAGCCGTCAGTGGACGGCAGGTGGCTGTACTACGACTCCAATGTGAGCGGGACGTCCGAGCTCTACCGGATGCGTCTTCCGCGCGGCGTGCCGGAGCAGCTCACGTTCGATAGTACCGACGATTTCTCGCCTATGCCATCGCCAGACGGCACAAAGGTGGCCTTTCATTCCTGGCGCTCGGGATCGCGCGACATCTACGTGCTCCCGCTCGACGGCGGTCCCGTGCAGACGGTCACGAGGTCGCCGGAACAGGAGTCGAAGCCGCAGTGGTCCCCGGACGGCAAGTCGATCACGTACACACTGTACGGCGGCGGCGGCGTCTACATCGTGCACCAGAATCCGAACGGTACGTGGGGAACACCGACCAATCGCACGAAGCTCGCCGCTACGTCCTACCTCACATCGTGGCCAACCTGGTCTCCCGACGGTCACTGGATCGCGTACAGCAATGCTCTGCTGGGCGGATCGTTGTTCATGATCGACCCCGACTCCGGTGCGCAACACACCATGCTCGACTCAGCGAAGAGCCGGATGGACGCAGAGTACCCCGTTTGGAGTGCCGACAGCCGCACGCTGTATTTCAAGTCGCACGACGCGAAAGGAAACGCGGAATTCTGGTCCATGCCGATCAACGGCGGCGCGCCGACGCAGCTCGCGCATTTCGATGACCCGGACCGTCCGTCATACCGCCCTGAGTGGAGCATCGGAGCTGGCCGCATGTACTTCACGATCGCCGACCTCCAGAGCGACGTTTGGGTGATGCGGACGACGACGCCGTGAGCAGAAAGCGATCGGCTTGTGCTCGATAACGTGCGCGAGTTCATTTTACGTACATGACGATTCTCTATTACACACACTCCGGGCTCCGCTACGTAATATTGCTTGTCGCTCTCGCTGCGCTGATAGCGTTGGCATACAGCGTGGTCACGGGTGGCGCGCCTCTCGCCGCCCGCAGACTTACGACAGCATTCGCCGGTCTTCTCGATCTTCAGATCGTCCTCGGCATAGCCCTCATGATGGGCGGAATTTTTCCCGACGCGGTAACCGGCCACCTCATCCTGATGATATTCGCCGCGGTTGTCACGCACGGAGCCTTCCTGATTGGACAGCAACTCGAAAGCGTCAGAAGCGAGCTAGCTGTGCGACTCGCCGGCATCATCGTGGCGCTTGCGCTGATCGTGGTGGGGATCCTGGCGATCGGGCGAAGTGTGCTCGGATCGCTGCCTCCATCGGCAGCATACAGCTATCAGCATGTGATCCCGGCCGACCACACGAAATTTGCATTTCGTAACGAGTTCGACGCGCGAATCGACCAGGGCTAGAGCTGCGCACTTGCATACCTTCCAAGTATGCGTACCCCTCTTTTCTCGGTCCTGGACCTCGCCCCCGTACCCGTTGGACTGACTCCCGCCGACGCGTTGAGACACACGCTCGAGCTGGCGCAGCAAGCTGAACGCTTGGGATTTCACCGGTTCTGGCTCGCCGAGCATCACAACATGACGGGCATCGCAAGCGCGGCGACGGCTGTTGTGATTGGATATGTGGCGGGAGGAACCAGCACGATTCGTGTTGGAGCCGGCGGCGTCATGCTGCCAAATCACGCGCCAATGATCATCGCGGAACAGTTCGGTACTCTGGAATCGCTGTATCCCGGTCGTATCGACCTCGGGCTCGGCCGCGCGCCGGGTGCGGACCAGGCTACGATGCGTGCACTACGGCGCGACCCAATGAGCGCGAACCGGTTTCCGCAGGACGTGTTGGAACTGCAGGCGCTTCTGGCACCGGTACAGCCCGGACAACAAATCCGCGCCGTACCAGGCGCTGGGACAAACGTCCCACTCTGGATTCTGGGATCGAGTCTTTTTGGTGCGCAGCTCGCCGCGGAATTCGGATTGCCGTACGCGTTTGCATCGCACTTCATGCCGGATGCGCTGATGGATGCGCTCGCAACCTATCGTTCGTCGTTCAAGCCGTCAGCGCAACTGGAACAGCCGTATGCGATGGCTGGCGTAAATGTCTTCGCCGCTGCCACTGATGCAGAAGCGCGAAGGTTGTTCACGTCGGCGCAGCAGCAGTTCACCAATCTTTTTCGCGGAACACCCGGTCAGTTGCCGCCGCCTATCGACGATATCGAGACTTACTGGAGTCCGATCGAAAAGGCACAGGCGTCATCCCGGCTGGCTGCCTCGTTTGTCGGCTCGTCCGAGACGGTTGCGCGCGGCCTCGCGCAATTCATCGAAGCCACGGGTGTGCAGGAGATTATCGCTGCATCAATGATCTACGACCACGCGGCGCGCATGCGGTCGTATGAGATCCTGGCCGAGGTAATTACTGGCCTTCGCGCCGACTGAGCCGCCGTACAGCGCGACTAGCGTCCGCGTTGGCCGGATTTCGCCGAAGTTGCCTGCGGCTTGGGCCGCGGCGGCGTCGCACTCACGGTCTTTGCCTTCACCGGAGCCGAGGCATCAGGCGTGACGACCTTGGGCCGTGTCGAGTGACGCGAGAAATCCGGAATGCTCCGGGACGATTTCTTATTCATCCAACCTCCAGTCTGTAAGCGACTACGGTGGATCGTAGCACCCTGAATAATATCCGATCCCCGCTCATAATTCACCACGCGGACCCGGGAACGCATTCCCGCCGCGCTCAGGGTAACTGGCGCCAACTGAACCTTCCCGGTTGCCCCGGCGGCCTGCAGGCCTAAGTTTACCGCTGCTCCTCAACGAGGCAGAGGCCTGGATGAACACCAATTACGATGCGGCACTAAAGCCCAAACGTGGATGGCGACGCGCGAGCCCGCTTCTGCTGATCATTCCATACGTTGGAACTCTCTGGGTTTCCAGCTACACATCGATTGAGCCTTCGCTGTACGGGATACCATTCTTTTACTGGTATCAGTTCCTTTGGATAGTAATCAGCGCCGTTATAACAATCCTGGTTTACGCGTCCGAACGTCCAGTGAGACCGAAAGTCCCGGACGGAACTCCGTGATCGTAGTCTCTGGCTTGACTCGCCAAACCCGGAAGGCTTCCTGAACGTCGTGGCGCTCGGCGTCATGATCGCGCTATTCGCGCTGGTCACCGGTATCGGATTCTTTTCCGCGCGCTGGCGACGCGGCGACATGAATCTCCTGCATGAATGGGGTCTTGCAGGAGGTCGCTTCGGAACTGTCGTCACCTGGTTTCTGCTGGGTGGCGATCTGTACACCGCATACACGTTTATCGCGGTTCCCGCACTGGTATTCAGTGCCGGCGCAATCGGATTCTTTGCGGTCCCGTACACCATTCTCGTGTATCCGCTCGTGTTCCTGATCATGCCGAGGTTGTGGTCGGTATCGAAGGTCCATGGTTACGTCACGCCAGCGGACTTCGTGAAAGGGCGCTACGACAGCAGCACGCTTGCACTCGCAGTGGCTGCGTCGGGGATCCTTGCCACGATGCCATATATAGCGCTGCAACTGGTCGGTATCCAGGTAGTGCTCGCAGCGGTAGGGATCGGAGGTACCGGCTTTGCGGGCGATCTACCGCTTATCATCGCGTTCGTGATACTCGCGGCGTACACCTATTCCAGCGGTTTACGTGCTCCTGCGATGATCGCACTGGTGAAGGATGCACTGATATTCATTGTTGTTATTGCGGCCGTGATGATTATACCCGCAAAACTTGGCGGTTATGGGCACATCTTCTCGGCGATCCCGAAGCAGAAACTACTTCTCGCTCCTGCACAGTATGGTTCATACGCCACGCTCGCTCTCGGATCGGCGCTCGCGTTGTTCCTGTACCCGCACTCCATCACCGGCGTGCTGAGCAGCAACAGTCGCAGCGTCATCAAACGCAACGCAGCATTTCTACCTGCGTACAGTGTCCTGCTTGGGCTCATCGCGCTGCTTGGATTCATGGCATTTGCGGCGGGGATCAAGCCTGACCCTGTCTACGGTGCCCAGTACGCGGTGCCAGCGCTATTCAAGATGATGTTCCCGTCGTGGTTCGTGGGCATCGCGTTTTCAGCGATTGCGATCGGCGCGCTCGTGCCGGCCGCAATCATGTCCATCGCGACGGCGAACCTGTTCACGCGCAACATCTACCGCGAGTACTTTCGACCGGATGCAACACCGCATCAGGAAGCACGCATGGCGAAAGTCTCCTCGCTGGTAGTGAAATTCGGCGCGCTCGCGTTCATACTTCTGCTCCAGAATGCACGACAGGAAGCGATTGACTTCCAACTGCTTGGTGGAGTATGGATTCTGCAGACCTTTCCGACGATCGTGTTCGGATTGTACACACGATGGTTTCACCGTTGGGCATTGTTGACCGGATGGGCCGTCGGAATGGTGATCGGAACCGCGATGGCGGCGTCGCAGCATTTTACCGCGATTTTTCCGTTGCAAGTAGGCGGATTTCATCTCGCTGCGTATTCAGCATTCTACGCATTCATCGCGAACCTGATCGTGACGTGTACGCTCAGCGCCGTATTCAACGCGACTGGTGTCGGTCGCGGCAATGATCAGACACGTGCTGCGGATTACACCGCCGATAGTTGACCTCGGCTGACTCTGCTCGACGGTACGAGTCTATCTGGTTGCTGCGTATCTGACGGCCCAACCAAGAGAGTGATCCGCGACCTGGGCTGGCCCAATCAGTAAGGCTGTTGACATAGCCCCCGGGGGTATATTACAATACAACGTCGGCCTGTCGCAGGATCACGGTAGAATCTCGTTTATGGGGAGGGTTGGCAGTGGAATCACTGACTCTGGAAGTGTCCGGGATGAGTTGCGGACACTGTGTTGGAAGGGTTGAGAACGCGCTGAAGAGCATCGCCGGTGTGACGGTCGGGAACGTCAGCATCGGATCTGCCACAGTCTCGTTCGACCCGCACCAGGCTTCTCCGTCTGTTATAGCGGGAGCTGTCACCGAGGCCGGCTATCCCGCTCAGCCTGCCGGCCGCGAAGCGTGACGCGTCGGCGCTGATGACTTCTACAGACTGGATTGTCATTGCGGCAGGTGCCGCGATCATCGCATGGGTGTACTGGTACTTTTTCGTCGCCCCTCGCGCCGCCGTGAGCATTCCGTCTGGCGACAGCGCCGGCTTGCCCGAAATCACAATAACGGTGAAGGGCGGATACGATCCGGCTCAGATCCGGGTGAAAAGCGGGCAGCCTGTTCGCCTGACGTTTGATCGCCAGGAAACGTCCAGCTGCTCGGAGGAGATCGTCTTCCCGGATTTCGGTGTGAAGAAATTTCTTCCGGCGTTCGAGAAGACTACCATCGAGCTGACTCCGCCGCGACCGGGAAAATACGGATTCATGTGCGGCATGAGCATGCTGCACGGTTCACTCATTGCCGAGTAGCGGAGCATCAGGATGACAGCAACTCGCGAGCGCTCGATCGTCGCGCCATCACAGTCGAAGTCGGAACACATACGCATACCTGTGAGCGGAATGACGTGTGCGGCATGCCAGGCGCATGTCCAGAAAGCGCTTCAGAAGCAACCCGGTGTCGTGGACGCGTCAGTCAATCTGATGATGCAGAATGCAACTGTCACCTTCGACCCCACCATTGTCAGACCTGATAATCTGGTACAGGCGATTCGCGCGACTGGCTACGGCGCCGAGCTTGCTTCGCCGGATCAATCCGCATTCGAGGAGCAGGAAGCGCGCGACCGCGCGCAGGCTGAGGAATTCCATGACCTTCGACTGAAGGCCGTCGTTGCCGGCGTGATAGCCGTGCTTGCAATGATCTTTTCGATGCCCCTGATGGCGGCCGATGCGCACGCCATGGGCGGTCCGGCAGCGGACCCATTCATGCGCTGGGTGATGACCTCGCTCACTCCCGTGCTCGAACGGATCACACCGTGGGCATATCAGATTGATCCGCGAGTGCTGTCGTACTCGCTGCTCGTTGTCACTGCGGCCGTGATGGCCTGGGCCGGTCGACATTTCTACGTCCGCGCCTGGGCGAGCTTTCGTCACCATTCGGCGGACATGAATACCTTGATTGCCGTCGGTACAGGAGCGGCATTCATCTACTCGGTAATCGCGACCGTTGCGCCTGGATTTTTCATCTCACATGGCGTGTCGCCGGATGTGTACTACGAGGCCGTGGTGTTCATCATCGCGCTCATCCTCATGGGCAACGCGTTCGAAGCCCGGGCGAAGAGCCGCACTTCGGATGCACTCCGATCACTCGTCAATCTTCAGCCCAAAACAGCGCGGGTAGTCCGGGATGGTGGGGAAGTCGACGTCCCGGTCGACTCGGTGCAGCGCGGCGATACGGTGGTGGTCCGACCCGGCGAGCGCGTGGCGGTCGATGGTGAAATAGTCTCAGGTGAAAGCGCGATTGATGAATCCATGCTCACAGGTGAATCACTCCCCGTCAGCAAGAAAGTCGGCGACCGCGTGATCGGTGGTACCATCAACCGAACAGGGAGCTTTCGCTACGAAGCCACAACGCTCGGCAGCGACAGCGTGCTTGCGCAGATCGTCAAGCTGATGCGCGATGCGCAGGGTTCGCGCGCCCCGATCCAGAAGTTGGCTGACACAGTGAGCGGTATCTTCGTTCCTGTTGTTATCTCGCTCGCCGTGATCACGTTCGTCGTCTGGTTTGTATCGGTCGACGTCACGGGCGGCGGTGCACCGCTGGTTCGCGCATTCGCGGCGGCTGTGGCGGTGCTCATCATCGCCTGCCCATGCGCAATGGGCCTCGCGGTTCCTACCGCAGTGATGGTCGCAACCGGCAAGGGCGCCGAGTTGGGCGTGCTTATCAAGGGCGGCGAGATACTGCAGCGGGCCGGGGATGTAACCACAGTCGTCCTCGACAAGACTGGCACCGTGACCGAAGGTCGGCCGGTTGTGACTGACTTTGCTACGAACCCGCAGGCGAATCGCAGCGATGACGAAGTATTGCGGGTCTTTGCATCACTCGAAACGTCTTCCGAACATCCACTTGCCGACGCGATAGTGCGTTACGCGAAGGATCGCAATCTCGCTCTATCAACTGCTACATCCTTCGCCGCTGTATCCGGGCGAGGTGCGACCGGCGTGGTGGATGGCATGACGCTACTCGCCGGCAATGCGGCCTTGATGCAGGAGCATGCGGTTGATATTACGCAGCTGGAGTCCCGCGGAGCAGAACTCGCAGCGCGTGGCCGCACGCCGATGTATTTCTCGATTGACGGCTCGGCAGCGGCATTTGTCGCGGTCGCAGATCCCATCAGGCAATCGTCGCGCGCGGCGGTGGAACGGCTCCGTCAAATGGGGCTCGATGTTGTAATGCTGACCGGAGATAACGAGCAAACGGCGCGTGCCATCGCAAGCGAAGCTGGCATCGATAGAGTCGTAGCCGGCGTTCTACCCGACGGGAAGGTAGCCGAGATCAAGCGACTACAGAGTCAAGGCAAGGTTGTGGCGATGGTGGGCGACGGGATCAACGACGCGCCCGCACTTGCCCAGGCCGACATCGGAATGGCGATTGGCACCGGTACAGACGTGGCCGCCGAAGCCGCGGACGTTGTGTTGATGCGCGGCGACCTTGGTGCGGCGGCTCAGGCAATGGAGCTGTCGCGAAAGACAATGCGCACAATGAAACAGAATCTGGTCTGGGCGTTTGCGTATAACGTGATCGGGATCCCCATCGCCGCCGGTGTGCTCTACCCGTCACTCGGAGTATTGCTGAGTCCGATACTGGCGAGTGCGGCCATGGCGTTCAGCTCGGTGAGCGTAGTCAGCAACAGCCTGCGGCTACGGGGCGCGCAAATCGCCTGATATCAAGTGCGACGCATGACTGGAACGACATGAACGAAAATTCGAACCACACAAACTGAGGCAGCTGAACAATGGCATCGGCTACTGGGACTGCGAGCGAACCACGGAAGGCAGTCGGCGTCGACAGCGACTCGAAGGAGCGTAATCTCAAGCGGTTGCGCCGGATCGAGGGGCAGATCCGTGGAATCCAGAAAATGGTTGAGGAAGAACGCTATTGCGCGGATATAATGACGCAGATATCCTCTGCACATGAAGCACTGCGCGCCGTCGGAAGAGAACTCATGCGAAACCATCTCAAGTACTGTGCTACCTCAGCGATCAAATCGGGCGAGGAAGAGGCCAGTGCCATGTATGACGAGCTGGTAGACATGATGTACAAGCATAGTCGTTAGTGGGAGCCATGCCGGTGGTCCAGGCGCAACATTCGCACGGCGGCCATAGTCACGCCGGACACAGTCATCCGCACGGACCGGCCAATTACAACACTGCATTCGCGATCGGGATTTCGCTCAATCTTGCTTTTGTAATCATGGAAGTTGTTTACGGGCTGCGATCCAATTCACTCGCACTCGTAGCTGACGCCGGACACAACTTTGGCGACGTCCTGGGGCTCGCGCTCGCTTGGGTTGCCGCACTCCTCGCAATGCGGCTGCCGACGCGTAAGCACACCTATGGCATGCGGCGCAGTTCTATCCTGGCCGCGCTGGCTAACGCCATCTTCCTGCTCATCACTGTTGGAGCCATTGCATGGGAGGCGATCCTTCGTTTCCAGAATCCCGACATCGTTAACAGCAGGACTGTAGTCTGGGTAGCCGCACTTGGAATCGCGATCAATCTCGCTACGGCATTGATGTTCGTCGCCGGCCGTAAGGGCGACCTCAACATTCGCGGCGCTTTCCTCCACATGGCAGCTGACGCAGCGGTCTCATTTGGCGTAGTGATTGCCGGCGTCATAATCGGTGTCACGGGATGGCTCTGGGTAGATCCAGTCGTGAGTCTTCTGATCGTTGTTGTAATAACCGTGGGTACATGGAGTCTGCTAAGGGAGTCGCTGCATCTCGCACTTGATGCGGTGCCGGAAAGCGTGGACCTGACTAAAGTAGAAGCCTATCTCCGTGCCATACCCGACGTGACCGACGTTCACGACCTGCACATCTGGGGGATGAGCACAACAGACGTCGCTCTCACCGCACACCTCGTGAAACCGACCGTCGGCGATGATGACTCGATGCTGATCGGAACTTGCCAGGAACTGGGCAAGCGCTTCGGCATCGGCCACGCAACTATCCAGATAGAACGCGGCAAGGGGCCACATGAGTGCATGCAAGCGCCTGTCGAGGTGATCTAGCGTCATTCCCGCGAAAGCGGGAATCCATTTGTGACGACGCTCAGAGTAAAACATGGATCCCGACCTTCGGCGGGATGACAGACGTCCGACCTTCGACGGGATGACGCGGCGGGACGTCCATGTATATTCCGAAGTACCCATCTGGACGGCGCCCATCCCCGCGCGACCGGGAATCCGGTCTGTCCAGTGAAATCAGTCCTGTCCCACGCGCCATCCGGCGCATTATTCACGAAGTACGCTTATGTCGCCCATGGCGGAAGTGCCATCGCCAGACGCAGACGCACCGCTCGTTGATGCGCTTACACGTATACTCGCGCGCGCGTGCCGACAACTCGGGAACGCGGGTCAACCATCTGATGCCGCACGTCTTGCCGCAGAAGCCTGGTCACTCCTCAGGCATCGCTTTCCAGACGATGCCGAGCGACTGAACGGCACGCTGCATTATCTCTCCCGCGTCGAGCAGAAGCTCGAGGCACTTGATCGTCAGTCCTGAACGGAATCCAAATGCCCTCACAAGATCGTATCATCGATGTGCGCCCGGAGACTCCGAAGGTGCGCCACGAAATCATATTCGACACCTTCGCTGCACTCGAAACAGGAAGTGCATACATACTCGTCAACGACCACGACCCTAAACCGCTATGGTACCAGTTCGCGGCCGAAAACGCTGGTGAGTTCAGCTGGGATACGCTCGAGGACGGCCCCGAAGTGTGGCGCATTCGAATCGGGCGCGTCGCACCGCCCAAATAGTCGGCGCTGGTATCTCTGGATTCTGAGTATCAGTCGCGTTCCGGAAACGCCCGCCTGATCAGTTGATCGATCGGCGCGTCAGGCGGGAGCGTACCGAAGAACGCACCATGGCGACCACCGATGCGCGATTCACAAAACGACGCCGCAATCGCAGAGTTGTCACTCCTTACGAGTAGCGACGCCTGCAGCGCGATTGCCATTCGTTCCACAATTCGCCTCGCGTATGGCTCGATGTCGTCGCCACTAGCGACTTCACCAGCCAGCCGCTCGATCTCGCTGTCAAGTACCGCGTTCACACCGCGGGCGGCGTTCAGCTCATCGAACAACGCCTCCCGTGTTTCCGGTTTACGAGAAAGCGCGCGAAGCACATCGAGGCACTGGATATTTCCGCTGCCTTCCCAGATCGAATTGACTGGAGCCTGGCGATACAGTCGCGGTAAAATCGATTCCTCGATATAGCCATTGCCACCAAGACATTCCTGTGCCTCATTGACGAAAGCTGGACACCTCTTGCACACGTAATACTTACCAATTGCTGTGGCAACACGCGCTAACGCTCGCTCGCGCACATCGCGAGGGCTCGCGTCAATGGCTCTTGCAACACGGAGCGACAGCGCAACCGCCGCCTCCGATTCCAGCGACAAGTCAGCGAGAACATTGCGCATCAACGGTTGCTCGATCAATCGCTTGCCGAACGCAGTACGATACTGTGCATGGTGAACCGCGCGTACCAGCGCCTGACGCATAATCGCGCTTGATCCGATCAGGCAATCCTGCCGAGTCAGCGCAACCATCGCGAGAATGGTCGCAATCCCCCGCCCTTCTTCACCGATCAGCCACGCGACGGCGCCCTGCAGTTCGACCTCGGCGCTTGCATTGCTCCAGTCGCCGAGCTTGTCTTTCAGTCGCTGAACCCGGACCGCATTGAGATCGCCGTTTGGCGCGAAGCGCGGCATGAGGAAGCAACCCGGTCCGGCTTCCGTCTGCGCAAGTACGAGAAATGCGTCGCACATCGGTGCGGACATGAACCATTTGTGTCCGACGAGCTCGTACAGTTGCCCTGGTCCGGCAGCACTGAGAGGATTGGCGCGTGTTGTGTTGCGGCGCACATCGGAACCGCCCTGCTTCTCGGTCATGCCCATTCCAATCGTATTGCCGTGTTTGCTCCACGCCGGAATGGAGCGTTGATCATACGACGTGGACGTCGCCCGCGGCACCCACTCGGCGGCGAGACCGGAATGATGCCGAAGTACGGGTACAGAGGCGTAAGTCATGGTGAGCGGGCAGTTATTCCCCTGCTCTGGCTGCATGTGCAGGTACGCAAGCGCCGCACGCGCGACATGCGCACCGGGCCGCTCTTCATGCCGCCACGCGAAGCTGGGCACCCCGTGCGCGATGCCGATTTCCATGATGCGATGGTAGGACGGGTGAAAATCGACCTCGTCGATTCGATGTCCGTATTGATCGAAGGGGCAAAATTTCGGTTTATTCTCGTTCGCCGCAAAACCGAGGGCCATCAACTCCCCGCCAGCGATCGGTCCGAACGCGGCGATCTCCGGTTCAGCCCAGGTGCCACCGTGTCTGCGCAGCGCCTCTTGCAGGGGCAGATCTGTCGCGTAGGCATCGTAGGGCGCCAGTGGCGGAGGCTGGTTCTCGACCCGATGCGTGCTGAATCGATCGACGTTTGCCATTCCGGAACTTATACCGGAGATCACCGGCCCGGCCCTCCGATGGGTTCTGCGGCCTTGCGCTCTGCCCCAGGCGTCCGATTAATCGTACCCTCCGGCTAGCGGCCGCCTAATGGCATTCGTATCGTTCCGATCGACGCGCTGAACGCGCCGTAAAATTGTTGCGGTCTCTCTCTTTCTGGAGGTGGTCGTATGGCAAAGCGTTCATTAACCGCGAGTGAACTACGCAAGCTCGCAGAGGCCGCAGATGGAATCCGCGACCAACCGGCGTACGTGGTTTGGGGGCCGAATGGGCCGGAGGTCAAGACCACGCTCGAAAAGAACGACGAACTGATTGTCGAATGCGATACGAAGAGTGACGTCAAATCGCGCCCGGCGTTCAAATCCATCACTATCGATCCTCCTTTAGTGGATCGCAACGGACACCGAATATCGCACGTAGAGCGGAAATATGACGCAATGTTCTGGAGTGAAGCAGCCGTCGAAAAGTTCGTAATTCCTTACTACGCTCGATTCACCACGGCACACCACATCGCGCGCATCATGACAGCGTTCAATCATCCGGCGACAATGGCCATAATCCATCCGCCGCTCTCCGAAATTCAGTTTATTACCTCGACGCCAAGCACTTCCGGACAACAGGACTCAGCGCACATCCGCGACCTCACCGACTTTTAAGCATCGCTGTAAAACGCGCATCGCTCCGCAACCTGGAGAACAATGGATCCCGGGCTATGTACGGCCGCATTGCCGGTCGTGCATCAAGGTATCTTCCCAGCAATTGCAACGTCGAGTCAGGCTCGCCGAGTGCCAGCTGCACATAAGCCTCATCGTAGTTGAGATCGGTATTGAGATCGGCGTCGTTTCCAACCTGCGAGTGTGCCCAACGGATCACTGCTCGTGCACTGTCACGTCCGCCCGCACGCGCAGTGATCGCCGCCGCTACCATCCTTCGGAAAATTGGATCGTACGGCCGTCCCGCTGCGATTGCACTCCGGGGCGGATCAATCCGGTCCAGTTCACCAACCAGCTTCCACGCTGTCCGCGGACTCTGATTCGACGCAGTGTCAACAAGCATGATGTTCAGCAGGCAATCCATAAAGCGGTGGTCAGATGGAAATCGTCGGCCCCCTTCGTGGCACGCGTTCACGGCGGCCGGGAAGTTTTCCAGAAGCAGTTCGCTCATCGACAGTTGACTCAGGATCGTCGGCGCATCCTCCAGGTATGCATCCGCTGCAAGCGCGCGACGCGCCGCGACGTTGGCTTCCGCGGGCGAACCCTTGTCGATACGTAGCAACTGACTCAGCGTACTCCACGCGCTTGCGAGATCCGGCTGCAGCGACACCGCCTCGCGCAGATCCTGCTCAGCCTGACGCGCGCCCGCTTGATTGCGCGCAGATGCAGGCTCAGCGAGAGCCATTCTCCACAGGGCGGTTCCGCGCAACTCGAGCGCATAAGGGTCCCGTGGCGCAAGTTTCAACGCCTCCGACGCGCCAGCCAGCGCGGCGCGAAACGCGTTTCCCTGCTCAGCGACCGGTGAAACGGACGCGATGTCCAACATCACCCAACCGCGCGCGACGGGCGGTTGTGTCCAGCGCGGATCAGCACTTTGTGAGAGACGGAGCAGTGAATCGGCAGCGTGCAGGAATACGAGGGCGTCTTGAGCGTTTCCTGCGTTTTGATGCGTCGTGATTCGCGTCGCCTGGTCGCGAGCATCCTCGGCACGCAACACCATCTCACGGGCTACCGCATTCGATGTCCCTTCCTGAAGCTGATGCAGGCGGATTTCCTCGCCCAACCGCGTACGAAGAAGAGTCACAACCTGTCGCGACACCTCGTCCTCGAGTCCGAAAAGATCCTTAACGGGTCGGTCGATACTGCGGCTGTCAAGATGACGGCCGGTATTCGCGTCGACAAGGTCGACAGCAACGCGCACGGTGTCTCCCGATCGCTGGACGCTGCCGTCAACGATACTGCCAACGCCGAGTACAGACGCCACGCGAGCGAGCGGTATCGCCCGATCCCGCATCTGTTTCACACCATTCTGCGACACTACGTGAAGAACGGGAACATCGCTGAGTTCGCGGATCAGGCTCTCCGTCAAACCGTTCGCGAGATATCCCATTGAGTGATCCGGACTGTTATCCTCGAAATAGAGAACTGCAATTCTGTTCGGATCCTGGCCGCTGGAACCGGCCGACCCGACGGTACCATCTCCCGCGAAGTGACGTACAAGCAGCGCTCCGATGACAGCGACGGCCACTGCCATCGCAATGACTTTCATCGTTCTGGCCTTTTTTGTTGACCTCCGACGCCCAGTACCAGATTCGGCGGCTCGCGGCGCGATTCCCACAGTGCGATTGCTGGCGCGCCTTAGCGCAGCCGCAAACTCTTCGGCAGTCGCGAATCTGTCGACTGGCGCCTTTGCCATCCCCTTTCGAATCGTCTCCTCAATGAGTGGCGTCACGGCCCGTCGAACGCTGCCGATCGGTGGTGCGTCGTCCACCATGTGTCGTGCGATCACCGCTTGAGCGTTCGCGCCAACGAACGGCGGATTGCCTGCAAGCATCTCGTACAACACGCACGCCAGGCTGTAGATATCACTTCGTCCGTCGACCTCCCCGCCGGCCGCCTGTTCCGGACTCATGTACGCCGCGGTGCCGAGCGCTATGCCGCTATCCGTGAGCTTGTCAGCCTCTGGTCCAGCCAGATGCGCGATACCGAAATCGGCGACAATGGCGTGGCCGTGTGCAAGCAGGATGTTCCCGGGCTTGATGTCGCGATGCACCAGACCACGCGTATGCGCAACCGCAAGTGCGTCAGCAACTTCGCAAGCAATCTCAATAGCACTCTCGAGCGGCAGTTGATGTTCGCGCTCGATGCGACCGGCGAGCGACTCCCCATCGATGTACGGCGTCACATAATAATGCAGAGTGCCCGCGTAGCCAGAATCGAAGATCGGCAGGATATTCGGATGGTGCAGTTGCGCGGTGACGCGTATCTCGCGGAGGAAGCGACTCTGACCGATGAACGCCGCGAGTTCAGGATGCAGCACCTTGACCGCCACGCTCGAGTCGTGGCGCAGATCACGGGCGAGATAAACCGTGGCCATACCACCGCGGCCAATTTCTCGCTCGATCTTATACCTATCTGCGAGAATCCCGTTGAGGCCAACCGTGCTGTCCGGCAGTGCCTTCTCCAGTGATTGGGGAGACGACTGTAAGCTATGCGATGCGCAGGATGGTGACCAGCCGCCGTTCGGTGCGGGTAGTCGTACATCCGTCGTGCCAATCCGGCAGGAGAGACGACTGATCGAGACGACTTGAGAGACGCGAACTGGGGCCTCTCTCCACGGTCATGGCGTGACGTATGAGTGTGGATGCGCGATTCGAACGACCCTGTAGATTCTACCCCGTGTCATCGCCCTCAACTACTCCGGCCGAACCGCCGATCCGCAAGCGACGCTGGTGGCAGGCATCCCCAGCCGCGACGATTCTAATCGCGTTCGCAGTTGGACTTGGCGCCGGTGCGGTGGCACCGCAATGGGCTGATGCCGTCGGACCTGTGGGATCGCTCTGGGTCAAAGCAATAAGCGCGCTTGTCGTTCCACTTGTCATAGCGCTGCTGATAACCAGCATTGCCTCTCTTTCCGATGCACGCGACGTCGGAAGGATCGGCATGCGTGCAGTTGCAGTATTTCTTGCTCTACTGATCGCCGGCGCAGCCCTCGTCGCCTTCGTTACGCCGGCTTTTCTGACGTTTCTGGACGTTGGTAGTGGATCGGCAGCTGGCCTGGTTGCGAAATCGACGCCGATTGTTGTTGCTCCAATTCCGGCGGGATTCTGGCAGTGGGTTGGCACGCTGATTCCTGCCAACCCCTTCGCGGCGGCGAACGAGGGTGCTCTTTTGCCACTCGTCATCTACACGGTAGCCTTCGCGATCGCCGCCACACGCCTACCCGCGGATTCACGTGCGTACGTCGTTGGATTCTTCCGCGGCGTCTCCGCCATCATGCTGGAGCTGGTTCGATGGGTGCTCTGGATCGCACCTCTTGGCGTATTTGGCCTTGCCTACGCGCTGGGAGCGCACACAGGGTTGCAGGGTGCGCACCTGATCGCGGCGCTTTGGATCGTCGTCGCGGCTGCATGCATCGTGTACATCGCTGCGCTGTATCTGCTCGCTGTTTTTGCCGGTCGCGTCTCATTCATGCGATTCGCGCGTGCGATCGCGCCGGCGCAGATCGTCGGCTTCAGCTCACGATCGTCGCTCGCGAGCCTGCCGCCGATGATCGAGGCCGCAGAGATCCTCGAGCTGCCTCCAGCAATTACCGGCTTTCTTCTGCCGCTCGCGGTCTCCACCTTCAAACTTGGCGCTACGATCGCTATTACCACCAGCAGCCTGTTCCTCGCAAGGATGTACGGCGTATCGATCTCGCCGTCGCAACTGGCGTCGATCGCAATCTCAGCAGTGCTGCTTAGTTTCAGCGTCCCAGGGATCCCGGGTGGAGTACTCCTTATCATGATCCCGGTCCTGAGAAGCGTTGGCATTCCTGCGGAGGGGATCGGGATTCTGTTAGCGGTAGACGTAATCCCCGACATGTTCCGTACACTCACCAATGTCACCGCAGACATGACTGCGGCGCTGATCACCGCGCGCGCAGTGGGCCGAACGGATACTCGACTGGAGACGATCTCGAACTAAGTGTCCGCCTCCGGCTCCCAGCACCTGGCTCCGTCGTTCGAAGGCGCGTTGACGTAGACAGATACCGGGTACGCAATGAGGGCATCTACCCCGGCACTCATGATTGCGCCGACATCGCGCATCTGAGTGCCCGCACTCAGCCATGCGTCCGCAGACGTTTCGGATATGATCACCGGCATTCGGTGATGAATGTTTCTCATTGCCTCCGATGCATCTGTCGTGATAACAGTGCACGTCTCGATTTCCACATCTGCAGTACGCCATCGCTCCCATAGCGCGGCAATAGTGAACGGAAGATCACCCGCGAGATGTATTCTGAACGGAGTCTTGGGTCCCGATGGATTTGTGCGCCATTCGTAATATGAATCAACCACCATGAGTCCGCGTCGCTTCGCAAAGGCGCCCCGGTACGCTGGCTTGGTTGCAAGTGTTTCGACTCGTGCGTTGATCATCCGGTTTCCAATCGCAGGATCTTTTGCCCATGACGGTATCAATCCCCACCGCATCGGTAACACCTCGCGCTGACCGTCACGCTCGACGATGACCATCTGGTCCTGCGTTGGTGCGATGTTGTAGCGTGGTGTGTACCATGGCGGCACGTCTCTTATTCCATAGCGCAACAGAAATGGCTGGAGATGCTCCGGCAGGTTTGCCAGAGAAGTTCGGCCGCACATCGCTACAGTGCCAAGCGTGGCTTTCGCATGATTTTCTTTCTCCGAATGGGCTCCGGCAACGAGTTCCGCCACAGGTGCAGTGTAGCGTAGCTGCGCCAGGGCCGCCACTGCTGCGACATTTCTTCGGCACGCGCCGCGGTGACGCCACCCAGCCGATTGCGGAGAACGAGATCCTCTTTCGGAAACGCATCGGGCCAGCGTAAGGCTCTCATCGCTATGTAGTGCGCCGTCCACTTTCCAATACCCGGCAGCCCGACCAGGTGGCTCATCACAGCCTTCGGATCCGCGCCAGCCTCAAGAGTAAGTCTTCCCGAGGCAAACTCCTCGGCGAGTGCAAGGATAGCGACAGACCTCGATCGCACTATTCCGAGCGACGCAATCGCCTCGACACTCGCCCGCGCGACGGACTCGGCTGTCGGCGTGAGATGCGACAGCCCGGCATGCGGCGTCTCAAACCGCTCGCCGAATGCGCTTGCGTATCTCCCCGCAATTGTCGTTGCGCCCTTCACTGTGATCTGCTGACCCAGTATCGCACGCACCGCCAGTTCAAACCCATCGAAACATCCCGGCACACGCATCCCCATATTGGATTTCACGATACCTGCGAGTGCGGGATCTCGCATCAGCTGATCGGATATCATATCGGGCCTGGCATTGAGATCGAACAGGCTTCGCAACCTGCCAAGAAGTGCAGGCAGAACCGGCATCAGTCCGCGTGCCAATTCGACGAGAAGCACGTTCTTCTGCGGGGCGTTGCGCACGCGAACCCAGCCTGAATGTCCACCAAGACGAATCGTTCGCGAGTACGACTCGCTGTCGACACACTCGACACCGGCAAACGCCCTCATGCGAAGAAAGTGTAGCATCCCATCCCAATCGAACGGCGACCGATATGCAAGTTGCAGTGTGAATGTGTCGATCGCGAGATGCGACGAGGTAGATGAACCGTTCGCAATCCTGCGCAGTCGTGTCGGCGGCATTCCGTAGCGATTGCTGAAGGCGTCATTGAACCGACGCAGACTCGCGAAACCGCTCGCGAATGCGATCTCGGTTATCGGGAGCGTTGTTTCGGTCAGAAGCTGCTTGGCAAGCAAAAGTCGCCTTGTCAGAATCAATTCGATTGGCGAAACACCGAGCTCCCGGTGCACAATCCGCCGAATCTGCCGCGAACTCCATCCGAATGTTGCCGCGACTTCTTCCAGGTTCGACGCCCCGTCGAACATGCCATCCTGAATTCGTGACGCGACCAGATTTGCAATCCTGTGCGCATCATCTACTGGAGCCATCCCCGGAGCGAGTTCCGGTCGGCACCGCAAACACGGCCGAAACGACGCCTTCTCCGCCGCTTCAGCAGTTTCGAAGAACCGACAGTTTGCCAACTTCGGCGTCCTTGCTGTGCAGACGGGGCGGCAATAAATGCGAGTCGACGTAACGCCCACGAAAAACACCCCGTCGAATCGCGCGTCATGCGATGCAAAGGCATTGTAAAGTGCGGCGTTGTCAGGAACCATCACTTATAATAGTTTGGACATCCGAATCAGACTAGCCATTTTCGGACATCATATTTCTTGCCCGGGGAACCGATCAGATGAAGCGGTACCATTTGCTCGAAAAACTCGACTCGGCGTGGACCGACTTCGAAGAGTCGTACGCGGGACTTACCCCCGCCCAGTTGATGATTCCAAAGGTCACGGGGCAGTGGTCCGTGCGCGACATAATCGCCCATGTCACGTGGTGGGAACAGGAGGCACTTAAATCGCTCCCTGTAATCCGCAGTGGTGGACGCATCCCGCGTTATTCGGTCACCTACGGCGGCATCGACGCATTCAATGCCATGATGACCGTGGAGCGAAGCGGTCTCACGCTTGCCGAAGTTCTGAAGGATCATGATAACATCCACGCCGAGCTGATCGAGTACGTAACTGCGGCTCCCGAAGAATTGTATGTAAGAGAAAACAGATTCCGGCGGCGGTTGCGGTTCGATACCTACGAGCATTATCCCGTGCACGCCAGAGCGATACGGCAATGGCGCACCGCTAACCCATCATTGGAGCAGCGCTAGGGTTTCGCAGGAGCGGGAAGAATCCTGTCGATCGCCGCCACCTCTTCGGCGGTCAGTCGCCAGTCGGTCGTCGCAGCGTTGGATGCTACCTGCTCGGGGTTCATCGCGCCTGCTATCACGGACGCAACAACTGGTCGCCCCAGCAGCCACGCGAATGCGAGTTCCAGTAGCGTGTGTCCCGTTGAGTGCGCAAAATCGCGCAGCAATTCTACCTGCACCAGGCGCTCGTCAGTCAACTGCGCAGCGCGCGGACCGCTTGCGAGTCGCGTCCCCTCTGGAGCAGGTTCACCACGGTGATACTTGCCCGTCAGCAATCCACTAGCGAGCGGGAAGAAAGGGAGGAACGAAGCTTTCACTCGCTCACATTCGGCCAGCACGTCGATTTCCGGATCCCTGTGCAGCAGACTGTACTCGTTCTGCACGCTCACAAACGTGCGAACCCGTGACCGGTGGAAACGTCTTCAGCTTCGCGAGTCTGTTGCGCCGAGAAATTGGAGCACCCGATTTCGCGCACCTTCCCTGAGACAACGAGTTCGTTCATCGCGCCGAGCGTGTCCGCGATTGGGACCGACGCGTCGGGCTGATGCAGCTGGTACAGATCGATGTGATCCGTTCCCAGTCGCCGGAGACTGTCTTCCGCTGCGGCACGGACGTACTCCGGCTTCGCACCCAGGTGTTGGTCATCCATGCGCATGCCAAACTTTGTCGCTATCAGTACCTCGGACCGGCGCGCACCGAGGGCTCGTCCGAGCAGTTCCTCGCTTCGCCCGCCCCCGCCGTAGATGTCGGCGGTGTCAAAAAAATTGATTCCCGCATCCAGCGCGGCGTGGACAACGCTGCCCGTTCCAGCTTCATCGAGTCGGCCGCCAAAATTGTTGCAGCCCAATCCAACCACGGAAACCTGCAGCGATCCTATAGCTCGTCTGTCCATGATAATTTGCCGTTAAGTAGGTCGTTTACCGCGCTGGTTGGCCGGTGCGAACGAGCGTCCTGAGATTGACCCCCGCTCCTGGTCGGACTCCGGATCCCGAACGATCTCGGACGCATACGCTCGATAGCCGGCGCGGCGGCCCATTCCGTGCACTGTTTGGACAGATTCCAGGGATACCATGGCCACCAAGCGTTTATCACCAAAGAGGGTAGCAAATATGAAATCGTCAGCGATGAAAAAGACCAATCATGCTATCAGATTGCGGGAAGGTGCGCTAGCCACGCCGACTGATCTGCCGGCCACAGCTACACGTGATATTGCTGCAGCGCTGAATGTCCTCCTGGCAGATGTCTTTTCGCTCTACTTGAAGACCAAGAGCTTCCACTGGCACATGAGTGGCCCCCACTTTCGCGATTACCACCTTCTGCTCGACGAGCAGGCCGATCAGATATTTGCCATGACGGACCCGATTGCCGAGCGCGTACGTAAACTGGGTGAAATAACAGTCCGCTCGATCGGGCAGATTGCGCGTACTCAGCGCATTCTCGACAACGATGCCGTTTACGTCGAACCATCCGACATGCTCGCGGAGCTTCGTGACGACAACAGGGCGCTGGCGGCCAGTCTGCGTGAGGTGCACGGGGTGTGCGACGATAACCATGACGTCGGAACCACCAGTCTTATCGAGGTATGGATCGACGAGACCGAACGCCGCACGTGGTTCCTGTTTGAATCAGCCCGCAGAGGCGATTCCAGCGGACACTAGCCCACAGGACTTACTGCAACTCAGTGCGTGTTTTCGCGGGGTGAAGTAGTCGTCTGTCTTGCACTGGTCTGTGCGAGCGCGCCAACCATGGCCCTCGCACAGACGAGCGCTCCGTTCACGTTCAACGATTTCCTCCGTACGACAATCGGGCTCGACGCCAGCGAAGTCACGTCGGCTCGACAGGGCCGTGCGGCGACAAAGCTATTGCGTACGGATCTTGATCGCGACGTTGCCATCTTTGGCGTCGTTGGGATTCACGTTACGCGTGAAGCGTACATGGCTCGACTTCGAAGTACGCAAGCGCTTGTCGCGGCGCGTGCTCAACGCTACGGCATGATCGGAGATCCGATTCGGTCCGACGATATGCGTGGTGTTTTCTTTGAGGGCTCGGAGTGGCGCGATTTGAAGTCGTGCAAGTTCAACGACTGCGCGTTCAAGTTGCCTCTGACGGCCATGCAGCGGTTCGCGCAGTCCGTTGATTGGGACGGTGATAACGCAAAGGCGCAAGTTGACTCGATCATGCTGCACACCATGCAGGCCCTCGTCACGGATTACCGCGCACGTGGTGCGGCGGCGATGCCACGGTACGACGATACCAAGGGCATACAGGCCAGCGAGGCCTTCGCAGCCTTGCTGTCCCAGAGCCAGTTCCTACGCGACTACGCCCCGGCTTTCAATGACTACCTCCTCAACTATCCATCGAATAAACTCGACGGAGCGACGGACGTCATGTACTGGGCGGTGGAAAAGATTCCACATCTTCGCTCCACGTTCACGATCAACCAGCTGATCGTGTACACGCCGCCTTCCGGGGTCGCGCTCGTCGCACGGAAACAGATCTTCGCCGACCACTATTTTGAGGCGGCATTCGAGGTATCAGCGGTGTTCGACGCGCCCGACCTTGTCGGCGGGCCCGGAGTTTACGTGGTCAGTGTACGTCGATACAGATTCGACAGCCTGCCGCGCGGGATTCTGAATATCCGTGGTCGAGCGCGCAGTCAGTTGCAGAAGTTGCTGCAGTCGGACCTGGACCGCGAACGGCAGCAAGTAGAAGGGAGCGCGGGCGCCGAACCGCGCTGAGCGCAACCGCTCCGAGTCAATGATGTGTTGGATCAGGCCCGCATCAGATGCCGTCGATTCAGATGTCGTCGTTCATGTGCCGGGCCTCCTCGCGAAGCTCCGGATGTCGCTCCACGATGAGCCAGGATGCCGCGCAGAAGCCCGCGAAGTTGCCTAGCCAGATGCTGGGCCACGCAAACATTCCGAGGCCTGAATCAGAAATCATCGCCGTGACCCCAACAAGGAAAAACTGAGCGAGTATGAACAGCGTCGCAGCCAGCCCGAGCACCGATGGGTTCTTCGTCGCTGCATCCACGAGCTTGAGAATTATGACGGCAATCAGGCACCAGTATGCAAAATGAACTATTGTAAAAATTGCCACGGCGACCCACTTGGGGCTGCTGCCAGCGCCGATCAGGTCGAGCATGCCGCGACCGAACATTGTAATTACGTGCCACGTAGTGCCGTGGACCCAATTGCTTACGAGGAACCAGACCCAGACCACGGTTGCGGCAAGCGCACCGGCCATGAGCCCTTCGTGAGCATGTGAACGAGATTCCGGCTGGGAAATTGCCGGAGCAGGAAGTGTTTCAGACATTGGAGCCTGGCTGCAAGCCAAAAAAGGCTTTTCTGGTTGCTCCTAACCCGGCGGCGTCGTGTCGACTCGCGGCTCTCGAAGTGCGTCGTCGCTCACGATCGTAGTCGTTGCGGTATTTCTGCGAAGTCGCAGACTTTGCCATAGCATCGCCCCCCCAAACCAGATGCAGATGATTGCAAATGGAAGAGCGATGACGTGTGGCCAGAGCAGGGCCACAACCGCTAAAACTGCAAGAATAGCGCCTCCCAGAGCAACCGCTCGTGAATCGGATGCAGCCAGAACACGGTGCTCCGTCACCGCAGCTGACACCGTGTTGCCGAGTCTTATTGCACCGGCAACACCACGACTCGTACTTCCGGAACGACGACGATCATGGCGCCGATGCTTGTGGAGTTTGCGATCGTCGTGCTTCCCGGCAATCGGCGTCTTGTTGGCCTGAGGACGGATTCGCTTGGTGCGGCGGCGGCGCGCATCCAGCACGACCTCAGTCGCATTCTCCAGATCCTTGAGATATGACTGCACCATGCACTCGGCGAATGCGGCATCTTCGATAAATGCGTCCAACTCGTAGTTACCGAGCGAACTCGCGATATTCAGATTGCTGGAACCCACCCGCCCAAGCCGTGCGTCTGCAACTGCTGTCTTGGCGTGCATCATCGGCCCGTTCCACTCGAATACGCGCACTCCCGCTTCGAGCAGAGGTCGATAACCAGCCTGGGAAAGCGGTCGGAGAAATGGAAGGTCCGTTCCTCCTGGTACGAGCAGTCGCACGTCGACGCCGTCCATTGCAGCCGCTCTAAGCGCCTGAACGTGCGTTGGCATCGCTGCATAGTACGCATCCGCAAGCCAGAGTGTCTCGCGCGCAGCACCAGCCACCATCTCGTCGATTCGCAACAGACGAGCACGCCAGGGTTCGCTGGCTACCACGCGAACTGACGTCTTGCCCATCACTGCGATGTCACTGGCAGTCAGGAATTCCTCAGCGGGTATCGGCGGACCAGTTGCGGCCCACACGCGACTGAAGGCACGCGCAATATCCGCCACGGCCGGTCCGCGGATTTCCACGCCAGTATCGCGCCAGGGCTCAATGCCGCGCGAGGGATCTCCGACCCAGGCATCGCCAACGCAAAGTCCCGTGATGAAACCGACAGTGCCGTCAACAACGACACTTTTCCGATGATCACGATGCACCCAACCGAGCGGACTGGCGAGCCTGAACGGGTTGAAGCAGCGTACTTCGATACCGGCATCCGACATCGATTTCCAGAACTTCGACGGCGTCTTGCCAACGGCGCCCAGCCAATCGTACAGCAGGCGCACAGTGACACCAGCACGTGCCCGCTCGATCAACGCGTCGGCGAATCGCCGGCCGGACACATCGTCCTGCATGATGTACGCTTCGAAGTACACGAACGATTGCGCCGCAGCAATCGCCTCCAGCCACGCGGGATAATTCTCCGCCGCGTCGCGCAAAAGCCTTACGCTGTTGCCATCAACGCTTGGAGCGCCGGCCGCACGCGACAGCGCGCGGTCCATGAGCCAACTGCCATCGACAGGATCACACCGCGATCGCACGGGCTCGTCTGATCGCGCTGACACCTGATCCCTCAACAATGGCACCGATGCCGCGGTCTCCATTTCCTGGTGAGGATTCAAGCCTGCGGAAGCCACTGCGACGAACCACCTCGAGATTCTCGCCCGATTATCGTATCAACGTGCACTCGTAGCAACTGAACGCGTTTTGGCATTGGATCGTTCGCAGTAAGTATCTGCGGCACCGCCATCCGAAAAAGATTTACCGCGTTTTCGAATTCGTACCATGCATGCGATTGCATGTCGGAGTGAAGAAACTCGATTGCTCCAGACACCTCCACAGATTGCCAGTCGTAGATGGTCTCCGCGCGACCGACTTCAAATGCCGCCCATGGATGATGCATCGCGATAGTGAGATCGGGACCAAGCTCTGTCCGTGCGTATATCCACCCCTCGGAGTAGATGTAGTTGCACAGTTTGACCTTTATCAGATCATGAAAGCTGAGTGCGACCCTACCGACGTGGTGGCTCGCGAGGATTCCGAGAGCTTCCTCTCTGGATAAATCACGGACCTCGACATGCAAATCCGCCGTTCCACCCGCATCGATCTCGCTCCTCGCAGCCCCGGCTGCAATCCGGTTGCCCGGCTCGCCTGATTTCTCGTCCATGGTTTCGCTCATCGATTCGCAGTCCAGTCCAGCGCCGCGCGGTCCCAGTTCGCGCAGTCTGCGGCTGCTTCATAGGTTGTTTGAAGAAACGTCAGCAACGTGTCATCCGGTGATGACGATGTCCGCATCGTCTCGTACGGCAGCACAAACTCCCTTAGCGTTTCGTCATAGTACGCCGACTCTGAACTGATCTTGTAATTCTTGTATCCGTCGGGTTCGGGGTACGCATACGAATAAAATGCCGCATCCTGCCCATTCCCACCGGGCCAGAAGCCGCAGCTGCTGCACTCCCGCGAGTACGCCTCCTTCATGACATAGTCGGGACAGTTGGGAACAACACCTGAAAATTCCGGCGCACGTCGTCCTGAAAAACGGGTCGCTGCAATATCGAAGCTTCCCCAAAAAAAGTGTACCGGGCTCGCCTTCCCCTCAAACCTGCCACGGAACGCGTTGAGTACTCGGTCAATCTGAACCAT
>Ga0207933_1000619_pt1 | contig 33350 bp, 30 predicted proteins | sample NGESurdeep092012_4_FD_184488 | JGI IMG/M metagenome (GOLD analysis project Ga0207933, IMG submission 184488) | Arctic peat soil microbial communities from Barrow, Alaska - NGEE Surface sample F53-3 deep-092012 (SPAdes) | ecosystem: Environmental > Terrestrial > Soil > Wetlands > Peat ... | reverse complement strand
CAGCGATACGCTCAATTTTCTGGCAGCGAGTTACGCGAGATTGCCTTCGGGAGAAGCTCTGGATCGTCGCACAATCCTCGCGCGCAATCGCGACAAGATGGTGCTGCAAGGCTTACTCGCGCGTCTGTGCAGTGAAGATGAACAGGTCTGCAAAAGCATTGACCGCGCTGTCCGCGAGCTGAATGAGAACGTCGATGCGTTGGATGAGTTCTTGCAGCAGCAGCACTTTCGAATCTCGTACTGGAAGACTGCGGACCAGCAGCTTGGGTATCGGCGCTTCTTCGATGTGAACACGCTCATTGGATTGCGCGTGGAACGCGAGTACGTCTTCGAGGAGACGCATGCGCTGATCCTGAAGTGGCTGAAGCAAGGAGTTCTGGATGGTGTCCGCGTCGACCATCCTGACGGGCTTCGCGATCCGCTGCAGTACTTCCAACGGCTCCGCGCACAGGCCCCCAATGCCTGGATTATCGGAGAGAAGATTATCGAGCCTGGGGAGTGGCTTCGTTCAGGTTGGCCCATCGAAGGAACAAGCGGCTATGACTTCCTCAATACCGCGTTGGGGGTTTTGGTGAATCCGGAAGGGCTGGAACAGCTTGGCGACCACTACGCGGCATTTACGGGCGATACGACTCCCTTTCCTGTCGTTGCCCACGAAAAAAAGCTGATGGTTGGCCAGGAGGCGTTGGGCAGCGATGTCAACCGGCTGGCGAGCCTGTTCGTCGATATCTGCGAAGTGAACCGGGAGCAGCGCGACTACACTCGGGCCGAGATTCGACGCGCCATTCGCGAGGTCGCAGCCTGCTTCTCGATCTATCGGACCTACGTCGTTCCCGATCGCGGCGAGATCGCGGATGAAGATCGCTCGGCCATTGCGCGCGCCACTGAATGCGCGAAGCAGAACCGGCAGGACATCGACGGCCTGCTGTTCGATTTCATGCGCGACGTTCTGATGCTCCACGCTACCGGCAAGGTAGAAAGCGAGTTCGTCTATCGCTTCCAGCAGTTCACCAGCCCGGTGATGGCCAAGGGCGTGGAGGACACGGCGTTCTACTGTTCCAATCGGCTGACCGCGATAAATGAGGTAGGAGGCGATCCCGACTGCGACGGTTTCTCGCTCGAATTTTTCCATACGTATAACCAGGCGATGCAACGGACGTTTCCGCAGACAATGACGACGCTGAGCACGCACGACACGAAACGCAGCGACGACGTACGGGCGCGGCTTGCGGTACTGACCGAGATCCCGGACGAGTTCAACTCACTCATCGAACGTTGGAGCTCACGCAACTCGCGCTACAACACGGACGGCATTATCGATCACGGAACGGAGTGGTTCCTGTATCAGACACTGATCGGCGCATGGCCGATCTCTGTCGAGCGCCTGCGCCTGTACATGGAAAAAGCAATGCGTGAAGCCAAGATTCGCACTAGCTGGGTGGCGAACAATGTGGAGTACGAGACGGCCGTCAACAGCTTTGTCGATTCGCTTTTGAAGGACGTTGAATTCGTGAGAGACGTTGAGGTTTTCGTTGCGAAGATCGCACCTGCGGGACGCATCAACTCACTGACGCAGACACTGATGAAGTGCACCGCGCCTGGAGTGCCGGATCTGTACCAGGGCGGCGAGTTATGGGATCTGTCCCTGGTCGACCCCGATAATCGCCGCCCGGTTGACTACGAGCGGCGGCGCACGCTTTTGGCAGAGATGCAAGGCATGAATGTGCAGCAGGTGCTGCAACGCATGGACGAGGGGATGCCCAAGCTCTGGGTGATCCAGCACGCACTGCGGCTGCGCAACGAGCACCCGGAGTGGTTCGGGCCGGAGGCAGAATATATACCCGTATGGGCCAAAGGCCCGCAGGCGCAGCGGGTGCTGGCGTATCTTCGCGGAGGCGATGTGCTCACGGTCGCGCCGCGATGGTCGCACGCGGCTGCGGGCTGGGAGGGGACGTCGCTGGAGCTACCCGGGGGCCGGTGGCTCAATCGGCTTACGGGCCGTCGTTATCAAGGCCAGCGGTTGGAGCTGGCAAATTTGCTGGCCGCATTTCCTGTAGCGCTGCTGGTCCGCGATCAGGCAGAGTAGCGGACGCAATTCTGCATTCGAAGACGGAGGAGAACAGACGATGTATGAGTTCCGAGTGTGGGCTCCACGCGCGCGGAAGCTGCGGCTTCAGCTTAACGACGGTGAGTTGTTCCCGATGAATGGGCCGGGGCCGAAAGGATGGTGGGATCTCACTGCCGAGCAGGCCGGGTCTGGCACGGATTACGCCTATCTGATCGACGACGATCCAGTTGCGTACCCCGATCCGCGCAGCGTGTGGCAGCCGCGCGGCGTGCATGCGGCTTCGCGCGTGTATGACCAGAGCGCCTTTGAATGGACAGATGCGAAATGGCACTGTCCGCCACTCTCAGGCGCGGTGCTCTATGAGCTCCACATTGGAACGTTCAGCCGGGAGGGCACGTTCGACGGCACTATCCAGCATCTCGATTATCTTGTCGATCTCGGCATTACGTACATCGAGGTGATGCCGATCAATGAGTTTGCCGGCAACCGGGGGTGGGGCTACGACGGGGTGTTTCTCTTTGCCGCCTTCGAGCCGTATGGCGGCCCGGATGGGTTCAAACGGTTCGTCGATGCGTGCCATGCAAGAAACCTTGCGGTCATTCTGGACGTGGTCTACAACCACTTCGGACCGGTGGGAAATTACGCGAATAAGTTTGCGCCGTATCTGACGGAGAAGTTTCACACGCCCTGGGGGCCGGCGGTGAACTTCAACGAGGGCGGGAGCGACGAGGTACGGCGGTTCTTCTGCGACAACGCGCTGATGTGGCTGAAGGACTTCCACGTCGATGGCCTGCGGCTCGATGCCGTTCATGAATATATTGACAGGTCAGCGGTACATTTCATGGAGCAGCTTTCGGCCGAGGTGGAGCGGCTGGGGGCGATGATTGGCCGCAAGCTTGTGCTGATCGTAGAGAGCGATTTGAACGACCCGAAGTTTGTGCGACCGAAGGAAGCCCGCGGTTATGGCATGGATGCACAGTGGAGCGACGATTTTCATCATTCGCTTTTTACCTTGCTGTGGAAGGACCCGGGGCGGGGATACTACGACGACTTCGGGACGATGGACGATCTTGTCAAGAGCCTGAAGAATGTTTTTGTCTACGACGGCATTTACTCCGGGTACCGGCACCACTCTCATGGGAGGCCGGTGGACGGACTTTCCGCGCATCATTTCGTCGGATATGTCCAGAACCACGACCAGGTGGGCAACCGCGCGGCGGGGGAGCGGCTGGAGCACCTGGTTGGCATGGATGCGGCCAAGGTGGCGCTGGGGATTGTGCTGACGGCGCCGTTCCTTCCCATGCTGTTCATGGGCGAGGAGTTCGCAGCCTCGGCGCCGTTTCTGTACTTTGCCGACCACGAGGACGACGAGATGCGACGGCTGGTTGCCGAGGGGCGCAAGCGGGACTTCGAGGCGTTTGGCTGGGAGGAGGAGGCGGTCCCCGATCCTGAATCGCCGGAGACGTTTGAGCGCTCCAAGCTGGATTGGAACGAGATTCACAAGGGTAAGCATGCGGAGATGCTGGAGTGGGTAAAGCAGCTTATCCAGTTGCGACGAACGACGGTAGGCCTGAACGATGGCGATCTTGGGCATCTACAGGTGGAGTGCCGCGTGGAGGACAAGTCGCTGACGATGCGGCGAGGATCGGTGCGGGTGCTGGCCAACCTTGGCGCGTCGCCGGTGACGATGAGGGTGCTTGAGAATGAGTCGATACAGATGAGCTCGCGCGAGGGCATTGCGGTTTCAGGAACGGAGCTTGTGCTGCCCAAGATGAGCCTGGTGGTGACGGTGGATGCGGGCGAAGCTTAGCTGCACTAGCATGAGCGTGGGAGGCAGCGTGGCGATCAAGACCATCAGCAGCCGCGAGGTTTATCGCAACCCGTGGACGCGGGTGCGCGAGGATGTGATCGAGCGCTCGAATGGGCAGCGCGGAATCTACGGCGTTGTCGACAAGGACCCTGCGTGCATTGTGATTCCGCTGGAGCGAACCAGCGAGGGCGAGTTTGTCTGGCTGGTGCGGCAGTTTCGATACACGGTTGGCGAGACGTACTTCGAGCTGCCACAGGGCGGATGGGAGCTGGCCGACGCCGACCCGTTCGAGATGGCCACGGGCGAGCTGCGCGAGGAGACGGGGCTGCGCGCGCAGCGGATGACGGAGCTGGCGAAGCTGTGGATCGGCTATGGCGTGATGCGGCAGAGGCATCATGTCTTTCTCGCGGAAAGCCTGACGCAAGGGGAACATGACCGCGATCCTGAGGAGGATGACATGACCGTTCATCGGGTCAGCGTCGATGAATTTGAGGCGATGCTGCTGGATGGACGGGTGATGGACAACTGTTCGGCTGCGGCCTGGGGCGTTTATCGGGTTTGGCGGGACAGGGAGGGGTGCCCCTCCCCGGATGTCAGGCCGGTTCTTTAGAATGTTAGATTTGCGGCGATGATTCGCGGCAAAATATTGATTCCAGAGATTTTGTGTTCAAAATCTCTGGAATGTGTGGGATGCGTCCTGCGGATCCACCCATCCGCGATGAAGCTGCGTATGGATGGGGCACCCGAATTAGTTCTGCTTCTTTTCTTTAGCTCTATTTCTATTATAGAGAGTCGAGTGGTATTAATGTGCACCGATTTTTCTCTTTGTTTTGTTGGATTTAGGTGGTTTGGGGGCTTGACAAGACTTTTGGGATTTCCTTTCTGTGCAGGTGGTGTCGAGTGACGGTTGTGGCGGGGCGGAGGAAGGCAATTCAGTCGCTTCGGCTTCGCCTTCACTCCAGCCTTCGGCAGAGCGGAAGCGCCTTCCGGCGCGGTCTTTCCCTGGGGCGATGCCCCAGGGGCTGGTATAGGGCGCGCCGTTGGCGCTTGGAGCGGTGGCGCGTTGCGGAGCCGCATCTCCAGAGCGAGTTTTTGCCGGGGCTGAGAAACAAGAGCAAAGGCAGAGGCGCGCCTCGAGAATTGCAAGACAAAAGCCAAAACAGGTCCTTCGCTACGCTCAGGATGACAATTCGGGAGGCGAGGGCAGAAGCAGGTACTTCCCTATGGATGGCCAGGCGTACCTCAGGGGCTGAAGCCCTTTTGACCGGACTTTGATGGCACGGAGACCCTCGGCTAAAGCCGAGAGCTACCAGCCGTGCCATCAAGCGAGGCAGAGGCGCGTTCGCGCCTCGTGAACGGCTAAAACAAAAGCCAAAGCAGATCCTTCGCTGCGCTCAGGATGACGATTCGGGGGGCGAGGCAAAGGCAGGTCCTTCCCCTTCGACTGCGCTCAGGGTCAGGATGACAATTCGAGGGATGAGGCGAAGGCAGGTCTTTCCCCTTCGGCTACGTTCGGGGTCAGGATGACAATTCGAGGGGCGAGTGTGCAGGGGGTGGTGGGGTAAGATTCTTGCCACTGCCACTTCAGGACGATCCATGCGCCGGATTTACGCTTTTACACTTCCTCTTCTTTTTGCTTGCTTCTTTATTTTGATCAACCAGCCAGTTGCCGGCGCACAGACGCCGCCGCATCTTTTGCGCAATCCGTCGCTGTCGGATACGCAGATTGCGTTCCGGTATGCGGATGATGTCTGGACGGTGGCGCGTGAGGGGGGCGTGGCGCGACGGCTGACCTCGACGGGGAATGTGACGGGGGGGCCGTTCTTTTCGCCCGATGGAAGGACGATCGCGTATGACGCGAACGTCGGCGGCAATACGGACGTGTACACGGTGGCGGCGGACGGCGGCGTTCCGCAGCGCATCACCTATCATCCGGATGGGAATTTTGTTGTGGGGTGGACGCCGGACGGGCGCGACCTGCTGATCGGCAGCATGCGGGATTCGGTGCGGACGTACTTCGAGATGTTTCGCGTGCATGCAGATGGGAGCGGGCTGCCGGAGCGGCTGCCGCTGCCTTCGGCCTTCGATGGATCGCTCTCGGCGGATGGAACGCACCTGGCTTATAACCCGTGGCTGCAGTGGGAGGCGGACTCGTGGAAGCGCTACCGCGGAGGGCAGACGCAGCCGGTGTGGATCATCGACCTGAAGACGCTGGACCGGGTGAAGGTGCCGCGGGACAACTCGAATGACACGCATCCGGTGTGGATGGGCGATGCGGTGTATTTTCTCTCCGACCGCAATGGGCCGGTGTCGCTGTTTCGCTATGACACGAAGACGCAAGAGGTGAAGCAGCTGGTGGAGAACCATGGGCTTGACTTCGAGACGCTGGAGGGGCATGGGAACGCGCTGGTGTATGAGCAGTTCGGCACGATCCATGTTTACGACATCGGCTCGGGCGCGGAGCACGAAGTGAAGATTACGACCGAGGGCGACCTGCCGGCGCTGGTTCCGCATTTGGCCAAGATCGATCCGAAGGAGATTCAGAACGTGGACATCTCGCCGACGGGCGTGCGCGCGGTGTTTGAGGCGCATGGCGAGATCTTCACGGTTCCGGCGGAGAAGGGCGATGTGCGCAATCTGACGAACACGTCCGACGCCGTGGAGCGCGCGCCGGCGTGGTCACCGGACGGCAAGCGGGTGGCGTATTTTTCGGATGCGAGTGGGGAGTACAGGCTCTACGTTCGGGATCAGGATGGGCTGAAGGCGCCGCAGGTGATCGACCTGGGGCCGGAGCCGACGTACTACTACTCGCCGGCGTGGTCGCCGGATTCGAAGCGAATTGTGTTTAGCGATCAGCGGCTGAATCTCTGGTATGTGAATGTGGATCCGTCGTTGAAACCGACGAAGCCGGTGCATGTGGATACGGAGCTGCACGCGAACTTCGGGCCTGCGGGGTTCAGTGCGAGCTTCTCGCCGGATGGGAGATGGATTCTGTATGCGCGGACGCTGCCGAGCATGGAGAGCGCAGCGTTTCTTTACTCACTGGACACCGGGAAGAGCACGCAGATTACGGATGGCATGAGCAATGTGACCAGTCCGGTGTGGGATGCGAGCGGGAAGTACATCTTTTTTGCGGCGAGTACGGACATCGGGCCGGCGATCGATGGGTTTGGGCTGGGCAGCCTGAACCGGACGACGACGGCGAGCGTGTATGTGGCGGTGCTGGCGAAGGATGAGGCGTCGCCGATACCGCCGGAGAGCGATGACGAGAAGAATGCGGCGGAGGCGGAGAAGACGCCGGCGCCGTCGGAGGCAGGAAAGACAGAAGAGAAGAAGAACGCGGCGACGGAGCCGGAGAAGAAGGATGAGGCGAAGGCTCCCAAGCCCGCGCTGCCGGTGACGAAGATCGATCTGGATGGGATTCAGCAGAGGATTCTGGCGCTGCCGATTCCGGCGCGCAACTACACGATGCTGGCGGCAGGCAAGCCGGGCGTGCTGATGCTGGGTGAAGGGGAGGCGGCGGCGAATCCTTCCGAGGGTGGTGGAGGGTTTCGGTCGCTGTGGCGCTTTACGCTGAAGACGCGCAAGACGGAGGACGTGCTGCATGGCGCGTCGGGGTTTGTGGTTTCGTTCGATGGCGAGAAGGTGCTGTACGACAAGGGCAATGGGTGGTTTATTGCGTCGCAGGATGATTTGAAGCCGGCGGCCGCGGATGGAACGCCGGGCAAGCCGCTGCACGTGGACCAGATGGAAGCACGCATCGATCCGCGCGCGGAGTGGCGGCAGATGTTCAACGAGACGTGGCGGATCGAGCGCGAGTTCTTCTACGACCCGGGCTATCACGGGCTGAACCTGCACAAGATCGAGGCGAAGTATGAGCCGTATGTGGCGGGGCTGAGCACGCGCAGCGACCTCACCTACTTGCAGGATGAGATGCTGGGCGAGTTTACCGTCGGGCACATGTTTATCGGCGGACCGCACACGGGGCAGGATGGACCGAAGACAGGGCTGCTGGGCGCGGACTATGCGATCGACCACGGGCGCTACAGATTTGCGCATATTGTGCAGGGCGGGAACTGGAATCCGAAGATGTACTCGCCACTGACGCAGCCGGGCGTGAATGTGCATGAGGGCGAGTATCTGCTGGCGGTGAATGGCGTGCCGCTGCATGCGACCGAGAACGTCTATGCGGCGTTCGAGGGGATGGCGGGCAAGCAGACGAATATTACCGTTGGGCCGAATGCCGATGGCAGCCGATCGCGCGATGTGCTGGTGGTGCCGGTGCCGAGCGAACGCGATATGCGGATGCAGGAGTGGATCGAGGGCAATATCCGGCGCGCGGATGCGCTCTCGGGCGGGCAGGTGGCGTATGTGTATCTGCCGAATACGGGAGGAGCGGGGTTCGATAGCTTCAATCGCTATTTCTTCGCGCAGGTGGAGAAGAAGGCGGTGATCGTCGACGACCGCTATAACCAGGGCGGCGATATTGCGGACTACGTGATCGATGTGCTGAAGCGGACGCCGATGCTGAACTACGAGTCGCGGCAGGGGCTGAAGACGACCGAGCCTACGGGTGCGATCTTTGGGCCGAAGGCGATGCTGATCAATCAGAATGCGGGCTCGGGCGGCGATGCGATGCCGTGGCTTTTCCGGCAGGCGAAGCTGGGGCCGCTGGTAGGCACGCGGACCTGGGGAGGGCTGGTCGGCATCGGCGGCTATCCGGTGCTGCTCGACGGCGGGACGGTGACGGCGCCGCGGACCGCGTTGTATGGTCTGCATGGGCAGTTCGAGATCGAGAACATCGGCGTCGCGCCGGATGTTGAGGTCGAGGACGATCCGAAGGCGGTGGCTGCCGGGCATGATCCGCAACTGGAAAAGGCCGTGGCGATTGTGCTGGAGGAGCTGAAGAAGAATCCGCCGGTGGAGTATGTGACGCCGCCGTACCCGAACTATCACAAGAACGATGGGCTGGGCGGGAAGTAGAAGTCGGCGGGCGTAACGCGGCTCGGCTAGTATGGGGCGATGCGTTCCCGCTCAGGCGCATCGAAGAGTCGAATGGCATCGCCCCGCAAACCTTCCAGCGCACGCGGCAAGAACGGTCACTGGGTTCTGGCTGCATCGATCCTTGGATCGAGCATGGCGTTCATCGACGGCACGGCTGTCAACGTCGCGCTGCCGGCGTTGCAGAGCGCGCTTCATGCGACGGTCAGCAATGTGCAGTGGGTGATCGAGTCGTATGCGCTGCTGCTGGCGTCGCTGCTGCTGGTGGGTGGGTCGCTGGGCGACCGCTTTGGCAGACGGAAGATTTTTTTCTCCGGCATTGTGCTGTTCGCGGCGGCTTCGGCGTGGTGCGGGTTTTCCGGATCGATCGACATGCTGATCGTTGCCCGGGGCGTCGAGGGGGTGGGAGCGGCGCTGCTGTTGCCGGGAAGCCTGTCGCTGATTACGGCGTCGTTCGCGGAGAAGGAGCGGGGGCACGCGATCGGCATATGGTCGGGGTTTACGACGCTGACGGCGGCCATCGGGCCGGTGTTCGGCGGCTGGCTGGTCGACCATGCGTCGTGGCGATGGGTGTTCTTTCTGAACCTGCCGATTGCCCTTGCGGTGATCGTGATTACGCTGTGGCGTGTTCCTGAGAGCCGCAACGATAAGGCGAGCGCGCAACTCGACTGGAAGGGAGCGGGGCTGGCGACGGTGGGGCTGGGGGCGATCACGTTTGCGTTGATCGAAGCGCCCAAGGGTGCGGGGCGCGCGGTAGTCGCGGGAGTGCTTGGGACGGCGGCGCTGGCGGCGTTCCTGTGGGTGGAGGCGCACTCCAAGGGGCCGATGGTGCGGCTGAGCCTGTTCAAGTCGCGGAACTTTACCGGGGCGAATCTGCTGACGCTGTTCCTGTACTCGGCGCTGGGCGGCATACTGTTTTTCTTTCCGCTGGACCTGATCCAGGTGCAGGGCTACACGGCGACGCAGGCGGGCGCGGCGCTGCTGCCGCTGATCGCGCTGATGTTCGTGCTGTCGCGTTGGTCGGGCGGTCTGGTCGCGCGGTATGGCGCGAAGTGGCCGCTGACGATCGGGCCGCTGGTGGCGGGCGCGGGGATGGCTCTGTATACGTTTCCCGGCATCGGCGGGAGTTACTGGACGACGTTTTTTCCGGCGGTGACGGTGCTGGGGTTGGGGATGGCGATCAGCGTCGCGCCGCTGACGACGACGGTAATGAATGCCGTGCCGGAGAATGAGGCCGGCGTCGCTTCGGGCGTGAATAATGCGGTGTCGCGGCTGGCGAGTCTGCTGGCGGTCGCCGTGTTTGGGCTGGTGTTGTATGCGGCGTTCAATCACGCGCTGGACCGGCGGCTGGATGCGCTGCACCTTACGCCCGCCGCGCGGCGGCAGGTGGACGCCCAGCGGCCGCTGCTGGCTGCTGCGAAGAACCCCGACCCGCGGGTGGAGCGGGCGATCGGGGAGGCGTTTACGACGGGGTTTCGCGTGATTTTGTGGCTGGCGGCGGGGCTGGGGGCGGCCAGTGCGGGGTGCGCGTGGTGGCTCTTGGAGCCGAAGCGGAAGCGGCGGAAAGCGATTTTGAAAACGTAGACGACACAGCGATGTCGCTCCCATTTTCCGTTTTGGTACACGCCGACCGGCGGCGGATGAAGGCGGTCCGGGCACTCGGCCAAGGGATGATTTATCTCGCCCTGCCGTTCCGGGTCGAGGTGGTTCGGCCAGAAGCTGGAGGAATCATTCACGCGTACCGGCGTTGGCCTTCCATCGCCGGAGAAGTCGTAGCATCTGTGCAGGGTCAAGCGTGCGGGGCCGCGCCTTTGTGGCAAGCGGCGGGCCTACTTTTTCTGCTTGGCGATGATGCTGTCCTTGATCTTGTCGTAGGTCGCCTGCGGGATGATGCCGCGCGAAACAAGCTGGTTCTTGGCGGCGTACGGACGGCCCTTGACGATCCTGTCGGTGTAGGCATCGCCGATGCCGGGCAGGGCCTTGAGCTGGGCCGGGGTCGCGGTGTTGATGTCGACCAGCGCGGCTGACGCCGTGGCGGCTTTGGGCGTGGGCTTGGCGGCGGTTTGGGCGAAGCAGAGAGTGGTGGCGACGGCGATGGTCGCGACGGCGAGAAGGCGGCGGAAAGCGTTCATGGAGGAGGGCTCCTGGAGAGTTGGCGGTGCTGGTTGCCCAGCTTACACCGAAACCGGCGGCGGAAGCGCATTGCCGAGTGCATCGTTAGCCAAGTTGAACCGTCGCCGCGATGCGGCCTTTGCCGGCCTCGACGCGGACGATCTGCCCGTCGCGCATGTGCAGGATGCGGTCGGCGATCTGGGCGGCCTCGGGGTTGTGGGTAATCATCAGCACGGTCTGGTTCAACTCGCGGCTGGACTCGCGAAGCATGGCGAGTACGGCATCGGAGTTTACCGTGTCGAGGTTGCCGGTAGGCTCGTCGGCCAGGAGGATCGCGGGCCGCGTAATGAGCGCGCGGGCGATGGCAATGCGCTGCTGCTCGCCGCCCGAAAGCTCGTTGGGACGGTGATGCAGCCGGCCGTGGATTCCCAGCAATCCCGACAGGTGCTTCATCAACTCGGCGTCGAAGGGCTTGCCGGTATCGGCGATCTCGTGCGCCAGCCGGATGTTGGCCTCGGCGGAGATGGTGGGCAGCAGATTGAAGCGCTGGAACACGAAGCCGATATGCGCGCGGCGAAGCCTGGTGCGCTCGGCGTCGGAGAGCCCGGTAAGCTCGACGTCCTGAATGCGCAGCGTCCCGGTGGTCGGAGGCGTCAGGCCGCCGAGGACGTAGAACAGCGTCGACTTGCCGGACCCCGAAGGGCCGACGATGGCGACAAACTCGCCCGGATCGATTGCGAAGGAAACGTCGCGGAGGGCTGGGACTTCAAGTTTTCCGGTGCGGTAGGTCTTGCCGAGGTGACTGGCTTCGATGATGGGCTTCATGGGCTTGCTTAGTTTACCGGAGTGGAGGCCTCGGGGTCGGGCTGACCGTCCGTTTGCCACAGGCAGCCGCACTTGAGGCACTTCCAGGTGGTGTCCGCTTCTGACTCCATTGACCGGCCGGCGTGTAGCGGCACTCCGATGAGGAGCATGGTTGTGGCATTGATTTTGCGGTCGGTGTCGTTCACAACCACGTCCAGCGAACCGCATTGCGGGCAGACCGGCTGCTCGAAGTCGGCGCCGGTGTCGGTAGCGAAGCTGGCGGGAATCGGTTGTGCGAGCACCTCGGCAGCAGCGGCGGCATCTTCTTCAGCGACCTGAAGCCTCGCGCCACCGATCATGTTCGACCAGAACCAGTCGGTGCGGACGGTGTTCTCGTCCTGTAGAAAGCACTCAATCCCGGCGCTTTCAAGCACGCTGCGGGCGATGAACGCTTCCGGCAGGTCGCGGAATTTGCCGACCGTGACGAGCTTGCGGCGTTCGACGATATCTTCGCCTTCATCGTCGTCGTCGATCAACGGTGGCTGCAACGAGCGCCGCGCGAATTCGTCGCGCAGGATTGCTTTCGCAGGCTCCGTCAGCTCCTCGTACTTGCGTGCGATGTCCATCAGCTCGGATTCGGACATCTGTCGGTAGCGGTCAGCGACTTCGCGGAGCTCGAGATCGGTCATGGAACTGAATCGTAGCAGGCTAGGCGTGGACGGCTCCCGGGGATATGGCCGTAAGTTCTTCGAGGAAAGCGACCTGTAGCCGGACGGTGACAATGCCGGGAAGCCGGCTGGGGCGCTCCCGATGTTGGCGCAGAGTGCAGAAAGTGGTGAGGTCCTCGTGGCTGGCGCGGGTCAGTTCGAGCCCCGTGGCGACCAGCGCGGCATACAGTTCGACGACCGCGTGCAGTGGAAGTTCAAAGTAGAATTCCACCTGGGTAAACGAGAGCGGGCGGCGGTGCAGCAGCCACGCGCCGCACTGGTCGAGCGCGTCGGAGAGCGCGGCAAAAATAATGCGGCGCTCCTCGTAGCTGAACGTCTCGATATCGAGCGAGGCGCCCGGCGGGACCGGGTCGGGAGGCAGCGTGGACATGATGCGGCGGTCTCTGATCATAGGAGTCATACGTTGGCTCAGGAAGGTTATCGGAGCCGCACCCGGCGAACGTGACGACTGTTGCGAAATGATTGCAGCACGGCGCTGAAGGGCTAGACTGGTGGGCATGGTGATTGGCCTCGGCACCGACCTGATCGAGATTGAGCGCATCGAGCGCAGCGTTGCCCGCTTCGGGGAGCGCTTCCTGGAGCGGGTGTTTACCCCCGGCGAGATCGCCTATTGCCACGCCAAACGGGGTCCGGCGGAAAGTTTTGCGGCCCGCTTCGCGGCCAAAGAGGCCGGAGCGAAGGCGCTGGGGACCGGCATCAGCCGGGGCGTCAGTTGGAAGGAGTTCGAGGTCAAGCGCAAGCCGGGGCAGCGCCCGGAACTCCATCTGAGCGGCCGGGCGGCGGAGGTCGCCCGCGAGCTGGGCGTGAACCGCATGTCGTTAAGCCTGACGCACTCGCGGCACATGTCGATGGCGGTCGTAGTGGCGGAGGATTAGGCCGTTCTCACGTCGCGCCGGCCGATACGTCAACTATCGCATCCGCGCGCAGCCGGCTTGCATCCAAACAGACCTGACGCCACTGATAGGATAGAGACCAAAGCGTATCTGCCAGAGCGTGTAGAGCGTTGCGCCAGGTGTTCCGAGGATCTGCTATGCCCAGTCAGCAGGAAGTAAAGTGGTCGCAGCTTAAGGTTGGAGTGATCGTGCTGGTGTCGATGGCGCTGCTGACGACGCTGCTGTTCCTGATGACCAAAGCCTCGGGCATGAGCATTTTCAGCAAGAAGCTGATCGTCCATACCTTCTTTGAGAACTCCGCCGGCCTGAAGAAGGGCGGCGAGGTCGAGTTGCAGGGCGTGACCATCGGGGAAGTAAAGGACGTCGTGATTTCGACCGACCCGGCGCGCAAACTGACGCCTGTGGAAGTCATCATGAAGCTGGACCCGAAGTTCAGCCGCAGCCTGCATAAGGACTCGAAAGCTTCACTGTCGACCATCGGCGTCCTGGGCGATACGGTCGTCGATATCAACAGCCAGACTGCGACCGGGCCGGAGCTCGAAGACGGCGATGAGCTGCGCACGCTGGAAACGCCCAGCCTTACCGACGTCGTCAAGGCCAGCCAGGGCACGATCGAGAGCCTGAACGTGATCCTCGCCAAGATGGACAAGATCGTCGACAACCTGGAGAACGGCAACGGCTCCGTCGGCAAGCTGATCAACGACCCCGAACTGTACAACAAGGCGACCAAGACGGTCGACGAAATGGCCACGCTGACGGCGAACCTGAACGCCGGCAAGGGCTCGGTCGGCAAGCTGATGCACGACGACCAGTTGTACGACAAGCTGAACGACGCGGCCACGCGGCTGGACAATATTGCGACGGCACTCGACAGCGGCAAGGGGACGGCGGGCAAGCTGCTGAAGGACGATGCGATGTACGACAATCTGAACCAGACGCTGGCGCACGCGAACTCGCTGCTGGCTGAAGCGGATGCCGGCAAAGGCAGCATCGGCATGTTGATGAAGGACCCGACCTTCGCCAACAAGCTGGACGACACCGTCACCAAGCTGGACGCGCTGCTGACCAACGTCAACGACGGCAAGGGCACTCTCGGCAAGCTGGCGACCGACGACCAGGCGTATACCAACCTCAACAAACTGCTGACCGAGAGCACGACGCTGGTGACCACCATTCGGCAGGACCCGAAGAAATATCTGACCATCCACATGAAGATTTTCTAGGCAGGATACGAGCGGCTGCCCGGCGCGACAGCCCTCGGAAACTTTCCGTCCCGCCTTCACGTCACCTCATCACATTCTTCAGCTTCACGCGCTTTCGCATCCAGCCGTCGGCAGAGTATGCTTTCGGCAACTGTGTTCCCCCCTTTCCAAGGAGATCTATGCGTAACGTAACTCTGTGTACCCTGCTTCTGCTGACGGCCGCTGTGTGCGGCGCGCAAAGCTTCGCCCCATCCGACACCGCGTCCGGCCCGACGTCGATCCCCAAGAAGCCAGCGATCTTCGACCTCAACGCCATCGATAAGACCGCCGACCCCTGCGTCGACTTCTTCCAATACGCCTGCGGCAACTGGAACAAGAACAACCCCATCCCCGCCGACCGCACGTCGTGGGGACGCTTCAATGAACTGGCCGACTATAACAACTACTCGGTCTATGAAGAATTGAAGAAGGCATCCACCTCGCCGAAGACGCCGCTGGAAAAGAAGTTCGGCGACTACTATGCCGCCTGCATGGACACCGCAGTCATCGACAAGCTGGGAGCGAAGCCGTTGCAGCCGCAACTGGACGCAATCGCCGCCCTGGAGAGCACGAAAGACCTTGCCGCGTACAACGCGAAAAATGACCGCCGCGGCAGCGGCGCCTTTTTCGCCGTCGGCGTCACGCAGGACGACAAGGACTCGACCCAGCAGGTGGCCGCAACCGGACAGGGCGGGCTGACCTTGCCCGATCGCGACTACTACCTGAACTCGGCGCCCCGCTTTGCCAAGCTGCGCGACGGCTACATGGAGAACATGCGGAAGACCTTCGAGCTGCTGGGCGATTCGCCGGAAGAAGCCGCGAAGGAAGCCGATGCGACCATGAGCATCGAAACGGCCCTGGCCAAAGGCTCGCTGGACCGCGTGGCGTTGCGCGACCCCAAGACACGCTACAACCCGATGAGTGTTGCCGACCTCCAGGCCAAGACCCCGAACTTCAACTGGACGGTGTACCTGGCGGGCATCGGCCTGCCGCAGGCCAAGACGGTCATCGTCACCAGCCTGCCGTACATCACCGCCGCGAACGACGAGATCGGCGAGGCGGGTCTGCCGGCGATCAAGAGCTACCTGCGGTGGCACGCCGTCCACGGAGCGGCGCCGGCCCTCAGCCAGCCGTTCGAGGACCTCAACTTCGACTTCTTCTCCCGCACCCTGAATGGCCAGAAGGAAGAGCTTCCCCGCTGGAAGCGCTGCACCTCCGGCACGGACCGCGCGCTGGGCGAGGCCGTCGGACAGGAGTGGGTCAGCGTCAACTTCCCGGCCAAGTCCAAGGACTCGACGGAGAGGCTGATCAAGGCGCTCGAAGCCGCCATGGCCGAAGACATCAAGACCTTGCCGTGGATGAGCCCCGAAACCCGCATCGAGGCGCGCAAGAAGCTGGACGGGATCGCCGACAAGGTAGGGTATCCCTCGCACTGGCGCGACTACTCCACCCTGACGGTCAAGCGCGACGACTACCTGGGAAACCTGCTGCGCACCAGCGCGTTTGAGCGCCATCGCAACCTCGCGAAGTTCGGCAAGCCTGTCGACAAGACCGAGTGGGGCATGACGCCGCCGACGGTGAACGCCTACTACAGCCCACAGCAGAACAACATCAACTTCCCCGCGGGCATCCTGCAGCCGCCATTCTTCGATGCTTCGATGGACGCCCCGGTGAACTACGGCGGCATCGGCGTGGTGATCGGCCACGAGATGACGCACGGCTTCGACGACCAGGGATCGCAGTACGATGCCAACGGCAACCAGCGCAACTGGTTTGCCGCGGACGACCTGAAGAAGTTCAAGGAACGCAGCGAGTGCTACGCGAAGGAGTATGACGGCTTCGAAGTGGCTCCGGGGCAGAACCTGAACGGCCACCTGACGCTGGGCGAGAACTCGGCCGACAACGCCGGGATCCGCATCGCGTACCAGGCGTTGATGAAGACCGTTGCCGACGAGGGCGTCGCGAAGGCGGAGCCGGGTTACGTCGACGGCAAGCGCGACGGTTACACCGCCGATCAGCGGTTCTTCATCGGCTTCGCGCAGGTCTGGTGCGGCTCGATGACGCCGGAAGCTGCCATCAACCAGGCGAAGACCAACCCGCACTCCACCGGCGAGTGGCGCGTCAAGGGCACCGTGCAGAACTTCGACCAGTTCGGCAAGGCTTTCGGCTGCCACATCGGACAACCGATGATGCCCGCATCGGGCGGCTGCCGTACCTGGTAAATCGCATCGTGAACACGAAAAGGCCCGGGCTTCGGCTCGGGCCTTTTTGCGTTTGCGTGCCTTGTTCCTACACGGTCGGCGTCTGATTTACCATGATCGCCAATCGAAAATCCAAAATTCACACGAGGGTAAAGACGCGATGAGTGAACTAGTAACGCCGGAATCGATTCTTCAGGTGGGGCTCGGATTCTGGCCCTCCAAAGTTCTTCTCAGCGCGGTGGGGATGGAGCTTTTCACCGACCTCGCCAAGGGCCCGCAAACGCTGGAGAGCCTGCAGGAGCGGCAGGGCCTGCATCCGCGCGCGGCGCGCGATTTTCTCGACACCCTCGTCGCGCTCGGATTTCTGCTGCGCGCGAACGGAGAATATTCCAACACCGCGGCCACGGACGCCTTCCTCGACAAACATAAGCCCGCCTACATCGGGGGTATCCTGGAAATGGCGAACCAGCGCCTCTACGGCTTCTGGAACCACCTAACCGAAGCCCTGCGCACGGGCCTGCCGCAGAACGAAGCCCGCAGCGGGGGCGCGGCATTTTTCGAGGCCCTCTACTCCGACCCGGCGCGCCTCAAGAACTTTCTGCAGGCGATGACGGGCCTCAGCCACGGCGCGAACATGGTCATCGCCGCGAAGTTTCCATGGGCCGGCTACAAGACGTTCGCCGACGCCGGCGCCGCGCAGGGCGATCTTGCGGTGCAGATTGCGCTGGCCAATCCGCATCTTTCGGGCGTTGGTTTCGATCTCCCGGTTGTCGCGCCGATTTTTGAAGAGTACGTCGAACAAAACGGAGTTTCAGGCCGCGTAAGTTTCGCCGCGGGCAGCTTCCTCGACCAACCGCTGCCGAAGGCCGACGTCATCCTGATGGGCCACATCCTGCACGACTGGGGCCTGGACGACAAGCGCATGCTGATCCGCAAGGCGTACGAAGCCCTGCCCGAGGGCGGCGCCGTCATCATCTACGAAGGCATCATCGACGACGACCGCTCCAAAAACGCCTTCGGGCTGATGATGAGCCTCAACATGCTGATCGAAACCCCGGCGGGCTTCGACTACAGCGGCGCCGACTGCCAGGGCTGGCTCCGGGAAGCCGGCTTCCGTGAGACGCGCGTCGAGCATCTCGTCGGCCCGGACTCGATGGTGATAGGCATTCGTTAGCTGCGCTGTTCAGCGGGCAGAATTCCTCCCACATCGATTCGGCATGTCGCCGGCCATCTTGTCCGCCACCTGCGATTCAAGGTGGAAAGGAAGCTCCGACTCGATTCGGGCCAAACCGCCGCCGCAATGCGTCTTACAGCCAAATTCCGCCCCGGTGCGGTAAACTGAAAGTGACGCGCTTTTCGCGGATTTATCCCACAGACAACTCCAGCGCCTATGGGCCCGTCCAGATAGGAAACCCCTCTTCAGTGAGCAACACGAGCACCGCCCAAGCCATTCGCAACATCGCCATCATCGCGCACGTCGACCATGGCAAGACCACTCTGGTCGACGCCATGCTGCGCCAGTCCGGCACCTTCCGCGCCAACGAAGCTGTTACCGAGCGCGTGATGGACTCCAACGACCTCGAGCGCGAACGCGGCATCACCATCCTCTCGAAAAATACCGCCATCCAGTACCACGACTCGAAGATCAACATCGTCGACACGCCCGGCCACGCCGACTTCGGCGGCGAAGTCGAGCGCGCCCTCAAGATGGTCGACGGCATCCTCCTGCTCGTCGACGCCTCCGAGGGACCGCTGCCGCAGACGCGCTACGTGCTGTCGAAAGCGCTCGAGGCGAAGCTGACGCCCATTGTCGTCATCAACAAGATCGACCGCCCCGACGCCCGCCCGCAGGAAGTGCTGAACGAGGTCTACGACCTCTTCATCGACCTCGACGCCGACGAGTCGATACTCGAATTCCCCGTCATCTACACCAACGGCAAACTGGGCACGGCGACCATGGACATCAACGTCCCCGGCACCGACCTTCAGCCGCTCTTCGAGCTTATCTTCAAGACGATCCCCGCGGCCACCGGCACTTCCGACGGCGACCTGCAAATCCTCGTCACCAACCTCGACTACTCCGACTACCTCGGCCGCCTCGCCATCGCGCGCGTCTTCAACGGCACGCTGCGCATCGGCCAGGAAGTGAACCTGTCGAAGGTCGACGGCACGCTGCAAGTCGTCAAGGTGACCAAGCTCTTCACCTTCAACGGCCTCAAGCGCACGGACACCACCGAGACCGAAGTCGGCGACATCATCGCCGTCGCCGGCATCCCCGGCATCACCATCGGCGAAAGCTTCTGCGCGCTCGAAGACCCCAAGCCGCTGCCGCTCATCACTATTGACGAGCCGACGATCGCCATCGTCTTCTCCGTCAACAACGGGCCGTTCGCCGGGCGTGAAGGGAAGTTAGTCACTTCCCGCAATATCAAGGAGCGCCTCGAAAAAGAACTGCTGACGAACGTCTCCATCCGCGTCGAAGACACCGGCACACCGGACAACTTCAAGGTGCTCGGCCGCGGCGAGTTGCAGCTTTCGGTGCTGATCGAAATGATGCGCCGCGAGGGCTTCGAGATGATGGTGTCTCGACCGGAGATCGTCACCAAGCGCATCAACGATGAGCTGATGGAGCCCTCCGAGTTGCTGTCGATCGATGTGCCGGAGGCGTTCGTCGGCACCGTCATCGAGAAGCTCGGCCCCAGAAAAGGCGAGATGAGCAAGATGGCCAACCACGGCTCCGGGCGCGTGCGCATGGAGTTCAAGGTGCCGTCGCGCGGCCTCATCGGCCTGCGCAACGAAATGCTCACCGAGACCCGCGGAACGATCATCATGAACTCCATTGCCGGCCCCTACATTCCGTACACCGGCGAAATTCCGCAGCGCCCCAGCGGCGCGTTGATCTCCGACCGCCAGGGCGTCACAACCCTCTACGCGCTGGACGGAATTCAGGAACGCGGCGTGCTGTTTCTCGGAGACGGCGTGGAAGTCTACGAGGGCATGGTCATCGGCGAGCACTCGCGCGACAACGACCTCGACGTGAACTGCGTCCGCGAAAAGAAGCTGACCAACATGCGCGCTTCCGGCTCCGACGACGCGGTTCGCCTGGTGCCGTTCAAGGTGCTGACGCTGGAGCAGGCGATCGAGTTTATTGCGGATGACGAACTCGTCGAGGTTACCCCGAAGAGCCTGCGGATGCGCAAGAAGGTGTTGCAGTTCAACCGCCGGCCGAAGAAGAATCAGACCGTCGAATAAGTGCGTGTACGACGAAACAGGTAAAGCGGAACAGCAATCCCCTTCTTCGGAAGGGGATTTTTGTCGGGCGCAAGAAACCTGTTGACAGCGGGGGAGGAGCCTCCTAAGCTGCTGCTAACCAACGACCACCTGCATTGCTCGCCGTACACGGGCCCGCGCACCATCGTTGATTTCGCAAAGAGGCTGGAGGGAAGTTCCGTGGATGCGAATACCATACAGGCAACCGCCAAGTTGCAATACATGAATATGACACAGCTCGTCGCCGCCATCACCGCGGTGGGCGCCCTGGGAACGGCCGCGTTTGGCGTGGTGGACGCGATCAAGGTGCTGCCGGGACTCCTGCCTAGTTCGGGCTTTCGCTTTATCAGGCGACTGGTGGAGCTGCTTGCGCCATCGGCGCATGGGACGGTGCCGCGCGCATCGGCGCTCACGCAGTCGGCAATCACGGAGTCGCTTCATGCCAACTGGATCAACGGCATGGCGATCGCCGACCAGAAAAGCGCGGCCAAGACATTCTTCAAGCTGCGGATGAATCCCGAGACCGCCGCCGACCTCGCCGCCATCACCGGCGTCGATGGAGATGCCCTGAAGACCGTCGCGGAGAAGCTGGCGACCGGCGCCGTGATGACGCCCGAAGACATGAACGTGTATGGCCGGTTCGATGTCCTGCTTTCGACGACCATCGATCGCGCCTATCAAAAGGCCGATCAGCAATACCGTACAACGGCGAAAATCGTGGCCGGCGCTGTCGCTGTCCTTCTCACCCTGATCGCGTCGGCGGCGCTGGGCCTGATTGGCCCCAACCTGGGCCGCACGGTCAATGAGCACAACATTCTCCTGGCGATCGTCGTGGGCCTTCTGGCCACGCCGCTGGCTCCCATCGCGAAGGACCTTACGACGGCCTTGACCAGCGCGTCGGGCGCCGTGCAGGCGGTGAAGAAGTAGCCATGGACTGGTTTCTCGATCTCCGCGCGCATGGGCATGGCGGCCCTGTCGGCACCCTGAAGGTGGGCGACGGGACGAAGTTTTTCGACGATTTCAGCGACTTGTTTGCCGCGGTCCGCGGTCGCGACGTCATCCTGATGGCGCATGGGTACAACGTGAACCGGTCGCACGGGACCCAGAGCCTGAACCAATGGAAGGCGCGCTTTCATCCCGGGGACAATTCCGTCTTCATCGGCATCCTGTGGCCGGGCGACTGCATTCTGCCGATCTTCATCGACTACGTGTGGGAAGGAAGCGAGGCGCAGAAGAGCGGCAAGCTGGTCGGCGAATTCGTTCAGGCCAACTTCGGCGCAGCCGCTTCGCTCACCTTCATTTCGCATTCGCTGGGAGCGCGCGTCGTGCTGGAGGCGATCGCAAGCCTCGCCGACGATGCCAGGGTGCGCGAACTCATCCTGCTGGCCGCCGCGGTCGAAGACGATACGTTGCTGCACGAGTTCGCGGATGCCGCGGGCAAGGCGGCGCGCATCACGGCGGTCCACTCGATGGAAGACCATGTGCTGCAGATGGCGTATCCGGCGGGGAACCTGCTCGGCGGCCTGCTCGAACGCGGAGACCCGAACGTAAAAGCGGCGCTCGGCCGTGTCGGCGCCGCCGATCCTGTGGCGGCGAACATCGTCGTCGATCCGATGCTTCCCGTGTCGTGGGACTACGGCCACACCGACTACCTGTCGACCGATTCTCCGGGGAGCGAGTACGAGCAACCGGTCAAAATCCCCGAGACCTACGGCGACCCTGAGCCACCTGAGACGCCCCCCGATATCGAGCAGCACAATCAGTGGAAGCCATGCTGGTCGCCCGCGTTCGCGACAACGCGGTGGATGCAGCCTCCGCGCAACTAGCTCCAAGGATGAGGTCAGGCAGCTTTCGTGTTCTTCCACGCGAACGGGATAACCTTCGGCTGTTTGCGCTTGAGCGCCTGGCTGAGATCGTAGCCGGCTTGCACTGCGAGCCAGAACCGCGCGGTGCTTATTCCCGCCTGCTCCAGACGCACAGCGAGGTCAGGGCTGACTGCGGCGCGGCAATTAACAACCCGCGACAACGATACACGCGTCATGCCGAGACGGCGCGCGGCTTCGGCGATCGGGATGTCGAGACCATCCCTGCCAAAATTCTCTCTCAATAGTTCGCCTGGATGACAGGGGTCCTTCATCATCGCAATATCCTCAGTGATAATCTTCATAGTCGATCAACTCAACGTTCGTCTGCACGAATCGAAACGTGACTCGCCAATTCCCGTTGACCCACATCGACCAGAATCCAATTCGTCGGCCCGTGAGCGGATGAGGTTTCAAGCCCGACTGCTGCATCAAATCGTCAGGGCCTGCTGCAAATTCGAGGGCAGTCAGAATGCGACGCAGCTTCGCTGCGTGTTGAGCCTGGATTCCGCGGATTGAGCTTGTTTCGTAAAATAACTTCAAGCCCTTGTGACGGAAGCTGACGATCACAGTACGAGCGTATAGCTATGCGATACGCTCGTCAATTGGCAATTTACGGCACCTTGCCGTTGGAGGGTCATCAAGCCGAATACGGTCCTTCTCCAGCAAATCCCCAAGGGCGCGCTCAAGCTCAATATGCGCCTTCATCCAGTTGCTCCTCGCGGCGATTTCAGTGGACCGCGCACATCAGGGCCTACTCCCAGTGTTCGCGCCAGACTTCGATCTCTGGCCATTCGACAAGTCATTGTCGCCCGTCTGCGGGGCTGGGGGCCGGATGGGCCCTTACCGTCGCCCCTTCGTAGACCTCATCGGTCACATGCGTGACAACCATGTCGCCGTCGCGCAGGCCCGACACCACCTCGATCGCCGGCCCATCGTCGCGGCCAAGCGTGACGGGGACCATATGCACCCGATTGCCCGCGACCGTGAAGACGACACTCTGGCCGTTGCGAATGGCCACAGCGTTCTCCGGAACCACCCACACGCCGCCCGCCCGGCCGCGTTTCACCACCGCCGTTTCAACTACCGGATCGGCCTTGGCGCGCTCCGCGGCATCTTGCCCGATCTCCTTATTGCGGGCGTGGAGCGGCAGCCAGCCGAGCGCGAAAATCACCAGCAACAGCAGGACGGTGCCGCCCGCGAGGAGGTACGGCACCTTGCGATTCTTCGGCTGGGGGACGCGCTCAAAACCGGCACCCAGCTCGCGCCCTTCAGGCTTGCGAAGCACGGCCTGATCACGCGGCGTTTCAGGGCGGGCCTCCGTTGGTGGCGGAAGCTCATGCGAGGGATCGGGAAATCTGTTGAACTCGTCTGCCATTACGCGCCTCGGTTTCATTCTCATCGCACGCTACAGCGCAGAACCTCCGGGCGCGGGATTCGGCGCGCCGGTCCGGTTGAGCCAGCCGGCCAGATAGTCCAGAAACTCCGCCGACACCTTGCCGGGCTTCAGCACATCCGCGCCATTAGATTCGCCCTCGATGGGCATATACAAATGGTTCAGTCCGGCAAACTCCCGCGCATCGCTGCCCCAGGCCGCAGCCGCCGCCTTCAGCAAGTCAAAGTCCGCGTGGGTGGAGTTCACATCCTTTGTCCCACGAGTCACCAGCGTGGGGACCGACAGCGTGTGCATCGTCGCCACCGGATCGCGCCGCAGCCAGTCGCGCCAATACGAAGCGGGCAGCGATGCTCCGACCCCGATCCGCTGGTCATCCGGCACCTTGGGGTCGCGGGCCTGGGCCCAGACATCGCTCCACATTTTGGCAATCGAAGCGATCTGCTCCGGCGAGGCACCCTGATTTTTACCGAACGTCCGCACTTGCTCGTCGATCGCCTGGTCGATAGGCCGGGCGACGCCGGACAGCAGCACCATCCCCGCCACCGATCCTGGCCGCTGCGACAGCCGCAACGCGACCGTATCCGGCGCAAGCTGCGCGCCCAGCGAATGGCCAACGAGAAACACCCGCGCCGGATCGACGCCCGGAAGCGTCTGCACAAACGCCAGCGCGGAGGCGGCATCGAGCACAACCTCGTGGTCCAGATCGGCGTGCCGGTAAAAGTTGGCAATATCGACTTTGGGACGGCGATCGTAGCGCAGCGTCGCGACGCCACGTGCAGCCAGTCCCCAGGCCAGTTGCTGAAAGAACTTATTGCCGCCGATGGTGGCGTCGCGGTCCTGCACCCCCGAGCCTTGCACAAGCACGGCAATCGGCGGCCGCGGCACAGGCTTTTCAGGGTGTTTAGGGTCGGGCGGAGGCACGGGCGGCAGGGTGAGCGTGCCCGGAAGCGTAAGTCCATCGTTTGTGGCGAAACTGACTGCGCTCTCGGTGACTCCGGGGGCCTTGACGGTGGTGCGGGCGTCGGCGCGGGCCTGGAGTTCGGCGGCTACCTGCTCGGGGGTGCGCGGCGATTGCGCGAATGCCGGCGCGGTGAGGCTGAGGAGCAAGGCGGCGCTGAGGAGCGGCTTCCAGGTCATGAGAACAGTTTATGCCTGTGCGGCGACGAAGCTGGACGTTTGCAGCGTGTCCGGAATTGCGACCACTGCCCTACAACTTTCGTGTCACTGCGGTATCGATTGCCGTTGAGCGTGTTATAGACTTCTCGACATGTCAACTCTCAGGAAGTCCCTTCCACTGTTGCTCTGCGCGCCTTTGCTACTTTGCGGTGCGGTTTCCGCGTCGGCCACGTCGTACACGTTCAACTTCGATTCCGATACGGCGGGCGCCACCAACTTTATCGACTCCAACGGGCCGCTGAGTATTGAGGTCGCGGGAGCCGGCACCGTTTGCGATTCTTCGGGAAACGATTTTGCATCGATTTCGGGCAATGCGGTGGCTACCGGAATTTGTGATCCGGCCTCCGGGGGAGATCCGCTGGAAGGTGGAACGTCCGTCTTTTTGTCGTCGCCGGTTTCGGTCGTCACGTTCGATTACGCGACGGATGGCTCTGGGCCGCTTGACGTGGCGTTCGGTTTGCTGGCGAATCCCGATCCGTCGGGCGAGCTGTTCCTGTTTCCCACGCTGGGCACTGACGGCAACTATGAGGGGTCGGTCGATCTTTCCACCTACGGTCCTATCGATGCCATCATCTTCGAGGGGGGGGATTTGGCCCGAACTACGCTTTCGACAACCTGAATGCGACGCCCGCGGTGCCGGAACCTTCATCCATCGCCCTGCTGGGCACAGGCGTGCTGGGGTTCGCGGGGCTGGTCCGTCGCCGCTTCAAAGCCTGAGTTTTTACCGCAAGCCAAACGCGAAACCCCACCGCCAAGGTGGGGTTTCGCATTGCGTTTCGCAGGGCTTACTTCTGGGCCTGCTCAAACCGCTTGTTGATCTCGTCCCAATTCACGACGCTCCACCACGCCGCCAGATAGTCCGGCCGCTTGTTCTGATACTTCAGGTAGTAGGCGTGTTCCCAGACATCGTTGCCGAGGATCGGATACAGCCCATCCGACAGCGGCGAGTCCTGATTCGGCTTGGTGACGATCTCCAGCTTGCCACCCTTCCACACCACGAAACCCCAGCCCGAGCCAAACTGCTTGGCCGTGGTCTCGTTGAACTTCTTCTTGAAGTCCTCAAAGCTGCCGAAGTCTGTGTCGATCTGCGCAGCGATATTGCCGCTGGGCGCGCCGCCGCCGCTCGGCTGCATGATCTGCCAGAACATGCTGTGGTTGGCGTGCCCGCCGCCATTGTTGCGGACGACCGCGCGCACATCCTCGGGAACGCTCGCCAGATCGGCAACCAGCTCCTCGGGCGTCTTCTTGCCGAGGTCGGGATGCTTCTCCACCGCGCCGTTCAGATTGGTAACGTAAGCCTGGTGGTGCTTGTCGTGGTGCAGCTTCATGGTCGCCTCGTCGATAGTGGGCTCGAGAGCGGCGTAGTCGTAGGGAAGGGGAGGAAGTTCGAAAGCCATGGTTTTTCTCCTGCAATCATGTGTTGGTTTGTTAGTTCAAGCGAGGACCGCGTTTGCTGGCGCGGAACGCAATTCCGCCGCGGCATCAATGATGAGATGCAGTGCGCGCATTTCCCGATTCGACCATGCCTTGATATTTGGTGTGTCGTCGGCTCAGGAAGTGAAGAATGCTTACGGAAAATCGTGCGACCACCGCTGTCCAGGCACAGAAGACAGCGACGTTCAAGAAGACATTGGGTTGAGAGCCGGACCGGTACGCATGAAACAGCATCCATACCAAAGCCGTAGCCGCTCCTGCGATGACGAACACTGTGTATTCAACGGTCGCGCTCAAAAATTGACGTGTGAACGTCAGCGATTCAAGGTCATCGGGATCTTTGTCATTCTCATAAATCGCCATATTCACCTCAACAGCCTTCGACATGCTCGAATCGTGAAACATGTAACCAATCCAACGTCGGAAGCGTGAAAGAGCCAGCGGACCGGATACTTGTCAAACAGCAGGACCTCGCCAACCGTCTTGTTCACAAGCAACTCACCGATCCAGAGCAGCAAAATGAAACCGATCAATTGCAGCAGGTCGATCAGGAGGCCTTCGCTTTCGGCTTTCAATCTCTTCAACAGAGATTCCTTCGACGACCTCGCCATGCCCGAATTATAGTCTTGGCAATCGGACTGTGCCTTGGCGCCGGAAATTCGGCTGCACACCACCCCCGGTCTGAGTTCTAATAGCGTGCATGAGCGCACTGAACGATTCGTACCGCTGGCTGGACGACGATGGTCCCGCTTTTGGAGGTCCCGGCCTCGAGCCGCGCTGGACTTCGAGCAAGAAAGACGCGGTCGCCACCGCCTACGCCGCCTCCAGCCGCATCTGGTTCACCGTCTCGCACGGCACGTTGAACGAGATCTACTACCCCACCATCGACCGTCCGCAGACGCGCGACATGGAGCTGCTCTTCACCGACGGCGAAACATTTTTCCACGAAGAAAAGCGCGACCTCCAGTACGACTTCCACCATATCGACAACGATGCGCTGGCGGTGCGCGTCGTCGCGACCGACCTCGGTGGCCGCTACACCGTCACCAAGGAATTCGTCACCGACCCCCACCACCCGGTCGTTCTGATGAACGTAAAAATCGACGGCGACGAAGCCTTGCTCGCCAAGCTGAAGTGCTACCCACTGCTGGCCCCGCACCTCGACGGCGGCGGCGCCGGAAATTCCGCGCGCTCCATCAACGTCGCCGGCCGCCGCTGCATTCTCGCCTGGAAAAACAACGTCTCGCTGGCCTTCGGCGCCGACTGCGGATTCTCGCGCTCCAGTTGCGGCTTCGTCGGCTCCAGCGACGGCTTTCAGGACATCCTCACCAACGGCAAAATGACCTGGGACTTCGGGCAGGCGCTCAACGGAAACCTGGCGCTGATGGGCGAGATCGACGTCGCCAAAAACCGCGAGTTCACCATCGCCATCGCGCTCGGCGACGGCCACCACTCCGCGCTCGCCGGCATGATGCAAACGCTTTCCACGCCCTACGAACTCCACCGCAAACGCTACATCGAGCAGTGGCACCGCGCCGCCTCGCCCGAGCGCCTCGCTTCGGTTTCAACCGATAACGGCCGCCTCATGCGCGTCAGCCACAACACCATCCTCGCGCACGAAGACAAGACCTACTCCGGCGCCTTCATCGCCTCCGCGTCCATTCCCTGGGGCGCCTCAAAGTCCGACGACGACCTCGGCGGCTACCACCTCGTCTGGACCCGCGACATGGTCCAATCGGCCACCGCGCTCCTTGCCTGTGGAAGGATCGACACCGCGCGCCGTGCCCTCGTCTACCTCGCTTGCACCCAGCGCCCCGACGGCGGTTTCGCACAGAATTTCTGGATCGATGGAACGCCCTACTGGACCGGAATCCAGCTCGACGAAGTTGCGTTTCCCATCATGCTCGCGTGGCGTTTATGGAAGGTCGACGGACTGGGCAGTTTCGACGTTCTGCCCTTCGTCACACAGGCCGCGGCGTTCCTCTGCCGCTATGCTCCTGTGACGCAACAAGAGCGCTGGGAAGAGAACGCCGGCTATTCCCCCTCCACGCTCGCCGCCGTAATCTCCGGGCTGCTCTGCGCGTCGGACATCGTCACCGCGCGCGGCAACGAGGCGCTCGGCGTCTTCTACGAGGACTACGCCGACTGGATCGAAGCCCACCTCGACGAGTGGACCACCACCGACGAAGGCGTCCTCCATCCCGAAGTGAAGTGCCACTACATGCGCATCCGCCCGCCGGCCCCGGGTGAGCCGTTCCACAACGACTCGATCCCTCCCGGCACCATCCGCATCGCCAACCGCGGCCCCGGCGAGCAGGACACCTTCGACGCCCGCGAAGTGGTCGACGGCGGCTTCCTCGAACTGGTCCGCTACGGCGTCCGCCGCGCCGACGATCCGCTGATGGTCGATACGATCAAGGTCATCGACCGCGTGCTCAAAATCGACACGCCCTACGGCCCCTGCTGGCGCCGCTACAACCACGACGGCTACGGCCAGCGCAAAGACGGCGGCCCCTACCTCGGCTGGGGACAGGGCCGAGCCTGGCCCATCCTCACCGGCGAGCGCGCGCACTACGAGCTCGCCGCCGGCGAAAATGTGACGCCCTACATCAAGGCGCTGGAGCAGTTCAGTTCCATCGGCGGCATGCTCCCCGAACAGGTGTGGGACTACGCCGACATGCCCGCCGAAGGCCTGTATTTCGGCCAGTCGGCGGGTTCGGCGCAGCCCCTCGTCTGGGCCCACGCGGAGTACGTCAAGCTGCTCCGCTCGGTCGCCGACGGCCGCGTCTTCGACCGCATATCCGTCGTCGCAGAGCGCTACGCCGTGGCCCAGGACCAGCGCAATTTCATGAGCCGCATGGAAATCTTCCAGCTTTCGCGGCCGATCTCGGCGATGGTGCAGGGCGGCTCGTTCCGCATCATCGACGCCCAGCCCTTCCAGGTCACATGGACCGTCGACGACTGGGTGACCACCATCCACACCGAGTCCACCGTTGTCGGCCCCCCGGGCTCGTTCGCGGACATCTGCATCTCGCCGCAAACCACCGGCACGCTCATCTTCACGCTCTACTGGCCGGGGCAGGACCACTGGCTGGGACGCAACATCGAGGTTTCCATCAACACAACAGCCGCCCCAACCATGCCCGCGGGCGTCAAGCCGAAGTCATAGCGTTGGTTCTCTTTTACAAGTTGTCATCGTTTGAGATTGAGAGCCACGGCAGAACGGACAAGTTCCTTCAAAGCCTTGTCATCGATCTTCTCGCCTTCGTGGATATCGATCGCACGCCGGACATTCCCATCAAGGCTGGAATTGAAGAGACCGGAAGGGTCCTCCAGCGCGGCGCCCTTGGCAAACGTCAACTTGACGACGCTCTTGTACGTCTCTCCCGTGCAGACGATGCCGTTGTGGGAGAACACGGGGACGCCGCGCCACTTCACCTCTTCAACGATTTCAGGGTCGGCCGCGTGAATGATTTTGCGGACTTTCGCGAGCGTCTTCCCGCGCCAGTCGGCGAGGGCGTCGATCTTCGCGTCGATAAGGGCAGAGGCAGACTCCACGGCAACAGGCTTTTTCATACGCAACACCAACTCTCGCACCTAATTTAGCCGCGCTTGGCCGAACCTGCAACCTTCTCGAGGGTAAGACTATTCTGACCCGGTTTCAATTCGGAAAGATGGTAGGGACGCTTTCGGGCTAACGAGGGTTATGACTCCCTGGAAGTCGCGTGCTCTCCCGATCTTCACAGAACCGCAAACCATCAGGTTGCTTACTCCAGCCACGATTCCCTGCCGCTCGATCCGGAACCGGAAGGGGCTGCGGTGGCACTGGCCATCTGGGCGTCATTTCCATACCAGTCCACATTGCGCGTGATGTACATCGCTACAGCAACCGCGGCGAAGCTGGCGACCGCACCGACTAGCAAAGCGTAAGCCTCAACACGCAACAGCACATAGATGAACACATAAAGGCTGGTGAATACTCCGAGCGACCGCAGACCAAGCTTGCGGCTGTGGAAAACCCACTCCGTGTTCACCGCGAAAAGAGCGACGGTGGATGTGCCTGCGATCAGGTAGCTCAGATCGAAACCAATGTGCTCGGCCAGCGAAAGCAGCAGCAGGTAGAAGATCGTTTGCGCGAGGCCGACCAGAACATATTGAGCAGGATGCAAGCGCTTTCCGGTCAGGACTTCGAACAGGAAGTACGTCAGAAAAACGAGGCCGAGGAAGAGCGTGATGTAGTGCAGGGAGCGGTGGATCGAACGGTAAGAATCGGCGAGGCGAACGCCGAAAACCGTCGCAGGTTGCTGAGGAGCATTCTCCGCTGAGGCCGCGGCGACTCCGTGTGTGTTGGCTCGTTCCGTGGTCAGCCCTTCAACGAAGAAGCCCGAGATGCTCATCACGATAGCAAGCAGGATGACAATGAAGAATTTTGTGCCCAGCGAGCGAGTGAAGCGCTTCGGGGAGGTTGGCGGAGGCGGGACGAAGGTACTCATTGCTGTGTTCTCCTTGAAGGTTACTTTGCAATACAAAGTTAAGAGGCGCGGAATTGCGCATGGCAATGTGAATGAGCAAGCTGCCTAAGCGGTGAGAGGGGACAGTTTGCGGAGCATCCGATCTTCCTCGTCTTCGTGGTTCGCGGACGCCGCATCGCGGACGACCTGCTCAAGAATGGTGAGGTATTCGAGGTATCGCATACGGCCCGAGGCGGTTATGCGCGCCGTGGTCTGCGCTCGGCCGGCGTCGGCTTCCTTCGTAAGACGAACCATACCGTCCTCCTCAAGCACCTGGAGATGCCGTGCGAGGTTGCCGTCCGTCAGGTCGCAGAGCTGTTTCAACTCAACAAAACTGAGGCCGCCGGGGTGAGTAATAAGCGAGGTGAGGACGCTCAGACGTGCACGTTCGTGGATGACCCGATCGAGGCCCACGTAGGCGAATGGGGCTGCGGATTTAGAGCTCTTTGTCTTCATCGATCGAGACCTTCCTGGCGGAGAAATAATGGATTGCAGCAACCAGCGCCATGCCGACAGCGTACGCGCCAGACATCGTTGCCGGAGCGAGGCTGCGTATGTTGCCAAGGCCGATGCAAGCCAGGCCGGTTACAAGAAACCAAGCCCCCACCAGAAGCATAGGCCGAGGCAGGCAGCGGCATGAGGCGAAGACGCCCAGGCTGAAGATGATCTGCCACAAGCCGGGCAGCATCCAGAAAACTCTCTGCGTAACGTGCAGCAGAACGAAAGGCAGTATGGCGCCCGCAACAGCTGCAGGAAGAAACTGCGCAACGGCCATGCGGACCATCTCATCCGCCATGCCGGAGTGGAGCCGGTTGGCCCGCGTCAGCATCTGCGTCGCTATCAGCGCGGAGCAGAAGACACCGGTAGTAAGCCACAGGATGACGTACTGCACGGGATGGGCCGCCGGTTCGCGCACCCAATAGGCCTGGGCCGCGCCCGTAAGCAGGGCTACAATCGCCGTCGCAAACAGAGTGGCCGGTCCATAGCCGCGGAACTCAGTATTCTGCGCCATCTGGCGGCGAATGGTGCGGATTTCGATAAGTGCCTGGTTGAGGTCGGCCATAAGGGAAGCAACTTTGTAATGCAAAGCATAGGCTTTGCATTACAAAGTGTCAAGCGCGGGCAATCAGGACGTTATGCCGCACTAATTTACTTCGCCATGCAGCGGGTGGCTGGATTTCGTCACTGGTTTGGTAGTGGCAACTTTTTCAAAGCCGGCGATAAGCGTGCCGGCATCCGCGAAACCTTCTTTAACCGGCGGAGCCTCCAGCGAGGCTTCGTGGCTTGCCTTGCTCTCCCATACCTCGGTGATCCAAAGAACATTTTCGTCGACCGCATCCTCAGCGACGATGAAGCTGAGGCATCCGGGAATGGTATGCGAGTCATCGCCTCCCATGAGGGCAGTCAATTCATCGCGACGCCCGGGCGCGGAGGTCAGTTTTACGATGAGACCGTACATGGCGACACCTCGAAAAGAGTGTACTCACCTGGGTTGTGGAAACGATTGCCCGCGGTTTTAGGTGCCGTCATTCCAACCCCGCAACGACGCTCTCCAACGCGTCAAGGAACTTCTGCCAGCCGTAGTTCGCGCCCTTATAAGCAGCGTCCTGATCGGCGCCGAAGCCGGAGTGCTCCATGCGAAGCTGCGTGCCACTCTCCTCCGGCGTCAACGTAAATAGCACGACGGAGCCAAGCCCAAAAGAACTCCAGCTATACGAAAGTCGCTTCAGCGGATCGACAACCAGCACCTCGCAGTCGATCACACCGCTCCAGTTCGGCACGGGGTCGGCACGGAACTGGAACTTCCGCCCCACCACCGGCTCGAAGTCGTTTTTCATCAGCCACTGTGCGACCAGCGGGCTCTCCGTCAGCGCGCGCCACAGCTTTTCCGGCGGATGCGCGAACGTCCTCTCAATCACAAGGGTGCGTGTACCTTCTGCTGAATTGCTCATTAGTCCATCCTTTCCAAAAGGGTTTCGAGACGGTCGAACCGCTCACGCCAGAAGGCGCCGTAAAGATTGAGCCAGTCCACCATCGGCGCCAGCGCATCGGGCCGCGCGCGATAGTGCGTTTCGCGTCCCGCACGGCGATGCCGCACCAGCCTGGCGCGCTTCAGCACCGTAAGGTGCTTGGAAACGGCCGGCTGCGACACACCCGCATAGCGAGTCAATGCGTGGACAGTCTGTTCGCCCTGCCGCGTCAACTCCTCGAAAATTGCCCGGCGAGTCGGGTCGGCAAGAGCGCGAAACACCGGATTGGCATTGGCAAGCTTCACATCCAAACCATAGCCAAATGGTTATGGTTTGTCAAGCGAGGCGCGGCTTTTTTTTGAAGCTCGCGGTGTCGGCCTCGGACTACACTCTCCGTATGGATGGCATTCGTCAACATGGCCATAGCGAAAAATAGAAGGCCCGTTGTAGTCGATCTGCTCGGCCAACTGCCGCTCCGAGCGCACCGAGTAGAACGCCTCCAACAACAACGCCCGCAAGATATACTCGGGCGCGATCGAGGGCCGCCCGGAGGCTGCGTACAGCTTGTCGAACTCCCCGCTCAACGAACGCAAAACCGCGTCCGTCAGCTTGCGAATCTCACGCAAAGGGTGCTCTTGGGGAACACGTTGCTCCAACGTCACGCTGCTGAACATCTCATCCTGAATCCGCTCGTCTCCACGCATACTCCAAAGACGAAGCTCACCGCTAAGAAGTTTAAAATCAAAAGAAGAAATATTCGTTTTTCAACAAGGTCCTAGTACTACAGTTGTAGATAGAAGACTGGCAGAGGCGAGCCGCGCTTTCTGTAGTGGCAGCGAAGGGCCTGGAATTGGTGACGCCTTCGCCATTGGG
>Ga0207933_1000618_pt1 | contig 33360 bp, 29 predicted proteins | sample NGESurdeep092012_4_FD_184488 | JGI IMG/M metagenome (GOLD analysis project Ga0207933, IMG submission 184488) | Arctic peat soil microbial communities from Barrow, Alaska - NGEE Surface sample F53-3 deep-092012 (SPAdes) | ecosystem: Environmental > Terrestrial > Soil > Wetlands > Peat ... | reverse complement strand
GCGGTGGCGGCGCGGGCGCGGTGGCCTTCCGCCGGGAGGCCCACGTGGACAAGGGCGGCCCCGACGGCGGCGACGGGGGCCGGGGAGGCAACGTCTGGCTGGTGGCCAGCCACAACCAGTCCTCGCTGCTGGGCTTCCGCGACCACCCTCACCGCCGTGGGGGGGACGGCGGGCACGGAGGCGGGAAGAAGAAGCACGGCGCCCGGGGCGACGATCTGGAGGTCCCCGTCCCGGTGGGGACCCGGGCCAAGGGCCCCGACGGCGAGCTGCTGGTGGACCTGGTCAACGTGGGCGACCGGTGGCTGGCCGGCGAGGGCGGCCGGGGTGGCCGGGGAAACGCCAGTTTCCTGAGCAACCGGCGTCGGGCCCCGGCCTTCGCCGAGCAGGGGGAGAAGGGCCACGAGCAGTGGTACGACCTCGAGCTGGCCCTGGTGGCCGACGTGGCCCTGGTCGGCCTGCCCAACGTGGGCAAGAGCACGCTGATCTCGCGTATCTCCGCGGCCAAGCCCAAGATCGCCGACTATCCCTTCACCACGCTCGAGCCTCACCTGGGAGTGGTCCGGGCCAGCGATGAGTCGAACTTCACCGTGGCCGACATCCCCGGCCTGGTGGAGGGAGCGGCCGAGGGCAAGGGCCTCGGCCACCGGTTCCTCCGGCACATCACCCGGGCCCGGGTGCTGGTGGTGCTGGTGGAGCTGGACCCGGTCACCGGGATGACCCCGACCGACCAGCTCCGCATCCTCCTCGATGAGCTGGGCCGCTACCAGCCGAACCTGCTGGACCGCCCCCGGGTGGTGGTCGGGTCCAAGGCCGACTTGGTCGGGGCCGGTGGGACCGAGATCCCCGACCAGGCAGAGGGGAAGGAACAGGCCGGCGACCTCTTCTCGCCGGACCTGGTGATCTCGGCCGTCACCGGCCTGGGCATCCGCGAACTGGTTGGTCGGCTGACCCAGCTGGTGGCCGAGGCTCGCGCCCTGCAGCCCGAGGAGGACTCGACCATCGTCATCCACCGGCCCCTGCCCGAGGGGTTCGCGGTGGAGCGCATCGAGCCCGGTCAGTTCCGAGTGGTGGGCCGGGTGGCCGAGCGGGCCGTGGCCCTCAACGACCTGACCACTGACGAGGCCGCCGACTATGTGCAGGGCCGGTTGCGCCGACTCGGCGTGGACCGGGCCCTGGCCCGGGCCGGAGCCCACGACGGCGACGTGGTCCACATCGGCGACCTGTCCTTCGTCTGGTACCGCGACCAGCCCGAGTTCACCGGCCAGCCCGCCTCGCGGCGCAAGCGGTCGTGACCACGACCTCGGCCGGCCCCACCGCCGGGACGGTGGTAGTCAAGATCGGCACATCCTCGGTGACCACCACCACCGGTCGGGTGGACATCACGGCCATCGAGAAGCTGGCTGCCGAGGTGGCCGAGGCCCGGACCGCCGGTCGTCGGGTGGTGGTGGTCAGCTCGGGGGCCATCGCCGCCGGGTGGAGCGCCCTCGCTCCGGACCAGCGCCGACCCTCGGATCTGGCTACGCTCCAGGCGGTCGCCGCCGTCGGCCAGCACCGTCTGATGCAGGTGTGGAGCCACTCGTTCGAGGCGCACGGACTGACCGCCGGCCAGGTCCTGCTGGCCCCCCTCGACTTCGTCCACCGCAGCCAGTACCTGCACGCCCGCCAGACCCTGTCCCGCCTGCTGGAGCTGGGCGTGGTGCCGGTGGTCAACGAGAACGACGCCGTGGCCGACGAGGAGATCCGGTTCGGCGACAACGACCGGTTGGCGGCCCTGGTGGCCCACCTGGTCGGGGCCGAGACGCTGGTCCTGCTGACCGACACCGCGGGACTGCTCACCGAAGATCCTCGACACACCACCAACGGCTCCCTCATCGAGGAAGTGGTCGAGATCGACCACGAGCTCGAGCGGATCGCCGGAGGCCCGGGCTCGGAGGGGGGCAGCGGCGGGATGGGCTCCAAGCTGGCCGCGGCCAAGATCGCCGTGTGGTCCGGCGTGGAGGCGGTGATTGCCGACGCCTCCCGACCCGGGGTCCTGGCCGCGGTGCTGGCCGCGGCCCCGGCCGTGGGCACTCGCTTCCGGCCCCGGGAGCGGCGCCTGCCGGCCCGCAAGCTGTGGATCGCCTTCGCCGTGGGGGCCTCGGGCACCATCGTGGTCGACGCCGGGGCCCGTCGGGCGCTGGTGGAGCGGGGTCGCTCGCTGCTGTCGGCCGGCGTGGTGGCCACCACTGGGGAGTTCGGGGTAGACGACGCCGTGGAGATCTCCGACCCCTCTGGCCGGGTCTTCGCCAAGGGTCTGGTGGGCCAGTCGGCCGCCGTGGTCGACCGGTGGGCCGGGCGGCACACTGACGAACTGCCCGACGACGTGGCTCCCGAAGTGGTCCACCGGGACGACCTGGTGGTGCTGGAGTAGGCCCTGAGCAGGGCAGGTCGCCGGTACCGGCAGCCCGGCAAGTACGCTGACACGGTGCAATCGAGCCCATCCACCCCGATGACCGAGCTGGGGCAGCGAGCCAAGGCGGCCAGTCGGCTGGTGGCCCGCGCCTCCTCGGCCGCCCGCAACGAGGCCCTTCACCGGGCCGCCGACCTGTTGGAGGAGCGGACCGGCGCCATTCTGGATGCCAACGCCACCGATCTCGTCCGGGCTGAGGGGACCGGCGCCGACGCCACCGCCCTCGACCGGCTCCGGCTCGACGCCGGTCGGGTCGAGGGGATGGCCACCGGGCTGCGGACCGTGGCCGCCCTGCCCGACCCGGTGGGCGAAGTGGTCGACGGGTGGGTCCGGCCCAACGGTCTCCGGGTGGAGCGGGTGCGGGTCCCCCTGGGCGTGATCGGGATCATCTACGAGAACCGGCCCAACGTCACCAGCGACGCCGCCGCCCTGTGCCTGAAGGCCGGAAACGCCGTCCTGCTGCGCGGCTCGTCCTCGGCCATCACCTCCAACCTGGCCGTGGCCGGGGTCCTGCGGGATGGTCTGGACAAGGCGGGGCTGCCGGTCGACGCCGTGACCCTGGTGGAGGACACCAGTCACGCTTCCGCAGTGGCCTTCATGCAGCTCGAGGGGTGCATCGACTGCCTGATCCCCCGGGGCGGCCCGTCCCTGCTGGCCTCGGTGCTCGAGCACGCCACGGTGCCATTCGTCCTGGACGGGGCAGGCAACTGCCACGTCTACGTGGACCGGGCCGCCGACCTGTCCATGGCCGAGTCCATCGTGGTCAACGCCAAGACCCAGCGACCCGGGGTGTGCAACAGCGCCGAGACGGTACTGGTCCACCGGGACGTGGCCGCGACCTTCCTGCCCCGGCTGGCGGCGTCGCTGGCCGGTGTCACCCTCCGGGGCGACGCCGCCACCCGGGCGGTGCTGCCCGACGTGGCCCCGGCCACCGACGAGGACTTCGCCACCGAGTACCTGGGCCTGACTCTGAGCGTGGCCGTAGTCGACAGTCTCGACGGGGCCATCGATCACATCGCCCGGTTCACCTCGGGGCACTCCGAGGCCATCGTGACCGACGACCTGGCCGCGGCCAACCGGTTCACTGCCGAGGTGGACGCGGCAGCCGTTCTGGTCAACGCCTCCACCCGCTTCATCGACGGGGAGGAGCTCGGCCTGGGTGCAGAGATCGGCATCTCCACCCAGAAGCTCCACGCGCGGGGCCCGATGGGTCTCCGGGAACTGACCTCGGTCAAGTACGTGGTCAACGGATCCGGCCAGGTGCGGTCATGAGCGCCGTCGATGCCACGGGTGCCAGCGGGGAGATCACCACCGGGTTTCCGGTGGCCGGCGCCCCCCGCTTCGACTCCATCGACGCCGTGCGGGAAGGCCTGGCCGGGGTGGACTACCTCGCCGACGACGGGATCTCCGGCGTGGTCTTCCTGGCCGACCGGCTGGCCAAGCCGGTTCTCGTCGAGGGCCCGGCAGGCACCGGCAAGACCGAGCTGGCCAAGTCAGTGGCCCGCCTCACCGGGAGCCGGCTCATCCGACTGCAGTGCTACGAGGGGCTCGACGAGTCCAAGGCCCTCTACGAGTGGAACTACAAGAAGCAGCTCCTGCGCATCCAGGCCGACTCCGGCCAGTCGTGGGAGGAGCTGGAAGAGGACATCTTCGCCGAGGAGTTCCTCCTGGCCCGGCCCCTGCTGGAGGCCATCCGGTCACCCGAGCCCGTGGTGCTGCTGGTCGATGAGGTGGACCGGGTGGAGCTGGAGACCGAGGCGCTTCTGCTCGAGATCCTGTCCGAGTACCAGGTGTCCATCCCCGAGCTGGGCACGGTGCGGGCCACTCAGATCCCCCTGGTCTTCCTGACCTCCAACAACACCCGTGAGCTGTCCGAGGCCCTCAAGCGGCGGTGCCTCTACCTGCACATCGACTACCCCCAGCTCGAGCGGGAGCGGCTGATCATCGAGACCCGGGTGCCGGGGATCAGCCAGGCCCTGGCCGACCAGGTGGCCCGGATCGTGCGGTCCATCCGCACCCTCGACCTGAAGAAGGATCCGTCGGTGTCGGAGACCCTCGACTGGGCCCGCACCCTGGTGGTTCTGGGGGTGGAGTCCATCGACGTCGAGCAGGCCCGGGACACCCTCCATATCTTGCTGAAGTACCAGACGGACATCGAGCGGGCCGCCAAGGAGCTGGCCGGGGTGGAATCCCCCGACTGAGGTCGGAGGACACCGCCATGCTCGACCTCCTGACCGGCTTCGTGGGCGAGCTGCGCGCCGCGGGCATCCCGGTCTCCCTGACCGAGCACCTCGACGCGGCCGAGGCCCTGCGCCACGTGCCCATGGAGGACCGGGAGGCCATCAAGTACACCCTGGGAGCCAGCCTGGTGAAGTCGTCCTCGCACTGGCGGGCCTACGAGACAGCCTTCGAGATCTACTTCTCGTTGCGGGGGCCCGAGTACCGGATCGACGACGAACGGGAGGACGGGAGCCAGCTCGAGACCGACGACACCGGTCAGATGCAGGGCCAGGGCCAGCAGCGGGGCCAGGGCCGCGGCCGGGGCAGTGGCGGCGGTGAGGGGATGACCCCCGAGGAGCTGGCCGACCTGCTGTACAAGGCCCTGCTGGGGGCCAACAGCTCGATGGTGGCGGCGGTGGCCCGCCAGGCCGTGAGCCGCTACGCCGGCATGGAGGCGGGCCGGCCGGTGGGAGGCACCTACTACCTCTACCGGACCCTGAGGAACCTCGATCTCGACGGGGTGCTGGAGCGACTGGTGGCCGAGGCCCGGGCCACCACGGGATCCATGAACGACGACGCCGCCACCGGGGCGCCGCCCGTGACCCTGACCGCGCTGGAGGAGCGTCTGCTGCGGGACGAGTTCCAGTCCCGCATCGACGAGTTGCGGGCCGAGATCGAGAACGAGATTCGTCGACGGCTGGTGGCCGACCGGGGGAGCGAGGCCCTGGCCAAGTCGCTGCGCAAACCCCTCCCCGAGGACATCGACGTGATGCACGCCACCCGCGACGAGCTGGTGGCCCTGCGCAAAGCCCTGGTACCGCTGTCCCGCAAGCTGGCCGTCCGCCTGGCCCGCAAGCGCCGTCACGGGCGCAAGGGACCACTCGACTTCCGATCCACCGTGCGGCACTCGCTGTCCACCGGCGGCGTACCGGTCGACCCCAAGTTTCGCTACCCCCGGCCCTCCAAGCCCGAGATCGTGGTCATCGCCGACATCTCCGGCTCCGTGGCCAGCTTCGCCCGGTTCACCCTCCACCTGGTCCACGCCATCAGCTCCCAATTCTCCAAGGTGCGCAGCTTCGTATTCATCGACGGGATCGATGAGGTGAGCCGGTTCTTCGAGCGGGTCGACGACCCGTCCGAAGCCGTGCACCGGATCAACACCGAGGCCGACGTCATCTGGGTCGACGGTCACTCGGACTACGGGCACGCCTTCACCGTCTTCTGGGAGCGGTGGGGCGAGGAGATCACCCCCCGCAGCAGCGTGCTGTTGCTCGGGGACGCCCGCAACAACTACCACGCCTCCCAGGCCTGGGTCATCAAGGAGCTCCGCGCCCGTGCCCGGCACGTGTACTGGCTGAATCCGGAGCCCCGGGCCTACTGGGACTCGGGGGACTCCATCGTCGGCGAGTACGCCGTGCACTGCGATGACGTGGTGGAGTGCCGCACGCTCCGCCAGCTCGAGCAGTTCGTGGGGGAGCTGGCGTGACCCCCGAGGCCGGCGGGTTCGACGGTCTGGCCGGGGCCGGACCGCGGGACCCCGATCCGGTCGGAAGCACCCCCTCGCAGGGCGTCCCGGCCGGCATCCGCACCGTCGGGGCGCCCCCGCCCGGGGCCACGCGGATGGTCCTAGTCCGCCACGGCGAGGCCGAGTGCAACGTGTCCGGCGTGTGCGGGGGCCGCCTGGGCTGCACTGGGCTCACTGATCTCGGGCGCCGCCAGGTGACCCTGCTCCGCGACCGGCTCGCCATCACCGGCGAGCTGGCCGGCACCGACATCCTCTACGCCAGTCTCCTGCTCCGGGCCATCGAGACGGCGGAGCTGCTGGCGCCGGCCCTGGTGGCTGACGATGCCGAGGGGGACCGAGCCAAACCCCTGCACCCGGTGGAGGAGTGCGGGCTCTGCGAGCTTCACCCGGGCGAGGCCGACGGCCTGCTCTGGGGCGAGTACACCGAGCGGTTCGGGTCCCTCGACTGGGATGCCGATCCCCACCAGCCCATCGCCCCCGGGGGGGAGAGCTGGGCCGGCTTCGTGAACCGGGTGGACACCACCCTGAACGTCCTGGCCGAGGACCACCCCGGCCAGCTGGTGGTGGTGGCCTGCCACGCCGGGGTCATCGAGGCGTCACTGCTGGCCAAGGTGCCCGTGGCCCGAGGACTGGATGGGGCCCGGCTGCAGCTCCGGACCCGGCACGCCTCCATGACCACCTGGGAGGTCGATGAAGGCCGCTGGAGGTTGTTGGGGTACAACGACGCCTCCCACCTGTCCGTGCTGGACCCGGCCGCCTGAGGCCGCACCTCCGGACGGCCGTGCCCGCCGCATCCGTCGTCCACGCGGAGCCGTCCGGCGGGCCGCGGAGGCCTCGCCGATAGGTTGGTCGTCGGCCATGGAGGACGCACGTGGACATCACCATCATCGGCACGGGGTTCATCGGCACGATGCTGGGACGAGCGCTCGTCGGGGCCGGACACCACGTCACCTTCGGCTCGAGGTGCGCCGACGGGGGTGCAGGTGGCATCGACGTGCCCGGGCCCGACGTGGTCGCCGTCGGGGACGCCATCGCCCGGTCGGACGCCCTCATCCTGGCCCTTCCCGGATCGGCGGTCGGTGAGCTGGCGGCGGCCCCGGATCGGCGCTGGGCGGCAGGCTGGTCATCGACGCCCTCTTCAAGCTCTGGATCGCCCTCGCCGTCACGCAAGGCCGGGGTCGGCGCCTGGCCCAGCGCCTCCTCGACCACTGACGCCCGGACGGCGGGGGAGGCCGGGTAGCGCACCGGCGAGTGACGTTCTACGGGCTTTCGTCCGGTGCTCCCATCCGGGCGAAGGGGTCAACAGGCGTAGTCGTTGTCGTACGCGGTGTTCATGCCGCCGTACGGGGTGACGAAGCTGGGGGCGCTGTACTGCACCAACTGCACCGGGCCGGTGGGCAGCCCGGAGAAGAGCGACTTCACGTTCTGGCAGGTGGTGGCCGGGTTGGGGCCCCAGTCCGCCGCCCAGTAGGGGACGGCCGGGGTGTAGTTGCCCACGATCTGCTTCCACAGGCCCGGGCTGGCGTAGATGCCCACTCCGTTCAGACCCTCGTAGTGCAGCCCGTCGATGGCGCCCTGAACGAGGGCCGAACTGGCCGCCGTCTGGCCCTTCAGTGAGTTGTCCTCGACATCGAGCCACCAGGCCACCGAGGTGTTGATGCCGGCCGCCTGGGCCTTGGTGAAAGCGTCCAGCGCAGCGTTGAAGCCGAAGTTGCAGGCCGGCTGCGAACTGGTGAAGGCACACGCCGGATCACCCGACTGGGCGTCGACCCCGTTGGTCAGGTACACGTAGAGGTTGAGCCCACCGCCGGCCCAGGCGGCGGCCTCCGCCACCAGGCACCGGTTGACTGCGCCCTTGGACGAACCGACCACCTCGACCACGCCGATGGTGTGGGGCGCCGGGGGTAGCCCGGTCGCCGTGCCCGGGCACTGGTAGTTGGAGATGTCGTACCCGTAGGAGCCCGACGGATACGACGAGCCGGTGAAGTTACCCGATCCGGTGGCCTGGGCCATGGCCACGATGGGCCGGTTGATGACCTGGGGGGCCGATCCCCAGTAGGTGGCATCGCCGTAGGCCGTCACGGCCCCGTTGTTGTTGGCGAACCAGTAGCCCCCGCTGTCGGCGGTGGCCGTGATGGCCACGATGGGTCGGCTCTGGGGGACACTGCCCAGCGAGCCATAGAACTTGGCGTCCCCGAAGGCGAAGACCCCGCCGTCGGATGCGGTGAACCAGTAGCCCCCGCCGTCCGGGGCGGCTGTCATCCCCACGATGGGCTTGTTGAGGTGGATGTTCCCGGTGGAGCCGTAGAAGTGGGCGTCCCCGAAGGAGAAGATCCCGCCGTCCGCGGCCACCAGCCAGTAGCCGCCGCCGTCCGGCGTAGCCGCCATTCCCACGATGGGCTGGTTCAGGTGCTGGCTGCCCATCGAGCCGTAGAACGGGGCGTTGCCGAAGGAGAAGATGCCTCCATCCGACGCCACCAGCCAGTAGCCGCCGCTGTTGGCCGAGCCGGCCATGCCCACGATGGGTTGGTTGAGGTGGATGTTCCCGGTGGAGCCGTAGAAGGGGGCGCCTCCGAACGAGAAGATGCCACCGTCGGACGCCACCAGCCAGTAAGCCGATACTCCGGTGCTGTGGGCCACCGGTGTGGCGGCCGCGGCGCCCGTCGCGGACGGGGTCAGGATCGAGGCCAGCAGGCAGGCGACACTGGCTGCCGCCACGCCGACCCTTCGCCACGGAGCGCGCCGCGCCCCACCCATCGCAGGGGCGGACGGTGAAGGCTGGAGCCGTGGGAAGGGCATGGTGAAGGGCATCTCCGAGGGTTGGGGGTGGGGCGACACCACGGTGCGCGCAGGTGACGGGTCGCCGAGGCAGCGGCAGCCCGGATGCCCCGGAACCGAACCAGTCTCGTTGCTGGGGCAAGGTGGGTCAATGACCCCCCCCGGTCAGCCTCGCAGCAGCTCGGCGACGCCGAACGCCAGGTCCAGGGACTGCCGGCCGTTTAGCCGCGGATCGCACGTCGTGGTGTACCGCTGGTGGAGCTGACCTTCGAGGATGTCCTCGACCCCGCCCAGGCACTCGGTGACGTCGTCGCCGGTCAGTTCGACATGGACCCCGCCCGGCCAGGTCCCCACCTCCCGGTGGGCCCCGAAGAACCCCTTGAGCTCGCCGATGATGTCGTCGAACCGCCGGGTCTTCTGACCCCCCTCGGCCGTGAAGGTGTTGCCGTGCATGGGATCACAGACCCACACCACCGGGTGGCCCTCGTCCCGCACGGCCCGCAGCAGTGGTGGCAGCCCTGCCTCGACGTGGTCCACCCCGAGGCGGGTGATCAGGGTCAGGCGGCCGGGGACCCTCTCGGGGTTGAGGCGCTCGCACAGGCCGATGATGTCGTCGGCGGTGGCCGTCGGCCCCACCTTGGCCCCCACCGGGTTGTGGATGCCCGAGAGGAACTCGCAGTGGGCGCCGCCGAGCTGGCGGGTCCGCTCGCCCACCCACAGCATGTGGGCCGAGCAGTCGTACCACTTGTCGGTCAACGAGTCCCGGCGGGTCAGGGCCTCTTCGTAATCGAGGATGAGCGCTTCGTGGCTGGTCCAGAAGTCCACCTGGTGGAGGGTGTCCTCGGCGGTGAGGTTGATGCCACAGGCGGACATGAACCGGAGGGCCCGGTCGATTCCCTCGGCGATGTCCTCGAACTGCCGCCCCTCGGTGGACGAGGCCACGAACTCCTGATTCCACTGGTGGATCTGACTGAGGTCGGCGAAGCCACCCTTGGTGAAGGCCCGCAGCAGGTTGAGCGTGGACACCGACTGCTGGTACGCCGCCACCAGTCGGTTGGGATCAGGCACCCGGGCCGCCCGCTCGGGCAGGTCGTCGTTGACCATGTGACCGCGGAACGAGTCCAGCACCTGGCCGCCGACGACCTCGGTGGGCGAGCTGCGGGGTTTGGCGAACTGTCCGGCGATCCGGCCCAGCTTGACCACGGGCACCCCGGCGCCGTAGGTGAGGACCACCGCCATCTGAAGGATGACCTTGAGTTTGTCCCTGATGGCGTCGGCGCTGAACTCGGTGAACGACTCGGCACAGTCGCCGGCCTGCAGGACGAAGGCCCGGCCCTGCGCGGCGTCCCCGAGGCCCCGGGTCAGATGGCGGGCCTCGCCGGCGAAGACCAGGGGAGGGAGTCCCGTGAGCTGGGCATGGACGCGCTTCAGCTCGCCCTCGTCGGGCCACACCGGCTGCTGGGCGGCCGGCCGGGTGCGCCACGAATCGGGCGCCCAGGGAGTGATCGGGGAATCCTGTGCCACGCCACCAGCGTAAAGCCTTCGGCCCTAGGCTCGGGACATGCCCCCGTTTCGATTCGGAGTCCAGCTGTCCACGGCCGAGAGCGGAAGCGCCTGGCGGGCCACCGCCCGCCAGGTCGAGGACCTGGGCTACTCCACCCTGTTCATCCCAGACCACTTCGAGGACCAGTTCGGCCCCCTGGTGGCCCTGACGGTGGCCGCCGAGGCCACCACCACACTGCGGGTGGGCTCCTTGGTGTTCGGCAACGACTACCGGCACCCGGTGGTCCTGGCCAAGGAGGTGGCCACCCTCGACCTGTTCTCCGAGGGACGGGTGGAGTTCGGGCTGGGGGCCGGCTGGATGACCAGCGACTACGAGCAGTCCGGCATCGCCGCCGACTCGCCCGGCATCCGGATCAGCCGCATGGCCGAGAGCCTGGCCGTGCTCAAGTCCCTGTGGTCGACCGGAGAGGCCACGTACCAGGGCGAGCACTACCAGGTCACCGGCGCCGTCGGGTCACCCACCCCGGTCCAGCGGCCCCACCCACCCATCATCATCGGCGGTGGCGGTCAGCGTGTGCTGGGCATCGCCGCCCGGGAGGCCGACATCGTCGGGGTCAATCCGAGCCTGGCCGCCGGCTACATCGGTCCCGAGGTCCTGGAGACCACCTCGGCCCAGTACTACCACCAACGGATCGAGTGGATCCGCCAGGCCGCCGGGATCCGCTTCGACCAGCTCGAGCTCCAGGTACTGACCTTCCTGGTGCAGGTGGTGCCGGACCGGGACGACGCCATCGCCCGGTTGGCCGGCGCCCTGTCCGTCACCCCCGAGCAGGTCGGCGGCTCGCCCATCGCCCTCATCGGCACCACCGATCAGATCATCGAGAGCCTCCGGCAGCGCCGCGAGGAGTTCGGCTTCTCCTACATCGTCGTGCACGAGGCGGAGATGGAGGCCCTCGCACCGGTGGTGGCCACCCTCGCCGGTACGTAGGGTGGCCGGCCCCGGTCGCCGGATCGGTGTCTTCGGGGGCACCTTCGATCCCATCCACACGGCCCACCTCGAGGTGGCCGAGGTGGTCCGGACCACCCTCGATCTGGACCGGATGCTGTTGGTGGTGGCCAACCGGCCCTGGCAGAAGGAGGGGGAGCGCCCGGTCACCCCGGCCGCGGACCGCCTGGCCATGGTGGAGGCCGCCGTCGTGGGGTGGCCCGGTCTGGTGCCCAGTCGGATCGAGATCGACCGCGGTGGGCCGTCCTACACCATCGACACCGTCCGCCAGCTGCTGCGCGACCAGCCGGGGGCCGAGCTGACCGTCGTGGTCGGGTCGGACGTGGTGGCCGGCCTCACCTCGTGGCGTGAGGAGGCCGCCCTCCGGGGCCTGGTGACGCTGGCCGTGGTGGGCCGGCCCGGGGTGGCGCCGGTGCCGCCCCCGCCGGGTTGGCGGTCCGTCGACGTCCCGGCCGCTCCCTTCGACGTCTCCAGCACAGAGCTGCGCCACCGGCTGGAGCAGGGGGAGTCGGTGGAGGGCCTGGTCCCCGAGGCGGTGATCCGTTGCATCCGCCAGCGGGGTCTGTACGCTACGGACAGATGAGCGTGCGGCCGACGCAGACCAAGTCCGGTTACCCCCGACGGTCGAGGCAGCCGTTCCCGTCCCCCCAGCCGGATCTCAGATCGGACCCGGAGGCCGCCCTGCCGGTCGCCGCCGACCCCGCACCGCCCCCCTCGTCGTCCGGAGTCCCCGCCGACCCGGTGTCCCGGGTGGACCGCAGGAGCCAGCGGGTGGCCCGCCGGGCACGGCGCAACCTCGCCATCGCCGTCGGGGTCTTGGTCGCCCTGTGCCTGGTCCTCACTATCCTGATCGTGAACATGGCCCGCAACCGGCCGTCCGGACTCGAGCTCCTGCCCCGCTCGGTGCCCGCGGCCCTCGGTGCCCCGGCCGCCACCGCCCATCCGCCCACTGTCCCCGACCGCCAGACCCGTGACGCTCCGGCGTCAGAAGGAGGCAACCGTTGACTTCACTCAGTGCCGCACCCGTTGTCCAGCGCGATCCCACCGTCCCCGACGAGTCCATCGTGGCGGCGCGCGCCGCCGAGGCGAAATCGGGGGAGGAGACGGCCGTCCTGGCCATGGGCGAGCTGCTCGGACTCACCGATGCCTTCGTGATCACCAGCGGTCGCAACTCCCGGCAGGTGAAGACCATCGTGGACGAGGTGGAACGGCAGGTGGGAGCGGTGGACGGTCGCAAGCCGGTGCGGGTGGAGGGACTGGATGACGCCCGATGGGTACTGATGGACTACGGGGACTTCCTCGTGCATGTCTTCCTCGACGAGGCCCGGGACTTCTACGACCTGGAGCACCTCTGGGCCGATGCTCCTCGCGTGGCCTGGTCGGACGGCCCGCCCGCCTGATCGACGGTCGCCGTCAGGCTCAGAACACCGGGGCCTGGGGCTGGTAGGACGTCCGGTCCACCGGCCCCGGGACATTGGGTCCGCTCGCCGTGGGCACCTCGATGGGCTGGCCGGCGATCTGGAACAGCACCCCGGTCACCCCGAGCTGCGGCTGGGTGGCGGTGAACACCAGCTGGGCGATGGCCAGCGTCTGGCTGGCCCCGACCACCTGGATGGGATTGGTGGAGAAGTCGATGGTGGCGATGCCGCCGCTGACCTTGGCTGACACCCTGGTCTTGGGGGCCAGGAAGGTCTGCAGCCCGGCGTTGGACTCTGCGGCCGTGGGCCCCTCCAGCAATTGGATCAGTGTCTCGGTGAGCGTGGCGCTCAACGTGGTGGGGATGGTGATGTCCCGGGTCACCGGGGCCAGGGTCTGGCTGGCGCCGGACACCAGGAAGATGAGCTCGGGCACGGCCACGGCCGGTGGGACGGTCGACGCCGTGGTGGGACTGGCCGGGCTGAGCAGGTGGAAGGGCACGTCCTTCTTGCTGATCGCCGTCGGGCTGCCGCTGGCCGGGATACCGCAGGCCGCCGTGGCCACGGCGAGCAGGAGGATGACGGGGCACAGCAGCCGGGATCGGCCGGTCACGACGCCCCCACCTCGGGGTCGCCGGGATGCAGCGGCAGCTCGATCACGAAGCGCGATCCCCGGACCGGCGCATCCTCGATCCAGATTGCCCCGCCGTGGAGACGTACGTGCTCGGCCACCAAGGACAGTCCGAGCCCGGTACCGTCGCTCGACTCCCGCCGCCCGGCCCGGCTGCCCCGGTAGAAGCGCTCGAAGAGGTGGTGGCGGTCGGGTGGGGGCACCCCGGGACCCTGGTCCTCCACGACGACCCGGATACTGCGGGCCGGGATCTCGGGGTCGTCCGGATACGGGGCCACCACCACCCGGGTCACGCCGCCGGCGTAGAGCGAGGCGTTCTCCACCAGGTTGGCCATGACCCGCTCGAAGCGTCGCTTGTCCACCCGGAGCCGGAGGCCCTCCACCCCCGGCTCGACCTCCACGGGGAAGACCACGGCCATCCGGTGCCCGTCCTCCCCGATGGGGGCCGAGGCGCCCACGGCCCGGCGCACCAGCTCGCCGGGGTCGACCTCGTCCAGCGAGAGCTCGGCGGAGCCGGCGTCGAACCGGGAGATCTCCAACAGGTCGTCCACCATGCGGGTGAACCGCTTGAGGTCCCCGTCGAGGAGCTCGAGGGCGCTGCGGGCCCGCGGGCTCAACTCGTCGCGGTGCCCGTCCAGCACCCCGACCGTGGCGGACAGGGTGGTGAGCGGGGACCGGAGCTCGTGGCTCACGTCGGAGGTGAACCTGGCCTCCCGTTCGATCCGCTCCTGCAGGTTGGCCGTCATCCGGTTGAAGGCCGAGGCCAACTCTTGGAGGTCCACGTCCTCGCCGGCCTCGACCCGGGTGTCCAGCTGCCCTCCGGCGATGGCCACGGCGGCGTCGGTCACCCCGGCCAGGGGACGGAGGGCCCTCCCGCTGGCCCATCTACCCAGCGCCGCACCGGCCAGGGTGGTGACCACGGCGGCGGCGGCCAGGGCGAAGGCCAGGGTCCGGAGGGTGCTGGCCAGCTCCTCGAGGGAGAAGACCTCGTAGTAGGCGGCGTGCTCGGCGGGCAGGGGCACGCCGATGACGATCTGGGGGGTGTCCCCGAGGGAGAAGAACTGGGAGGCCGGGGTGCCGTGGAGGACCATGGTGCGGAGGTCGGCGGGGATGGCGCTCTGGCCCACGGAGATGGACGTGGCATACCACTTGCCCCCGGTGTGGAGCACCGAGAGCGAGCCGGGCAGTGTGTCCACCGAGCCGATCAGCTGGTCGAACTGTGTCCCTGACGACCGGAGGGCGTTGCGGATGAGCGACGCGTTGGCGAACGCCTGGCGCTGGTCGGCGCCCTGGCGCTCGCTCAGGAAGCTCTGCCGGGCGGCGAAGTAGGTGATCCCGGCCATGATGGTGGACAGAGCGAAGGCCCCGATGGCGAAGGTGGCAGTTACCCGGGCCCGCAGGCCGAGATTGCGGGACAGGCGGGTCCGGTGCCGCCGGGGGGTCGGTGGCTCGAGGGTCAAGGGCGGGGTCGACGGGGACCGGGCCGGGTCTTGGGTCGACGTGGACGGTTCCCCCGATGTCACGGCTCAGACCGCCAGCTTGTAGCCCATGCCCCGGACCGTCAGGATGAACCGGGGAGTGGCCGGATCGGGCTCCACCTTGGTGCGGAGGCGTCGCACGTGGACGTCGACCAGCCGCCCGTCCCCGAAGTAGTCGTAGCCCCACACCTGCTCGAGCAGGTGCTCGCGGCTCAGGACCTTGCCGGGGTGGTCGGCCAGTTCGCACAGCAGCCGGAACTCGGTCCGGGTGCAGTGGACCTCCTCCCCGCCCCGGCGCACCACCCCTGCCTCCGGCTCGATCTGGACGTCGCCGAAGCTCAGCACCGAACCCCCCGGGGAGTCGGGGCGGGACCGTCGGAGCAGCGCCCGGATACGGGCAGCCAGCTCCTTGGCCACGAAGGGCTTGGTCACGTAGTCGTCCGCCCCGGCCTCCAGGCCGGCCACCACGTCATGGGTGTCCGACCGGGCCGTGACCATGATGATGGGGACCGTGCTCTGATGGCGCAGGGTCCGGCAGGCCTCGAACCCGTCGATGCCGGGCAGCATGAGGTCGATCAGGACCAGTTCGAAGGACTCCTCGACGAAGCGGCTCACCGCCTCCTCGCCGCTGGCCACGTCCTCCACGCTGTACCCCTCGTCCTCGAGGGCCAGGCGCATGGAGGAGCGGATCCGCTCGTCATCCTCGACGATCAGGATGCGACTCATGGACCGATCATGGCACGGTCACCCTGCCCATCGACGGCAGGGTGACCGTGCCCGCTCAGGAGTTGAGCCAGATCTGGGTGGGCCAGATCGAACCGCCGATCAGGGGGAACACCTTGCCCCCGGCCGGCGTGGACGGGTTGGCGAAGTTCTGCACCTTGGCCTGGGATGCCACCGCCCACGTGGACCGGTCGAACCAGACGTACGGGATGTCCTTCCCCATGAGCTTGTTGACCTCCTGATAGGCCGCCGTCCGGTCGGACTGAGAGGCGGACTGGCGCCCCTTCAGCAGTGCGGTCTGCATGTCGGGGTCGGTGTTGCGGGCCATGTTGATGGAGAAGAGCGGGGTATTGGCGTTGGTCGGGCTCCAGAAGATGTAGTTGAGGTCGGGATCGACGGCCCCGAACTGCCGCCACACCTGGGCCTCGAACGATCCGAGCAGGGCGGTGTTGATGATGTCGGCCTGCTGGACGGGGGCCAGTGTGACCTTCATGCCCACCGTCTCGAGCTGCTGCTGGAGGTACTCGGCGATCCGGGTGGTGCTGGCGTCGGGGACGTGGTTGAGGGTGACGGACACCGGCTGGCCGGTCTCCTGGGCCACCTGATTGACCAGGGACTTGGCCTTGGACACGCTGTACTCGGGATAGTTGTTGTCGGCCACGTAGTAGGGGGAGTCGGTCACGAAGGGTCCGTTGGACGTCCCGTTGACCCCCTTGTCGATCACCGCCACGTACTGGGCCGAGCTGACCGCGCAGGCCATGGCCTGGCGGAGCTTGAGGTTGTTGAACGGGGCCTTGGACAGGTTCAGCAGGATGCATCCCATGTCCGGCTCGCCGGCCACGTTCTTCGAGTCGTCGATGTAGCCCAGGGAGGTGTCGCTGCGCAGTTGGCTGATTACCTCGGGGGTGTCGGAGTGCATGATGTCGATGGCCCCCGACTGCAGGCTGGTCAGCATCTGGTCCGGGTCGGTGATGGGCTTGTAGGTGATGGTGTCGAGGTAGGGGTAGCCCGACCGCCAGTAGTGGGGGTTCTTGGTGGCGGTGAAGTGGTCGTTGGGATTCCAGGACTCGAAGACGAACGGCCCGGTGCCGACGGGGTTGGTCTGGCTCTGGCTGGCCAGCCAGTTGGGCTCGGCCACGAAGGCGAACTGCCCACCGATGCCCCCGGTCAGGTAGTAGTTGAACGGCACCCAGGGTGACTTCATGGTGACGGTCACCACGAGTGGGCTGGTCACCGTGATGCTGGCCACCGTGGTCAGGGCCGGGCCGGTCAGGGTGGAGGACTTGTGCAGGTTGAAGTTGGTGGCCACGGCCTGGGCGTCACACGGGGCGCCGTTGTGGAACACCACGTTGGGTCGCATGGTGATGGTCCACACCGTGTAGTCGCTGTTGGGCGTGACCGACTGGGCCAGGTAGGGCTGCGGGGTACCCGAGGCGCTGAGGATCATCAGCGGGTCGAACACGGTGCGGGCGTACATGATCCCGACCTCGTCGAAGGTGCCCTGGGTGGTGGAGAAACCCTTCTCCTCGGCATCGACGCCGAAGATCAACGTCCCGCCCTTCTTGGGGGTGGCCGTCGAGACTCCGTTGGGATGGGAGCCGGTGCTGCCCGAGCCCGAGCCCGAGCCGGAACTGGATCCGGAGCTACAGGCGGCCAACAGGCCACCCGACGTGCCGACGACGGCGATGCCGGCCCCGGTGGCGGCCCCTTTGGCCAGAAACGAGCGGCGGTCGATTCGATCAGTCATATTCCCCCTTGAGTCAAGGACCGGAGCGAGTGTGCCACCGGCCTTTCCGAACTGCTCTGCCAACCAAACTGCTCTACCGACCAACCTGCCCCACTCCTGACCTGTCCTGTCGACCGGTGCTGTCGACCGGTGCTGATCGGTGCTGGTCAGTCCTGGTCAGTGCTGGTCAGTGCTGGTGACCTTCCGGTAACCGTCGGGCCCTGGCACGTGCTGCCCTGACGATAGCCCTCGTGCCCCCTCAGTGGGGGACCAATCCGGCCACGGGCGTTCGCCGGCCGGGCCACCGATGCCAGCGGGGGTACCCGACGGATCGCCGCTCGGCCAGTACTGTTCTCCCGTGCCCTGGGAGATCGATGCCTACCGAAGGTCGGTGGCCGGACTGTCACCGGCCTCGGTACGGGCCTACTCGACCGATGTCGACCGATTCGCCGAGTGGGCCACCCGTGGGGGGGCCGAGGGGCCGGCCGACGTGGACCGGATCGTCCTGCGGCGCTACCTGGCCTTCCTGTCCACCCGGCGGTACTCCAAGGCCACCATCGCCCGCACGGCAGCCTCCCTCCGCTCGTACTTCCTGTGGTGCACCAAGCGCGGCCTGGTCGGGGCCGACCCCTCCAGCCGCCTTTCCGCTCCCACCCCCGAGTCGCGGCTGCCCCGGGTACTCGGCCACGCCGAGCTGGATCAACTCCTGGAGCCGGACCCCGATCCCGGGACCGGCCAACCCGAGGAGGTCGACCGCCGGGACGACGCCGTGCTGGAGCTGCTCTACGGGAGCGGACTCCGGGTGGCGGAGCTCTGCGGCCTCGACGTCGGCGACGTGGACCTCGCCCACCGGGTGGTCACCGTGACCGGGAAGGGGGCCAAGCAGCGCCAGGCCCTGATCCACGATCGCTGTGCTGAAGCGCTGGAAGCCTGGTGGCAGGCCCCCAGGGCGGCCATGGCCCGGTCCGAGAGCCCGCCGGAGGCCCTGTTCTACAACCGGCGCGGGAACCGGTTGGGATCCCGGGATGTGCGACGGCTGCTCGACCGCCGCTCCCCGGTGCCGACCCACCCTCATGCCCTCCGCCACAGCTTCGCCACGCACCTCCTGGACGGAGGCGCCGACCTGCGGGTGGTGCAGGAACTTCTGGGCCACGCCAGCCTCCAGACCACACAGGTCTACACTCATGTAAGCAAGGAGCGGCTGCTGACCGTGTATTCGGGAACCCATCCACGGGCCTAAGGGGACAATTGCCTACCAAATTGGACACGGCGGGACACGGAATCGACGGGCTGTGGACCGAGTACAAGAAGACCGGGAACCGCGCCCTGCGCGACCAGCTCATCGTGCACTACGCCCCAGTGGTCAAGTACGTGGCCGGGCGGGTGTCGGTCGGGCTGCCCCGTCACGTGGACGAGGCCGATTTGGCCAGCTACGGGATCATCGGTCTGATCGACGCCATCGAGCGCTTCGAGCCGCTGCGCAACATCAAATTCGAGACCTACGCCATCCCCCGGATCAAGGGCGCCATCATCGATGAGCTTCGCTCCATCGACTGGGTCCCGAGGTCGGTGCGGGCCAAGGCCCGGGCCGTCGAGCAGTCCTACTCCAAGCTCGAGGCCACGTTGCACCGCACGCCCACCGACGCCGAGGTGGCCGCCGATCTGGAGATGACCGACGCCGAGTTCCAGACCGCCCTCCGCAAGATCTCCTTCGTCGGCGTGGTCGCCCTCGACGAGGTGTTCCGCGGCGGTGACCGGTCGGACCGGTCCACCCTCGGTGAGACCCTCCCCGACAGCACGGCGGGTCCCATGGACACCTTCGAGGTCAAGGAGACCAAGGAGGCCCTGATCCAGGCGGTCAGTCAGATGGCCGAGCGCGAGAAGACCGTCCTCACCCTCTACTACTACGAAGGTCTGACCCTGGCGGAGATCGGCGACATCCTCGGGGTCACGGAGTCACGGGTGTGCCAGATCCACACCAAGGCCGTGCTGCAGCTCCGGGCCAAGCTGGCCGATCGCCCCGAGGCGGCCGGCCGGAAGCCGGCCGTGCCCAAGGCCAAGGCGGCCGCCGGCGACGGGGGCAAAACCTCGGGCGGGGCCAAGGCCGGCGCAACCAAGACCTCGAGCGGGGCTGCCGGGGCCAAGGCTCCCAAGCGGGTCCCGACGTCGGCCACCGGCTGAGGTCGGCGCACCGGCCGGCGTTCCCGAGTGGAGTGTAGGGAGCCGGCGCACTACCATGGAGAGGCCTCGTCAACCGGCGAGGCACACGAGCGGTATCGAAGCCGTACCCGGCCGCGTCCACGGTCGCCCCTTGCGGGGGGTGTTGTGGTCGGGAGGAACCAACCGTCACAAGGAGCAGTCAGATGGCCGTTGTCACCATGAAGCAGTTGTTGGGCGCGGGCGTCCACTTCGGGCACCAAACCCGACGGTGGAACCCCAAGATGCGCCGGTTCATCCTGGGCGAGCGGAACGGGATCTACCTGATCGACCTCCGCCAGACCATGAAGGGCATCGAGGAGTCGTACGGCTACATCCGGGACCTGGTGGCCGGGGGAGGGACCATCCTCTTCGTGGGCACGAAGAAGCAGACCCAGGGTCCGGTGGCCATCTACGCTGACGCCTGCGGCATGCCGTACGTGAACGAGCGGTGGCTGGGCGGAATGCTGACCAACTTCCAGACCGTGTCGACCCGGGTCAAGCGGATGAAGGAGTTCGAGGCCATGCAGAAGGCCGGCGACTTCGACGCCATGCCGAAGAAGGAAGCCCTCCGCCACACCCGTGAGCTGGAGAAGCTCCAGCGCAACCTGGGCGGGATCCGCGGCCTCGACAAGCTCCCCGATGCCATCTTCGTCATCGACACGAAGAAGGAGCACATCGCAGTGACCGAGGCCAACAAGCTCGGCCTTCCCGTGGTCGCCGTGGTGGACACCAACTGCGATCCGGACGTCATCACCCACGTCATTCCGGGCAACGACGACGCCATCCGCTCCGGCGCCCTGCTCTGTCGCGTGGTGGCCGACGCCGTCGTCGAGGGTCGGTTCATCGCCCAGCAGCGCCCGGCCCCGGCCGCCGCATCGGCACCCGCCGCACCGGCGCCCAGTGCACCCATCCCGCCGCCACCGGCGGCTCCTGTGGCCGCTGAGGCCCCGACTACTCCGGCGCCTCCTGTGGCCGAGACGGCACCCGAGGCCCCGGGCCCTGTCGCCGAGGCCGCCGCGCCGGTGGTGGAGGCGGCCGTTGTGGCGCCGACCACGACCGAGGAGGCCTGAGCGTGCCCGACTTCACCGCCAAGGACGTCCAGAAGCTGCGCCAGCTCACCGGGGTAGGCATGCTCGACGCCAAGAAGGCCCTCGAGGAGACCGGCGGCGACCTCGACAAGGCGATCACCGTGCTGCGGGAGAAGGGCCTGGCCAGCCAGGCCAAACGGGCCGACCGCGATGCCTCGGAGGGTGCAGTGGCCATCGGCCACGCCGACGGGGTGGTCTCGATCGTGCAGCTGCGTTCGGAGACCGATTTCGTGGCCAAATCGGATCAGTTCGTGGCCTTCGTGACCACGCTGGCCGACCTGGTGGCGGCCAACGGTGAGGCGGCGCTCGCCGAGAAGGCCGACGAGATCGACACGCTGAAGATCACCCTCAAGGAGAACATCTCCGTGGGCCAGGTGGTCCGTATCGAGGCGCCGGCCGGTGGGGTGGTCGACTCCTACCTGCACCTCCAGGCCGGCCGGGGCGTCAACGCCGTGGTGGTGGCCCTCGAGGGTGGATCCGCTGAATTGGCCCACGACATCGCCGCCCACATCGCCTTCGCCCGCCCCACCTACCTGAGCCGCGACGACGTGCCCGAAGCCGAGGTGGCCACCGAGCGGGAGACGGTCGAGAAGATCGCCCGCAACGAGGGCAAGCCCGACGCCGCCCTGCCCAAGATCGTGGAGGGGCGCCTCGGAGGCTGGTACAAGGAGCGGGTACTTCTCGACCAGGCCTACGTGAAGGACGAGAAGCAGACCATCGCCAAGCTCCTCGGCACGGCCACGGTGACGCAGTTCGCCCAGGTCGTGGTGGGCGACTGAGTCAGCGGTGGGTGATCGACGGCGCATCGTCCTGAAGATGTCCGGGGAGGCCCTCGCCTCCTCGGCCTCCGACGAGACCATCGATGCCGCCGTCGTCGAGCAGTTGGCCGTGGAGATCGCCCGTACCCGCGACGACCTCGACCTCGAGCTGGCCGTGATGGTCGGCGGCGGCAACATCTGGCGGGGGACCACCGGCGCCGGGGCGGGTATGGACCGGGCCACCTCCGACGCCATGGGCATGCTGGGCACGGTGATCAACGCCCTGGCCCTGCAGGACGCCCTCGAGCACCACGGTCAGGCCACCCGGGTGCTCTCGGCCATCCAGATGGCCGAGGTGGCCGAGCCGTATATCCGGCGCCGGGCCATCCGTCACCTCGAGAAGGGCCGGGTGGTGGTGTTCGCCGCCGGCATGGGCAATCCCTACTTCACCACCGACACCTCGGCCGCCCTCCGGGCCGCCGAGATCGAGGCCGACCTGCTGTGCAAGGGGACCCACGGAGGAGTGGACGGCGTCTACAGCGCCGACCCCCGGGTCGACCCGTCGGCCACCCGGTACGACGAGGTGTCGTTCATGGAGGTGGTGTCGAAGGACCTGCGGGTGATGGACCTCACGGCCATCACCTTCTGCATGGACAATGGACTCCCCATCCGGGTGTTCGATCTCATGGAGCCCGGGAATATCGAGCAGGCCCTCGGAGGCCGGCCCATCGGCACACTTGTCCGATGAAGTCCCAGGTGGCGACCTCATCCGGGCCGGGTCCGACCCTGCTGGCTACGCTGGTTCGCTAATGGACGACGACCTGATCGCGATGGTGGTGGGCGACGCCAGGGACCACATGGCCAGGGCCGTGGACCACACCCAGGCGGAGTTCGGATCCATCCGGACCGGGCGGGCCACGCCGGCGCTGGTCGAGCACCTGAAGATCGACTACTACGGGACCGAGACCGAGCTCCGCCAGCTGGCCGGGTTCAGCGTGCCCGAGGCCCGACTCCTGGTGGTGTCCCCGTACGACAAGGGCTCCCTGGCCACCATCGAGAAGGCGCTGCAAACCTCTGACCTGGGCATCACCCCGTCCAATGACGGCACGGTGATCCGGCTCTCGTTCCCGATCCCCACAGAGCAGCGCCGCAAGGAGCTGGTCAAGGTGGTCAAGCAGAAGGCGGAGGAGGGGAAGGTCACCGTGCGCAATCTCCGCCGGTCGGCCCGCCACGACCTTGACGCCATGCAGAAGGACGGTGATCTCTCCACCGACGAGCTGGAGCGGGTGGAGAAGGACCTCGACAAGATCACCCAGGACCACGTGGCCGCCATCGATCGCCTTCTCGCCCACAAAGAGCAGGAGCTCCTCGAGATCTGACACCGGTCGGCCTCGCCGACCCGGTGGACGGAAGGAAACAACTGACGTGGACGACGTCCCCAAGGGAGAGGAAGACGTGACTCGGACCGACCTTCCCGTGACGCGCCGTGATGCCGGCGGTGCCGCCACCGGTCCCGCCACTGACCGGGTGCGGATCGTGGGTGCCGAGCCGGCCGGCGAAGTCACCGGTGAGCTCCCGGTGGTCCGGGGGGAGGTTGGGCCGGAGGAAGGCCCGGCCGACGCGGCCGACGCACCTGACGCCGGGGGGATGGTGGAGGAGAGCCTCTTTGACCAGCCCACCGTCCATCTGATCGACGAGCCGGGCGAGTCCGGGGCGTCGGGTCCGGTGGTCGATCCGGTGCGACCCGGGCAGACGGCGGTGCCGAGCGGATCGGCTCCGCCCACGGAGCTGCCCCACTGGACCGAGCCCCCAACCGGCCAGGTGCCGGCGGTGCTCTCCCGCGACCTCGACGAGTCCACCGGCTCGAGTGTGGTGGCCCCGACCTGGCGCGAAGAGGACTCCGACTGGGTGGCCCACGACGAGGAGTTCGAGCCGGCCATGTTCGGCGACGACGAGGTGGCCCTCGGATCACTGGACGAGACCGACGACACCGACACCGTCCGGCGACCGTGGGAGTTCGATCTCGACCCGTCGCCCCACCCGACCGGCCCGGTCAGGAAGGTCACGGCCGCCGAGGCGGCGGGGCCTCCCGTGGCTGACCCCATCACCGAACCCACCGAGGTGGTGGCCCCGGCCGAGGGCCGCCCGGCGGGGAAGGCCCTGGATCGTCCGGCCGCGCCCGAGGAGTCTCCCGAGCCCACCACGGTGGTGCCGGCCGTGGCCGCCTCAGCGGTGGCCGCCTCGGCCGCCTCGGCCACCCGTAGCGACGCCGATCGGGCCGTCCCGGTCTCGCCCCCGCCGCCGGACGTCGACGCCGACGACGAGATGTTCGCCGGGAAGCCGCTTCCCACCGGCACGGCCCGCACGGGTCGGGCCCGAAGGGCCGGACTGCTGCCGTCCCGGATGCGGGCCAAGCGGCCCGAGGATGTCGACCCCTCGGCCGAGGCGCCGCTGGCCGCCGCACCCCCCGGAGCGTCGGTGACCGACGTGCCCGGTGCCGGTCGCAAGCGGGTGGGCGTGGCCGGATTGGCCGCCGCCGACCGCACGGCAGACCGCACCGCCGACCGGGCCGGGGACACCGCCACCGAACCGGTTCCGCCGACGGCCGGGCCCGACAGGGCGATCGAGGGAGCCGAGGTGGCCGTGGCGACCGGGGCCGGGGCCGGGCTGCTTCGACGCACCCTGCATCGGCCGGCCTCGTCCCGATCCGCCCCCGGGGCTGTCGCGGAGGACGGAGGAGCACCGACGGGTGGCGGGCCCCCCGCCCCCCGCCGTCTGCGGCCACAGACCGGTGATCCCGCCCCGGCCGGCGGGAGCTCCATCGGCATCCGGGTGGGCACCGGTATCGCGGTGGCCGTCGTGGCCCTGCTGGCCTTCAAACTGGGCACGGTGCCCTCTCTGGTGCTGAGCGTGATCGTGGTGACGTTCGCCGCCGGTGAGTGCTTCGGCGTCCTCCGGCGGGCCGGCTACCACCCGGCCAGCCTGCTGGGCCTGGTCGGCACCATCTCCCTGATGGTCGGGGCCTACGCCAAGGGGATCGCCGCCCTCCCGCTGGTGCTGGTGCTCATCACGGTGTTCACCCTCATCTGGTACCTGTTCGGCATCGAGCGGGGTTCGCCGGTGGCCGGCACGGCCGCCACCCTGCTCACCGTGGGGTGGGTGTCCCTGCTCGGGGCCTACGCCGGACTGCTGCTCTCTCCTTCCACGTTCCCCGACCGCCACGGCATCGCCTTCCTCCTCGGGGCCATCATCGCCACCGTGGCCAACGACGTGGGGGCACTGGTCATCGGCGGCTGGCTGGGCAGTCGACCCCTGGCTCCCAAGATCAGTCCCAACAAGACGTGGGAGGGGCTGTTCGGCGGGGCCGTCTTCTCGATCCTGATCTCGACGGTGGTGGTCGGGGCCATCCACCCCTGGAGCGCCTCCAACGCCGCCCTCCTCGGGGTGGTGGTGGCCGTGGTGGCCCCCATCGGGGATCTGTGTGAATCCCTGCTCAAACGGGATCTCGGGCTCAAGGACATGGGCCGGCTGCTCCCGGGCCACGGAGGGGTGCTCGACCGGGTCGACGCCCTGCTGTTCGTGCTCCCCGCCACCTACTACCTGGTCCGCGCCCTGAACATTGCCTGAACTTCGGGCAGGCTAGGGGGATGACCACGGCCAGCAGGGGCTCCGAGCCGACCGGCTCCACCGGCTCTGACGGGCCGGTCACCGTGAGCCTCATCGGCTCCACCGGGTCCATCGGCACCCAGGCCATCGAGGTCATGGAGGCGTGTCCGGAGCGCTTCGAGGTCGTGGCCCTGGGGGCCCACCGGTCCGTGGACCAGCTGGTGGCCCAGGCCGGGCGGCTGCACCCGGGGGTGGTGGCTATCGGCGACCCCTCCTTGGCCGCCGAACTGACCGGCCGGTTGGATCCGTCGGTGGAGGTGGTGGTGGGCACCGACGGCCTGGCCCACATTGCCACGCTGGCCCAGGTGGCGGTCAACGGGGTGGTGGGCTTCGCCGGACTCTCGGTGACATTGGCCGCCCTCGACTCCGGCCGGCGCCTGGCCCTGGCCAACAAGGAGTCGATCATCGCCGGGGCGCCACTGGTCCAGCGGTCCCGGCGGACCCCGGGCGCCGAGCTCATTCCGGTGGACTCCGAGCACTGTGCCCTCCACCAGTGCCTGCGGGCCGGTACGCCCGGAGCGGTGGCCCGGTTGCTGCTGACCGCCTCGGGTGGTCCGTTCCGCGGGAGGACATCGGCCGAGCTGGCCGCCGTCTCGGTGTCCGACGCGCTGGCCCATCCGACCTGGTCCATGGGTCCGAAGATCACCGTGGACTCCTCGACGTTGATGAACAAGGGCCTCGAGGTCATCGAGGCCCACGAGCTGTTCGGTGTCCCCTATGACGCCATCGACGTGGTGGTCCATCCCCAGTCGATCGTCCACTCCATGGTGGAGTTCGTGGACGGGGCCGCCGTGGCCCAACTCTCGATGCCGGACATGCGCCTCCCCATCGGCTACGCCCTGGCCTACCCGGACCGTCTGCCGGTGGCCTTCGGGGCCATCGACTGGACCAAGCTGTCGGCCCTCGAGTTCGAGGAACCCGACCGGGGCGTCTTCCCCTGCCTCGACCTCGCCTATCAGGCCGGACGGGTGGGGGACCTGGCTCCCGCCTGGCTCAACGCCGCCAACGAGGTCGCCGTGGCCGCCTTCCTGGCGGAGCGCATCGGGTGGTCGTCCATCGCCGAGGTGGTGGAGGCGAGCCTGGACCGGTACGAGGCGCCGGCCTTGACCGGGGACGACCCCGGTCGCTCGGTCGAGGACGTGCTGGAGGCCGACGCGGCCGCCCGTCGCCAGGCCGAGCGCGTGGTGGCGGGCCGGGAGGCGGCGTGAGCACCACCGAGACCCGCCCCGTCCCGCCACCGGGCGCCGACCCGGGGGTCCCTCCCGTGTCCCGGCTCGGTCCCGGCCCGGAGAAGTCTCCCCGGCGCCTGGTCGCCGAACTGCTGGCCGCCGTGGCCGCCATCGTGGTGGTGGCCGTGGTCACCGGGTACGTGGACCTGCTGATCGTGGTGGTCTCCATCATCGTCATCGTCATGCTCCACGAGCTGGGCCACTTCGCGGCCGCCAAGCACGGCGGCATGAAGGTCACCGAGTACTTCGTGGGTTTTGGGCCCAGGCTGTGGTCGTTCCGGCGCGGGGAGACCGAGTACGGGATCAAAGCGCTGCCCCTCGGCGGGTACGTGAAGATCCCCGGGATGACCAACCTGGAGGAAGTGGACCCGGCCGACGAGGGCCGCCTCTACCGGGACAAGCCATTCCATTCGCGCCTGCTGGTGGCCGTGGCCGGCTCGGCCGTGCACTTCCTGTTGGCCTTCGTGCTGTTGTGGGTGCTGCTCACCTTCGTCGGCGTCCCCAACGGGAACCAGGTGCAGATCCAGGGGCTGAACCCGGTGGGGGGCCAGGCCAGTCCGGCGGCGGTGGGGGGCATCCGGGCCGGCGACGTGGTGGTGTCGGTCAACGGCACGCCCGTCGGGGGGAACGTCCGGGTCCTGACCGACGCGATCCACGCCCATCCCGACGAGCCCGTCACCGTGATGGTGGATCGCCGCGGGACCGAGCGGACCCTGACCGTGACCCCGGCCAACGGCCGCACCCTCCACGAGAAGGACTCGGTGGCCCCGAAGGGCACCGCCCCCTTCGGCCTCATCGGGGTCAGCCTGGGCTCACCCGTGCAGACGCGCCCGCCCCTCCGTGCGGTGACCTCCACGGGATCGGAGCTCGGCAGTGTGGCCTGGGCCTCGGTGGCCGGCATCGGGCACCTCTTCTCGCCCAGTAGCGTCAGTCAGCGGTTCGACCAGGTCACCAGCTCCAAGGCCGCCGACCAGGCGGCGGCCGACGGTACCCGGGCCCAGTCCATCGTGGGGATCGGGGCCACCGCCACCGACGCCCTGCAGGCCGGCATCGGCGACTACCTGTACATCCTCATCGTGATCAACATCTTCTTCGGGGTGTTCAATCTCTTCCCCATGCTGCCTCTCGACGGGGGCCACGTGGCCATCGCCGTCTACGAGAAGATCCGCACCGGCCGGCGGAAGGTCCTCTACCACGCCGACGTGGCCAAGCTGATGCCCTTCACCTGGCTGTTCATGCTGTTCCTGGCCGTGCTGATCGTGCCCGCCTTCCTGACCGACATCCTCCACCCCATGGCCAATCCCTTCGGCTGAGGGGAGGGTGGCGGACCCGCCCGGGGGAGCGCCGCGGGCCGCCGGTAGCATGGGCACCATGGGACGAACGGCCTGGACCACCACGGAGCGGAGACCCACCCGCCAGATCAGCGTGGGAGGCGTGGCCGTCGGGGGCGGCGCACCGGTCACCGTGCAGTCCATGACCACCACCAAGACGGCCGACGCCGAGGCCACCTTGTCCCAGATCTACGCGCTGGCCGCGGCCGGGGCCGATCTGGTCCGGTGTACCTGCAACGAGGAGGCGGCCGCCGAGGGGCTGGCCCGGATCGTCCCCCGATCGCCGGTGCCGGTCATCGCCGACATCCACTTCCACCACGAAATGGCCCTGGCCGCGTTGGAGGCGGGGGTGCAGGGCCTCCGGCTCAACCCCGGCAACCTGCGCAAGGCCCACGAGATCAAGCAGGTGGCCGCCGAGGCCAGGGACCGCGGCGTGCCCATCCGGATCGGGGTCAACGCCGGGTCCCTCCACCCCGACCTGTACAAGCGGTTCGGGGGCGCCACCCCCGAGGCCCTGGTCGAGTCGGCCCGCATGGAGCTGGAGTACTTCGCCGAGGTGGGATTCGACGACGTGAAGATCTCGGTCAAGGCTTCCTCGGTCCCGTTGATGATCGAGTCCTACCGGCTGGCCTCGGAGACCTTCGACCATCCGCTCCACCTCGGGGTGACCGAAGCCGGACCGCCTCCGGCCGGCCTGCTGAAGGGCACGGCCGGGATCGCCACCCTGTTGGCCGAGGGGATCGGTGACACCATCCGCTACTCGCTCACCGCCGATCCGGTGGAGGAGGCCCGGGCCGGCCGACAGCTGCTGGAGGCGCTGGGCCTGCGGGAGCGCAAGGGTCTCGACCTCATCGCCTGCCCCAGCTGCGGACGGGCCGAGATCGACGTGATCGCCGTGGCCAAGGCGGCCCAGGAGGCGCTGGAGAACCGGAACCTGCCCATCCAGGTGGCGGTGATGGGGTGTGTGGTCAACGGGCCGGGGGAGGCCCGTGAGGCCGATCTGGGGATCGCCGCCGGCCGCAAGCGCGGCCACCTGTTCATCAAGGGGAAGATCGTCCGGGTGGTCCCCGAGGACGAGATGGTCGAGGCCCTGGTGGCGGAGGCCGAGCAGCTGGTGGCCGAGGGTGTGGAGGCCCGGCTGGCCGCAGCCGATTCCGGGGCCGAGGCGGAGGCCGAGGCCGACCGACGGGCCCTCATCGACGCCAAGGGCGAGGACGCCAACGCCTCGGAGACCAAGGTCGAACTGATCCGCAAGAAGTACGGGCCCGGGTCCGGGGGGTCCTGACCGGCCCACGGCGGTAGCCGCGTCGACGAACAGTAGGATCGCCGACCATGCGCATGTCCCGGCTCCTCGTCCGCACTCTGCGAGAGGCCCCGGCCGACGCCGAGGTGGCCAGTCATCAGCTGCTGGTGCGGGCCGGCTACATCCGCCGACTGGCGTCGGGGGTCTACAGCTTCCTCCCCCTCGGGCTGCGGGTCCTGGCCAACGTGGAGCGGATCATCCGCGAGGAGCTGGACGCCGCCGGCGGCCAGGAGGTGCTCCTGCCCGCACTCCACCCCATCGAGCTGTGGGAACAGTCCGGCCGAGCCGCCCTGTTCGGGAGCGATGCCCTGCCGGCCATGACGGTGGACGCCCGGGGCGGCACCTTCGTACTGGGGCCGACCCACGAGGAGGTGGTCACCGTCACCGTGGGGGCCGAGGTGGAGTCCTACCGCCAACTGCCCCTGACCGTCTACCAGATCCAGGTCAAGTTCCGGGACGAGGCCCGGCCCCGCTTCGGGCTACTGCGGACCCGGGAGCTGATCATGGCCGACGCCTACTCCTTCGACGTGGACAAGGACGCCATGCAGGCCTCCTACCGGGTCGTCTTCGACGCCTACCTCCGGATCTTCGCCCGCCTGGGCCTCGACGTGACCCCGGTGGAGGCCGAGTCCGGGGCCATCGGCGGTGACGTCAACCACGAGTTCATGGTGCCCTCGGCGGTGGGCGAGGACCACTTCGTCTCGTGTCCCTCCTGCGGCTACGCCGCCAACGTGGAGGCCGCCCTGCGGGGGGTCTCCGACGCTGTCGGTTCCGACCGGGATGCCGCCGAGCCCGGCCCGGTGGTCGAGCACCACACGCCTGACCGGCCCGGCATCGCCGACGTGGTGGAGTTCTTCGCCGAGTCGGGCGTGGAACCGTCCGACTTCCTGAAGAGCCTGGCCGTTTTCGACGCCGAGGGTCGGCCAACCCTGCTGCTTCTGGCCGGGGACCGTGAGGCCCGCCTGCCCAGCGGGTGGCGTCTGTTCGAGGAGGCCGACTTCGCCGATCATCCGGCACTGGTCAAAGGGTACATCGGGCCCATGGGCCAGCAGGCCCACGGCATCCGGGTGGTGGCCGATGGGGGAGTGGCCCGGCCGGGCTCGTGGATCACCGGGGCCAACCGGGCGGACCACCACCTGAGCGGGGTGGTGCTCGACCGCGACGTGGTCGTCGACGAGTGGGGATCGTTCGTCCAGGTGGTCTCGGGCGACGGCTGTCCCCGCTGCGGGGACCCCGTGCTGCTGGTGCGCTCCGTGGAGGCGGCGCACACCTTTCAGCTGGGGTACAAGTACTCCGAGGTCATGCCGGGCTCGTCGTTCGTGGCCGAGGACGGCAGCGAGGCCATCTTCTCCATGGGGTGCTACGGCATGGGCGTGAGCCGGCTGCTGGCCGTGGTGGCTGAAGAGCACCACGACGACCAGGGCCTGGCCTGGCCTCTGGAGGCGGCGCCGTACCGGGTCCACCTGGCCGCCCTCGGGGCCGGCCGCTCGGTGGACGTGGCCGAAGCCGCCGACCGGCTCTACCAGCGCCTGGTGGAAGGAGGCGTCGAGGTCCTCTACGACGACCGGGACGTCTCGCCCGGGATCAAGTTCAAGGACGCCGACCTACTGGGGGTGCCGATCCGGCTCGTGGTTGGCGCCAAGGGCCTGGCCCGGGGTGTGGTGGAGTGGCGCTCGCGGGCCACCGCTGAGGAGCGGGAGCTGTCAGTGGACAGCCCGGTCTCCGACCTGGTCGCCGGCTAGATCCCCTGGTGGGAAAGGGGGAAGGGGCTCGACCCGGCCGCCATTTTGAGGGCGAAAACCCACCTCCGGACGCACGCGCTTCGAGGCCGTCGCTGCTATACTTTTAGATCTGCCGTTCGGTTGGAGTGAAGTGACGCTGAAAGGAGCGTGGGCGGCGAGCCCACGCTTTTGTTTTGGTCCGGAACGCTTCGACCGAGGTGCAGTGACAGCAGTAATGACAGCAAATGCTGTGAAGAAACATGACGTAGGACCCGATCGAGACCACCGAGCAGTGGAAGGAGGCAGCACCCATGACCGAGGAACTCTTCGCGAAGCTCCGACCGGTCGTCAGCGCTGCCGATCTCGAGTTGGTCGACGTGGAGCTGCGGTCCGGCGTCCTGCTGGTCACAGTGGACCGGGTCGGCGGGGTTGACCTCGAGGCGCTGACCGACGCCAATCGTGCCGTCTCGTCGGTGCTCGACGAGCTGGACCCCATCCCCGGTCGCTACACGCTCGAGGTATCGAGCCCCGGGGTGGAGCGCACCCTGCGCACCCCGGCTCACTTCGCCAAGGCGGTCGGGGAGACGGTCACGGTCAAAACCCGGCCCCAGGTCCCCGGGGACCGCCGGCTCCGGGGGGTACTGGTGGCCGCCGACGAGGTCGGCCTGACCCTCGACGTCGACGGTACCGACGCCGGTGGCGTCCGCCTGGCCTATTCGGACATCGACAAGGCGCGCACCGTCTTCGTGTGGGGCCCGGCCGGGGGCAAGGGTGCACCTTCCGGCAAGGGGAAGCCGACCCCACCACGAACTACGAAGCAGGCCACGGAGAAGAAGAGGAAGCAGGTCGTAACCCCATGAGCAAGCCCAATTTCGAGTTCCTCGACGCCCTCGGCCAGATCGCGCGCGACAAGGGCATCTCGGTGGAGACGCTGCTCGATGCCCTGGCCAACGCCCTGGTGGCGGCGTACAAGCGCATGCCCGACGCCGCCGAGGAGGCCGTGGTCACCATCGACCCCGAGTCGGGGGAGATCCGCGTCTACGGGCAGGAGCTCGACGAGGACGGAAACGTGACCCGCGAGTGGGACGACACCCCGGACGACTTCGGCCGGATCGCCGCCCAGACGGCCAAGCAGGTCATCCTCCAGCGCATCCGCGAGGTGGAGCGCGACCTCAAGTACGAGGAGTACGCCGGCCGGGAGGGCGACATCGTCACCGGCATCGTCCAGCAGACCGACAATCGCTACACCCTGCTCGACCTGGGCAAGGTGGAGGCGCTGCTGCCCCAGGCCGAGCAGGTGTCCTACGAGCGCTACGAGCACGGGGCCCGGTTGAAGGCCTACATCGTCGAGGTGCGCAAGACCACCAAGGGTCCCCAGATCGTGGTCAGCCGGAGCCACCCCGGCCTCATCAAGCGGCTGTTCGAGCTGGAGGTTCCCGAGATCTCCTCGGGTGCCGTCGAGATCAAGGCCGCGGCCCGTGAGCCCGGTCACCGGACCAAGATCGCCGTGTGGTCCAACGATCCCAACGTGGACCCGGTAGGTGCCTGTGTGGGCGCTCGCGGGTCGCGGGTGCGCATGGTGACCAACGAGCTCCGCGGGGAGCGGGTGGACGTGGTCCCGTTCTCGGACGACCCGGTGGAGCTCATCCAGTCAGCCCTGGCCCCGGCCCGGGTCCGCGAGGTCCGCCTCGACGACGACACGGGCACGGCCACGGTGATCGTCAGCGACTACCAGCTGTCCCTGGCCATCGGTAAGGAGGGGCAGAACGCCCGCCTGGCCGCCCGGTTGACCGGTTGGCGCATCGACATCAAGAGCGAGACCCAGCTGGCCGAAGAGGAGTCGGGCTACGCCGGCGAGGAGTGGGCCGAGGGTGAGTGGATCCAGAACGAGGCGGGGGAGATGGTGTGGCAGCCGGCGGAAGGTGGCACGGCCGTGTCGGCCACCGAGTGGTCCCAGGGCGCCGAGGGGGCGGAGGGGGCGGAGGGGGCCGAGGGTGCAACCCCGGCGGATGCACCGGCTCCGGAGGTCGGCGACACCCCCGACACGCCCGAGGAGCCGGCCCCTCCCGTGGAGCCGACCACCCCGGCGGAGGCCGATGGGGCCGAGGCCCCGGCCGGAGTTCCGGTGGAGGCCTCCGTGTCCTCGCAGGGCGAGGAGGCCCCGGCATAGCCCCGATGAGGACATGTATCGGCTGCCGACACACCGGTTCGGTGGACGGCTTGGTCCGGTTGATCCGGCTCGGGGACGGATCCCTGGCCGTGGGGCTGAGCAGTGAAGGCCGAGGGGCCTGGTTGTGCCGGGACTCGCCAGGGTGCATCGACCAGGCGGAGAGACGAAAGGCGTTCGAGCGGGCGTTGCGGGGCCCGGTCGACCACCACCAGGTGGACGAGATCCGGGTCGCACTCCGGATCGGGTCCGATGAGATGGCGGGACCGGGCTCGGAAAGTCCGGTCTCGTGATGTGCGAGGATAGAGGGTCGTATGTGCGTATCGGCATCTACGACGTGAAGGAAGGGCAGTAACAGCCGTTGCCGAAGAAGATCCGCGTCTACGAGCTCGCACACGAGCTCGGACTGACCAACAAAGAGGCGCTCGACCTCTGCCTGTCCCT
>Ga0207933_1000617_pt1 | contig 33363 bp, 35 predicted proteins | sample NGESurdeep092012_4_FD_184488 | JGI IMG/M metagenome (GOLD analysis project Ga0207933, IMG submission 184488) | Arctic peat soil microbial communities from Barrow, Alaska - NGEE Surface sample F53-3 deep-092012 (SPAdes) | ecosystem: Environmental > Terrestrial > Soil > Wetlands > Peat ... | reverse complement strand
CACCATCTTCAATATGCTCTTTACAAATTTTATGTTGCAAGGCTAAACTGTAAATTCTTCTTTCAATTAATTGATTTTGTATTTCCATATTTACACTTTTTGTGTAAACCTATTTTAGGACAAGACAGAATATTTGCCTTATGCCGTTGGCCGGGAGACCAGACGGCGGCTCACATTCATGAGTTAATCAGTCAATCCCTTTAATCAGTGGTTCAGATTTTTTTCTTGTCAACAACCATTTCCGCATTCCACGGTTGCTATTCTTTTATGGAAATGTCACAGGAAGCAATGCATTCTTAAATTCACCATTGGAAATAAAAAGGGTATCAGCCTGGAGGGAAGACCACAATTTGCCGGAAAAGGTGGCATCAAAGTGAACGCCGGTAATGTTGGTAACTGTAAGTTTTAATGTTGACCCATTGGAAGCGGAATCCCTGTTGTCAGGCTGGCTGCCCCACTGTCGCCCATTCAGGGTATAATGCATGTAAGGAAGGCCCATTACCATTCCCTGCTGAATGGGAAAGTTTGCCACAGACGATTGCATATACACCGTATAGTTAAAGAAGTTAAAACCATATACCTTTCCCTGTGTGTAATAATAAAGAAATGGATTATTAAAATCAAAGTCGGTATAATAAAACGTATCCTGGCCCGCAATAAAACTAACGGTTGTTTTCGGGTCAGTGGGATGAAAAAAATCCCATTGATCAGCACCGGTGAGCACTTTAAACCCATACTTTCCATCTGAACAAGATACAGACGTTATTTTTACAGAATCTACTACCCAGCCTGGTTGTATCACGGGCGGCGGCGCATTGCCTGTAGAATCGTTATACTCGCTGTAATTATAAACATTGATGTATTGTTCATTACCGCCCCAGGATTGCAACTTTTTATAACCAGCAGGAATCTTTACCGGCACTACTTTTTGCACCCCGTTTTGAATGTAAAAGGTTACGCCCACTTCTATCGGCGCATCAATTACATTATTATACCTTAGCTGTAGGTAATTCGGATAAATGGCATTGATCTCGATGGTGGTGTTGCCTTGCTGAATGGCGTTTCGGGATTCATCGCGTTGCTTATTGCAGGATGAAATAAAGAACCCGGCCAAAAGAATAGTTGAAATTACAGAAATGAGTTTGTTGGTAGTTTTCATAAGTGGGTTAATTATAAGTCTCGCCAAAAGTAAAAAAGATGAGGGAATAAAAAAAGTGAAGCGGCATTTAAATTAATAGAAAGATGCCCTCGAAGCATTTGTATAATTATCGTTTATTGAATCAATGGTTCTTTACTATTATCAGAACCTCAGATTTTACTGATTCACTGAATACCCTGAAATTAATAATCAGTACAATGAGGTAATCCCTTGAATCAATGGTTCAGATTTTTCTTCCTCTTGTCAGAAGCTCAGATTTTACTGATTCACTGATTACCCTAAAATAAAAAATCAGTACAATCAGTTAATCCCTTTAATCAGTGGTTCAGATCAGTAGTTCAGGTTTTTGGTTCCCAAACTATCCTTAGAATGTTTTAAAAAAAAGTATTGCTGTCCGTTTGTTTGCAACTCCGGGTAAGTAAAAAATAAAAACCTCAAAATATATTGCGCCGGATTATTTTTCTGAAATTACCACCCTGAATTTATTCTTATATACAACGCGCCCATCGCTTTTTGTATAGGGTTTAAGGCTTTCCAACACGGTCGCGTAGGCTTTTTCATAACCTGAATTTTCAATAGCTTTTGCTGCAGGGCCCGCAGAAAGCAAACCTTTCATAGCCGTTTCAACATCGGAGTAATCCCAAATGGAATCAACATCTTTGCTTTCTAAAATCCGTAAGCCCATTTCTTCCAGGATATTTTCCAACAAATGATTTTCGGTCAAGACAAAAGGGCCAGGTGCGCCGGGTGGCGGAGGCGGCAGCAAACTTCCTACTGCTTTTAAATAGGTAATTGCTTCGCAATCTTCTTTATCGCCCCAAATCATGGCCACTAATTTTCCTTTATCTTTTAAAACACGTTTTGCCTCACTCAATGCATGCTTCACATCAGATGCATATTGAAAAGAATTACATCCTGAAACAATATCAAACATATTATCATCAAATGGAAGTTCTTCCATTTCGCCGGCCACAAACTTTACGGAAGGATTGCGCAATTTCGCTTCTTCAATTAACGGCTGCGTAGCGTCAAAGCCTGTAACCTCTGCACCCGTTTTAGCTGCGAGGTTTACAAAGAGCCCTGCGCCGCAGCCTATATCCAACATTTTATCTGATGCCTTTGGCTTAAGAAAATCAAGTGCATATTCATAGCCTGAATTTGCGGTGGGCTCCTGTATGGTAGCCCAATCACCAGGGCGTTGGCCCCAAAGTTTGCTTTGAATTGATTGCGAACCCATAAATTTTATTTTTTATAGAATAAAATTATGATTTATTAATGAATCATGAAATATTTTAACAGTGGAATAAAATGCTTTTTTGTTTTGCAAAAAAAACTTGCATAAGGATGACAGTAAACCAACTTTTAATTAAGATATCTATTTCGAGATTTTAGGTGGCGTATATTATGCATTTCCTGTTGTAATGCTATAAACTGATTTTCTGCCTGTTGTAGCTTTTAATTGATAATAAAAAACGCCTTGTGCCAAACCTTTAACTGCTATTTTTTAGAAAATTCATTAGTGATTTTTTCCACTTTCATAATCAGTTGAAATATCCCTTCAATGGTATTTGAAACCATGCGAAGCCTTTCCATCTAAAGTAGCCGTGCTTGTTGATGAAAGATAAATAGTTTGGCCTTTACCAGCTTTAGCAACTTGCCCCTTACCTTGAAAAGGCAGTAAATAAACAAATAAAAGAGGTATATATTTTACCATGAATTAATCCTGGTTCAGAAGGAAAAGTTATGTGATTAAAAATACAGTAAAGCAACAAATATGGGTGATTATTATTTTGATAAAATTGAATAACACAAGTGAGTGCTTCGCAAATGACTAAAATTCATCATTGAAAAAAGGTAAGTAATGCTCAACAATCAAATGGTGATGAAATGGTAACGGTTGGCTTCTATAATTGTATAGAGCAAATGCCCTGTGGATTTACTGTCCTTAGTATTAATAGGGAAGTTAGTAACGGGGCTTATAATTTTTTCATATTCCGCCCACTTTCTTTTTTGGGGAAGTTCTAAAAATCGATGCTGGTCTTCTAACCGCGTTTTAAAATGTTCTGTAAAAAGCAAATTTACTTTTGGAAAATTCTTCGTAAATGATTCTGTACGGGCGGCAGTATTAAGAACAATTCCGTAAGCAAATTTTGTATTCGTTACCTTCTCTTTAATGATTATACTTTCTCCTGAATGCATGCCTATCCCAAACCCTATTGATAATTCTTTTCCGTATTCTTCTTCCCAATACCTTAAATGTTGAGTATAATATTCTTCTATTCTATTTTCTAAATAAATACTAATAGAACAGGCAATGTCTAAAATTGTCCAGGCGTGTGTTTTATTCCAAACAAGGCAAACATGCCCATCGCCCGTATTATTAAAGTAGTAATCATCAATATTTAATTTTGCCAGCTTTACGAATAAGAATTTATGTATGTCCAGCATAAATTGAGAATAAACCAGTAGTTTTTTTGCATTTGCTGTATTTTCTATTCTACTCCTGTTCACATTATCGCTTCTAAAACTGATTGTTCTAATAATATTAATTGAGTTTCGAATATCTAAAAAGAAACAACTACATCTCTTGTTTGTATAATTATCCATTGAATTTATATTATTTTGAAAGTGGCTTCGAATAACGGGCCAATTGGATGATGCACCCACCTATGTTGTTAACTGATTATATTAATTACAACTTTCTTACACTTCATCCAGATTATAAAATTACAGTAAACCGACAAATTCATTGAATTTTTATTTTGATGAAATTTAAGAAATAAAAAATAACTATCATGCCTACACGAAGAGTTGGGCCGCTGTTTCTGTTCATTATTTAATATTTCACCATCACTATTTAGAATGCATCCTGTTATAAATAAAGCATTCGTAAAAAAAATCAATTGGTGCTGAAACCGAATTCAATAATGTTGGAAAACTTATAAAATATTGGATATTGTTAACCGTGGACTCCAGCGACAACTGTCAACAAAAAAATGAAAAAATTATAGCCCGGTTTATTACCTTCGGATATTAATCATCTTAAATCTAATTCTTATTATGAGAAAATTATTAACACTATTATTTTTTGCAATGATAACAAGCCCAGCACTATTAGCGCAAAGTGGCAATAATGCGCCCATTGTAAAAACTTTAAACGGAACACTTGAAGGAGTTGATGTATCAGGTATTAATGAATTCAAAGGAGTTCCTTTTGCAGCGCCACCCGTTGGCGTGTTTCGATGGAGAGAGCCACAACCTGTAGATAACTGGGTGGGTGTACGTAAAGCAGAAAAGTTTGGGCCACGTGCCATGCAAGCGAATGTCTTTGGCGATATGAATTTTCGTTCCAACGGCATGAGTGAAGATTGCCTGTACCTGAATGTATGGACACCTTCAAAAACATTTAAGGACAAGCTTCCTGTGCTTGTATATTTTTTTGGCGGAGGCTTTGTTGCCGGAGACGGATCTGAACCCAGGTATGATGGTGAAAGCATGGCACGCCGTGGTATCGTTGCCATCACCGTAAATTACAGGTTAGGTGTATTTGGATTTTTTACCTATCCTGAACTAACGAAAGAATCTCCTCATCATGCATCTGGAAACTACGGGTTACTTGACCAGGCTGCTGCCATCAAATGGGTAAAACAAAACATTGCGGCCTTTGGCGGCGATCCTAATAAAATAACCATAGCCGGTGAATCTGCAGGGTCGGGATCTGTTAGCGCACAAATGGCTTCACCTTTAGCAAAAAATCTTATCGCAGGTGCCATTGGCGAAAGCGGATCATTTATGAGCCTTCGGCCGCTGCCTTCATTACAGGATGCAGAAAAAGTAGGGGCTAATTTTGCAAAACAAATCGATAAAAATTCATTATCAGATTTGAGGGCAATGCCTGCACATGAATTACTAAATTCTACTTCTAAAATGCCATACGGATCTTTCCCTGTAGATGTTGATGGTTATTTCTTCCCGAAATCAGCCACCGAAATTTTTGAAAAAGGCGAAGAGGCACATGTTCCTTTACTCGTTGGTTGGAACTCAGCAGAAGTAGGTTATCAAATGATACTGGGCGCCAATGCTCCCACGGTTGAAAACTATACCAATGCAGTAAAAAAATTATATGGTGCCCAGGCAGACGAAGCGCTGAAAGCCTACCATGCCAATGATGATGGAGATGTGATAGCGGTGGCTACGGCTCTTGCCAGCGACAGGTTTATTGCTTTCAGCACATGGAAGTGGAGTGACCTGCAAAGTAAAACAGGCGTGAAGCCGGTGTACCGTTATTGGTATACGCGCCCTCGCCCTGAGATGCGTGCTGAAATGGGCAATACGGTTGCCAATCTTGCAGGCGGTGTAACAAAAGATACTTCAGGTAAAAAAGCAGCCCCTGCTCCCCCACCAATCGGAGCGGTACATTCATCCGAAATTGAATATGCAATGGGGAACTTGCCCACCAATCTTATTTACAACTGGCAACCTGAAGATTACGAGGTTTCGCTGATCATGCAAAACTTTTTTGCCAACTTTATTAAAACAGGAAATCCAAACGGATTGGGTGTGCCTTACTGGCCTAAAGTTGATAACAGCAAAGGTGTTGAAGTAATGCATATAGGTGTGGAAACAAAAGCACTACCTGAACAGCATCACGACAGGTATGTTTTTATGGAGAAAATGGCAAAAAAATAGAATAGGTTTTATCCTTTTATAATCTACATTGCCGCCACTTGGTTATTAAACAAAAACCAATGGTGGCAATTTTTTTACACCAAAGTGCTATTGTTACCTGTATTCAATAAAAGTTCCTTTTATGTTGAAGTTGATTGATTCTTCTTTTTCTTTGAAGAATTATTAAAATTGCAGGCATCAAAAAGTTTCTCAAAATTAAGTTGGAAGGAATAAGAATGAGTTAAGAATCTCCATCAGAAACATTACAGTAAACGAATAAATATCAACTTTTTCTATTTATCTTCATCAATAGTTTTTCATTAGAGCTTCTGTTATGGAATGAATGACATAAATACAAACACAGCAGTAAGCCTTATCATTTAAGTTTATCAAAACACATTACCATGCAAGCAAGATTTTTAAAACATTTTTTACTCACAGTAGTTTTTACAGGAGCCTTGTACTTTTTATCCAATGCACAGGAGGGGCAAAAGGAAAACGGCCCTTTTAAACCCAATAAAGAATCACTGCATCAATACAAATACCCTGAATGGTTTCGAGATGCAAAGTTCGGAATCTGGGCACATTGGGGGCCACAAGCCGTGCCACGCCATGGAGATTGGTATGCAAGGCAAATGTATGAACAGGGAAGCGATGATTATAAATACCATGTAGCACATTATGGCCATCCATCTAAGTTTGGTTTTAAGGATATCATTCCTTTATGGAAAGCAGAAAGATGGGATCCTGAAAAATTGATGGCTCTATATAAAAAAGCGGGAGCTAAATATTTTGTAAGCATGGGCACGCACCATGATGATTTTTTTCTCTGGAATTCAAAAATCCATAAATGGAACGCAGTAAATTATGGCCCAAAAAAAGATGTAGTGGGAATATGGCAGGCAGCTGCCAAAAAAGAAGGATTAAAATTTGGAGTGTCTGAACATTTAGGCGCGAGTTTCACATGGTATCAACCCAGCCATGGTGCTGACACTTCAGGCTCAATGAAAGGCGTTCCTTATGATGGAGCCAATCCGATGTACCAGGATTTGTACCATGCCAAAGCCGATTCAAACGATCATGGGTGGCTAAGCATCAACAAGGAATGGCAAAGGGAATGGCTATTCAGTATTAAAGAACTGATTGACAATTATCATCCTGACCTTCTTTATTCTGACAGCCAATTGCCTTTCGGGGAATATGGTGAAAACATGCTGGCTCATTTTTACAACCAAAACATTGCTGAAAATAATGGAAACCTCGAAGCAGTTTATACCTGTAAAGAACCTTCAGATGGAATGTGGGTGCAGGATTTAGAGCGTGGGGTCCAGGATTCTATCAGCCCATTTCCATGGCAAACGGATACCTCTATCGGTGATTGGTTTTACCGTACCGGCCAGAAATATAAAACGTCCACTGAAGTTATACAGATGTTAGTGGATATCGTTAGTAAAAATGGAAACCTTTTAATTAATATTGTTCAAACACCTGAAGGCGATTTGGAACCTGACGTACTGAAAATAGTGAATGAAATAGCCATGTGGACTTCCATAAATGGTGAAGGAATTTATGGCTCACGGCCCTGGAAAGTTTATGGAGAAAAACCCACTTCTGAGACAGTTATAAAAAGTTCTAATTTTAATGAGGATAAATTAAAATACAGCGCACAGGATATTCGCTTCACTACCAAAGGAAACGATTTGTATGCTTTTTGTTTAGGCCAGCTAACCAGCGATATTAAAATTAATTCTTTAGGAAAAGATTCAAAAAAATTAGATAAAAAAATAGTTTCAGTTACGCTACTGGGTAGCAACACAAAAATTCACTGGAAACAAAAAGGCGATGCATTGGTGATTAAAAAAGATTTTAAAATGCCGGTTGAAGAAGTTCCGGTTGTTGGTTTTAAAATTGAATTAAAATAAAAAAATGGAATTTTTAGTTTGTACCCAACCTGGTTTTTTTGAATATGGAACCAAAGAAAAACCAAAGTTGGAACCGGGAAACGCAATCATAAAAATAAAACGTATTGGAATTTGCGGAACCGACCTTCATGCTTTTGAAGGCACACAGCCATTTTTTAATTATCCAAGGATTTTAGGGCATGAGCTATCCGGTGAACTGGTAGAATTTGATAATGCGCCGGGTTTTGAAAAGGGCGAGTTGGTGACATTTATCCCCTATTTTAATTGCGGCAAATGCATCGCGTGCCGTATGGGAAAACCAAATTGCTGTAGCCACATAGAAGTTTGTGGCGTACACCGCGATGGAGGAATGGTAGAATATTTATCCGTCCCCTCCTACTCTTTGGTGCATGGAGATGGATTAAGCCTGGATGAATTGGCATTGGTAGAGCCATTAGCCATTGGCGCACATGGAGTAAAAAGGGCGGGAATAAACCCTGGCGAAAATGTTTTAGTAATTGGCGCCGGCCCCATCGGATTAGGCACTATGGAATTTGCAAAAATAGCAGGCGCTAAAGTAATCGCCCTGGATGTTAATGAAAAACGATTGCTGTTTTGCAAAGAAAAATTAGGGATTGAAAATACAATTAATGCAGGAAGCGGGGATGCCTTTCAACAAATCCTGAAAGCCACCAATAACGATATGCCAACAGTTGTGATTGATGCAACCGGGAATTTAAAAGCCATCAACAATGCCTTTCAATATATTGCTCACGGAGGCAGGTATGTTTTGATAGGTTTGCAAAAAGGCGATATTAGTTTTAGCCATCCAGAATTTCATAAAAGGGAGGCAACGCTGATGAGCAGCCGCAATGCTACGAGGGAAGATTTTGAATGGGTAATATCTTCCATAAAAAATAAGATAATAAACCCTGAAAATTATATTACGCACCGGGCAAAATTTAGCGAGGTAAAAGATGAATTTCAACAATGGCTACAGCCATCAAATGGCGTAATAAAAGCAATGTTATCGATGGAATAACTTTGGGGATATTATCAATTTGCCAGAACCTAAAAAAACGGTTTATTTGTTCGTTTACTGTTGCAATCCTATTTTACAATAATACCTACCATTTTATATGTTCATCAATAAATTTTATCAGCCCATTTGCTAAAGTTTGTTGTTCCTTTACTTTTGGATGCCCGTTGGTATCTTTATAAGGAGCTATATAAGTAAATATTTTTTTGTCGTTTAATTCATCCACCGCTTTTTGCACATAACCTGGCCAGGGCGATCCGGTTTTGGTAATATCCATATTGCCCAGCATACAGATTATTAGCGCTTTTGGATAAGTTGCCCGTATGGTTTGAACAAAATTTTTATAAGCTTCTACAATCTGCGATTCATCAGGAGGTTTGCTTCCAAACCTTTTTTTGAATTGATCATTATCTGACATCGTTAAGATCCACGAATCGTTTTGAAACAAATTGATAACTACCAAATCGGGCGTGTATTTTGAAAAATCCCATTTGCTTGCAGATTCTGTAGGATCAAGCCTGTCGTACATTTCAGGCATGATTAACGGAAACCAGCTAACCATTATCCCAATTCCGCTTTTCGCTGTACAATGATATTGTGCATTATAATGCCTTGCAGTAATAGCCGCATAAGCATCATAGTTATTTTCATAATATCCATAAGGAAAATCTTTCGCGGAATCATAAATTGCATAGCCACAGGTAATAGAGTTTCCGAAAAATTCAATTTTCCTCTTGGGAAGTTTATCCTTCTTTAAAAGTTTTGTTTTTGAAGTTTCTACAAAACCATAAAACCATGTTTTTCCTTTATCCCATTCGGTTCTTTTAAATAATTGCAAAGAATGTTTCCCGTAAGGAAGCCCATTTGCCAGAACAACCGTTTTTTCTACTGTATCAAACTGAATTTTATGAATGCTGACTTTGTCAATAATTACATTATAATAATTAGAAGTATCCTGGTCCTTAAATTTTCCTGAAATACCTGTTCCTTTAAAATTGATTGTAACCGAAGTTCCCGGCCACATTAATTCTGCCGCATCAGAAGTCATTGGAATTCTTCCTTCATAAGAAATATGCCTATTGTTAAAAGGAATAAATCGTTGGGGGAAACAATTCGTACTAAATAAAAGTAGAAGGGATGAGGTTAAAAATAAATTTCTGAGCATTAGCAAATTAATTTGCTAATTTAATTATTTACACCAAGAAGAAATTATTTACTTTAGTAAACTTGTAAATTTTAAATTTTATTCAAAAATGGCAATTAATATTTCAACAGTTACAATTAATGCTCCTGCTCAAAAAGTTTGGGAAGCGCTTACCCAACCGGAATTGGTAAAAATGTGGCAGTATGGAAGCAATTTATTAACCAACTGGAAAGAAGGGAGTGAAATAAAATTCACAGCAGAATGGGAAGGCAATATTTTTGAACAATGGGGAAAGGTTTTAGAAATAAAACCAAATGAACTAATTAAATACAGTTTGTTTGCCCCACGCCCCGGCCTTGAAGATAAACCTGAAAATTATTTTATAATGAGTTATATCCTTACTTCTGAAAATGGTAAAACAAAACTTGAAATCATTCAGGAAGATAAACGCCCAAACGCAATACAGGAAGAACCTCAGGGGGAAGAAAACCCGGTTTTAAAATCTTTAAAAATGATTGCAGAAAGGGGTTAACCCAACAAAACTGCGATCTGGCCTTCGGTGCAGACCGCTATCATTTCATTCAACATTCTTAATTTTTAATTCGTAATTCGTCATTATTTGTTTGTTTACTCCAGTTTTAAAATTAATTTCTCAAAAACTTTTATATCATAGTAATTGGTAGTAGTTACCATCTCCGATTGATTTTTATATAAATAGGGAATGCCGGTTGAATAATTGATAAATGCTTCACCTTTTTGATTTCCACTGATATAAAGATCATCGCCCGGTGAACGCCTTGCATAAATATTTGATTGTATTTCAATGGCTGCCGTATCACCATTAAGTGTTTTTAGAACATTAAAATTACTGAGGTTTACCGGGTGATTGGTGGCCAAAGTGATATTGGTTATCCATGTATCCATTGGTTTTACTCGCTTTGAAGGTATCATCGAAAAAATGCGGTTAAGCATGTCCGTTATGGCGCTTTCGCTTACCTCGTCAGGAATTACGCCTTTGAGATATTTGCCGGTAGCGCTGTCATTTTCTATATCCTGCAAAAGGCCACTCATCTCCTGGATTAAAACTACTTTTCCGCTATCACTTAATACTACATTTGTTGATAAGGCATGAAGGGAATCTCTCCGATAATTCACTTTAAATTTCCCCATCCATTTAAAACATTCCAGGCAAGTTTACAAGTATCAGTGCTATCTGTTTTATGTATATTTTGTAAAGAGAAATTAAGTAAAACCGTATCATAGATTTTATATGGTACAGATTGATAAGTCCAGGTTTGTAATGAATATTTTGTAAGTGAAAAATGATAAATCTTGTTTGGAACAGGATTAAATTTTAGTTTGCCATACCTGCTTCCGGGCCAATGACAGGATGCCAAAATAATCACACTTACTGATGCTATGTAAATAAATTGAATGAACTTTCTAATTCGATATTTAAAAGGGTGGTTCAATTAAAATCTTTTATTAAAACAGGAATGCTGGTTATTTGTTTGTTTACTGAAAGTACGAATTTGAAAATGGTTTTTGGCTAATGGTTGCTAATTCAGAAATCCTGATTCAGGTAAATAATCATTGAACAGTTGTGGGAAACCTTAATCGGGATTTGTTTCGGAATATATAAAATAGAAAAGTAAACAAGTATTAAAAATAAGAATTGGTGATATCTGTTGCTTTACTGCACGTAAAATTATAACCAAAATTATTTTATCGATTGAAAAATCCTCTTCCAGCGAATACCATTATTTCCATAACTAAACCAGATTAAGGAAGCTTTTCCTACAATATGATCCTCTGGGACGAAGCCCCAGTAGCGGCTATCAAGAGAATTATGGCGGTTGTCCCCCATCATCCAATAATAATTCATTTTAAAAGTATAAGAAGTTGCCGATTGGCCATTGATAAAATATTTCCCTTCTTTTTCTTCAAATTTGTTTCCTTCATACGTAACAATACACCTGCTGTACCGCCTTATATTTTCAGCATTTAATTCAATGGTTGCTCCTTTTTTAGGAATCCACATCGGCCCGTAATCATCTACCGTCCAGCCGTTCGAAGTATCATAAGGGAATAAGTAAGGGCTTCGTTCACCGGTTCCCGGAACTTCTGGTTGAATATCTTTTACAGTCGGAAACATTTTAAGCTGCACCTTTTCACCATCACTCATCCCGATTATGTACGAATTAGTTCCAATCATCTGAACCTGGTTTTTATCCTGGTCATAAGTATCCTGAATGCCAATCGAACCTAATTGATCGGGATCTAACGGAGCTGATGTAGTAACGAGATAATTGAATTCATGAAACTCAGGCAGAGGTTGCGCCACTCCATTTATATAAACCACCCTATTTTTAATTTGCAATGTATCGCCTGCAATGGCTACGCATCTTTTTATAAAAAATTCTCTTTTATCAACAGGGCGGGAAATTACAAGGTCTCCGTATTGATCCAAAACACGTTGCCTTGCTTCAGCCTCTGAAATATGGTCGGACATCATTCTACCGCGGATTTCCTGGTAATAAGTTACCTGCGAACCATGCTGAGAATCATCAATCAAAGTATCATTAACCGGGAAATTAAACACTACTACATCATCACGTTTTACAGGTTTTGCAAACCAGCGTGTATATGGAATTTCAACCCAATCTACATAAGATTTCATGTTGGTCCCAATAATATTATGCGACATAAAAGGCAATGCCAACGGGGTTTCGGGAATCCTGGGGCCGTAAGCAAATTTACTTACAAATAAAAAATCATTTACCAGTAAAGTCTTTTCCATTGAAGGCGTAGGAATGGTATAAGCTTCAAAAACAAAAGTACGTATAAGCGTAGCCGCTACAATTGCAAAAACCGCTGCGTCTATCCATTCCCGTGCTGCCCCTTTTTTATAGTTCTTTACAACAGCAACTCCCGCAAATCTTTCCTGGTCAGAAAAACCGAGATAAGGGAAATAAATAAATGGAAAAAAAACGGTTAGGAAATGATGCCATAAACCAAAACGGCCAAAATGTTCTACAAATTTTATATTGATCCAGATAGTGATAAACTGACCTGCAATTGGAATGAGCTGTAGGAAAAACCAAATCTTTTTTAGCTCCATTTTTTCTACCATGCACCAGGTATTGTACAAAGGAATTAAGCCTTTCCAGGGAGCGATTCCCGCTTTTTTAAACATTCCATATAAACCAATAAGAACCGCAATAGATGCAAGAATAAAAAGAAGTAAACCTATACTCATGAGCTGATTTTTTTTAACGAAAACAAATGTAGCATATTAAATTTCTTAATAAAATACAAGTTGAAAATAGTTATCATTAGTTTAACACGGAAAGGTTGTTAACCAAAATTTTTATTACAATTCTTTTTTAAAAATCTCATTTACTTGCTCTGAATTATTCATCAAAAGTAAATGCCCGGCATTCCTGATTATATATTCAGGATTAATAATTTTTCCGATGGGGAAAATATGATCCTTAGTTCCATGAATATGAATAAAGTTTGGAGGAAGCCATTCATTTTTCCAATTCACCACCTGGTCTATTGCCCAATTGCTATATTGTAAATTGAGATTATCACGATATTCTTTAAGTAATTTTTTTTCTTCTTTGGTTTCTACGCCAAGGTTAAAATTTTCTATCGGCTCGAGGATGGGATAGGGTTTCATTGGAATAAGCCTATTTAAATTGAGAGCTGAAGTAAGCTTCATATACAACGGCAATTCTTTGCGGCAACAAACACTTGAAACGAGAATAATTTTTTCTACCGGAATCAATTTAGCAATTTCTACAGACATCATCCCTCCAAAGGACAGCCCGATTAAAATTGGATTGGGATGGATAATTTCCTGTTGCATTCTACTTGCATACGACTCAATGGATTCATGCTTTTCAGGAATTTTCCATTGGATAAAATGAACATCGTTTTCGCCAAAATCAACTTTTGAAAAAATTCGTTCATCGGCTCCGAAGCCACTAATACAATATATGTGTTTCATAAAAAATTATGATTCGGTTCGGGAGGGTATATTTAAACTCTCATTTTATTTTTTAGGTAAAACGTAATTCTCTACATCCTCCCCTGTTATGGTTTTGCCGGAAAGTATGATCAACCTCTCCACCACATTTCGCAATTCGCGTACATTTCCTGTCCACTTATATTTTTGTAAATAATCAATCGCTTTTTTATCTATCGTTTTTTTAGGCTGGCCATATTCTGTAGCTATATCGGTTAAGAATCGATCTATCAATAATGGAATATCAGAAGCACGTTCATTCAAATTAGGCACATGTAAAATAATAACACCAAGGCGATGATAAAGATCGAGCCTGAAATTTTTATCTTCTACTTCTCTCAAAAGGTCTTTATTCGTTGCAGCAATAACTCTTACATCAACGTTTATATCACGGTCAGCACCCACACGCGTAATTTTTCCTTCCTGTAAAGCACGTAAAACTTTTGCCTGGGCATTATGGCTCATATCGCCAATTTCATCAAGGAATAAAGTACCCCCGTTTGCCTGCTCAAATTTCCCGATTCGTTGTTTTACCGCTGACGTAAAACTTCCTTTCTCATGCCCGAATAATTCACTCTCAATTAATTCTCCGGGAATTGCCGCGCAGTTTACTTCAACCAATGAATTTGAACAACGTGCGCTTTTTTGATGAATCCATCTTGCTACCAATTCTTTGCCTACTCCATTTTCACCTGTAATTAAAACCCGTGCTTCTGTAGGCGCTATTTTATCAATTGTATCTTTTATTTTTCTGATTGGCGAAGAATCCCCAACAATTTCCTGCACTTTATTTACCTTTCTTTTCAGTACTTTAGTTTCAGCCACTAAGGAGGTTTTATCCATAGCGTTGCGAAGAGTGATGAGCAAGCGGTTAAGGTCTGGAGGTTTTGAAATATAATCGAAAGCACCTTTCTTTACTGCTTCTACAGCAGTTTCAATATTGCCATGCCCGCTGATTATGATAATAGGGACTTCAGGATTTATTTCTTTTGCTTTTTCTAAAAATTCTATCCCATCCAGTTTAGGCATTTTGATATCACAAAGAACCAGGTCATAATTTTTTGCCCGGAATTTGTTCAATCCTTCTTCGCCGTCGGAAGCTTCGTCAATTTTATAACCTTCAAAACCCAAAATTTCTGTCAGGGTTTTTCGGATTGCTTTTTCATCATCTATTATAAGAATGGAAGCCATTATTTTAATTATTGATTATTAAATTATTAATTATTATTCTGCCTTCAATTTTTCATTTCCAAATTAGCTTATTAATTTTCCATCATTAAATACGCCTTTATAAATCCATCAAGTTCGCCATCCATCACTGGCCCTACGTTTCCTACTTCAAAATCTGTGCGGTGGTCTTTGATCATTTTATAGGGATGAAAAACATAACTGCGAATCTGGCTCCCCCACTCTATCTTTTTCTTGGAAGCATTATTTACATCCAATTGCTCTTGCCTTTTTCTCATTTCTTCTTCATATAAACGGCTCTTCAACATTGACATCGCTTTTTCACGGTTTTCGCCCTGTGTGCGCGCCTGCTGGCATTCCACAATTATCCCGGATGGTTTGTGCGTCAATCTCACAGCAGTTTCTACTTTGTTTACATTTTGGCCGCCACTTCCACCGCTTCTGAAAAATGCCCATTCTACATCTGTAGGGCTTACTTTTATTTCCACAGAATCATCAACTAACGGATATACATACACGCTGGCAAAACTAGTGTGCCTGCGGGCATTGCTGTCGAAAGGAGAAATGCGAACCAACCGGTGAACGCCACTTTCCGCTTTTAAAAAACCATACGCAAAAGGACCGTCAAACTGCAATGTAGCGCTTTTAATTCCGGCACCTTCCCCATCCTGAAAATCGAGTTCAGTTACGCTCCAGCCTTGTTTTTCACCATACATCCTGTACATACGCAAAAGCATTTCTGCCCAATCCTGGCTTTCGGTTCCGCCTGCGCCGCTGTTGATTTGCAGAATAGCGGGCATTTCATCTTCCGGTTTATTTAAAGTGCTTTTAAATTCTGCTTCTTCCGTTGCTTTAAAAGCGCTGCCATAGGCTTCTTTTACCTCTTCTTCCGTCGCTTCGCCTTCTTTCCAAAATTCAAACAAAACTGAAAAATCTTCAATTTTTGTTTTTACATCATAGTAAAGATTCAACCAATATTCATTTAATTTTATTGATTTTACAACAGAAGTAGCGCGCTTGCTATCATCCCAAAAACCAGGGGAAAGAGAAACTTGTTTATCGTTATTTACTTTTTGTTCGCGGTTCTCCACGTCAAAGAAACCTCCTCAAAACCATCAAACGGTCTCTCAAATCTTTAAGTAATTCTATAGTCATAGCAGCAAATATAATAATGAAAGCGAAATGATTTGTTATCTTAACAAGATTTAAATAATAGCTGATTGACGTACATTTACCTTTGTGCAAAAAGAAAGTAAATTTTGAAGATTAAATCAAAATAAAAATCTTGATTAAAAGTGCTTTTACTGAAAAATTTAAATATTAAAAAATGAATATTACCGATTTATACCAGGCAGATTTAAACAAATTGATTGATGAAATTAATTTGTTTACAACAGAAAATAATATTTGGGAAACCAAAGAAGGAATTACCAATTCTGCAGGAAACCTAACGCTGCACTTATTGGGGAACTTAAACCATTTTATCGGAAAAACTTTGGGAGGTTCCGATTATGTGCGGATACGCGATGAAGAATTTTCTTTAAAAAATATTCCGCGGGGAAAATTAATCAGCGATTTAAAAGAATTAAAAGAAACGATAAAAAATACTTTATCAGGATTATCAGAAGAAGATTTACAAAAAGATTTTCCTATTGCTATCAGGAATGAAACTTTTTCAACAGAAACGATGCTCATCTATTTGCTGGCACATTTGAATTATCATCTGGGGCAGGTGAATTATTTGAGAAGGATGTTGTAGAATTTTTTAATGGCTTATAACCTATAACTTATAACTTACAACCTACAACTGATTACCACCTATAAATGTTTTTTACAAAAATTTCACTTACCGGATTTAAAAATTATAGTGTACAAACTTTTGAATTTAAAGAAAGGATCATAGGAATTTGCGGGTTAAATGGAAAAGGGAAAACCAACTTGCTGGATGCTGTAAATTATTTATGTTTTACCAAGAGTTATTTTACGAAACAGGATGTTTTAAATGTTCATTTTGGAGAAGAGGGATTTAGGCTGGAAGGAGAATTACAAAATGATTTTAATGAAACTAATGCTCAAAAAATTGTTTGCATTTACCGCTCTTCGCAAAAGAAAGAATTTTACCTGGATGATGTGGCTTACGAAAGATTTTCGCAGCACATTGGAAAATTTCCCTGCGTAATTATAGCACCAGATGATATCGGAATGATTACTGGCGGAAGTGAAGAAAGGAGAAAATTTTTGGACACTTTGATAAGCCAGGTAGACGCCGAATATTTGCAACAACTGATCATCTATAATAAAGTACTCGCGCAAAGAAATAGCTTTTTAAAAAATGAAGCACAATCTGGCAGGTTTGATTTTACGTTGCTCGAAACTTTCGACCAGCAGTTAATTTCACCAGGAAATTATATTCACCGGATAAGAAGTGAATTTTCGAAAAAATTATTCCCGCTGGTAAAACAATTTTATAAAACCATTTCGGGGAATAATGAAGATATTTCTTTAGAATATAATAGCCTTCAGAATGAAAACAATTTTGAGGAATTATTAATAGCTTCCCGGCAAAAAGACAGGCTTACACAGCGCACCAATGTTGGTATTCACAAAGATGACCTCATTTTTTTATTGCAGGAAAATGTATTTAAAACCATTGCTTCACAAGGGCAAAGAAAAAGTTTATTATTTGCCTGCAAGCTTGCAGAATTTGAAATCTTTAAAAACGTAAAACACTTTCCTCCTCTTTTACTATTGGATGATGTATTTGAGAAATTAGACGAAAGCAGGATCAAAAATTTGTTGAAATATGTTTGCATGGAAAATAGCGGGCAGGTTTTTATTACAGATACACATTCAGAGCGTTTGCAGGAAGCACTTTCGCAATTTGGCGATGCCGTGCAGATAATTGAGTTAGAATGAATAGTTTAACTCTAAACTTTTTTATAAACTATTTTAAATTTCTTCAAACAACTATCTTTACCAAATGGAAGTTTCAATCGGCGAAGCATTAAAAGAATTTCTGAAAAAGAGCAAACTAAAAAGCGGCGTTCAGGCGATGCAGGTAAAAGATGCGTGGGAAAAAATCATGGGGAAAACCATCGCTAATTACACAGATAAAATTGAAATCATCAACTCTACTTTATTTATTTATACTAAAGTAGCGCCACTAAAAAATGAATTACTCTACCAAAAACCAAAAATCATCGAAAGGGTAAATGAAGAGCTGGGAGAAAAAGTAATAAGTGAAGTGGTGATAAAATAATTGTAAAATAAAAATCAGGGGAATTTGATGGTTTACTGAGATTAGTTACTCAAAAAATGGATAAAACAGAATTTTATATATTAAATTGTTTAATTGAAAAGCTAACTCCCCGGACAAGAGAAGAAATACAGAACGAGGTTACTAAAGAAATATCTGCACCTAATTATCATAGGATTTTTTGTCAATTAGAAACACTGGATTATATTAAATATGCGCCGACAAATAGAATAACTCCAATAACAAATGGCACAAAACAATTACACCAATATGTTATCACAGATGTAGGCAAAATTAGATACAGAGAAATCTTGAGTGATATCCAAGAGGAAAACCTTGACAAAGAAACTAAGAAATTTAAACATACAATTTTAAAGCAAAGTATTTTTGGAACGAAAGACTGGTGGAAGTTAGCTATATGGACAGGATTAATAACAGCGTTATTTTCAATTATAGTTTCAGTATCAATATCAAAATGTTCGTCAACTTCAAATTTGCCATTTTCAAAACAAGCAAGTTCAATCAATGGAAATACAAAATGACTTTTTTATTTAACCCAGGCCTGCAATGCGCCGTTGTTTAAAACCTGATGAAAAAAAATCTCAACAATCTATTTAAAAATGGAAATAGATATTTTAGACATAATTAGACGTATTATAGGTTATTTATCTGGATTTGCATTAATAGGAGCTTTCCTTGCATCAATTGTATATTGGGTATTTAATTCCTTGCGTTCATTTATAAAAAAAACAGACGTTTCTGTAAAAACCAATTTAAAGAGAATAGCTGACGTTGAATTATTTACTATTATAGTTTTAAGTTATTTAGCAACAGGGTATTTAATTTGGCAGAATACTACTTTCAATTTATTCGTTGAAATCTATTGTGGATATATATTCACTATCACTGCCCCATTTTGGCTATTATATTTTTTACCTAAACGCACAATGGAAATTACTATTAAAATCCTGCTAAGTGTTTTTTTATTGGTTTGTCTTCTTAAATTAAAAAGCAGCAATTTTGAAGACTTAAAATATTTCTTTTTATTTGGGTTTTCACTTTTAGCATATTACAATTATGAAAGAAACTCAAAAATTGAATTAGTTGTTTTTGTTGCATTAGCTTTTTTATATCAGCCATTTTTCAAAATAATTCTTAAGAGGGAAGTCTGGGTTTTTCTCGATATAATAATTAGCATAGGGTTGATTGCCTCATTACCTTTTAAATCTAAAAATAGAGAAATCCCTGATCGCCAAATTAATCAAAGTCACAATACTGATAAAAGTTAACATCATGGCAAAATATTTTGAAAACAAATAAAAAAAATAATTTTATGGCAAAGCCAGTAATGAAATCTTATTCACTATCCGAAATGAAAGACAAATATATCTGGAAGACCGGTACTAACAAAGGGATGAATATGAGCTTAGTATTAAGCCACATGTTTAAAAAGGCAAGACAGGAAAGAAATTTGACTCAAGAGCAATTAGGAAAACTTGTTGGAGTGCAAAAAGCACAGATTTCAAAATTGGAAAGTAGTGCAAATAGCACCACTATTGATACAGTTCTCAAAGTGTTAAAAGCATTAAAAGCTGACATTCATTTCAATGTTACCATCGAAAATCAACATCTCCAATTGTCTTAATTAAAAAGGACACTTAGCAAGAATATTTATAGAAGTCTATCAAAAAGAGAAAATAAAAACTTTCCCCTACTTCATCTTCACTCTCGGATCAATAATCCCATAAAGTACATCTGCAAAAATATTCATCAATACAAAAATCGTCGCAGCGAGAAGGACTGAACCCATCACTACAGGATAATCGAGTTTTTCTAAAGCATCCACCGTTATCTTCCCAATTCCCTTCCAGCCAAAAATATATTCTACAAAAAAAGCGCCGGCCAATAATTCGGCAAACCAGCCTGTAATAGCTGTCAATACAGGGTTTATTGCGTTTCGAAGTGCATGATGGAGCACAACTTGTTTTTTACTCAATCCTTTTGCATAAGCGGTCCTGATATAATCCTGGTTGAGTGTATCCAACATGGAACTTCGAGTAAGTTGCGTAATGATTGAAAGCGGGCGAATGCCAAGAGTAAGCGCGGGAAGAATCAGGTTTTGCAATGTAAGGTAACGCTGGCCAGTAACCAAGTCAATATTAAACCAACTTCCTGTTAAGGATAATCCCGTATAATCGTGCAGCACCAAACCAAATATATAAGCAATAACAATTGCCATAAAAAACGATGGCGCCGAAATGCCGATAACACTTGCGAAAACAGAGGTAGTATCTATCCAGGTATTTTGTTTTACCGCCGCCAGAATTCCTAAAGATATTCCTACAAGGATCGCAAAAAACATTGCAGCACAAGCCAGCATAACCGTTCCCGGCAAGGCTTCCATTAATACATCGGTTACCTGCTTTTTAGTTTGATAGCTTCTGCGGAGATATGGAATTTTTAAACCAAGCTTTTCATCGCCACCAACAAAAAATCCACGCAACCCTTTCTCTTCAATTTCTTTTTTTGTATCAACACTAATAGGAGAAATGTCATTCACATAAAATACAAATTGCTTCCACTTTGGCTGATCGAGGTACAATTCTTTGCGGATATTATCCATCGTTTTTTTGTCGCCGCTTTGCCCGAGAACCATTCGTGCCGGATCGCCAAATGCCTGGAAAACCAAAAATACAATTATCACCACGCCGAATAAAACAAGAACGCCGTAAGCTATTTTTTTTATAAGGATTTGAAACATTTAGAATTTCAGTTTTGCAGGATTTTGATAGCTATTAAATATTGTCAAAACTTCAATTTCATTTTCTAATACTTTATAAACTATTAGATAATCACGAACTATTTTAATTCTAATATTTTCTCGCTCGGTTATTTTCCCGATTCTGGGATAATCAGAAATAATTTTGGTTGCTTCCTTGAATAATTTATTCAGATAAATGCTATAACGATTTGATTTATTTCTCTTATTCCAGTAATTGAAAATTTTTTTTCGATCATCCTGCGCTCTTAAAGGCCAAATTACTTTTTTAGCCATTCGTCAATATCTTTTGTAGCTTCTTCATCAGTTAGAAATTCTCCATTTCTAATTTGATTTTCCGCTTCTTCAATTGCTGCCTTTTGTTCTTCACTAAATTTATAAATTTCAATATCTGAAGTTTCTATTTCGATCAAACGATTTACTTCATTTAGTAAATCTTCATTTTCAATTTTTCTTATTTTATCAATAACTGTATTTCTCAATTCGCTTGTTGACATAGCTTTTAATATTTCTCACAATTTAAACAAAATTCTACTTGAATTCAAATCCCATCAACCTCAGTAAACAAACAAATAACACCAATTTTTATTTAGCGCTCCATGTATTATTACTTTCATATTTATCAGGAATAAATTCATTGCCTAATTTTATTTCTGCAATAGAAGAAAAGGATTTTAAAACAGGAAATGTTTTGTATTTTTCTTCATTTTTCCAAACTTCCGCGGTAAATTTTTCTATTAATTTTCCGCCATCTTTTGAAATAATAGTTAGGTATACAGGCACAGGCAATCCTCCTTTATTTTCTATGGTAACTTTTACACTATTCCCCTCTTTTTCTACATTTTTTATAGAAAGGTCAGCGTATTGCCAACCAAAAAACCAGCGTTGCCAAAACCAGTCAAGATTTTGCCCGCTGCCACTATTAATACTATAAAAAAAATCGTACGGAGTTGGATGCTTTCCATGCCAATCGTTCATATATTGATGTAGCGCTTTGAAATATAATTTATCGCCCAAAAGATCCTGCAAAACATAATAACACAATCCTCCTTTACCATAAGAGTTTGCACCATAAGCCGCGCCACTGTATTCTTTGGTATTAGTTATTAAAGGAACGTAGGCATCGGTTCCTGATATGCGCTCATAGCGGGTTTTACTAAATATTCCTTCATCTTCCGGTTCACCCATTTTTGGAGAAAGAACAGATTCTCCAATTGTTGCCCAGCCTTCATCCATCCACGCATATTGTGTTTCATTAGTGCCCATAAAAAAAGGGAAATAAGAATGAAAAATTTCGTGGGTTGTTAATTGGACCGCGTCTTTATGAGTGGGTGTTGGATTATCATTTACCATCATTGGGTATTCCATTTGATCGGTGCCGTCAAATACGGTGATATGATTAAAAGGGAAAGGGTATTTTGGGTAAAAATGACTGGTTAAATAAACCGTCTGATGCGCCTGGTTTGCCACATCAAAATAATTTTTATGAATAGGATTGTAAGCCGCTTCTGCCATCGTTCTTCTTCCGGTAGATGAATCAACCAAAACAGAACTTGCATCCCACAAATAATGATCGCTTAATGCAAAGGCAAAGTCAGTAACATTGATTGCAGAAAATTTCCAAATGCCGTTTGCGTCATTTTTCAAAACATCATTTTTCAAATAATCTGTTGAATCAATAACATGGATAATATCAGTGGAAGCCGATGCTTTTTTTATTTTACCCAAAACATTTTCACTAAAATTATCCCGAGGATTTTCCCTGTCGCCGGTAGCCCAAACCACATATTTTTTGGGCACAGAAATTTCCACATTAAAATTTCCAAAATCGTTATAGAATTCCTGCGAACCGTTGTAGCTCCAATTATCCCAGCCATCAACATCATCGTAAACAGAAACGCGCGGAAAAAAATAAGCGATAAAATAAGAAGTACTATCCACCATGCCCGTACGTACCGGCGAACCGGTATTTACTTTGTAATTCCAGCTAATTTCAAAAGTTGTTTTTGAATGTGGTAGAATTTCCTCGTTTGGCCTGACATAAAGAAGGGTATTTTGATGAAATGCTTTTCGCCGGTCATGGAAATCTGATATTGTTTCATCACCGATTTTAAATGATTCAATATGTACTCCTTCCCCCAAATCTTTTTCAGCGATGTGGCTTAAACGTACAACACCTTTTTTGTAGAGATCCGGGTATAAACGGATGATAATTTCTTTCAAAGTATCAGGGCTGTTGTTTTCATAACTGATGGTTTCTTTCCCTTCCAGTAATTGAGTTGAAGGGTCAAAACTTACGTGAATATTGTAATCACCATGATTCTCCCAGTAATTTTTACCGGGTTTTCCTGTCTCATCCCTGGTTCCGTTTTTATGCGCTTGCTGAATGTTGGTGGTGGTAAATAATTGCTGGGATTGAGCTGGATTTATTAAAATAAACCCTGTAAAAACAAAAAAAGAAAAGAATGTTTTCATAAAAGAGAAATTGATATTTTGGGTAAAAATACCAAAACAATATTATTAACTTCATGCCATTGCGAGTTGAAATCTAAAACCTTTCTTTTAATTAATTAATCTTCAAACTGAAATTAAATCATTTATGGGCTTATCTATTCATTATGCAGGTAATATTACAGACAAAAAAATGCTTGATTCTTTAATTGAAGAAGTATCAGATGTTTCAAAAACATTAGGATGGACATCTCATGTTTTTAATGATGAAGATATCAAAGGGGTATCATTTGCACCCGAAAAAAGCGAACCTGTTTTTCTTACATTTAATCCTGGAGGAAAAATTCTTTCGCCATTTAATATAATTTGTAAAGAAATTTATGATGATGTAACATTGAAAAAGGAATGGATATTTACTACAAGCACGAAAACTCAATTTGCCGGCATTGATGCTCACATTGCCATTATAGATTTTCTAAAACACCTTTCGAAAAAATATCTGAAAGATTTTACGCTCATAGATGAAGGCAATTATTGGGAAACCGGAAACAAAAAAGTATTAAGAGAGCAATTCAAAAAATATAATTCGGCTTTAGAAGCGTTTTCTGAAACTCTAAATGAAATGCCGCAAATCCCGGGTGAAAAAGCAGAATCTCTTGCGGATAGATTAGAAAAGATTTTAAAGGAAAAATTTGGAGACGATAAATTTGAAGAGAATAATTAATTTTCTATATTATAGCTTTTGCAAACAGGGTTGACAATTATAAAATAAAAAATCGGGGTATTTGTTTGTTTACTGCTTTCAAATCTAAATGCGCTCTTATATCTTTCGAATTACTTCCTAATCAAAAAATATTCACTATTTATAAGTTTTTGAGTTCTTCTTATTATTAACTTTCTGCCATAGTGTCGCAATTTTTTAATTTGTTATCTTTGCCCTCCTTAGAATTAAAATTGAAAAATGCTAGAATTAGCTTTAGATAAAAAACATGATGAAAGCAGGCAGGGAGAAGCGTTTGCGCCGAAAGAACTGCTAAAAAAATCGTTTGAAAAAAAGTTTTACATTGAAAGTTATGGCTGCGCAATGAATTTTGCTGACAGTGAGGTAATTGCTTCTATTTTACAAAAAGAAGGTTTTGGTATTACCGCCCGTTTTGAAGACGCGGATATGATTTTTATTAATACCTGTTCTATTCGTGAAAAAGCAGAAGTAACTGTGAGGAAAAGGTTGACTGAATTCAGGAAAATAAAAAAAAACAACCCGGGTTTACTGGTTGGCGTTTTGGGTTGTATGGCAGAAAGGTTGAAATCAAAATTCCTGGAAGAAGAAAAACTGGTGGATATTGTTGTTGGCCCTGATGCATACCGCACGCTTCCTTTATTAATTGAAGAAGCTGAAAGCGGCCAGAAAGGGGTGAATGTTTTATTGAGCCGCGAAGAAACTTACGGCGACATTTCACCGATAAGATTAAACAGTAACGGTGTTACCGCTTTTGTAAGCATTATGCGCGGCTGTAATAATATGTGTTCTTTCTGTGTGGTTCCGTTTACACGCGGCCGCGAACGCAGCCGTGATGCTGATTCTATTATAAAAGAATGTACTGAGCTTTTTAACGATGGTTATCGCGAAGTAACTTTATTAGGTCAAAATGTGGACAGTTACCATTGGATAAATTCTTCGGATAATTCGGTGGTTTCTTTCGCAAATTTGTTGGAAAAAGTAGCCCAAATTTCTCCTTTGCTTCGAGTAAGATTTTCTACTTCACATCCGAAAGATATTACGGATGAAGTTTTGTTTACCATAAAGAAATACGATAATATTTGTAAATACATTCATCTGCCCGTGCAAAGCGGAAGTACAAAAATTTTACAAATGATGAACCGCACGTATACCCGTGAGTGGTATATTTCAAAAGTAAACCGGATTAGGGAAATTCTTCCCGGTTGTGGATTATCTACTGATTCAATCACCGGTTTTTGTGGGGAAACCGAAGAAGATCATAATGACACCTTAAGCCTTTTTGAATATTGCGAATATGATTTGGCTTATATGTATTTTTATTCTGAAAGGCCGGGAACGCTGGCAGAAAGAAGGTTTAAAGACGATGTACCATTGGAAGAAAAGAAAAGAAGATTGCAGGAGATCGTTGCGTTACATCGGATACATTCTTTAAAAAGTATGGAGCGGGATTTAGGGAAAACTTTTAAAGTTTTAATAGAAGGGGATTCAAAGAAAAGTGATCAACATTGGGCAGGAAGAACTGATCATAATAAAGTGGCAGTATTTCCAAAAGCAGGAAATTTGAATAAAGGCGATTACGTTGATGTGTTTATTGAAGAGTGTACCGCAGGGACTTTGATAGGAAAAATAAAATAAATGGTAACAATTGTTGAAAATAATATTCCAAAAATTATCGAATTATGCAAAAAGCATAAATTGAAATCGCTATACCTTTTTGGAAGCGCTACAGACAAAAATTATTTCAATGAAAAAAGTGATGTTGATTTTTTGTATGAGTATGACTTGGAAAATTATCCTGATTGGGACAAAGGAGATTTTGATTTGGCTACTAATTTTTTTATTCTGAAGGAAAACCTTGAAGAAATGCTGGGAAGAAAGGTTGACCTTATTCCTAATAAATTGCGAAACCCTTATCTAATCAATTCAGTAGAAAAATCTAAGAAACTTATTTATGCCAGATCCTGATTTTCAAAAATATATTTTTGATGTAATGGAAGCTATCAATAATTTAGAATCTTTTACAACAAATATTACGCTGGGAAAATTGGAACAAATAGAATTTAAATGGGCTGTCGAACGAGGAATATCTATAATTGGAGAAGCATTATACAAGGCCAATAAAATCAAAAAAGATTTGGTTATTAGTAATTTGAAGAACATAATTGGAATGAGGCAAATAGTAATTCACGATTACGACATGATCGAAGCCGAACGTTTGTATATTACTATTATAAAGTACGTTCCAATTTTAAAAGAAGAAATCTCAAAATATTTAGACTAAAATAAATGGATCAACAAGCAATAAAAAACAGGTTTGGAATTATTGGAAATTCTCCCGGATTAGTTCATGCACTCGATGTGGCGATTCAGGTATCTAATACAGATTTGAGCGTTTTAATCAACGGAGAAAGCGGCGTGGGAAAAGAAGTCTTTTCGCATATCATTCATTCTTTATCCGCCCGAAAACACAATCCTTTTATCGCGGTAAACTGCGGTGCCATTCCGGAAGGGACAATTGACTCAGAACTTTTTGGCCATGAAAAGGGTTCTTTTACCGGCGCCGTGGATTCACGAAAAGGCTATTTTGAAACCGTAAACAGCGGCACTATTTTCCTGGACGAAATTGGCGAGCTTCCGCTGGGGACACAAGCGCGTTTATTGCGAGTATTGGAAGCTGGCGAATACATTCGTGTTGGTTCTTCTAAAGTACAAAAAACAGATGTAAGAGTAATCGCTGCATCTAATAAAGATTTGTTGGAATACACACACACCGGAAGGTTTAGGGAAGATTTATATTATCGCTTAAATACAGTTCCAATAAGGGTTCCGGCTTTACGCGACCGGAAAGAAGACATTCCTCTTTTGTTTAGGAAATTTGCAGTAGATTTTGCAGAAAAATATAAATCCCCTCCGGTTCAGTTAACGGATGAAGCAAGGGATATTTTGATAAATTATCCTTGGCCGGGAAATATAAGGGAACTAAAAAATATGGCTGAACAGGTTTCTGTCCTTGCAAAAAACAAATCAATAAGTGCTGATGAAATGCGGCATTTTTTGCCTGAGTCCCATTTTAGCCGTTTGCCTGTTCTTTCTACTCATCCCCAAGGAAATAATCAAAAGGAATTTGCTAACGAAAGGGAAATATTATACAAATTATTTTTTGATGTAAAAAAAGATGTGACTGAACTAAAAAGAATGTTTTTTGATGTATTGCAACATCCAAATTCAGTAAATGAAAATCATTTCAGGAATGAACCAATGATTAACGATTTTCACAACGAACAAAGGGCGCCGGCAATTTCATCCGGGCAGCCGGTTGTAATTCAAAATAATGCCAACCATAACAATATTGATATTCACCATGAAATAGAAGAATCTTTAAGTATTATGGACGCAGAAAAAGATTTGATTATTAAAGCGCTAAAAAAGCACCGTGGAAAAAGAAGGGATGCTTCCAGCGACCTTGGAATCAGCGAAAGGACATTGTATAGAAAATTAAAAGAGTATAACATTAATGAATAAATATTTCGTAGTTAGTAGTTCGTTAATTAAATGCGCACAATTATATAACTATGGGATTACGTTCTAAATTCATGTTTGAAAATTATTTAAAAAAAATGAAAATCAAATCATCCATAAAACTTTTTGCTTTTCTGGCCCTGGTGTGCTTCACTTTCAGCTTTGCAACCTGTAGGTATTCTTTTAAAGATACTTCTCCGATACCAGCTGATATTACTACGTTCAGAGTTAATCTTTTTGAAAACAAAGCCAGGTATGTTAACCCCACAGTTGCTCCTGCTATTACAGAAAAATTGAGGCAAAAAATTATCAGCCAAACAAGGTTGCGGGAAACTAAAAATGATGATGCCAATTATGATATAAGCGGTTATGTTTCGGATTATAGTGTAACCACAAGCGGTGTAGCCAGCAAGGGAGCAACCAGTAACCGTTTAAATGTTACTTTTCACCTTATTTTTAAAAATACGGTAGACCCTGACCCGGCCAAGAGTTTTGAGACTGACCTTACCAGCAATTATGATTTTAATTCTAGTGAAACTTTGCAAACTGCAGAAGCAGAAAATATGGATAATATTTTAAAAACCGTAACTGATGCTATCTTCAATAAAATATTTTCAAACTGGTAATTAATAACCTGATGGATAATCAAAATTATGCAGCACAATTTTATTCAGGAATTTCAATTGAAATTGATATTCTTGAAAAAAATATAGAGGAATACCCGGCAAGTTCCGTAGTGCGTTTTATGTGGCTATACCATCTCAAAAAAAATAATAATCCCAGTATTAATGAAGTATTCAAACAAACCGGTGTTTATTTGAATAATCCACTTTGGATGGAATATCAACTTTCTAAATCAGAAATTGACATCAATACAGTAAGCGCCCGCCTGAACGAATCATTCGGGCAGGAAGAAATTTCGCAGAATCTTATTTCAGAAAATGAAAATCATAATCCCGCAAATTTTAATGAACAAAAATCTGAAGCAGAAATTGCGCCCGAAGCAGTAAACGAAGAAATATTGCAGAATCCTATTTCGGAAAATGAATTTACAGAAATTAAAAATGAAGAAATAATCAACGAACCTGTTGGAGAAATTGAAAATGAAAATTCCGCTGATCTTAATGAACAAAAACTTGAAGAAGAAATTACTCCTGATACAGTAAACGAAGAAATATTGCAGAATCCTATTTTAGAAAATGAAACTTCAGAAATTAAAAATGAAGAAATAATCAACGAACCTCCTGGAGAAATTGAAAATAAAAATTCCGCTGATCTTAATGAACAAAAACCTGAAGCAGAAATTGCGCCTGATACAGTAAACCAGGAAATACCGCAGAATCCTATTTCAGAAAATGAATTTACAGAAATTAAAAATGAAGAGGTAACCAACGAACCTTCTGAAGAAATCGAACATGAAAATACCGCTAATATTAATGAACAAAAGCCTGAAGAAGAGATTTTGCCTGAAGCAGTAAACCAGGAAATAGCGCAGAATCCTATTTCGGAAAATGAATTTACAGAAATTAAAAATGAAGAGGTAACCAACGAACCTTCTGAAGAAATCGAACATGAAAATACCGCTAATATTAATGAACAAAAGCCTGAAGAAGAGATTTTGCCTGAAGTAGTAAACCAGGAAATAGCGCAGAATCCTATTTTAGAAAATGAAGAAGATAATATAAATGAGGATCAGTCTGTATTTCAGGTAAATCCTGCTGAAGTAAATCAAACTTTATCAGATAAACCATTCAGTCCAAATGAAAACCATGGCGAGGAAATGCCAATTCCTTTTGAGCCTCTTCATACCGTAGATTATTTCGCTTCCCAGGGTATCAAACTTAGTGAAGAAGCTTTGGCTAATGACCACCTGGGCCAACAAGTAAAAAGTTTTACAGCATGGCTCAAAACAATGAAAAAATTACATCCCGGCCAGCTTCCGGAACAAAATGAAGTAATTGAAAAAATTATCCAATCTTCATCGGAAGCCTCAAATCAGAATGCAAATGTGCTGACGGAAGCCATGGCAGAGGTTTTGGTAAAACAGGGAAAGCGCGAAAAGGCTGTAGGAATGTATGAAAAATTAAGTTTGATTAATCCTTCCAAAAGTGCGTACTTTGCAGCCAAAATTGAAAATTTAAAAACGATTTAATATGTTAATAATTTTTATAATCATTATCATTTTATCCTCAATAATTTTAGGGGTGATAGTGCTTATTCAAAATCCTAAAGGTGGCGGCCTTAATTCCTCATTGGGCGGATTTAGCAACCAATTGATGGGTGTAAAACAAACTACTGATGTATTGGAAAAAGGAACATGGGTTTTTGCCATAATAATTGGTGTATTATGCATTACTTCTACTTTGTTTATTCCAAAATCGGGAGGAACAAATTCCAATGACAATTTAATTAATGAGGCTCCGGTAGGAACTCCATTGGCACCACAGCAAAACAATACCGTACCAATGCCTTCAACGCAGCAAGCTCCGGCAACCGTACCAACCCCAGCAAAATAAAATTATCAAATACCATATCACCCTGTCTCAATAAAAGGCAGGGTTTTTTTATGCTTATTTATTTCCGGAAAAAAAGAAAACCTTATTTTGAATAAACCCTTAGAAATCAAAATATGAAAACAGGAAAAGTAATTTTAATTTTTATCCTTGCGCTTATTTTGATATTTATATATGGCGCATGGAATGTTTTTGGCCCAACTTTACACAACGCCGATAAAAAGTTTTTATACATCAAAACCGGAAGTAACTATCAAAATGTAAAAGACAATCTGGTTAAAAATAAAACAATCAAAAATACATTTTGGTTTGATGAAATCTCGAAATACGCTGATTATCCCGATAAAGTAAAAGCCGGAAAATATAAAGTTACTGATGGTATGAGTTTATACCATTTGGTAAAAATGCTTCGGTCAGGAAGGCAGGCGCCGGTTAATTTAGTTATTACAAAATTGAGAACCAAAGAAGACCTTGCCAAAAAGATGGCTGATATTTTTGAAGCCGATTCTCTTACGGTGATTGATTTTTTAAATAATGATGATTCCTTAAAAGAATTTGATGTGGACTCAAATACGGTGATGACTGATGTAATTCCAAACACGTATACTTATACCTGGAATACCTCAATAAAAAATATTTTTAAAAAATTATATGCCCAGGAGCAAAAATTTTGGAACGATGAAAGAATGCAAAAAGCAGAAAAACTAAACCTCACACCACCACAGGTTTATACGCTGGCTTCAATTGTCGAGGAAGAAACCAATGAGCCTGAAGATAAAGGAAAGATCGCAAGCGTTTATATTAATCGTTTAAAAAAAGGAATGAAACTGGCGGCAGACCCAACGGTTAAATTTGCTTTGAGGGATTTCGGGTTGAAAAGAATTTATCATAAACACCTTGAATTCGCTTCCCCGTATAATACTTATTTGAATCCAGGTTTACCGCCAGGCCCTATTTGTACGCCTTCTGTAAAAACAATTGATGCAGTTTTAAATTCTCCTGAAACTGATTATTTATTTTTTGTAGCGCGGCCGGATTTTTCAGGATATTCTGATTTTGCTTCCAACTATCAGCAACATGAAATAAATGCGAAAGCCTACCAGCAAGCGTTAGACAGCCTTGTTAAAGTAAGGCAGCAAGTCAAATAAAATAAAAAAAAGGTTACTTTAGTTTTTAAAATTCAAAAAGCGTTTTGCAAAAAAAAATAAAATTTATTCGCCACCCGGTAAAATACCTCATCAGGAAAAGTAAAAAATGGTCGCCTCCTGGTTTCCAGGGAATAAACGTGTATGCTACACTGAAGCATTTATTTAAAGATTTCAACCTTCCGAATTTTACTGAAAAAGCGTCTGCCATTTCCTATAATTTTATCATGTCAGTGCCTACTTCGTGTTTATTTCTATTTACGCTTATTCCCAATCTTCCCTTCATTTCCAAAAAAGGAATTAAGATCCAGCTTCACGGATTAATTCATGATATTATTCCTTCAGCTTCTTATAACAAAGGGCTTATTCAATTTGTAGATAGTTTTATCAATGATTCTAAAATCGGAATGCTTTCATTCACTTTTGTTTTATCACTTTTTTTTGCATCGGGAGCTGTTATGGGCCTGATGCGTTCTTTTAATAAAAACCATATTGGTTTTCAAAAAATAAAAGGGTTGAAAACCAGGTGGGAAGCCATCAAACTAACTATGATGCTTTTTGGCCTGTTGTTGGTGTGCCTCATTTTATTATTGCTCCAAAGAAATATTTTAAATTGGTTGGGCATTACCAACTTGCAGGTAAGGAACCTTATTTTTTATGGAAAATGGATCTTTATTACCGGCTTAATATTTTCTTCTTATGCCTTTATTTACCGCTATGCACCATCTACCACACGGCGATGGAACCTTGTTTCCCCCGGTGCCGTAATCGCCACCTTTTTAACCATTTTAGTTACCCTGGCATTTACTGCTTTTGTAAATAATTTTGGCAGGTACAACTTACTTTATGGTTCTATCGGAACTATTATGGTTATTATGATAATGATATTTTTAAATTCATTGGTGGTAATGATAGGTTTTGAAATAAACTTAAGCATCAATACTTTAAAAACAATTGCTGAAGGACAACAAGAAAATAAAGTAAATGCGCCAGTTATATAAAGTGTTTCAAGCCATTTCTACAGTAAACCGACAAATAATTTGAATTCCTGTTTTCGAAAAATCAGTTAGGGAAAACCCTGTTCACTTTTACAAAACGAGGAATAAAATAAGAGTTCATTCCTGAAATCATTACACCATTTTCTGAAGCATGAATAAATTTAAGATCGCCGTTTTGATTTTGAGTGATAATTCCTAAATGCCCTACCACTCCACTATTTGCGTTAGTTCCTGTAAATAAAATAATATCGCCGGGCCTGCTGTCTTTGATCGGAACTTCTGTACCCACATTTGTAAAATTTACTGAAACCCGTGGAACGGAAATATTAAAATGAGCAAAAACATAATTAACCAAACCCGAACAGTCGAATCCACCTTTTACACTTTCACCGCCATACTTATATTTTGCGCCAATAAGGGTTTCCGCAAAATCTATTACCTGATCGGGCGAAACATTTTTAGTATCAATATTTCGCGCGGCTACATTATTTTTAATACGGACAGTACTGTAAATATCAGAGCTGTTAGCCGTTTCAACATGAGTTGATTTGCGGGATACACTACAACCGGTTAAAATAAAAAAAGAAATGAGCGGCAAAAAAAATAAGATTTTCTTCATCAGGGAGTTAACGATTAATCAAAGAAGTTTTTAATTGTAAAAATATTTATAAAATAAAATAACGAAATAAAGTAGTAACATAAACCTGTTGTGCGGTTAGGCAGCTAAGGCATGTTTTAAATGGTTAATTGGTCTGTTATTTATATAGTTAATTGATTGTAATATAGTTACTGCGGCTATTTTAGTAATTAACCTTGTTTTTAATCCTT